>ERZ1027063.300-NODE-300-length-24871-cov-7.789773_pt1 | contig 24871 bp, 18 predicted proteins | sample MGYA00519423_ERZ1027063 | MGnify/ENA primary metagenome ERZ1027063 (study PRJEB26926, sample SAMN06164493) | human gut metagenome | biome: ENVO:00009003; feature: ENVO:2100002; material: ENVO:00002003 | host: Homo sapiens | place: USA | collected 2012 ...
GGTGCGAGCCGTCATACTTCGGGCGCACGAAACAGTTGAACTTGCGGTTATACATTGTCGTCAGCCGTTCCTTGAACTGCGGCGACTGTTCTTCGAGCCATTCGGAGAAACCGTTGCGGATTTCATCAATCTTGGCGTTGGCGAGCTGTATGCCCTCGCTGTCGCGCACCTTGATGTCGTTGCCGTGTTCGTCCTTACCGATGCTCTTGCTCATGTCGGGGACGGTGTTCACGAGGGCGTGTTTCAGCAGGGCGATGCCGTCGTAGCTGCGGTAATAGCCCTTGACGCAGTATTGGTCGAGAATCTTGGCGTTCTTCGTGCCGCACTTGACCGAATACTCGTCCATGCTCTCCGAGAAACCGATGCTCACGTCCGTACCGAACAGGTAGGAGGCGTATGCCGCATAAATTCCCGTCGGTATCCACCGCTCGCCGAGGTTGAAGTCCAGCTCGTCGAACGTGATCGGTCGCGGCGTGGCCTCTTGTAAAGCGGCCAGAGCTTCCTTTTCGCGCTCCCCGTGCGAGTGTTCTGCCATCCATGCCTCGATGCGTTCCGCCTTATCGACGACGTTGCCCGCGATGAAGCGGTCTTTGATCTCGTACCCTCCGGCCAGCGGATTGTAGAAAATACGCCCTTTCAGCGCGTCGATCAGCTCCTCGCGGCTGCTGTCCGACAAGGATTCCATATAATCGAGGTTCACGCCGCCGTAGCGGTTGAGCGACGCGGACAGGGCTTCTTCGGGCGTATCGACGTGCGTGAGCTGATTCAATGAAAAAGCAACGGGATGGTCGAAAATATCGGCCTTGACGAACCGCCCGTCCTCCGCCCGTTCTATGGCGAGGATGTCACGCCCCGAAGTATCCATCATAAGGAGCTTGACATTCGCTTTGGCGTTCAAATTACCGTAACGGGCAACGAACTCGTCGTAGCGGGCGTTCAACACCTCGCGTTGCGCCGTCCCTTCATCGTGATATTCGGCCTCGTAAGTATAGAGCCGCTCGTAAGCGTCACGCACGGGGATATATGCCGCAATTTTCTCCCTCTGCTCCTTTCCCAAATCGAGCGGGTGGAACGTCGCCCCGTAGCGGGTAACATCTTTCAGGTAACCGATCTGATAACGTGCCTCGGCGGTATTCACCCTGACGAACGACCCTTCGCGGTGATGCGGCTCCAGCAATCCGTCGAACGGCCGGGGTTTCATCTCCTCCTCGTGTTTGCGCTGCCGCTCTTCCGCAGAGAGCTTCGCTTCCTGCTCGCGCATTTGCCGCTCGACGTCGGAGATACGGCGGTTCAAGTCCGCCGTGAAACCGTTCTCGACGGGATAGGCGGGACGGGTTGCGGATTCAGCGGAACTGTGCGCCGTCCGTTCCTCTTGGGTGGTGGTAGCTTCCGCTTGTACTGGTGCATCGAACAACGACGGCTGGTGTGATCGTGTCTGTTTGGAGCGGGTGCTTCGGCGACGGGGCTTGCCGCCCGTCTGGGCGATGCGCACCTCCTCCGCCGTGAAGCCGAACAGGTCGTAGAGGGTCATGACCGGAGGCTCTATTTCGGGTTTCTCCTCTTTCATCGGTGCGGACGTTTGTGCCGTTTCCGTCCGGACGGTATGCCCCGAAACGGCGGCCAGCCCTGAAACCTCCGTTTGCAGGATCGGTTCTGCATCCTGTACCTTTGCCGCCTGCTCCTCTTTCATCCGTGCGTCCCGGATGCCACCGAAATAGAGGCGCATGGCCAACCGCATGTGCAGGTTCCGGTCGAACAGCCCGCGCAGGCTGTCCGCGATGCCTTCCGCGCCGCCCTCGTGCCGGTAGACCATCGCGGGCTTGCCGTAGGGGTCGGTGTCCAACTCGGCACTCGTATGGACGATTTGTTCCTGATGTTCGATGAAATAGCGGTTGGTACTTACGCCGTTCTGCGTTCCCGTTTGGATAAACAGCTTTTCGTCCTCCGTCAGCCCCTCTTTGCGGGTGTCTTTTTGCAGGACGACGAGGTCGCTGCCGACCTCTGTTCCGGCATTGTCGGTAAAGAGGTTGTTCGGCAGGCGGATAGCGGAAACCAGATGCGCCTTTTCCATCATTTCGAGCCGCACCGCCTCATTTTGCGGGGAGTTCAGAACGCCCTGCGAGGTGATGAACGCCACGATGCCGCCGTCGCGGACGGCATCCAGTCCTTTGAGGAAAAAATAGTTGTGTATGGCTTTCGTCGCCATGCGGCGTGCGGGAACCTCGCTCGCGGAGAAGGACGGGTCGAAGACTGCCACATCGCCGAACGGGATATTGGAAACCGCCGCGTCGAAATAGCCGTCGAAAGGTCTCTCGATGCGCTCGAACCCTTCTGTCCGTATTTTCTTGTCGGGATAGAGGCAGGAGAGGATTTTCCCCGTTAGGAGGTCTTTCTCGAAGGCCATGACATCGACGGAAGCGTCCTTTCGTGCGAACGCCCCGATGAACGCGCCGTGCCCTGCGGAGGGTTCCAGCAGGCGGTGCGGACGCACATTATAGTCGCGCAGCACGTCGGCCAGAGCCTCCGTTACCGCCGACGGGGTATAGAACGCTGTCAGCATGGAGCTTTTCAGGCTGTCGATATAACGCTTGTATTCGTTCTCGCTTGCGCTGTTCTCACGGATCAGACGGTGCAGCTCCATCGTCTGCGGGAACAGGTCGAGGTCGGATTTCGCCCACCGGACGGCGTCGGTCAGCGAGCTGGCAGGATTGAGGATACATTTCAGTCCCCCGAAACCGCAGTAGCGGGCAAGCCGCTCCCTCTCTTCGGGAGTGGCCGCCCGTCCTGCCTTGCCCAGCTCGAAAGCCGTCCGTATCGCCTCGATATTGTCGCGCAGCTTGGCTTTACGGTTAAAGGCCATTCTCTTCCAGCGAGATTAGGACAGCCCCCGTAAGCTCCGTGCAGAGCTGCTCGTATTCGGGCGAGTAGGCGAAATCGTCCGAGAGCGGGTAGCGGGCGAAGACGCCCTCCAGATAGGGTAACAGTTTCAGCGCGGCAGCGGGAGCCTCGCTTTGCGGCACTTCGTCCGCGCATTCGTTCCAGAGTACCTCTATGACGGTGTTGTACTTGGAAAAGTGCAGTCCTTCCAAAAGGGCGGCCATCGCCAGCTCGTGTGCCCCTTCGGGCAGGTAGCCTTCCAGACGCGCCCGCTCGTACACGTCGGCGGCATGGTCGGCGCGTTGCTCGATGAAGGCCGCGTCGCCCGCCTTGTCGGGATGGTTCTCTTTGAGGTAGGACAACAGGTAAAGCCCGTAATAGGATAGTTCCGCAGGCTTGCTTGTCTTATTCATATTTCTGTGGATTTAGTGGATTGTCTGATAAATTAAGGAAGATGAAGAAAAGGCACTCGACGTCCCCGCCGAGTGCCACCCACTAAATCCACAGTAAATAAATCGGTATCGACCGTCGGAACGGAAGAACAATTTAAGTCCGTGAATTTAGGGGCAAATATACTCATTATTTTCTTTGTTTTGTGGATTTCTCCGTTCGGGCGGCCTCCGGAAACTCGAAAACGGCGTTGAACTCCCCGTCGAAGGCCACGACTGCCGAGAATTTCTTGCCCTGCCTGCTGTTGAAGCCCTTGATTACTCCGGTGCGTCCGTTGGCCAGCAGCTCCGTGATCTCCGCATCGGAGAGCGTTTTTCCGGCTTTCACACGGAACACGGGAAGCCCGCACGCGGGGTTGTCGCAGCGCACGACCTTGCCGAAGAACTGCATCCGTCCCGTCTTGCACTTGGGGCAGAGGCACTCCGAAGCCGACGGCGCGAACAGCTTGTCGCAGGTCAGCAGTTCGGTCGTGATTTCGGCGGTGTACGCCTCGATTTCCTTGCGGAACGTCGCGTCGCGCAGCTCGCCGCGTTCGATTTTGGCGAGTGCGGCCTCCCATTCGCCCGTCATGCGTACATCGGCGATGCGCATCGTCTTGACGACCGAATAGAGAGCCAGCCCCTTTTCCGTCGGTACGAGCGATTTTTTCTGACGTACCATGTACTCCCGTGAAAAGAGCGTTTCGATGATGGCGGCACGGGTGGCCGGAGTGCCGATACCGCACTCTTTGAGCGACTGCCGCAGCTCCTCGTCCTCGATTTCCTTGCCTGCGGTCTCCATCGCCGCCAGCAGCGTCGCTTCGGTGTGCAACGGTTTGGGCTTGGTCTTGCCTTCGGTCATCGAGCAGGCCGCGACGGGCAGTTCCATACCTTCCGTCCATTCGGGCAGCACGGTGTCCTCCGTCTCCTCGTTGTACACGCCGCGCCAGCCCGCCTGACGGACGATCGCACCTTTCACGGTATATTCCACGCCCCCGCACTCCGCCACGACGGTCGTTACGTCCCTGACGCACTTCTCCGAGAAGGCTTCCAGCATGCGCCCGACAATCATATTGTAGAGGGTCTGCTCGTCGGGCAGCAGGTTTTTAGGCTTCATGCCCGTGATAAGCAGCGCGTGGTGGTCGGTTACTTTCGCCGCATCCACGCTCCGGCACGTAGGCTCTCCCGCGAGGGCGAGGCGTTCGCCCCACGTCGGGTTGCCTTTGAGCGTGAGCAGCAAGGCCGGAATCCCGTCGAAGACATCTTCGGGAATGTAGCGGCTGCCCGTGCGGGGGTAGGTGACCAGCTTCGCCTCGTAGAGCTTCTGCGCGATGGAGAGCGTCTTTTCTGCCGTGAAGCCGTGCTTGGCGTTCGCCTCCTTTTGCAGCGTCGTCAGGTCGTACAGCAGAGGCGTGTCCTGCACGGTTTCCTTGCGCTCGACCTTTATGATTCTCACCGTGCCGTACCCTTTGAGTGCCTCGTAAGCCTCCGTCGCGGGTCGTTTCTCTTTCCATTTCTTGCAGGAGGAAAATTTCACGGCTTCACCGTCTTCTCCTCCGGTGGTCGAAAAATGTGTCTGCCAGAGGGTTTCGGGCATGAAACGCCGGTTCTCCCAATACCGTTCGCAGACCATCGCCAGCGTGGGGGTCTGCACCCGTCCGAGCGAATACGTGCCGCGTCCGGCGGCCACCGTGATGGCTTGCGTGGCGTTGATGCCCACCAGCCAGTCGGCCTCGCTGCGGGCTTTGGCCGCGTAATAGAGGTTGTCATACTTGTTGCCGCATTCGAGCCTTTCCAGCCCCTCGCGGATGGCGGTGTCCGTCAGCGAACTGATCCAAAGGCGGTCGAACGGCGTGGCGCAGCCGATGTACTCGTACAGGTAGCGGAAGATCAGCTCGCCCTCGCGCCCCGCATCCGTCGCCACGATGATTTTCTCGCTCTCGCGGAACAGGCGGGCGATGACCTTGATTTGCGCCGCCACCTCGCTGTCGGGCTTGTAGCCTTTTTCGGTCTTGACCTGACGGGGGATCAGTTTGAACACCGGAGGGATGATGGGCAGGTTGTCGGGGTGGAAACCCTTGATGCCGTAACCGTCCGGCAAGGCGGGCTGCACGAGGTGGCCGAACGCCCATGTCACGTTATAGCCGTTTCCGGTCAGATAGCCGACCTCCCGTCGGGTGGCTTTCACGATGCGGGCGATTTCCCGCGCCACGCTCGGTTTTTCTGCAATGATCGTTTTCATATTCGATTTATTTTACTGTGGATTTAGTGGGTGGGGCTTGATGCCCCGTTTTATTCGTTTGTCTCATTCGCCGCAGCCTCCTGCTCGTGCAGGCGGCGCAGAATTTTACGGTCGTAATAGATATGATACCCGTCGGCGGTATAATACCGCGCGTTTTCTTCATCGACGGCACGCCGATCGACACGTTGCAGGGCGTAACCGCCCGCGCCGCAGACAAGGCAGAAGAACAGCAGAAGGATGAAGGACGCCATAGCTACATCTTCATTCGGGGTCTGTTCGCGTTCTGCTGCCTGCGCTGCTGCTCCTCGTTGGCGGGTGCGGTCTGCCCCCGTTGCAGCGGCTCGCCTACGTGCTTGGTCGCCTCATGGGTCTTGCCCTCCGAATTGACCGCTACCTGCGTGCGAGAGGCGTTGTCGGGCTTGATTTCGTGGATTTGCCCCTCTTCCGGTCGCTTGCGGGAGAAGTCGTATTTGCCGCGTTCGTGGTTGGGACGCACGTAGGCATTGAACGGCTTTCCTTTCCTGTCGATAAGCCCCTCCATATAGACCCATTTGTTCTGCTCCCAGCCTTTTTTGATTTCATCGGTAACCGGCCTTTGGAGCAGGGTGCTGCCGATGCGCAGCTTGCGAGGCTTCTCCTGTTTCTCGACGCCTGCCGTCTGCTCCTGACGTTGCCGCTGCTTCCTCTCGCCGAAGTGAAAGTCCAGCCCCCGCCTGTCGGCATTGATCTGTATCGTGGCGTTGAACACCTTGCCGTTGTTCTTCGAGGTCATGCCCTCCACGTACACGCCCTCGCCTCTGGCAAGTGCCGCCTGCTGCTTGTCGTCCAACACCGCACCCAGCACCTCTTGGGGGATATTGATGTCCCTGACCGGAACGGACACCGTTTCGTTGGTGATGCGGTCGATACTGACGAACGAGGGGAGCAGCTCGCCCGTCGCCGGATCGGCGACCTCTACGACACGTCCGAGGTTGCCCGTCTTTTTCAGGTTCTCCTGATCCTCCGGCGTAAACTTGACGTTCAGGTACTCGTCGAGGTTCGGCGCACGGCGTATCGGGTGCGGCACGAGCGACACCGTGCCGTCGGGATTCTCCCGAAGCGACAGCCGCGCCTGCATCGGGACACGGATACCCCCGATTTCGGGGTTGCAGTCGATAAGGCGCGACTTGCCGTAGTTGCGCATACGCTCCAGATCGCCCGACTGCTCCAACGCCGCGAGGTCGATGCCCCAGCGTTCGGCGACCTCCGCGCGGTCGAGGCGGCTGTCGTCGATGGGCTTGTAACCCTCGTCTGCGGGTGTCTGTTGCGGTTCGGTCTGTTGTTGCCCCGTTTCGGCGGTCTGGCTCTCGGAATCGGGTTCCTGCCGTTTTTCGGCGGCATCCGGTGTCTCCTGCCGCATCTGTTCGGCCTGTTGCTCGTACTTGATCGTATCGACACGGTGTGCCGCGAGAACGTCGCGGTACTCGTCCGGCTTCTTCAGCATCTCTTTCATGACCGCAAGCACGTTTTCGATCCCCTCCGCCGTTACACGGTAGAAGGCGAACCGCTTGGGGTTCGTGCATTGCCGGAAGAAATTGGCGAAGAAGTTGTCCAACACGTCGCCATGACGGTCGAAGCGCAGGAAATCCTGCGCGTGCTCCGGTTTGGCGGCTTTCATGTTCGGCGTGCCGTCGCGTTTCAGACCCGCGACGACGCCGATTTCGCCCGTCTGCTCGTCCCTGACGACCAGAACGTCCTGTTCTTTTTTCTTTTGTTCCATAACTGATTGATATTTAATTGCACCTGAATGGATGTGCCGCGAATTTAGCGGTACGGAATGCGGCGGCAATGGCTCGCGCCGCGGGTAGCAGCTTGTGGCGTCCGGATGGCAGCCTTTGGCGTTCAGCCTCTATCCTGTTCCACCTTGCGGCAACCCCTGAACTCGTCGAAATGGTTTTTCAGGAACTCCTGCACGTCCGATTCCTTGTAATAGATTTTATGCCATAGCATCTGGTAACGCAGCGTCCCGGAGCTGCGGTAGCGTTGCAGTGACCGTTTGCTCGCCTGCAAGAGCTGGCACAAATCCTGATTGTCCAGCAGGCGTTCCCCGTCCAGATACTTCACCTCCTTGATCTCCTTGCCCGCGAGCTTCGAGAGCATCTGCTCGTGGCGGTCGAAACGTTCCATGATTTTCGACATCCACAGCTCGAATGTTTCCGTTTCCAGCAGTCCCATACGCTTACCCTTTCTTCTTTTGGCTGCCCGTGCGGAGCAGATAATTACGTCTGAAATCTTCCAGCCTTTGCGGGTTGCACTCGACGACCGATTCTTCGACCATACGCGCCACCTCTGAAAAATGATAGCGGCACGCGCCCCTGAAAATCGCGTAGCGGATACGCTTGCCGTCCCGAAGGCGTTGGAGCGTGCGACGGCTGATGCCCAGCAGCGACATGACCTCCTCGTTGCACAGCCACACGTCTGCGTCGTTTTTTTTCTTCTCCCGTTCGCTGTCGCGGACATATCCGGCGATTCTATCTATTTTTTCCACCAGCTCCTTATAGGCGGAACTTTCCATCGTAATGATTTCCATAACCTTTGCTTTTTGTTTCACGGGCAAAGGTGGCGTATCTCCGCAAGGTGCTTTCCATAGTCGCTACCGACTATGGAAAGATTTTATGCACGGAGGAGCGATGCGAAGAAGCCAAAGAGTGCCAGACCGACGCCACAAGCTGCCACGAAGCCCCGAACAGTAAGCAGGTGCGGGGGAATCGAGTAGATTTGCCGCGAATCTTAAAAATCGTAGGATATGGAAATAGTTATCGTAGAAAAGAAAACATTCGAGGCATTGCTCGCCGCCGCGGAATCGCTTGCGGGAAAGGTCGGGGAATTGTGCCGTCGTTGCAGCGACGGGCGAGAAAAAAAGTGGCTCGACGGGCAGGAGGTCTGCCGCCTGATGCGCATAAGCCCGCGCACCTTGCAGACCTTACGCGACAACCGGATGATCGCCTTCGCGCAGGTGAACCGCAAATTTTATTACAGGCCGGAGGAGGTGGAGAGGCTGTTGAAAGAGGCGGCCTTGCAGCAATCCGATACCTAAGCGACAACGGAAACCCGCTAAATCCACAGATATATGAACAATGACCGAGTGATTACGGCAGACGACGGGCGTATCGCCTCGTTGCTGCACGCCTTGAAAAAAGGGACGAAAGACGCGGAACGGCTCATGAAGAGCTTCCGGCCTCCGTTCGCGGGAGAGAGATACCTCACGGACAAGGAGGTGATCGCCCTGCTGAAAGTGAGCCGACGCACCTTGCAGGAATACCGCACCGGACGCAAGATACCCTATATCGTGTTCGGCGGCAAAGTCCTCTATCGGGAGACCGACATCGAAAAACTCTTGATGGACAATTACCGCAAGGCAATTCCGTAAAACGGACGGCGGACAAGCCTGAAAGCCTGTCCGCCGTTTTTTCAGTTCAAGATCCCCTCCCTGTATCGTAGGACAATCGGGGGTGTCGCACGCGCAGGTCTCGTCGCCTTGCGCACGAGCCACCCGCGCAGCAGTGCCGCAGGAGACGTGTCCAGCCGGAAAGCGAGGGCTATGACGACCTCCATGTTATACACATCCGCACTATTGCCGTTGTTCAGACGGATACATTGGCAGACTTCGTAATCATTCAGGGTGTTTTTTTTGAGGATGGCCTTGATACCGGCATAGACCGCTCCGGAGGTCGTGCCGAACAGTTCGACGAGTTCCGGCAGCGTCATCCACACCTCGCTGCCCGTTACGCGGATTGCTTTTCCTTCTATCTTGATGGTGTCCCTTTTCATATCTTCCGTTATTTGAATGGTTAATACCGTGTCGATTAAATGGCTACTCCCGCAAATTCCTCGATGGAGTTCAGTTGCGCGGCGAGGGCGGTCATATCCTTTTTGACTTTCTCTTTCGTGATTTTGGCATAAATCTGTGTCGTGCGGATATTCTTGTGTCCCAAAATCGAGCTGACCGTTTCAATCGGCACGTTGTTCGACAGGCAGACCGTAGTGGCCATCGTGTGCCGTCCGATATGCCACGTAACCTCCTTGTCTATGCCGCATAATTTCATTATCTTTTTAATGGTTCCCAAAATCGTGCTGTACTTGGGTACGGGGAATATTTTGCCGCCCTCGCCGATACCTTTGTATTTCTCGTAGATCATCTTGGGAATGTCGAGCAACTGCACCTCCGACAAGACCGTCGTTTTCTGGCGGGAGATATGAATCCACTCGTGATCGTCGAAATACGTGCGGATATTGTCGTCCGAGAGGTTGTACAGCTCGCAGTAGGACAGGCCCGTGAAGCAGCAGAACACGAACAGGTCGCGCACGAGTTCGTATTTGGGTTTCTTGAAGCGCATGTCCATCAACCGTTTCAGCTCCTCGTTCGTCAGAAACGCACGCTCCGTTTCTTCCATACTGATCTCGTGCTTGATGAACGGGTCGCGCAGAAGCCACCCGTTTTCTATGGCGATGCCTATCATCTTGCGAAGCGGCATAAGATACACCCAGACCGTGTTGTGGCTGCAATGGTTCTCCGTGCGGAGGTACAGCTCAAAATCGTTGATGAACGCGGGCGCTATCTCTTTCAGCGCGATGTCGCTTACATGGTATCGCGTTTCGAGGAAACGTTTCAGGTGGTCGTAAACGGCAAGATACTTTTGTTGCGTGGATTTTGCCCGCATTCCGGCTTGTACCAGCTTGTCGAAATCGCTGTTGAACTGGTCGTAAACTTTCATCAGCGTTTCATGGCGGTATTCCAGACCTAAAAAGGCATTCTTTACTTTCTCCGCCGTGACGAAACCGTCCCGATCCACGATTTCACGGTAGTGGCTGTTGATTTTTACACGGATGCCGTCGAGCATCTTGTTCATCTCCTGTGCGGCAACGCTCCGACCCGTCATACGTCCCGTTTCGGTATTCCAGAGTGCCGGATCGACCGTCATCTTGCAACTGAACTGCGCGGGTTTGCCCCCGTCGATGGTGATACGTCCCATCACGGGAACCGTACCGTCTTTTCTTACATCCTTCCTTTTCAGGTAGAACAACACACAAAATGTACTTCTCATAACTCACATTTTTAATGCTACAAAACTATTAACTATGGAGCTATTCGTAGCTATGCAAATCGCAGCGTATCAGCGCAAAAGAACCGTCGGACACATTTTTTTTCGGGACACGTCCCGAAAATGTTTACCTTTGCTTACAGCAAAGGACGTTCAGATTGCAGCCCGTGCCCTTGTCGCACCGTATTATTCGCATTTCCCGCCGTTCGCACGATACGAAAAACGGTTATGACTTGGTAACGTAACTCCGGTTGCAGTTGGCTTTTTTCCGGTTTCCGTTGGCGTTACCCTTTTTGCCGGCACTTACCTAAAAGCCTTTTTTACAGCTCTGTCGCCGTATTTTGCTCTTTTTCTATCTTCAACCGCATTTTTTTATCGAAAAACGATAAAAATTATTTGTTTTGCAGAAGTTCTTTACTATCTTTGCCTCACCGGAGGTTAAAAACAGGTCGAACACCTCGCATTACGTATTCAGCAAACCGAAAATGGACAAAAAACAGAAAAAATCTCTGCGGCGCCATCTGCTGGTCATTTACATCTTTTATTTCCTGGCTCTGGCCGCAGGATTCATCCACAGCTTCGTGCCCCACGTGTCGTCGAGTCTGGCGACAGGTTGGCAGGCTGCGTCCGAAGACATTCGGATGCAGGAAAAACACGGTATCGCGCAACATACCTACTTTTTGGCGGCCCGGTTGCAAAACGACCAGAGCAATGAATTTCTTTTCCCGATAGAAACCGGACACGCATCGATCTCCACCGAAGTCGAATATACGGGGGTTAATATCTACGTCAAAACGGACGAAAACAGCGATCCGACAGTAGTCCGGGCACTGAACAAAATCAACTACACCCTGTTGCTGTTCATCCCGGCCCTGCTGGCCAAACTCTCTATTCTGATCCTTGTAGCGCTGATTATCAACATCCTGCGCAAATCGGTACGGGACGAACAACCCCTGCCGGGACGTATCATCATCTACACGCGTGCCGTAGGATTTCTGCTGATTCTGGCCGAAGTCTGCGCCGGATTCGGCGTTTATATTTACCACTGCACGGCCCGGACGCTTCTCGAAGGTTCGCCCCTGCAAGTCGCCGCCTCGTTCCCGCTTAATTACTGGAACATCGTCATGGCGATTCTAGTACTCTTCTCGGCCGAGGTCTTCTCGATCGGATCCCGGTTGAGCGAAGAGCAAAAACTCACGATCTAAAGAAAAAAATAAATGTCGATATACAATATATACACGGGGGGGGGACGCAAGACATGGCGATAATCATCAACATAGATGTCATGATGGCGAAACGAAAGATGTCACTCGGCGAGCTCGCCGAGCGGGTCGATATCACCCCGGCCAACCTTTCCATTCTCAAGAACGGCAAAGCCAAGGCGATCCGCTTTTCAACGCTGGAAGCCATTTGCCGCGAACTGAACTGCCAACCGGGCGACATCATCGAATACCGACCGGAAGAAACGACCGAATGACAAAGCAATACAAATAATTTCACCCAAAATCAATTAACAATCATTTTATGAAAAGGTTCATTCTTTTACTTGTCACGCTGTTCGCAATGACGAATGTCGTGGCGCAACTGCGGCCCGACATGCCGATTCCTGCAGACAAAGAGGTGCGTGTCGGACAGCTCGAAAACGGCATGACGTACTACATCCGTCACAACGAAAAACCCAAGGGGCAGGCATCCTTCTACATTTTCCACCACGTAGGAGCTGTCCAGGAGGAAGATTCCCAACAGGGCCTCGCCCACTTCCTCGAACATATGGCCTTCAACGGCACCAAGAACCTGCCGGGCAAAAAGATGATAGAATATCTGGAGCGTAACGGCGTCAAATTCGGTGCGGATCTGAACGCCTACACCTCTTACGATGAAACATGCTACAACCTGGACAATGTGCCCACAGCAAACCCTGCGACGATCGACACCGCACTGCTGATCCTGCACGACTGGTCGCAGTTCATCAGTCTGGAGCCTCAGGAGATCAACAACGAACGCGGCGTAATCATGGAGGAGCTGCGCACCCGCGACGGAGCCGGATGGCGCGCCATGGTACGACGCAACGCCGCCGTCAACAGAGGCTCGAAATACGAGCACCGCAACGTAATCGGCTATCTGGACGGTCTGAAGAGTTTCGACCATAAAGCCTTGTACGACTTCTACAAGACGTGGTATCGCCCGGAATACCAGGCAATCGTCGTAGTCGGCGATATCGACGTCGATCGGATCGAAAACAAGATCAAAACCCTGATGGCGGATATTCCGGTTTCACCCGCAGATGCCCCGCAGAAAGAGGCTTACCTGGTTCCTGAAAACGAAGAACCCATCGTCAGCATCTTTTCCGATCCCGAAATGACGGCATCGGTCATGCGGCTATTCATCAAGCGCCCCGCTCTTCCCAAACAATACAACAACTTGATAATTAGCCAAATGTACGACGTTCTCAACTCTTACACAAGTGCCATGGCGAACGATCGCATGAATGAAATCGCCATGCAGCCCGACGCTCCGTTCCTGGGTGCCGGGATGGATTCAGGCAACATACTGGGAGTGAATCCGACCCAGGACCTCACGATGGTCGCCGTACAAACTCGAGACGGAGAGTTGCTCCGCGGTTACAAAGCTATCCTCGAAGAGATGGAGAAGATGAAGCGTTACGGCTTTACGCAGAGCGAATTCGATCGTACGAAAGCTGAATTCCTGCGTCAGGCCGAGGCTACTTATGCCAATCGGAACGACCTTACGAACGGACAATACGTTCAAACCTACCTGGCGAATTACAAGAAAAATACCGCTATGGCAGATGCCGAAACGCAGTACAACCTCGACAAACAATACCTCGAAGCATTGACCCTCGACGATGTGAATGCTTGGGTAAAACAGCTTCTGACACCTGAAAACCAGGTTATCACCGTCGAAGTTCCGCAGAAGGAGGGACTGGCTGAGCCGACCGAAGCCGAACTTCTGGCCATCCGCAGCGAAGTCATGACATCCGATGTCGAGGCTTACGAGGATAACACCATCAGCGAGCCTCTGATCCCCTCAGACATCAAGTTGAAAGGCTCGCCCGTGAAAAAGACCGCATACAACGAGGATCTCGGAACGACCGAATGGATTCTCAAGAACGGTGTGAAGATCATCGTCAAACCGACCCAACTCAAGGCGGACGAAGTCCTGCTGCAGGTACAGGCTGACGGCGGGATGTCGCAGCTTGCCGATACGGAGGTAAAGGAGGGCGAATTCCTTCCGGTCATCGCGGCCCAGTCGGGTGTGGGTAAATTCTCGGCCATCGAACTGAACAAGCAGCTCGCAGGCAAGAAAGCCGGAGTCAATTTGGTCGTCAATAATTACAGCAATGGTATGAGCGGCTACTGCTCGCCCAAAGACATCGAAACGATGCTCCAACTGCTCTACCTGAACTTCACGAGTCCCCGCTTCTCAGAGGAGGATTTCAACACGACGATGGACAGCTACAAGGCATACGTCCAGAACCTGACTTCGAATCCCGACTACATCATGCAGATAGAAACGATCAAAACGCTTTACAGCGACAATCCGCGTCAGCAGCCGCTGACGATCGAGGCACTGGAAAGCATCTCGTTCGAAAATCTGCCGAAAACCTTCAAAACGCTTTACCCGGGTGCGAACAGTTTTACGTTCACCTTTGTAGGCAACGTGGATCTGGAAACGTTGAAGCCGCTGGTCGAGAAATATATCGGTTCGATTCCCACCTCGAAACACGTGCTTAAATTCACGGACGACAAACTCCGCACGGCCAAAGGCAAAGTCATGAATGATTTCCGCACCCCGATGCTGCAGCCGAAAGTCTCGGAGTTCCTGCTCTTCTCGAGCGATGCGGACTACACGCTGCGCAACAAGCAAACCATATTGCTGCTCAACATGGCCCTGAACAACCGTTACCTGAAGTCCATCCGCGAGGAGAAAGGCGGCACGTACGGCGTACAGGTAAGCCATACTCTCTCGTATCGTCCCGAAAAACAGGCCCTCCTGCAAATACAGTTTGACACAAACGAGAAGATGGCCGACGAACTCGTGCCGATCGTTTTCGATGAAATCGAGAAAATCGCAACCGAAGGACCGGAAGCAAAAGACATCGACGACTCCCGCGAATACTTGGTCAAGCAGTTCAAGAATACGCTCGAAAATAACAGCACCTGGTTCGGGTTGATCGACGACTACAACCGTCACAAGCAGAATCTGCTCGCCGACTACGAAAAGACCCTGAACAGCATCACTTACGACGAGATCCGCGACCTGGCGAAGAAGCTCCTCGACAGCGGCAACGTAATACAGGTCACCATGCGTCCCGAAGCTCAACCCGAAGCAGATGAATAATCATCGATAACAGGTTTTATTCACTACTACCCCCGAACTCTCACCGGTTCGGGGGTTTTCTTTGGTTTCGGACTCCTGTTCACGGATGTTTCCTTTTCCGCTCCTATCTGCAATGCAGGAAGATCGTCCACGCACAGGAATCGTATCCGTTTCCGGGAAACAGACGCGGAACCAAACGCCACGAACGACGTTATGTCATACCCCGCCACGCTTTCCGATTCCGCACTTCGCATCGAATTCTCCGTTTCGGCGACGCTCTTCCGTTTGCGGACAGCTTTCAGCCGATCACGTTGCCCCTTCCCGGCAGTCGGAATCGCATTATGCGGGCAGCAGATCCCCCGGTGCGACAGCCTGCCAACTTGCAGCAAAAGAACGATCCGAACAATGTCTTGCGTTTTTCGGACATACGGCAACCGGCTCCCCGGCAGGCAGGAAAAACAGTGACGGGATAAGATCATGCGCTCCGACTTCCGCACACTGCTCTTCCCTGAAATTTACACCTCATAAGACTGGAGACAGGACAATACGAGCGGAATCGCAACCGCATAAAGAATAAAAACGGGCCTCATCAAAAGATGAGGCCCGGCGATTTCAACTGCAAACTGCGGCTATTTCGAAGTCACGACCACGTCGGACGCCTTGTTCAGCAACAACTGATAAGCCGCCGTCGCATCGCTGCCCTGCGAGAACTTGGTATAGATCGCGGTAATGTTCACCACGGAACCGTCCGCAGGTATTTTCTCGTCACGGAAACGGCAATAACCGCTCGAACGTACGACATAATTGCCTGCGAGGGTGTTGATGTCGCCATAGGTGAACCAGGCAGAGCCATAATAGAACGTACTCTCGTGCGTAAGCTCATCGACCCGCTTCGTCGCCCAGGTAGCCCAATCGTTGATATCGGTCCAACCCGGAGAATTCACATCGTAGGAGGTACTGTTGGCGAAGTAGTTGGGGAATGTATTTTTATACCCCCAGCCGGCCTTGCCGAACTTGCTTTCCAACCCTTCGAAACGGATCAAGCGCCCCAGCGACTCATCCGTCAGCGTCGAATAGGAGGCGGGAGTAACCACCAAAGTATCGGCCGCCGTCAAGCCGATCAATTCGCCGAGCTTGACATGCTCTTCCAAGGTATTGCGGTCCTCCATATTGCCGTTGGCATAATTGGAATTGGTCGATGCGACACCCACGCTGAGCATCGTGCGGTAATTTCCCAGCACCAGACCCTGCAAACGGATATAAACCAGGCGACCGGGAGCATAGGTAATGTAATATCCCGAGGTCACTTTGATTTCGATGGCCGACTGGCAGCTTTCATCGTACAGGTACATCGACTTATAGACGTTACCGGCCTGGTCGCTGGAAATGACTTTGCCCCGAATCACCAGGTCGTCGGTAATGGTCAGCGACTGCCCGATACCGCTGGTCCCGGGATAAGCCTCCTCGAAAATATCCTTCAGCTCCTTGATCGAAATGATTTTACTGTCGCTGAAGTCCGCATCCGTCCATACCTTCGCAGGAGCCGGCGTATCGAAATCGTTATAACAGCCGACGAAGAACAAACTTGCTGTCACCGCCAGAAATATGGTTGCTATTCTATTCATATTCTTCACAATATTAATTCGTTAAGCCGTTAGAAACGGAAATAGACATTCAGGTAGTAAGTGGTGCCGAACAGGTAGAAATACTTGGGAGCGAACTTCTGGTAGGAAGTGATCTCCTTGCCGGTCTTAATGCCCTGCACACGCATCTGCTCGTAACCGCCGGTCTTGATATTCTGGTTGTTCAGGATGTTATTCACCTGCAAACTGAAGCCGAGCGTATAACGACGCTGAATGTAGAAATTCTTACCGATGCTCGCACTCAAGGTGTAAGCCGAATCGAACTTCTCCTGACTGCGCAGCTCCCGGATCTGTTCGTCCGTCATCGTAGGCAACAGCACCTCGTCCGTACGGTAAAGCGGGTTCATCGACAGATACATATTGTTGTAATAGTTCAGATCGATCGATGCGTAGATGTTATGAGGACCGCGGTACGACAAACCGATATTCATAGCCGTCTGCGGAGTGCTCTCCACGCGCATATCCTTCCAATAGACCGTACCGGAGTTCAGCGGTTCGGCGCTGTTGTCGGCAATCTGCACGTAATTGGGATTCGACGTGTAAGTGTACTGACCCCAACTGATCGCACCGTTCAAAGACAAACCGTTGTAGATCGGAATCGAAGCGGCGACTTCCAGACCGAAATACTGCTCGTCGATACCGCTCAAGGCGAAATTGGTATAGGTCTTCAGCACGTCATCGTAGAAGGAGATCACCTTCGAACGGTCGTTCACCTTCGTATAATAACCGGAAACACGGAGTTTATAATCGCCATAACGCAGGTTGTACGAAGCGTCGATGCCGTAAACCTTCTCCGTCGTAAGCCCCGGAGTTACCGAATTACGCGTACGGGGCGAAACGAAGGCCGACTGGAACGCAGGAGCATTCTGCATCGCCACGGCGTTGAGTTCGAAAGTATGATTGGCATTGATGACATAATCGAAATTACCTTTGGCCTTATATACGAAATATTCGAGTTTCTCCGATTTGCCCTTCGAATTATCCAGGAAGAGACCCTTGCGCCAAAGACCTTCGCGCCACATTGAAAGTCCGCCGAGCTCGGCGCCCAACTTCATGCCGAAACCGCCGAAACGGGTGGCATAAGTGGCCCATACACCGCCGGAACGCAGATGCGCCTTGTAGTTGTAGCTGAACTTGTCGCCCTCTCTGACGGCTCTTGCATGACCGTACTGGTTATAATAATCCATATCGTTCTGCGCCATGATCGGATCGCCGAAGTCGCGCTGTGCGAATTTATCGACGTCCACGTAGTAGTCGCCGCCGAGCAGGTCCTTCACCTCGTCGTAGTACCACGTGCGGTTGATGCGGACGTTGGCTCCGGCCGTCAGACGGGAGTTATCCTTATAGATTCGGCTGATCTGCGCGGCGAGGTTCCAGTCCAACTGGTCGGTATGGCGCTCCTCGATGATATAGTTCGAACGGGCGCCGGGACCGTATATCGCTTCGTCCTCGGCATTTCGGAAATTCATGTTGGTCTGGTACATTTCGTCCCAGTCGAAGTGGCGGATATTACCCACGTTGCGCATCCACTGATCCGCCAGACTGGCCGCAGCCATCGAAGCGGCCTCCAGGTCGGTAGCGTTCAGCAACTTGTAGCTCGGCATATAACGGTAGTAGTCGGGACGGGGATCCGCACCGTCGTACCACGTCAGCGCCGAATAGCCGTTCTTACCGAAGCGGAACGAAGTGGCCAGATTGAACTGGGTATGCTCGTTGGGATCGAACGTATAGTTGATCATAGCGATCGGCTCGTGGTTGTTACGCACACGGGCGTTACGCATCTTGCCGTCCTGGTAGCCCCAGTTGGGATTGTAATAGTTGTTGCCGACCAGATCGTAGGCCTCCTGTGTGGAAGCCTGCTGCGCACCGCGCTCGGTGGGAGCACCCATAATCGTGAAGCCCAACCGGTGACGCGAATTGAAAATCTTCTCGGCCGAAGCGAAATATCCGTAGGAGTTGTAATAGACGCCGTCCACGTAGGAGTTGCCGCCCTGACGGGTAGATACCGACAACGCATAGGACCAGCCGTTGTCCAGCAGACCCGAACCATAGGTCACCATAGCACGGAAGCGATACATCGAATTGGCGTTCACCAGACTCACGCGAAGTCCCTGGCGCACCTGCGAAGCACGGGCGTTGATGTTGGTCGTACCGCCGATGCTACCCACGCCGTAATCCGACATGATCGAACCGTTGGTGATCTCCTGGTTGCGCGTAGCGTCGTTCAGACCGCTCCACAACGACCAGGGCGTATAGCCCGTCATAGCGTCGTTGAAGCGAATACCGTTCAGGTAAACGTCCGAATACTGCGAATCGTAACCGCGCACGTTGAAACGCATCTCGCTGAACCGGTAGGAAGCGATGTTGTTGAAAACGTCCTTCGAGGCCGAAAGGGACGAAGGCAGCGACTGCGCATCGTTGCCGCTCTCGGTGTCGAACTCTGCGAAGATCGAATCGTCCATTACGGTCGAAAGCACTTCGGGGACCAGAATCACCGTATTGATGTCGCGCACCATCTTGTTCACGCGCACCACGAGCGTCAGAGGCTCGAATTCGGGAGCCTCGAACTGCAACGTATATTCGCCGGGCTCGACATTCTCGATCACGAAACCACCTCGGCCGTCGGTTGTGGCAGTCATTTCACCGGGAGTGACCGAAACCTTCACCCCGTCCACCGCGACACGTCCCTCGCGGGAGACGACCTTACCCTTGATACCGCCGCTCTGAGCGAACGCGGTCAGCGACATCAGGGTAAATACAAAAATTAGTAAACTTTTTATTTTCATATCCTTTCAAGTTAAGGTATTTATTTACCGATGTAGATATAAACGGGGAAGTGGTCGCTGTAACCGCCCTGGAAATTGTTTCCGACGTACGTGCGCAAAGGATAGCCTTTGAACTGCCCCTCTCGCTGGATCATATAGTTACGCTTGAAGACATTCCCGTAGTACTTCGATCCCGGAGCCCGTACCAGACGCAACTCGCCGGGCTTCGCATTGACCAGGTTTTCCGACACTACGATATTGTCGAAGAGATTCCAGGCGTCGCCGTAAGCCAGCGTTCCCATACCGGCACGCAGCACGGCGTGGAACGGACTGAAGAAATCGCCCGGCTGAAGATCCTTGACCTTGGGTTTGGCATTCAGCCCCTCCAACATGCTCGGATCGGTCGGATCGTCGTTGAAGTCGCCCATCGCCACGATCTTGGTCGCAGGATTGACCTTCAGGACAGAGTCGGCGATTCGACGCATCTGTTCGCCGACGGCGATACGCTTGAACTCCGAAGCGTCCTTGCCGCCCAGACGCGAAGGCCAGTGAGCCACCATGAAGAAGAACGGTTCGCCGTCGATCGTACCCCACATGGTCGAAATATCGCGGGTTTTGAAATTCGGAAGCGAAGGAATCTGCGTGCGGATCGGTGCGCTGCCCTCCAGCTTGAAGACATCGGGACGGTACATAAAAGCGACGTCCACACCGCGAGCTTCGGGAGAGTCGTAGTGCGAAATCCGGTAATTGCCCGGAGCCATCTTCGGCGTAGCGATGATATCTTCGAGCACCGAGCGGTTCTCGACCTCGGATACGCCGATCACGATCGGATAATCCTTATCGATACCGGCAATATCGAAAAGCACCTTTTCGGTATTGCCCAACTTCTTCGCATACTTGACAGAATTCCATTTTTTAGGTCCTTCCGGTGTGAATTCGTCGTCATTGACCTCAGGATCGTTGATCGTATCGAAAAAGTTCTCCAAGTTGTAAAAGACCACCTTATACGGTTTCTGCGCGAAACAGCAGGCTGCGAACAGTAAGGCCAGTAGTCCTGTAAAAATCAGTCGTTTTTTCATAAGTCAAATTAGTTTTGGATTCCCCATTGGCTCGGAGAGTTTTGTGCCTTTACGGATTCCGCAGCCGACTCGGGAATATTGGGAAAGAACGTAAAGCCGGTCTTCTTTTCAATCTCCGCCACGCTCATACAAATGGACGCAGGCGGCTGAATATCGCCGTAGCTCTTCTGATCCACCCAAAATCCGATCGTCTTCAATTCATCGGCCGAACAATCCGCGATGCGTTTGCCGGTCGTACCGGTGCGCGTGCGAAGCAATACCTTGAAATAATTCGTCGGGACCGGACAAACTTTCCCGTCACGGTCGGTCGTCGTCGTATTGGTATTGGCATAATAGCAACCGGTCACCACATAAAGCGTGTCGTTGCATATCTGCGCACGCACCTTGGCTTCGAGATTGGCCCACATATCCTGGTTGAGCCGGTTGAGCTGCGGCGTCATATTGGTCGCATAAAACGTCTGGAGATTCAACTCCCGCGTAGCCGTACGGTCCGCCGAAGGGAGCTGATGTCCCCGGTCGTAACTGCCCCGATAGGAACCGGCCGCGAGGTTGGGCTGCCAGGAATAATCGACCTTCGGATCGTACTGAAAATCGTCGGTACGGTCTATCGACCCCCTATATACCGAATGCAGCGGATAAGCCACCCAATGCGCCACATGGAGCGTTTTGTCGTAGCAGAACGAATAGTTGCGCACGGTGCGGTTATTGAGCGAAGCGAAGTGGCTGACGTAAACGAAATTCTCATCGACTCGCTTTTCCGGCAATTCGGCCCAGGCCTTCGCATGACCTTCATCGTAGGGATCGTTGGTCGAAGAGGCCGAAAACTGCGTCAGCACGAGCACCTGCGGCTCACCGCCGAAAAATTCGAATTCGATGGTCGCCGAACGTTCCCCGCTCCCGGTATTCGCCGTGTAATAGACGTCCAGGATATTGCTGATGTTCGAACTCTGTACGGTGCCCTCCTTCACGAGGACCGTCGGATCGTTGAGCCTGAACGAGCACCAAGCACCTCCGTCCTTGATTTCGGCACGCCATCCGGCGCCGACAGGTCCCTCAATCTGTATGGCGGCCGAACCCTCCGCAGCTCCGACCGTCGAAGAGGTCCGCCATACGGCAGAACCCGAAAAATCGTCCGTATCGTCGCCGCAAGCTACGACAGAGAGCGCAATCATCGTCAGGAACAGCCATTTCCATCCCTTCTCACAATATCTGAACATCGACATCATCGGTAAACTATAAAAACTATCCGAGAAACCAAACTCTTGGAGGGGATAATCCCTCCAAGAGTTTGAATTTTCAAAATTAGAAACTAATTCTTTTTGAAGAAATAAATTCCGTGCTTACCCTGCGTAGCGCTCTGATAACCACGAATCATCGTCTTGAAAGAACTATCTACCGTCTGCAACGAACAACCGCCATTTGCTGCAACCAACCGGGACTCACCGTCTTTATCAACCATTGAGAATACCCATTCCGCAGGGTCGGCTCCCAATGACAATGAACGGCTCTTGGAACCGGAAGCCAAATACTGTCCGTTACACTTGATATAATATGTATTGGACTTACCATCAACTGCGACAAGTTCCATTTCAGCAGGAGAATTAGTCACATTAGCATCTATCTTGGTTAATTCCCCGTTTGCAAACGTCATTTGAAGCGTTTCGCAATCTGTTTTACCATTTCCGGTTATCATTTCACCGGTCCAAACTCCATAATAATCTTCTGCTGCAGGATTCGGTTCTGTAGTAGAACCGGACTGAGCCTCACCTTTGGCACGGAATCCGGCCATAAGGAATGTTCCAGCAGTAAGGTTCGACAGATTGTCGATCAGCGTATAAGTACCACTGCCTTCGCCGCCGGTACCGAGCAACGTAACCGGCACGGTCTTGGTACTGCCGGCAAGGGTAATTGTCAGCGTCTGATTAACGGGCGACGTACCGGTGTTGGCCTCGGCCGTGACCGTCACGGTCAAGCCATCGACCGTAGCGCTCAGGGGAGGGGTCAGTCCGCTTACACTAAGTTGGTTGTCACCCTGGTTGAGTACAGAAACCGTAAGAACTTGGTCTCCGCCAGTAGCCGGAATCGAAACGCTGGCCGGAGTTACCCCCGTAATCATCGGGGTCGAACTGTCGCTGAAAGCGGCCACGTCGTCCAGATTGCGCGGAACGAGCTGGGAATTATTCTTATATACAGCAGCCAGACCGGAGATATTGCCCGAACCAGCCTTAAAAGGTACGTCGAGGAACACGCTCGGGTTCTTTTCATCGCTCTGCTTGCAGAATACGGTGAAATTGGCTCCATCGGCAGTGAAAGTATGCGAAGAGAGTTGCGCTGCGCTCGCCCAAACACCGCCCTCGGCAACCGACGCATTGGCGATCGTCACGGCCATACCCTGATAATTCGCCAGATCTGCAGCGGCGATCGTCGCCGTAGGAATCGAAGTCACCGTACCGGTCTTCTCGACCTTGCACCAGGTCGCTTCCCTGTCGCCCGTCACTTCGTACATACCATTGTAATTCTCTACCTTGGCAAGCCCCTTATAGAGGGTTACACGCACCTTGTCGCCTTTGTTCAGACCAAGTGTCGAAGGTTCTACCTGACTGCCGTAGAGCGTGATGCCGTTACCGGCCTCCGTCGCATTCTCGGTAGCGAGGATCAGGTTGTTGAAGGTATAGTTGCCGCCGGCCACGTCGTTCATCACTACAGCGTCCAGATAACGATCTGCATTGGCATCCACCGGAGCCTTCGTATCAGTCATCTGCGCGATCAGCTCGGGAATGGTAATGGCCGTAGCCTCACCCGGATCGGGCGGAACCACACCGCCTTCGAGATCGACCTCCTGACCGCCGTTGCCCTCGACGAGTTGTACGTCATCGATTGCGAATGCCGACGCCAGATCAGCCGTGAAACGGATCGAAAGCTGGCTGACAGCCTCCTTGAGCGTGAAATCTACGGCAAACTGAATCCAGTAAGGATCGGTCGTATCGCTGCCGCCGATCTTCTCGTAAGTCAGGTTGCCCGACCAGTCGGTTCCGTTACCTACGGCGACGTGGAACGACTCGGGTTTGAAAATGTTGTCGTAAGTCGCACCGTTCTTCTTCGAATAAGCACCGCCGAAGATGATCCGGTAGTTGGTCTTGCCCGCAGGCATCGTAATAGTGTTGATGTCGAAAGTCGCAGGTGCAGAGCCGAAGAAAATCTTGTTCGAACCCGAAGCACCGTCGTAACCGCCGCTGAGCTTGCCGGAAGTACGCACCGATACGTTCGTAGAGGTATAGGTCACCGTCGAATTACCCGTACCGGAAGCATTCTGCCATGCGTCGGTCCGGTCCAGGAACGGCCATTTACCATCGACCTCCGCAGCAGGCGTCTTATCGAAATTGTTCTCGTAAATCGCATCGCCGCTCGGATCGGGAGGCACGACACCGCCGCCCGCCAAGTCGATCTCCTCGCCGCCGTTACCGGTCATCAGCGTGATATCGTCCAGACGGAACTTCGAAGATGCTTTCGCCTCGAACTTGATGTAAAGCGTCGAAGTCGCATTCTTGAGCGTAAAGTTCTTGGTTGCAAATACCCAGTAAGGATCGACCTGATCACCGTCGTTTACCTCGTAAGACAGCGGAGTATAGTCCGTTCCGTTCGCACTGAGATAAACCACGAAGTTGTCCTTGTTGAAATTATTGTCATTGTTATCACTGTCGTAATACTGTCCGCCGAAAGTCAGCTTCAGATTGGTCTGGTCGGAGGCAAGCGTTATGTCTTTAACCGTAAAGGTTGCCGGAGCCGAGCCGAAGAAGATCACGTTCGGACCCGAAGCACCGTCATAAGCACCCGCACTACTCTTACCGGAAGCGCGGATCGAAGTATTCACGCCCTCGTAGGAAACCTTCGAAGCCCCCTCGCCGGTGGTGTTCCAACCCGTATAGTCGGCAACCAACGGATACGGGTTCGCAACAGACTCGCTACCTGCGGTCTCGTTGAAGATGAGCGTCGGCGGCACCACTTCGCCCTGAAGCACATTGACATCCTTCTGAATCAATGCGCCGTAGGAGTTGTAAACCTCGAAAGTCACCTTGGCCGATTGACCGATGTTCGAAGCGGGTACCGTAACGGTCACGGCAGCGTCGCCCTCGCCTTCGGTAGCCGAAAGGCGCACCCAAGTCTGTTCGTCCTCGACGATAGCACGCCAGGGACGGTTCGTTTCAACGATAAAAGTACCGTTGTACTCATCTGCGGGCTGTCCCTCCGCATCGAACGTCAGGTTCTCCGGCGTGACGTTCAGATAGGGAGCGCCCATGTCGTCATTGTCGTCGGTACATCCCGCGAACACCGCCACGGCGAACACGGTCAATGCACTGAAGAGCAACTGTCTCTTATACACATCTCCGAGCCCACGAGACTAGCGCTCATCTCGT
>ERZ1027063.305-NODE-305-length-24557-cov-8.914578_pt1 | contig 24557 bp, 19 predicted proteins | sample MGYA00519423_ERZ1027063 | MGnify/ENA primary metagenome ERZ1027063 (study PRJEB26926, sample SAMN06164493) | human gut metagenome | biome: ENVO:00009003; feature: ENVO:2100002; material: ENVO:00002003 | host: Homo sapiens | place: USA | collected 2012 ...
TTACGGAGCGGGGCGTTGCCGATCCGGCGTGGGCGGATCGGGTCTGGGCCGAGGCTCGTGCTTTGATCGACGACGGGCGCCATCCGGGGGAAATAATTCCTTACATTCCTTCCGGAGAGATTAAGGTTTGGGACAATATTGCCGGAGATTACATTCCGATCGAGGGTGTTATGGTTACTATCATGCCTCCTGATAATAGGCTGGAAGCACTTAACTCTTTTCCATTCCAATAACTTGTTGAGGGTCTTGACAACGAGGACAGATAAGGATGGTAAATTCAGAATGTCGGGGTCGGTTCAGGAGCCAGTTAATTATGCGCTTTCGTGGAATACGGTGTATTGGACGATCAAGAGCAGCGCCTTGAGTTCCGCCAACCTGCAGGGGCCGAATATGAATAGTACTTGGGATGTGCGGATTAAGAAAGGAACGGTCATGTTAGGTCCCGCGACCGTTTACCGGGCCGCTTACCGATACTGGCACAAGATGCCGGCGCTGGGATTAAGCAAGCCTAATCTGGGACGCAAGGTGAGGATTACATGCCAGAATGTTAAGGATATTCAATATTACGAAAATGGAGCATGGATAACTTTTGGAGGCTTGTTTCATCCGAATGTAAGTCAAGAGTCCGACCCCGATATAGAAGTGGCCTGTAAGAGAGATGCCAGTCGTGTTTTCGGAACTGCGGCTCATGAGATAGGGCATGCGGCTCATTACAGCTATAACAAGTCTTATTATGGTAAAGTAAACAAGTTTGTTAAAGAGAGTTGGGCGCGTTTTGCCGAATATATCGCAACCGAATGTGAATACAAGGATTTGGGGTTATCAGACAAATTGCATACGATAAAAACGAAAGAGATTTCATACGGAGGAAGAATATCTGTTTTATCATTTGTTGCGCCGGATGAGTATAATCGCCAAGAGTGGGTGATGAATAATTCGGACGGAACGAAACGGTTGTATTCTCCTCTTTTTATCGATTTATACGATAATTTCAACCAATTCAAATGGTATTCCGAATATCAACTTTTATTCGGCCCCAATCCATATGTAGTTCCTATATCGGAGATGATAGAGATATTGAGGGGAATGTATCCCGATGATGATATTTGTATTCCGAATATCAATGAAATACAGGAAATCGCATTCGGATCGAAAAACAAAGAAGAAGCTATCGGTTGGATTCGCCAATACGCGGCACGCCATGGATACGGAACTCAGGTTGTCGATCGTTTCTGGAGTGTTTTCAGTAAAATAGAACGAGAGGATTCTTATGATTAATTTATTAATAATTGGTATTATGAAAAAATATCTGTTTATATTGGTTGTCGTTTTGATTTCGGTCGGTTGTCAGAAGGAAGACAAAAAACTCGAAACGGAGGGGGATCCACTCCTTTATAGTCATTATATCTGGCAAAACGACAGCGATCATCGGATTAGAATGACTATTTACGATAAGTTGTGGAACGAAGCCGGCGAATGGATTTCAGGGATCGAAGAAGAGATGTTGCCGGGAGAGTGCATTTTTCGGGAAAACAGTGATATAGGGTGGCCTCCTTCGCCTAAATTCCGACGGGGTATTAAAATGGTTTTCGACGACGGCCCTTATGGCGGTATTTTTCCGCTTCCCGACTCTTATTTGTCTCCATATGACATCTCTCATGAGAACAATTTTAAGAGACAGAGAGAGGGGAATATAACGAAATGGACCTACACCTTCACCAACGCCGACTACGATGCGGCCGTGGCTCGCGGGCCGATGACGGAGCAGTAACCATACGGGAGCGACTTGTTTGCAGGCACGAAACCCGGCCGGGGAATATTTCCCGGCCGGGTTTTTGCAGGAAACTCTGCCGAAGCCGTTTGCATTCTCGAAAAATATCCCTACATTTGTAGTAAACAGATTAACCGGACCAGACTATGAAAAAATTATCGTATCTGCTGACATTGCTGCTGCTCGTTATCCTCATGACGGGCTGCAAAGCGTTCCATACTCTGATGGATTCGAAACTCAAAACCGCTCAGGGGGCACCGTACGAATTGATTGTCGTGTGCAACCAACAGTTGTGGGAGAGCGAGTTGGGGGATACGCTGCGTTCGGTGTTGTTGGCTCCGATTCCCTATCTGAACGAACGGGAACCTCTGTTCAACGTGATGCAGTTCCCGGAATCGGGATTCAAAGGTACGGTCGTCGATTACCGCAATATCCTCAAAGTGCTCGTCGATCCCTCCCTTGCGGCGGCTTCGGCCGGTGTGCAATACGATGTCACGGCTTCTCCGCAGGTTGTGGTGACGCTTCAGGGACCGACCCGGGAGGCACTTACGCAATATGTCGCGGAGCATCGTGCGGAGTTGGTGCAAACCTTCGAAGGGGCCGAGCGCGACCGCTCGATCGCTTTCGCCAACAAGTTCAATCAGACGGAATCCGGCAAGCTCGTTCGAGAAAAGTTCGGCGTGGAGATGAAGATTCCCAAAGGCTACATCCTGGCCCAACAAAGCGATGATTTCCTCTGGTTCCGGTACGAATTCCCGGCTGCGAGCCAGGGCTTCATGCTCTATTCCTATCCTTACGAAGGGAAGCAGTCCCTTTCGGAGGAGGCGTTGCTGGCTGCCCGCAACCGTTTCGCCGCCCGCATTCCGGGGCCGAGCGACGGCTCCTATATGACCACATCGAAAGTCTTTACGCCCCGGTATCGGTTTTTCCGGCTCGAAGGCAGAGCCTGGGTCGAAATGCGCGGATTCTGGGATGTCGAAGGGGATTTCATGGGAGGTCCGTTCGTAAGCTATACGACTGTCGATACGGCGACCGACCGGGTTTTCACGCTGGATTGCTATGTTTATTCTCCGAAACTTCCCAAACGCAATTATATGCGCGAAGTGGAACACTTGCTTCATTTGGTGAAATTCCCCGCAGCGACCGGCTCCGCATCTGCGACTGTCGCCGCTGGCGGGCGGGATGCGGCAAAATCAGATGCTCCGGTATCCCGGGACGCAAATCCGAACCCCGAAGCAATCTCGTCGGAATCCTGATAATCCGCCGCCCCGGTGTTGCAATTCCTGACATATCTGTTCATCGCCATCTATACGGCGACGGTTATCGGCATCATCCTGGTTGTCATTTTGGGCAACCGCAACCCGCTCAAGACGATCCCGTGGGTCGTCGTGCTGATTTTCGCTCCGGTCGTGGGATTGGTTTTCTATTTCTTCTTCGGGCAGGATCTGCGGCGCAAGCGGATTATTTCGCGCCGTACCTACAAGCGGCTCATGGTCTATGCTCTTCCGGCCCATGTGCGTCGAAGCGATGCCCCCGTTCCGGCCGCATGTCAATCCCTGTCCACTCTGCTTACCAATACTTCGCAGGCGGTTTCCTTTTACGGCAGCCGCCTGACCCATTACGGCGACGGGGCTTCCAAGATGACCGCCCTGCTCGAAGAGATCGAAAAGGCCCGCGACCATATTCACATTCTCTATTATATTTTTTGTGACGATGAAACGGGTGCCCGTCTTCAGCAGGCGCTGATCCGCAAGGCAAAGGAGGGTGTCAAAGTCCGCGTACTCTATGACGACGTAGGCTGCAATGGGGTCAAGAAAGAATTTTTCCAGCAGATGCGCGATGCGGGTGCGGAGGTTCATGCCCTGCTGCATGTACGCTTTCCGATGCTGACCGACCGGGTCAATTACCGCAACCACCGCAAGATCGTGGTCATCGACGGCCGGGTAGGTTTTTTCGGCGGTATGAATATCGCCGACCGCTATGTGAAAGGACCGGGTTGGGGGGTATGGCGGGACAGCCACTTCAAGGTAGAAGGAAAGGGAGTGTATGGCCTGCAATCCGCATTCCTGGTCGATTGGTCGACCGTCGAACGCGTACACCTGGATACCTCGAAGTTCTTTCCCGAAGCCGACAACTATACTTCATCGACCATGCAATTCGCTACCAGCGGTCCGTTGGGGCCTTGGCGAACGTTGTTGCAGGGTATTATGACGGCTATCGCCGGTGCGCGACGGAGTATCTGCATCCAGACGCCCTATTTCCTGCCGACCGAGGGCCTGAACTCCCTGTTGCAAACGGCGGCATTGGGCGGTATTGACGTACAATTGATGCTGCCCGAGCGTTCCGATTCCCGGATTATCGATAAAGCCGTGCATTCGTTCATCGACGATATGCTCCGGGCCGGGGTGAAGGTTTACTTTTATACCAAAGGCTTCCTGCATGCCAAAATGCTTATCGTCGATGATCTGCTGACGGTTGTGGGTTCCGCGAACATGGATTTCCGCAGTTTCGAGCACAACTTCGAAATCAACGCGTTCGTTTACGGACAGGATTTCAATACGGCAATGCGTCGTGTTTTCGACGAAGACCTGCGCTCGTGCCGGCGGCTTATTCCTTCGGAATGGTTGCGGCGACCTCTTCCGCAGCGATTGAGCGAGTCGTTCATGCGGCTCTTTTCCCCGCTGTTGTAAGGCCGGAGGAGGCGATGACGGCGATCGGGGTTTCCGTTGTCGTCCGATTCGCAAAAAACATAGCCACACCACGGAAAGCCCGGAGCCTGTAAAAAATATTTGGAGAATCCGATTTAACTTTCTATCTTTGTAAAACAAACGTATCAGGGTTCTGACCTTCACGGGTCGGGATTCTTATTTTTTTGATAAAACCATGGCAAAAGAGATTATTTATCTGACGGCAGAGGGTTACAAGAAGCTCAAGGACGAACTCGACCATATGCGCTCGGTGGAGCGTCCGGCTATATCGGCGGCCATTGCCGAAGCACGCGACAAGGGAGACCTGTCGGAAAACGCCGAATACGACGCGGCCCGGGAAGCACAGGGACTGCTCGAAATGCGTATCGCCAAAATGGAAGATACCATTGCCAATGCGCGTATCATCGACGAATCGAAAGTCGATAAGAGCAAGGTGCAGATCTTGAGTCGGGTAACTCTTCTGAACCACAATACCGGCAAAGAGGTGATCTATACTATCGTTGCCGAGCACGAAGCCAACCTGCGCGAAGGCAAGCTGGCCATCGGCACTCCCATTGCCAAAGCCCTGCTGGGACATAAGAAAGGGGACCGGGTGGACGTGACCGTGCCTGCCGGGACGATCCATTTCGAAATTCTGGATATCAACATCTGAAATAGGGAGATCGGGGTGAGGCAATCTTTTTAGGATGTAGAAACTGTTGTTGATTATTTTTTGGTAAGGAATGCTTTCGGGCGTTCCTTTTTTTGTTCGTATCTGTATGATTCCGGTGCCTTGTTAGTCGATACCGGCGATTGCTGCTATGTACGGCGGACTGCATGCAAGGGGAGTTCGGTGCCATGATCGCGCAATAAACGGAACGTCCGACCTTAAGGTCGGACGTTCTCTGTTTTCTCGTTTTGGAGGAGCTATTTTAACGATGTGCGAATTTTGCCTGTCGCATATCCATAAGATTGATATTCGACAGGCCGCCACCGATGAGTTCTCCGGCGGGGCTTGCACCCTCTTTGGTCAGATTTACCACTTGGCGGATAACGGGTCCATAGTTGCCTTCTGCATCCGCTGCTACGCCACAGATGGTGTTTTCATCCCAATAGACTGCCAGCAACTGATCTACCGCATCCTTAAATTCAGGCATTCCGTAAGTAATCAGGTTTTTGATTATACTGCTGTCCGGATAGTCGTCCGTATTGCTCAGATCACCCATAAAACATCCTGTCCACCAATGAGCTGCCTTGTCGTTGTGGGATACTTTCAACGACAGAACGGCATATTCTTCGAAGCCTGCGAAGTTGATGGGATCCAGTTGGGCGAGTTCTGCGCCGTCGTACCAGGCGTAGTTGTCGATGCTCACTTCGGCAAGCGCAGCTGCATTTTCTTCTACCGTATATGTTTCACTGATGATGAAGGGAGCGACAGGGGCTCCTTTTTGATCGATGGCAACGATGATGGGCGGATGACCCATTGGTCGATGTTGCGGGCGCTGTCCGCAGAGATTCCAATGTAAACGAGCAGTTGGTCGATCCAACTCCGGATGGTTTGTTGCAGCATAAATTCTTCGATTCTGAGAAAAATAAACTGTGTTGGCAAAAGAAATAATTTATTCATTCCTTTTGCCAACACAGTCCAAACTAGCTACGGACTCTTAGTCTATTTTTCAAAAATGGTGAAAACCGGGAGAAATCGAGAAAATTTGTTCTCAAAGACTACCGAAGTCCTTTTGGTTTTAAAAATAGAGGTTTTTGCTTTGGAATTTAATAAGGTGAAAAACTCTTCAACGGGAGCGCAATTAGACTTTTCGAGCATGAAAAAGTCGGTGTAGCAAATTGGTGATAGATTACCATTATCATCCTCAGCAACACCAGCAAAGCAAAAAGTATCCGTCTCGTCCATCGAGTAGTACATACCCATAAACTCAGGATTATTACTATAGTCATATAACAATAGATCCTCCAATATCGCATCATCCATTTCATCACCCAAATCTTTCATCCATGGCTCATACCACCACATTTTTACCTTATCGGTTGGTATCGAAGTCTTCATCGTGACAACAGCGACACACTCACACTCTGCCAATTCCTCGCTATAGGATGGATCTTTTGTGATAATTTCTTCTGCATCGAAGAATTTATATTCGAAGCCTTCGATGGTAATATTGCCGTCCACGGCCTCTGGTGTAGTGAAATCATAGCGGAAAAGTTTGGTTGTAGGCGTTTGTTTTTCCTCATCTATACCAAAAGCCAGTATTAAATACTTGGTCGAAGCCATAAGTGGTGTAAGCGCTTCGCTCCACACACCTGTCAAAACAGGTGGTTGAAAACTGTTAATGACTGTGCTCATCGTTTCATTCTCATCTCCATCAGCATTAATTTGATCCTCAAGGACACAGACAGCAACATACGTTTCATTATTATTGGAAGGAGTGAGGAGCAGTTGTGCGTTGTGGGCGGTGATATCAGTTACGTCTATCTGTATGACTAAGTCGGTAGGATGGGGGGGGGATAGCCGCCCCTTGCTGATCGACCTTCAATACCACCTGGGCTGTACCGGCCGTCACCGTCACCGCTGCCTGGGGCATCGGTTCCGAAGCCGTATTCTCCTCGGCCGTCACCGTGAAATGAGTGCCGTCCGACTTTTCGACTTTACACCATGTCTGATTCGATTCCACCGACCATGTCGTCTGGTCGGTTTTGACCTCAATTGCCTTAGTACCGCCGACAGCCTCGAAAACCAAATCGGTCGAAGGGGCGATCTGCAACAATGCAGTCGCAGTGTCGTCATCGCTACAACCTGTCACAAACCCCAACAGGCAATACAATACTACAAAATAAAGATTTTTCATAATTATATTTATTAGATGTGTCGTGAATATACATAAGTGGGTGCAAAGGCAAATTTTATTGCATTTTTTAGTGATTAATTCACTACTAAAATAAATAAAAGTAGTGAGAAAACAAAAAAACGGATGATTTTTTAGGATGTTAAATTTAAGTTTTTTGAAATTGGATCGATGTCTTATGAAGAGGTAACTTTGTATTCGTATTCTCGGAACTGCCGGAAGTAAAGAAACCGGTCATAGTAACTTGGGGTATGATGCTGTTGTCATATTATATTGACCATTCGAATAAATTCGGAGCCTGTGTCCGTTTATACCCGAGGAAAAGGGTATGTTTGGGATTCGAGATATTGATATTTGATTCTCTGCAGAAGCATCCCAATATATAGGTATTTGGGAGAGTGCACCTTGCCGGGTAACCTTTTTTCATTATTTTTGCACCTGAAATGAGCGGACAAAAACTCATACGGGTATTCAATGCGGGGGCGCTACTGCTGATCCTGCTCGCGGCCTATGCGGGCAAAAGCCTGCATACCCATCCCGATGAGTACTATCGTTACCTCACGGAGAACGATGCAAATACCACGTCGCCGGCTCTTGTGGACGACTGTGCGATTTGCCATTTCCATTTCTTCTCGTATATCCATTCTACCAACTGGGTCCTCGACAGTGAGTTCCGTTTGCTGGAAACCTTTTTCCGGCCGGAGTGTTACGACCCGGCAATCGTTGCGATATCGGGCTCGCAGCTCCGTGCACCGCCTGCAATCGGGTAGATAAATCCGTTCCGGAACCATTCGTTTCCGGGACTATTCGACCGCACGTGCCGATCGGCGCGGCAAAACATCGTTTTCACAGGGTATTCTCTCTCATCGGCCGTATTACGGGCCGTTGCCCCTACCTGGCGAAAACAGACCCATTTTACATCTTAAAACATAGGATTATATTGTGTATCCATTTGGGAGCATAGCGCCCCGAGTCCATTCCGAGGAGGAGATTTAGGAGGACTTCATTACAGACGCAGCTACCGGCCGCGAATAAACGCCCTCGAACTCGATTCCGCGACCGTCGGATAATGGGACATTGAAGATATAATCGCCTAATTATTATAATATGAAAAAATTGATCCTCTTGGCCGTAATGTGCCTGGTTTATCATACACCTTTTGCAGACGAAACGACCCCGAAACCTCAAAGCGACGCTCATCTTTACGGTCATGTCATCGACAGCGAAACAGGCGAACATCTGCCGTATGTTACTGTTACGATCCCCGGCACGACCATCGGTACTGCCACCGATGCGAGCGGGCACTATTTCCTGAAGAACCTGCCGACGGGCACGATTACCGTCGAAGCCCGAATGATGGGTTACGATCCTGTGCGTCATGAGGTATCGCTCAGGAAAGGACAATCCCTCGAACTCAACTTCGAGATCACGGAAAACGGAATCACCATGGACGACGTAGTCGTTTCGGCCAGCCGCAGCGAAACCACGCGTCGCAAGGCTCCGGCCCTGGTGAACGTCCTCGACCGCAAGATTTTCGACAACACCAACTCGGCTTGTCTGGCTCAGGGGCTTAGTTTCCAGCCCGGCGTACGCGTTGAGGACGACTGTCAGAACTGCGGTTTTATGCAGGTGCGTATCAACGGACTCGACGGACACTATTCGCAGATTCTCGTCGATTCGCATCCCGTCTTTTCGGCCCTTTCGGGCGTTTATGGACTGGAGCAGATTCCGGCCAGCATGATCGACCGCGTCGAGGTGATGCGCGGAGGCGGTTCGGCGCTCTTCGGCTCCTCGGCCATCGGTGGCACGATCAACATCATCACCAAGGATCCCGACCGTAACAGCGCCGAAGTCGGCCACACGATCACGGCGATCGGCAACAGCAGCAGCTACGACAACGTCACCTCGGCCAATGCCTCGCTCATCACCGATAGCCGTAAGGCGGGACTTTATGTTTATGGTCAGAACCGCCACCGCTCGGGGTACGACCACGACGGGGACGGCTTCACCGAGATTCCGCAACTGCAATCCCAGGCTCTCGGCCTGCGTTCGTTCTTCAAGACCAGCGCTTATTCGCGTATCACGCTCCAATATAACACCGTCATGGAGTACCGTCGGGGCGGCGACCGGCTCGACCTGCCGCCGCACGAAGCGATGATCGCCGAGCAGACCGACCACAACATCAACGGCGGCAGCCTCTCGTTCGACCTCTCGTCCGCCGACTACTCCAACCGTGTGAATGTCTATGCTTCGTTCCAGCACATCGCCCGCAAGAGCTACTACGGTTCCAAGCAGGATCCCGATGCCTACGGCCGCACGCACGACCTTACCGTGGCGACCGGCGCCCAGTACATCCATTCGTTCGACCGGTTGTGGTTCCTTCCCGCTGACCTGACCCTGGGCGTGGAATACAACTACAACGATCTGGACGACGAATCGATCGGCTACGATTATCGAACGAAGCAAAAGGTGCACATCATCGGCGCCTACCTGCAAAACGAGTGGAAAAACGAGCATTGGTCGCTGCTTATCGGCGGCCGTCTGGATAAGCACAGCCTGGTCGATCACGTAATTTTCAGCCCGCGTGCCAACCTGCGCTACAATCCCGGAGAGGGGGCGAGCCTGCGCCTGAGCTATTCGAGCGGCTTCCGTGCTCCGCAGGCCTTTGACGAGGATATGCACATCGCCATCGTGGGCGGCGAGCGGGTACGCATTCGGCTGGCGGACGATCTGCGCGAGGAGCGATCGCACAGCCTCAGCCTCTCGGCAGACCTTTACCACCGTTTCGGAAAAGTCCAGACCAATTTGCTCGTCGAAGGTTTTTACACGACGCTCGACCACGTTTTCGCCCTGCGTCCGCTGCCCGATCCGGATACGGACGGAAGTACGATCAAGGAGCGTTATAACGGTTCGGGCGCCCGCGTCATGGGCATCAATATCGAGGGCAAGGCTGCCTTCACCCGTTGGTTCGACCTGCAGGCCGGAATCACCCTCCAGCAGAGCCGCTACAAGAAGCCGGAACAGTGGAGCGAAGATCCGGAGGTCGCACCGACCCGCAAGATGTTCCGCACGCCGAACACCTACGGTTACCTTACGGCCCAACTGACTCCCGTGCGTAATTTGCAGGCGGCCATTACCGGAACTTACACGGGCAAGATGCTCGTGCAGCACATGGCGGGTTCGGGTACGCCCGTCGATCGGGCCGTCACGACACCCCGTTTCTTCGACCTGAACCTCAAAGTGTCGTACGACGTCATTCTCTATAAGGAGATCGCCCTGCAACTCCATGCCGGTATCCAAAATATCTTCAACGCCTACCAGAAAGATTTCGATCGGGGGGCCGACCGCGATTCAGGCTATATCTACGGCCCGTCGCTGCCCCGCAGCTGGTTCGTCGGCGCGAAGATCAGCTTCTGACGGTCTGCCGGAAGCTCCGGCGGCTCCTTGCTTCGCTGGACAGGGAATATCGTTGTCGCTCATCCGGATCGACGGCATACGGAACTTTTTGGAAAATATCGCTTTCGGAAAGTCATGATATTTTCCGGATATAAACCGAACGGAGCTGCCTGGCGGCTCCGTTCGCTCATGGCGGCCGAACGCCTTTAGGAATATATTGCATCGATTTGCACGAACCGCAAAACAATTTTACGGTTTTTCTCGTTTTTAATATATCGATCCATCCGTTAAAATTCGTATTTGCTGCGATTTTTGTTCTGTTCTCGAAACAGGGGTGGGTTGAATAACCGACATACGATCCCCATAATCAGATTTAACCCTGAATCGTTATGTTTAACTCCCGATCTTCCATCTCCATCTCGACGTTTCTGTCTTCACTGATTGGATCTATCGTGCGCGGGCGACGCTCCGTCCGCTGCGGTCAGACGTGCGAATACCGCAAGGCCAGACTCATCCTGACCCACGACCCGGGCGAAGAGCTGTTTCTGGGGGCCCTTCATCCGGCTGCGGCTCTTTTCCGGGAACATATCGACATTCCCGAACTCATCGCCGAACATGCTACTTACCGCAGAGTGCTCGAGGAGGCCGGGGCGAGAGTGCTCACGGTACGTCAGATCCTGCTCGACGGAACCGGTGCTGACGGGAAACCCGCTGACCGGACCAAGCTGGAGAACCTGCGCCGCTTCGCGGCCGGTTTTCTCACCTTCGACACCCAGAACCTCTCTCCGGAAACAGCCGGGCAGCAGAAGGAGTACCGACAATCCATTCTCGCCAAGACATCGCCTCGGGACTTGGTTCGTATCATTCTGCGACAACCGATCATCCGGCTGTCGGAAACGCAGATCAACACGGGTCTCAAGGCCGAATATTCGGAAAATCCCGTGATGAACCTCTTCTATACGCGGGACCAGTTGATAACCACTGCCAAAGGCGTCGTAATCGGACGCATGAACTCCCCGCAGCGGGAGAAAGGATGCGACATTCTGCAATTCTGCCTCGAAAAAATCGGCATGAAACCGTTGCACCGCATCGAAGGGGAGGGAGCTCATCTCGAAGGCGGGGATTTCTATCCGTTCGGCGATACGGCTTTCATCGGCTGCGGGATGCGCACCACGCAACCGGCCATCGATCAGCTCATGGAGCACGATCTGCTGGGCTGCAACCGTCTGGTCGTGGTCAAGGACCGGTTGTTCAGCCAGGCGGAAATGCACTTGGATACCTATTTCAACATTATAGACCGCAATCTGGTGACGCTCACAGCTCGGCGTATGACCACCGATCCGGATTCTCCGGATCTGTTGCTGGCCGATATTTATCTCCGAGGTGCAAACGGCGGCTATACCAAAACCGAAGAAGATGTCGGATTCGTCGAATTGTTGAGGAGCCGTATCGGTGCCGCCATCATCCCCATTTCCGAAGAGGATGCCGACCGGCTGGCGGGTAATTTCCTGACGGTCGGGCCGCGCCGTATCATCGGGGTAGCGGGGCAGTCCGAAGCCCTGCGGACCGAACTGAAGCACCGAGGGGTGAAGGTTACCTGGGTCGGGCTCGACAACCTTTGCAAAGGCTACGGTGCCGCACACTGCATGACGCAGGTGCTTCGCAGACGGTGAAGACTGTCCTCCGACGTATGTAAAAAAGACACTCCGGGGAAGTGAAAAGTTTTTCCGGGAGCGACCGTTGTCGCAATGTTCCGAAAGAATATGGCCGCTGTTGCCCGGCAAGGAGCGAAATCGGCTGTTATGTTCCGTTCATACGGGTCAGACGGGAAACCTTCCGCTTCCGGATGCGGGTAAGTTTCTTATAGAATACGACTTACTTCCGACGAAATGTGCGGCGGAAGGCTCTTTCACGAAAAATCCCCGGTCGAAAGACCGGGGATCTGCTATCGTTGTCGGCAAACGCTTACAACGCCTTGATCTCGTGCAGCACCTGGTTGGTCTTGCGGACCGCAGCGGCCGATGCCTCGAATTTGGCAGCCTCCTCCTTGGTGAGGTCGAGTTTGACGATCTTCTCGATACCCTTCCGGCCGATCACGGCGGGAACACCGATACAGATGTCGTTCTGGCCGTATTCGCCTTCGAGGTAGCAGCAGCAGGGGACGATCTTCTTCTGATCATGCAGGATCGATTCGACCATCATCGAAGCAGCGGCGCCCGGAGCATACCAGGCCGAAGTGCCGATGAGTTTGGTCAGCGTGGCACCGCCGACCATCGTGCTGGCGACAGCCTCTTCGAGTTTCTTCTTCGAGGCGAATTGCGTCACGGGCACGCCATTGACCGAAGCCTTCGAAAGCAGCGGAATCATCGTCGTATCGCCATGACCGCCGATCACCATGCCGTCCACGTTGTTGATGTTGGCGCCGGTGGCTTTCGCCAGGTAACATTTGAAACGGGCCGAATCCAAGGCGCCACCCATGCCGATAATCCGGTTTTTGGGAAGTCCCGAAGCCTTGAGCGCCAGATAAGTCAGCGTATCCATCGGGTTGGCGACCACGATGATGATCGCGCGGGGCGAATATTTCACCACGTTCTCGATCACACCTTTCATAATGTTGGCGTTGGTGCCGATCAGCTCCTCGCGGGTCATACCCGGCTTGCGGGGAATACCCGAGGTGATCACCACCACGTCCGAGTTGGCAGTCTGCTTGTAATCGTTGGTCACGCCGACGAGCTTCGTATCGAAATCCATTAGCGTAGAACACTGGTACATATCCAGCATCTTACCCTCCGACAGGCCCTCTTTGATGTCGATGAGGACCACTTCGCTCGCCACTTCGCGGCAAGCCATCACATTGGCGCAAGTAGCGCCTACGGCGCCCGCGCCCACAACTGTTACCTTTGACATAATGTTATAGTTTTAAGGCGAGTCCGACGTATTGATTTCGGATGTAAAACAAAAATACTGTCACAACAGAACACGTCGGACTCACGTTACGGTATCTTTTGATGCCGGATTCCATCCTGACACTCCCTGCCGACACCCGTCGAAAACGGGAGGCTGCGGGGTTCGATTTACATCGAACGAATATTAGCCGATCAACTCTTTGTACTGCGCGTCGGTAAGCAGCGACTCGCACTCCTTGGGATCGGTCAGTTTCACTTTGACGAGCCAACCCTCTCCGTAGGGATCGCGGTTCACGATGGAGGGATCGGCATCCACTGCAGGGTTGAACTCCAACACTTCGGCGCCGACGGGAATGAAAGCGTCGCTCACGGTCTTCACGGCCTCGATCGAGCCGAAGACGTCACCGGCGGACAAGGTTTCGCCGACGGTCGGAACATCGACGAATACGATGTCGCCCAACTGGCTCTGTGCGAAATCGGTAATGCCGATAAAAGCCTCACCGCCCTCTACGCGGCACCATTCGTGGTCATTGGAATACTTCAGATTTGCAGGTACGTTCATAATTTTCGGTATTTGAATTGGTTAAAATGAAATTTATTCGCGGTCTAAAATATCATTGCAAATATAAGGTTATTTTTCGTTCGGCCAACGTTATCCTGTTATTTTTTTAACACGCAGCCCGTCCCGTCCGTTCGAGCCGTCCGCTTCCCCTCGATAACGAACTCTATCTCCCGGAACAGATACCCTTCGGTACGGCCGTCGGGCAGCTCCAGCAGCAGCTCTCCCGAAGGGCGCACGCCCCGCAGCACAGCCTCCACCGTCCGGCCGTCGGGATAACGGTACCGATGCCGCTCTCCGAGCCGGTACATCCGCCGCCGGTAGTCGGCCTGCAGCGCCTCCCGATCCCCTTTCTCGAGTTGTTCGTACCGGGCGGCCAGACAGTCGCCCAAGCGGTGCAGCACCTCCTGCCGATCGTATTCGCAGCCAGTTTCGAGGCGCATCGACGACGGGTTCGGCAACGACGGATCGAACCGGGTCTGATTGACGTTCACCCCGATTCCGACGATCGTACGCGACAGACGGTCGCCTGTCAGATTGTGTTCGATCAGGATGCCGACCAGCTTGCGGTCGCCCGCATAGATATCGTTCGTCCATTTGATTCGGGCGTCGATGCCGTAACCGCCCAAAAGGTCCGTCAAAGCTAAAGCCACCGCTTCCGAAAGCAGAAACTGTTCCGAAACGGGCAGGAAACGGGGTTCCCATACCAGCGAGAACATCAGGTTGCGTCCCTCCTCGCTGCTCCAGGTATGCCCCCGCTGGCCGCGTCCGGCGGTCTGCCGCTCGGCGCAGATCGCATCGCCGTGTTCGTAGCGAGGATTCCGGGCCTCGTCGTTGGTCGAGGTCGTCTCTTCGAGAAAGTGATAACGGGTCTTGTGCATCCGAAAGGTACTATACCGAAACTCCGAAATCCCGGAGCGCCGCGGTGAGTGAAGTTTTCTTGTCGGTGGACTCCTTGCGGCGTCCGATAATCAGCGCACAGGGAACGCCGTACTCCCCGGCCGGGAAACGCTTGGGGTAGCTGCCCGGAATGACCACCGATCCGGCGGGGACGTATCCCTTGTACTGTTTGGGTTCCGCCTCCGTTACGTCGATAATATGCGTCGATCCGGTAATCACCACGCCGGCGCCCAGCACCGATTCGCGGCAGATGTGCGCCCCTTCGACCACGATGGCCCGGGAGCCGATGAAACAGTCGTCCTCGATGATGACGGGGGCCGCCTGCACGGGTTCCAGCACACCGCCCACGCCCACGCCGCCGCTCAGGTGGACGCGCTCGCCGACCTGGGCGCAGGAGCCGACCGTCGCCCACGTATCGACCATTGTGCCGGCACCGACCCAGGCTCCGATATTGACGTAGGAGGGCATCAGGATCGCCCCCGGCGAAATGTAAGCTCCGTAGCGGGCCACGGCGTGCGGCACGACCCGTACGCCCAGCTCTTCGTAGCCGTGCTTGAGGTCCATTTTGTCGTGCCATTCGAGCTCTCCGGCCCGCATGGTGCGCATCTCCTGCATCGGAAAGTAGAGCAGAATCGCCTTCTTGACCCACTCGTTGACCTGCCACTGGCTCCGAGACGGATCGATGGGTTCGGCCGTTCGCAGGCGTCCCTTGTCCAGTTCTTCGATAACGGCGCGGACCGCCTCCCGCACACGGGACTCCGCAAGCAATGCCCGGTCGTTCCAGGCCTCTTCGATAATTTGTCGCAACTGATTGTCCATTCCTGTTTTTCGCTTTCGTTATTCCGGTTTCAAAGTTACAAAATTCTCCTGCGGATCGCCGGATGCCGGCAACTTTTTCGTATATTCTGCGAATATATGGAATGTTCGGACAATCTTTGCGAACAAACCTGCACGATTGCGCCGGACTTTTTGTATATTTGTCTTTCGAAACCCTTCAAATACTAAAATATGTTAAAACACGTTAAAATTACTTTGGCGGTTTTCTGTGCCGCTGCTGCACTTACCGCCTGTAAGTCATCTATGAAAATCAAACACCTGCCTTATCCCGAGGCCGAGCGTACGGAAGTCGTGGATAACTACTTCGGCACCGAAGTCGCCGACCCCTACCGCTGGCTCGAAGACGACCGTTCGGAACAGACGGCCGCCTGGGTCGCTGCCGAAAATGCCGTGACGCAGAATTACCTGGATCAAATTCCGTTCCGCGAGGCGATGCGTGCCCGCCTGACCGAGCTGTGGGCTTATCCCTGGGAGGGAGCTCCGGCTAAATTCGGGGATTATTACTATTTTTACCGCAACGACGGACGACAGAACCAGGCCGTGCTGTACCGCCAGGCTTCGCTCGACGCCGAGCCGGAGGTATTCCTCGATCCCAACACGCTCTCCGAGGACGGAACGGTTGCGTTGTCGGGCATCTCTTTCTCGGAAGATGGCCGCTACCTGGCTTATGCGGCTTCGGCTTCAGGTTCGGACTGGAGCGACATTCATGTCATCCGTACGGCGGACAAGCAACCCACGGGCGATATCGTAAAATGGGTGAAGCTCTCCAACGCAGTGTGGACACCCGACGAAAAGGGATTTTATTACAGTACGTTCGACGTTCCGGAAGCGGGCGTCTATTCTTCCCAGAACCAATATCAGAAGGTGTATTATCACACGCTCGGTAAGCCCCAGTCTTCCGATCGTCTGATTCATATGGACACACAACATCCGTTGCGCTATTTCGCTTCCAGTGTCAGCAAGGACGGCAAGTGGCTTTTCATCACGGCATCGGAAGGTACGTCGGGCAGCGAGATCCTCTACCGAAAAAGCAGCGATAAGAAGTTCAAGGTGCTGCTTCCCGGCTTTGCCAACGACCACGAGATTATTCGCGCCGAGAACGATAAACTTTACGTGCGTACCAACCTCGATGCTCCCAACTACCGCGTGATCCGCATCGACCTGAATAATCCTTCGGTGATCGAGGAGATTATCCCCGAAAATCCGAAGAATATGCTTGAGATCGTCAGCAAACCGGGCGACTATCTGATGGCTTCCTACCTGGAGGATGCCCAAAGCCAGGTTTACCAGTACGACTGGAACGGCAAGCTCATTCGGAAAGTCGAGCTGCCCGCCATCGGATCGGCAGGCGGATTCTCCGGTAAAAAAGGCGAAACGGAGGCCTTCTATTCGCTGACCAACTTCACGACACCTTCGACCGTTTACCGTTACGACCTCGCAACGGGCGAATCGACCCTGTATAAGCGTCCCGAAGTGAAATTCAACCCCGAAGACTACACTACGGAACAGGTGTTCTACACCAGCAAGGACGGCACGAAAGTCCCGATGTTCATCGTCTATCGCAACGGACTGAAGCTCGACGGCAACAACCCCTGTTACCTCTACGCTTACGGTGGGTTCCAAGTCAGCCTCGCGCCTTGGTTCAACCCGGCTGCCATTATGTTCATGGAACAGGGAGGCGTTTATTGCGTAGCCAACCTGCGCGGCGGCCTGGAATACGGAGAAGAGTGGCACAAGGGCGGCATGCTGGACAAAAAACAGAATGTTTTCGATGATTTCATCGCAGCGGCCGAATACCTCATTGCCAACAAATATACCTCGTCGAAGAAACTCGCCATCGCGGGCGGTTCGAACGGCGGCCTGCTGGTGGGTGCCTGCGAAGTGCAGCGTCCCGACCTGTTCGGCGTCTGCCTGCCGGCGGTCGGCGTGATGGATATGCTCCGCTACCACAAGTTCACCATCGGCTGGGGCTGGGTCGTAGAGTACGGCTCGAGCGACGACGAGGAGCAGTTCGGCTACCTCTACAAATACTCCCCGCTGCATAACATCAAGAAGGGCACGAAGTATCCTGCGACGCTGATAACGACTGCCGACCACGATGACCGTGTCGTGCCGGCCCATTCGTTCAAGTTCGCCGCCGAGATGCAGTACGCCCAGGGCGGCGACGCTCCGATCCTGATCCGCATCGACACCAAGGCGGGCCACGGCGCCGGCAAACCCGTCTCGAAGCGCATCGAAGAGGCTACCGACGTGTTCTCGTTCCTGTTCGAGAATACGGACACGCCTTACAAGACGGTCGAAACGAAATAAATACATTATCGGATTACATCCTTAAAGGCATACCGAGATAACATAGAGCAATTATTATAGAGGCTGCAAGATGAGAAGCACGCTTATCCTGTTCCACATCGTTGTTTCAAGTGTCGGTACCGCCTGTTGCGGATTGACACCGCAACTTCGTACCGAGGAAAAGGATATCCTTCGGCTTGAAGTAGCAGAAACTGCGACGGAAGCTCGGTACGAAGTGGTTCTAAAAAGAGGTACGACCGAGTATACGCTCTATCGAATGACTACTGAAAACGAAGATGACGTAATACATTTGGGGACATACGAGCGAAATGGGGTTAAAATATTTGATGCTTTCTCAATTTATAACAATGCAGCCGATGCGGAGCGTTTTTTGTTTTACGACTATGTAGACCGAAAAGCCTATATTTCGCCAGCGATCTACTCCTATTGGCGCCCAATCTTTGAGTCTGTGGATTTTCAGCAGAGAGAATTTTTGCTGCAAAATTGTTATTCTGAAAAAATTATGACTGATACACTTGACACAAGGAGGAGCAAATATGTTCCAGACAGCGAAAAATATGGAACGGTCCGGGGCAAGTTACGCGTTTGGCAATTCAAAAAAGGGAGAGTTGTCTATGACACACGCTATAGTAATATCCCGTGATAATTAAGATACAACGACCCTAATTTATTGCGACTTAAAATGAAAGTTTACAAGTTCGGCGGCGCATCGGTCCGCAACGCGGACGGTGTGCAAAACCTGCTGAAGATCATCGGTGACGAACGGGATCTGTTCATCATCGTATCGGCAATGGGTAAGACCACGAATGCCTTGGAGAAGGTTTTCGAAGGGTTGCAGAAGGGCGACAAAGCCTTCTCGATGGAGCACATCACCGCGCTGAGGCAATACCACGCCGAAATCGTAAACGAACTGTACGGCGCTCCGACCCGGCTCGAGAAGATCGAACGGCTTTTCGGGGAGCTCGAACAGGTGGCGACCGAAACGGTCTATCGTCCGGAAGACGCCGAGCTGTGGTACGACACCGTCGTCGCTTTCGGCGAGCTGATCTCGACGACGATCATTTCGGAGTACCTCTCCGAACGGGGTATCGACAATTGCTGGCTCGATATGCGACGCTGCTTCCGCACCGAACAGCGACACAAGGACGCCTCGGTCGATATCGCCGCATCGCGGACTCTGCTGCGCAACGCCATGAAACAGTCGAAGGCCCGTATTTTCATCGGGCAGGGCTTTATCGGAGGTGCTCCGGACGGCACGACCACGACCCTGGGACGCGAAGGGTCGGATTACTCGGCAGCGGTGGCGGCCAATATCCTCGACGCGGAATCCATGTCGGTATGGAAAGATGTGGACGGCATTCTGAATGCCGACCCGAAGGTTTTCCCCGATGCGGTGCAGATCGCGGAACTGAACTACCTGGACACTATCGAGTTGGCTTACAGCGGGGCACAGATCATCCACCCCAAAACGATCAAACCGTTGCAAAACAAGAACATCCCGCTCTACGTGCGGCCTTTCGGGGACAAGCGAAAACCGGGCACGGTGATTCGCCGTATGTCGGCGCCGATCGAGGTTCCGATTCTGATCCTGAAGAAGGATCAGGTATTGCTGACGATCCGTTCGCGGGACTTTTCCTTCGTGCTCGAAGAGAAATTCGCGGCGATCTTCTCCCTGCTGGAGCGACACCGTATCAAGGTCAATCTGGTGCATAACTCGGCGGTGAACCTCAGCCTCTGCGTGGATAACTCCTGGCATATCGACGAGGCGATTCAAGCCCTCCGAAACGAGGAGTTCGACGTAATGAAGGTCGAGAACATGGAGCTGCTCACCATCCGGGGCTATAACGGCGATTTGATGGAGCGATATGCTTCGGGGCCGGAGGTTTTTCTGTTGCAGAGAACTCAATCGACGGCCCGTATTGTCCGGAAAAACCGGTAGTCCAACTTCGAAAAAAGACGCTAAAATAAAAGAAGAGAAGTGGGGTCGATGTTGGACGAATATAAGAAAAACATTAGAAAACCGAATCAGGAGGAGTTATGCCTCATTAGGTTTCTGGTACAAAAGGCATCTTTGAATATGTCCGAGGGCTGGGAAAGATCTTTGACTGTTTCTTGTTTGAATGATGGAGGAATGGGCAGTATGAAATTATATGTGTCTTTACCGCCGAAAGAAATAATATCAACGATTTTTGTCAGTGAGTGCTCTTTTAAGGATTCTGATGGAATAGATGTGTTAGCCTCATTATATCTCGATCAAGATCATGAGATTTGTGAAGTGGATATTTGGAAAGCTGATTTTTCTCCTTTGATAAAGATCTCTTCGGATATTAGCTTATAAAACGGAGGAACATGGGAGATTTGGGATATTCGAAGGCTGGATCAAATAAAAGAGCTGTCTAACAAATCCGTAAAATTGAAAGTCACCCCTGTCAGAGTACATTCTGACAGGGGTGAAAACGTTAGAATCGGACTTGTTAGACAGCTCTTTTATTTTTGGCATTCCAATAATGGCTAAATGTATGACTACCGTCGCCGAAAGCCGCGGACGATCGAAAAAATCGTTTCGGAGGCAGGAACCTCGCCCTGCTGTTTCATCCGCCAGATCGTACGTACCATATACCGCTCGATGTCCCGGTAGAGCCGTTTGAAAAGAGGGCAGTCCTGATAATTCTCGTTGTCGAGCAGCACGTCCCGGATCGATCGCTGGGTATTGGTGTAATTGCTCATTTCGTTTTTCAGCGCCACGCCCTCCTTTTTCGAGGCAGTGATTCGCGCCGCAGTCATCTGACGCAGTTTTTCGCATACGGTTTCCAGCAGCACCATCACCACGTTGTCCATCAACGTGTGCCCGTGCATATAGAGATAGGTCGTTTCGGGCGTCACCCCGAGCCGACCGAGCTGTGCGGCGAAATCGTCCAACTCCGCCGCCTGTTTGGGATGCTTGCTGGCGAGCGTTTGCTCGCGGCGGGCGACATTGCGCTGTAACCAGGCGATCGTCCGGGCCCCGTTATCCTCCAAATCGAGGTAGTTGAGCCTTACCGAAGACTTGAAATCGACAAGAGTGAACACATGCTCGTCCGACAGCTTCGCCGAATAGGCATACCAGAGAAAAAGACGGTAAATCGTGCGGGAATAGTCGGCCATGAAGCGTTCGAAATCGAAGATCCGGGTATCGTTCTTGGTCGCCTTGACGCAGACGTTGTGCAGCGAGGGAGCATAGCAGAGGTAATTCTCCGTGGCATAGGTGTAAGTATGGAACATATACCGTGAGTCGCGGATCAGGCGCGATTGCTCTGTCGCTCCGTTGAACAGGAAATCGAAATCCGAATCCACGCAAAGCAACATTCTCTCCGACGATTCGGGAATCATCGACATCAGCACCTTCTTGCCTTTGGGCAGGTCTTTGCGGGTCGGCACCGATATTTCGAAATAGAGGTAAGGATTGGCGAAACAGTCGAAGACGCCCCGCCAGAAAGCTACGTCCTCATAACCTTCGACGAAGACCTTCACGACTCGCAGCGACGGGTCGCCCGGTAGCGGCCGGGGCAGCGGACCGTCGTTTTTCCTGGCAAACGGATTGATCCGCCGCAGTTTATCGGTGATTTTTCTCATGTCGTTTTACAAAGGTAGTAAAAATGAGGGCAGAATAAACAAACTTGTTTGTTTTATTCTGTCGAAGTTTTCGATACCCCTTTATCCGACGGTCGCAGCATCGAATCCGCAGGATGCTTATTCGCGGCCCGGGCCGTGTCTGTAATACCGACGTTCCCCTGAATTCCCACCTTGGAAGGGACTTGGGAAGCTCGGTTCTCAGAGAGATTCCTAAAGTACATAATCACGTTGCCGAATGTATTTTGCCTTTTGTGAAGAGAGGAGTTTTAGCGGATCGATCGAAAGCTGCTTCGCCCCGAAAAACTTCGGTAAAACGACGGTTTTTTGCAATTCATACGATGTTTTCTGTCAAGAAAAATTGGGTTGTTGTGCGTTGTTTCGGAGAAAATCCTTATATTTGCATCGCGTTGAATCCCGAATGGGAAACGGACGCGATGCGCGAAGGTTGCGAAAGGTAGTTTGAGAGAGTGGTGCGGAAATTTTCTTCTTGTGAATTTTTTGAAAAATTTGGAGGAAAGAAAATAATGGTTACCTTTGCAGTCCCGAGCCATTTTTAACGGGAGCTTAGCTCAGCTGGTTCAGAGCGTCTGCCTTACAAGCAGAGGGTCGGGGGTTCGAATCCCTCAGCTCCCACAAAATCGAAAATCGGATGAAAGCCACTCAATTTTTTGAGTGGCTTTTTTATTGCTGGTTTTACGAGAAGGTGTTCTTTGAGAAGAGGATCTGCGGAGGAATGAATGTGATGGCATTGGTTTTACGTAGGATGTGAAAAAGTAGGATTTTTTCGATGCTTCGGTTTGTTCTAAACGAGGATTTTAGTATTTTATTTATACATCAAAAGTATTAAGTCGTTTAATGCGAGGAAATTTCGTTTAAAACATTTGAACGCGTGCGGGAATCCGTCCGTACCGGTACGGTTTTTTGGCACGTGTTTTGTTTTTCTGAAGGAGCCGGGTCGGAGCAATAGTCCGATTCCGGCGAGGTTTCTTCATTTATTTAAGTTTGGGTTAGTAGTTTAGGAGGGTAACCTCCGAAGGCGGAAAGCAGTCGAGAAGACTCCTTTCCGTTTTTTTGTGCCTGCTGAAGAAGGCATGCAGGACGATTTCTGTTAGTGTTATTTTTAGAAGACAAGGTCTGCCGGATATTGGGCTATCTGTTCATGGCAGGGGCTGTGGGGCGCTCCGGAAGGTTCGACGAACTCTTGCCGGGATACCTTTGTTCGGGGACGTTTGGAGCCTATCGCATTTTGTAGCTGATCCGGGCAGAAGTTTCCGGGCAGGTCGTTTCGGCGATTGGGGATTGGGTCGTTTTGCCTTCCTTTTCTCTTTCCTTTTGACTGTTGGCGGGCTTCCTCCCGGCTGTCCAGGTTGTCGGGGGAGGAGCGACGTCGGGGTGATTTTTGCGTGCAGACGGTGTTCCGGTCGCTGCTCGGGGTGTTTCGGGAATCGGTCGTGAAACGGCTGAAATTATCCGGGCAGGTCGTTATTCCGCTTCGTTTCGTGGTTTTTCGCAAAGAATTTTGCCTTTTTCGGGAAAAATTTGTATCTTCGTTTCGATTGCAGGGAAATGCGGACCGGTTTTTGCATCTCTCCTAAATCCCCGGGCGGATGAAGATTTCGCTGGGTTTGGTTTAATAATTAAAAAGAAACAACGATATGTCGATAACGAAGTTCAAAGGACAGCCGGTGCAGATTGCCGGTGAATTTGTCAAGGCAGGAGCTGCGGCTCCCGATTTCGAATTGGTCAAGACCGATCTTTCCACCCTTTCTCTGAAGGATTTGCGTGGAAAGCAGGTGATCCTGAATATTTTTCCGAGCCTCGATACGGGCGTTTGCGCCGCGTCGGTGCGTAAGTTCAACAAACTCGCGGCGGAGCTGCCGGGAACGGTCGTGCTGGCCGTTTCGAAAGACCTGCCTTTCGCTCATGCGCGTTTTTGCACGGTCGAGGGAATCGAGAATGTCGTTCCCGTGTCGGATTTCCGGAAAACCTCGTTTGATGAGAGCTACGGCGTGCTGATGACAGACGGCCCGTTGAAAGGGTTGCTGGCTCGTTCGGTGGTGGTCATCGACGGGGACGGCAAAGTCGTCTATACCGAATTGGTGCCCGAGATCACGCAGGAGCCCGATTATGACAAGGCGCTCGCTGCGGTGAAGAGATAGCCGCGAGGCTGAAAATCGAAGGAAGCCGGCCGTAGCGGATTTTTCTGCGTCGCGCTTTGTCGCGGAAGTCTTTCTGTCGTGGACAGATCGCACCTCCGGATTCACGCAAGACTTGAACAGGTGCTTTGGTCCGACTTCTTGGAACAGCGTCCCGCCACATAGTGGCGGGACGTCGTCGTTTATTTCCATAGGGGCTTGCCGCTTTTCGTATCTTTAATTTTGTTGTGGATATTTTGTTCCGGCAAAACACAAATTTATTTGCTTTTGCGTTCGGTTCGTTCGCATCTTGGACGAAGCCTAAGATACTTTCGTTCGGTAAGATACGAATGGGGCCGCTTTGCCCTCGCTTATCCGTATCTTTGCAGAAGATAGGATGCGGTTCGGCAATCTCTGCGTGCAAGCCCGCACGATTCCTCTCTCCTTTTCCTATCTTTGACATAGTCTTAGATAGGATGCGCCTCGGAAAACAGGGAACAAGTTCCCGTTTTCTCTCGCCTTTCACTATCTTTGACCTGTCTCTTATACACATCTCCGAGCCCACGAGACTAGCGCTCATCTC
>ERZ1027063.308-NODE-308-length-24331-cov-5.796136_pt1 | contig 24331 bp, 38 predicted proteins | sample MGYA00519423_ERZ1027063 | MGnify/ENA primary metagenome ERZ1027063 (study PRJEB26926, sample SAMN06164493) | human gut metagenome | biome: ENVO:00009003; feature: ENVO:2100002; material: ENVO:00002003 | host: Homo sapiens | place: USA | collected 2012 ...
ACACCTATTAAGTCGTCGGCAGCGTCAGATGTGTATAAGAGACAGATATAATAATAACGGCTGTTTATCATGATCTTGTTTGTACAAATGTGTGCAATATCTTTTGATTTTTTGTACACATTCAACAAAGTTAAAAAATATCAGAAAAAACTGATTAAAAAGGGTTGACAATATCAGAAATATCTGATATTATAATAACAGAAACAAAAACCACAGCAAGACAGCCCACAGGGCAGGAGGTAAAACATGAAAAGATATTTTTGTAAAACGAACGCATATAACTGTGTTGTATTCGTGGATGAGAGCGGCAAGGGGTTCATGATTTATGAGAACCTATTTGACGAAGAACTAACAATTGACGTTGCCAAGAGCAGTGACTACAGCAACCTTGACGGCTGTGAGACTGCCGAAGAATGTGCGTATAGCATAGGCACGCCACAGGCAATGCAAGAGGTATTTGCATTTGACCCGGACGAATTCGAATATATCGAAGAATTTTAAAATAGGAGGTACAACACTATGAAAAACATCAATTACATCTGGACGAAAAAAGCAGAAGACGACGCAAGAGCAAAGGGTCTTGAACCAAGAAGAGCAGGAACAGCCGCATATCTTGGCTATGAGCCGTTACAACCTGGCGAGGTAGCCAATGCGTGGACAGCCAAAGGATATGTAACACCGTTAACAATCGAACAGCAGATCATAAACCACTATATGAAATTTGTCACCGACGTTGAAACAATCGTCGATGATCGCCGGATATTATACCGCGTCGGTGATCGTTTCGCCGTTGAGGTCACACGATGTGACCACGATTTAAACAACCCGCATGACATGATGTGGGTATGGCGCAAGGCGGGATTTATAAAAACCATGCTGCCAACACACATCGCCGTTGACACATACTACTATGATATCAACGGCAACTGCTGGGGGCTGTATAACATCACTGAAAAACTATCAGATGACGGTAACAGACGCGTTATTAATTTTGACTATCTGCGTGAATGGACGCAGGACAATATCAATGAACTGGTTGCCGAATGTATTCGTATGCGCGAAATGGGCATCACACACCAGGGTGAGGCGGTGACCGCATGCTAATAATAGCTCTGCTTCTGCTCCCTGTTCTGGTGGTTATCAGAACGGCGAAGCGTTACAAATAATCGTTCTAGGGGGTTGACGATATCAGCCCCACGCCACAGCAGGCGGCATTGACAAAGCCGTCGCAATGATGTATAATTGGAAAAAACGGAGGTACAAAATTATGAAATACGGAATTTTTTCCGCTGTTGTAGAACAGATAGCCCCGCCTATCAGCGTGACCGACATTATTTACGCAAAAAAATTTATCAACACCCCTGTGGCAATTTTCGACGATGAAAACGCCGCAAGGGCGGTGCTGAAAAAGTATGCACACAACATCCGGGAAAACTGTGATTTTGATAGCACATTTGATTTTTTGGTGGTTTTCATAGCCCCGTGTGAACGCGAATTTGACAACACGGACGAGCCGGCAGCATTTGCCGACCCTGATGATTATGTTTTAAATTTTCCCGCTGCGGAAAAATCGCCGTTAATATGTGACTACTAGAATTGCACCCCGCCAAGGCTCCGGCTTTGGCGGGCTTCTTTTTTTGTCCGCTCCGCTGATCGTGGGGCGGGCGTTGTTATTCTATTCCGTCCCTTGCCACCTATTCGCCCGCCTATGCGGTCCGATGTCATACCCCTATACACTTTACCGCTCAACGCTGCTCAACAGCTCTTGCGACGTGTTGGACGGCCTAGCGGTGATATCTTTGCAGTATTGTTATTGTTATGACGTTCTGCAATGTGCCTAGCGTGCGTCCTATGACGTTCTAGCGTGTCGCCTATAAAACTACTGCACTAAATGCTAAAACGTCATACGAGGCTTGCTAGCCGTCTTGTGGTGCGTGCATGATTTTTCGATAAAATCACCGCCGCCCAAAGGTCAACCCCTCAGGCGGCGTGTTTTCGGCTGTTTTCTTGCCGATTTTCTGTTCATATTTTTATTTCGACTATTGCGTGTGAAAATTTTTACGTTTCCGTGTGCGTTTCATAGTCGCTTGATAGTCGCTCGATAGTCGCTCAGTGCGTGAGTGATAGTCGCTTGCTATTCCTCAGTTTCCAAAGTTTCAACGTCTATGACCTCAGTTTCTTTCATGAGCTTCTTTGCAAGCTCATCATCGGTCATGTTGTCGCCAAGCTGATTGGTCTTTGTGACCTCAACTTCCTGCTTGTCGGTCATACCGTAGTAGTTCTTTGCACGGAAGATGTAAGTGACGGGATTAAGCTTGCCAGCCTGCACCAATTTTGCGTCAAAAGCACGCATAAAACTCTTGGCATTTTTTATTATTTCTGACGTCGAAACGTTCAACTCCCCCTCATCAAACGGGTGTGTTCTGCCTTTTTCCCAATCCCAGATAGTCTGGATTGAATAGCCAGTGAACAGGCACATTTCCTCAACGGTAGGAACGATATTATTTTCAGCACAGTGTTTAAAATACTTATCGAGCCTATCTGCGAGTTCTGCATTTGACTTAACTTTCGGCTGTTTGTAAGCAACGTAAACTTCGTTGACCAACTTACCGACAAAAGCGCTATCTTTTGCAAGAGCAGTTTTATTTGAAACACCGAAGTTATTTTTACCGCCTCTGCCTTTTACAACATCATTTGCCATTCTGAACACCTCCTTGAATAATTTCATTGATTGTGCGACAGCCTACCTTGTGAACGCGATAGACAGTCGAAGGTGAGATACAAAGTCGCTCGGCAGTTTGTTCTTGCGTGAGCTTTTGAATGTAAATACATTTCATCACAGCATATATATGCGGGTCTGAAATGCAGCTGAGATAATCGGCGTAATTGGACATTATAAAACCTCCTTATGACGGATATGACAGAATGACATGACTTTATGACAAAATTCCGTTTTTCTATATGTATTTTTATTTTATTAATATTTATACTTTATATAAAGTATCTGTCATGCTGTCATAAGCACCCCGCAAAGCTAGGAATATAGGGGCTATGACAGATGACGGATTACCCATGACAGATGTGGTTTTATATCTGTCATGAGCTGGAACAAACGTGCGTTTTGTGAATTAATTATTAACAAGCGAGAACCCATGACGGATTATGACGGATAACATGTCGGATTGCACAGATACATCTGTCATGGGCGGCTGTCATGGGCGGTCAGAGAAGTTCATCAAAGCCGTCCCCATTAAAGATGCTGACTTTCTGCTGAGAATCCTTGAGCTGATAGCCTCGCTCTTTCATGTTGCGCACGGCAATTAACTTATCTTCTGTAAGTCGCTTGAATTCCCTGCTGAATGACGAAAGTGCTTTGGCGTGATGACCTGTTTCTTCACACCATGTGCGATAGAATTGATACAGCTTTGTGTTGCTGATATAGTCGGTGTTTTCATCATTAAAATACTCAGCATACGGCTCTTCGGAAACAAACTCCGAAACAGGGTTGATAACCTCGCGGAAGGATTGTTTAAGGTCCTCAGAGTCGTCCGTTACAGTGAATGAGCTGGTTTGTCTGAGACGGTTATAGCCTTCGAGTATCCAGTTGAAGATTGCAGGCTTGTCCGCAAGAAGCTTGTCCTTGAGAGTGCGGTCGGCTTTCATTTCGTTCGGCTTGCTCGGGTCTGGCTCGTCCACAAAGCGGCGTGAGAATTTAACGAACAGCATACGGCGTTCAAGACCATATGAGAAGTCCTTGAAGTGCGGAATGTTGTTGCACGCAAAGATAAATTTCGTTCGTGGAATAAAGTCCACAAAGTCCTTATGCTTGAAACAGCCTGAGATCGCACCGCCTGCAACGACCTGTTTAAAAACTGATTCTGCACCCTTGACATCTGTGTTGGTTTCCTCCCCGAAATTTACAAGGGAGTTCATCAGCTTAATGCGTTTGAAGTCCTCAACAAGACCCGACAGCTCGAAAGTCGTTTGAGCATCTTTTGGGAAAATGGATTGCAGGGTTTCAATGTACACGGACTTGCCGTTTGATCCCTCACCGAGAAGAAAAGCACATGACTGCAAGGAACAGTCTGTGTAGAGAATATATCCCGCTATCTCCTGCAAGAGGGACATACGCTTAGCGTCACCGGCTGAAACATCGTATATGAATTTGTTCCAGCGCTCAGACGTTGTGCCGGGGACGTATGGAAAATTGAACTGAACTGTGAGCATATCGGACGGGGAGTGCTCACGGAATGTGAGGTCTCTGAGGTCTAGCGTGCCGTTGATGAAGCTCAGGAGAGGTTGCTTATTAAATTGCTCTTGCGTGATACAGTCGGTGCGGAGAAGCTTCGTAATTGATGTGAGCTTGCTGCCTGTACGGTATGAGCCCAGCTCACGGGATATGTAGCCGCCGATGACATCATCATCGAGAGCCTGCCAGTAGCCATGTGAATATTCGTAGAAGCCCACGTTGGCAAGATATCTGAGATTATGTCGCTTGGCAACGTATTTTGCTATGATATCCTCGTTAGGGGATGCGAAGCAGGACTTTCGCAACTCGTTGAGATAGTCGCTTGACATCTCAGGACGGTATATCGAGATGTTCTCACGGATAGCTGAGAATAAGTCTGATAGCTCAGGCTTGGCTACCCAGCGTGCGGCTTCGTGGCAGAACTGCTTGAGTTCCTCGCGGTCCGTAAGTCGCTTGGCAAGTTCGTTGACGCCTGGTGTGGCATTGTCAACGAGATCTGCAAGCGGATAGCCGTGCGAGTAATACTCCGACACGTCCTTGAATGCTGGCGGTATAGCCGCTACCTTGAAAGGTATGCGGTGTGAGAATAGCTGCTTGCCAAGTTTAAGAGTGAATTTTTTGCCAGGCTCGTCGGTGTCGAAACTAAGCAGGACGTATGGAAACTGCTTAGCGGCTGAGATTACCACAGGAAGCTGTTCGCGATTAGATTTACTGAAAGCTCCGCCCATAGTCGCTAGTATCGGATAGTTTTCCTGCTCATAGCTTAAAGCATCAAACGCTCCCTCGCAGATAACGAGAGGGAGGTTGCTCGACGTGCGATTGAGTGTGTGCATACCCCAGATAACAGCTCGGTCAGAGTTGTCTGAGGCTGGTGGCTTGAGATACTTGACCTTCTGCTTATCTGACGTTGCACGAGCGTTCCAGGAAGCTATATATCCGTTTTTGAAATACGGTATACATATACGATTAGCAGCATAGTGTTCGGCTATTTTGTCGGGGAGCTCTACGCGATAGCCCTCGCCTGTGTAGCCGATTTTCAGGCGGTTAATGGTCTGATCGTTGATGTTACGGCCATGCAGATAGTCAATATCCTCGGGGCGCAGCTGAGAGTGCCACTTCTCAACGAGTTTTGTGCGAGAATCGAGTGCGGATTTCCAATTGTCCGTCTGATAGTTGAGGGTTACTCCCGTGAGATCTGCGAGTTTATGGAGTGCCTCTGCTCGGTTCCCGTTGAACTCACAGTTGGCGCAGAAGTCGATAACGTCACCGCCCTTGGAGTCTCCGTGGTCATAGTAATAGTCGTCGTAAACAACGAACGATGACTTGTTGTTTGCTGAAGACCGCAAAGGGGATGCACATCTGTCACCTGGTTTGTTTATTGCAAGACCTATCCTGCGTGCGTACTCGACGCAGGTAAGTCGTTCTTTGATTTGCTCGAAAGCTGTTGCTGACATTTAATCACCTCGTCTTGGTACGCTTTCAGTGCTTTAAGTTGTTGCTGAGCTTTAATGCCGTCGGAATAAGTCGGTTGCTCGGTTTTGGATTTGAGTTTACGATAGTCAATGTCATCGTCGAACGATAAGCCGAGTGCTGTGAGATCTGCTTGTCCGCATATCTTGGCGTCTGATTTGAGATATGCAATTAGTTTTGCGTATCTCTGTGAGCCGATGCTGCAATTCAAGCGCAAATGTATCAGCATACATTTCAAGTTGTTTTGTAACGCTAGAAAAATTTCAGCAGGGAGCTTGCCGTTAAGTCTGAAAATAATATCGTAGGTGTCGCTGTCACTGATGTTCAGCTTGCGGCAAGAATCTTCAACGCGGAAATCGTATGCTTCTGCATCATAGTCGTTCATATGCACCGTAAATTCGGCATACGATGTTGTAAAGTCAGTTATGGTTTTTTTGTACCAGTCGTGTGGAAACAACTGTTTGAGAGCAATTACCACAGTCGCAAAGGTCTTGAAGTTTGCATCGACGATGCCTTTAAGTTTGCGGTTTCGCTGGTAGTCTCTGATTTTTCGGTTAGTCATATGGAATTACCTCACTTATGTGTGATTATGTGTGCCTGCCAGCACGATGAGAGATAGTTGAGGTTAAACAAACAAGCGGGGGCGACTCCGCTTGTGCTGTGCGCACTGAAGTCGCTCAACTCTCCTGACGGATCGATGCCACGCACGCCGCCGGCGTAGCCGGCGGTACAAGAGCGAGGGGTAAGCGTCCATACCCAATCATCATACTTAGGCATAAATTTTCTGTATCTTCTGTACTGATCGCAATCGATAAGTGTTACATAGTCTTTGACGGCACCGTACTTATCATCACCATTATCTGCTGTCAAGGTAGAGAAATTTGCTAGCAGCGCACCTTTATCAAAGTTATTGTCGAGGAACTCGCTGTTAAGCCATTTTCTTAGTGATGATGTTCTCCAGTTGTTACAACCGTCCTTATATTCATCGTTAAACGGCATATTGGCGATTACCTTAGCAGTTACTGCAAAAGCGGTTTTGTTTCCTACATCAAGACAAACCCATTCGATACCTTTGTACTCAAAATGGTCTCCTGCTTTGATTTCATTTATCGATTTTTCTTCCGACAACGCAGAACGGAGTGCCGCTTCAATTTCATCAGTGTGTGCTTCAACGAAATTGTTTATGATTTTTTTGATGTCCATTTATATACCACCTTTCAAGAGTTCAGGATTGTCATAAACGTTGCCAACGATAAAAGAGATACGTTCGCCATAGCAAGATTCGACTTCAAGTTCTGCAAGATCAATCGTATTAAAAATATGATTTATTCCAAATGCTGGAGTACCCACATCCGTCAGTTCCCAAGAAAGTGTTTCATCATTCCACCTTACATCCATAAGTCTATTAGTGATATCAGGAGTTACGTTAATTATATCTCCTTCAAAAATCTTCTTATCATACTTGTCTGTTAGCCCTGTGTATTGGCTGATAGTCTTAGGGTCTACTACATAAGAAATTGGCATTGTATCAACAAACTGCTTATAGTCATTGTCCTCAATCTCCATATTGTCGTAAATAAGATGTTCAACATTAACCCCTTTGTCCTTAAAGTACGGGCGTTTCCTGAGAACGTAATAGCCACATACCCATTCGCCATTGTCGGTGCGTTTGCCACGAAATAATATTTCACGCATTGTCTTCATCACTCCTTTTCTCCCACGCATAGCATTTGTTCTTTCTGTTCACTATGAGAACTTTGTCCTTTGTGACACCACTTCGCTTTTCACAAAAAGCATATATTGCCTTGTTATGCAGAGGACCGAAGCCTATTGCGTGTTTGCAATTTGAACAGGTTTTATCCATTGTTATCACCGTCCATTCTTGCTCCGCAGTTAGGACAGAACTGCGATTTTCTGTTATTCCACATATCACAGCAGGAAGATACAACACCCTCTTTAATTGTCGTGCCACTTCTATATTTGTTCTGCCAGTATCCACGCTTGACCTCCTGCACGTCTGCGGCAGGCTGTTCGTTGATTATATCAGCGATACTGCTGTCACTGTCCATTCTAGCACCACAGTTTGGGCAGTAATTTATCTCACCGTGTGGATACTGAGCTATAAAGTGAATGATTTCACAATTACTGCATCTAAGCTGATTAGGTGTGTTTGTATTCTCCCATGTTCCACGCTTCACAGGCTGCACATCTGCGGTAGGTTCATCATCAATCAGTTTGCACAGGTTATAATAAAGTTCTTCTATGGTCATATCCCAATCAAATATGCTGTCTGTTTCCGAATCAATAGAACACTTTAACTTTTCTGCGTCAATATATCTTGACATTGTTATTCCTCCTAAAAAGTTACCGTCACATTCAGCACTGCCGCCGCTAACCAGTAGACAGCCTTTTTATAGTCTTTCTGCACGGCGTATATAATTGCTGCTCCCACGTCTAGCAGAATCAGCAGAAGCGGAAATATGTATTCGGGTTTGATTTTTACCATGCTATTTCTCCTCACTTCCCCATTGTTCAGCCATTGCTTGTGCTATGCCTGAAAATGTTTTGGATTTTGTCTTGCTGTCACGAAACGGCATTCCACAGTTTGTGCGTGCAGTGCCGTCCGACTTTTTGCTACCACCTGATACCCATGAACATATGGGTTTAACAACATTTGTCGGTGCCAATTTAGGCAGATTTTTCAACCACAAACACGTTTTTTTGCTGTATGGGTGTCCGTATTCATATGGTTGTATGGCCTGCGTATATTTCGGCAACCGATATACTCCAGACGGGATTGGATTTTCAACAGCTATTCTTTTAACAGGGGCATGAAAAAATTTCAGGAAAAATTCTTTTGCGTCTTGCCCTTTATTAAATCTTTCAAGGTCAACATAACTTTTCCCATTCATTTTTTTGTACAGACGTGCTGCTCCCGCGTTGCTAAGATACGTACACGGCGGATGAGCTATCAGCAAATCCCATTTGTCTACCGTATGTGCCTGTCCGTCGTAAGTTGTGAAGTTTGCATTGCCGTTGATAACGGTCAGAGCATCACCTAATATATGCCACTCAGGGTGATCGCCTGAACACATCTGAATGTCGCAGCTGTACGCTTCGTGACATTTTGCACGAAATGCCTTGCAGACCTCTTGCGATTCTTCACACGTTATTAATACCTTCATGTTATCCCTCCTCAAACTCAGGACACTCCGTCACAGTATACGAATGTATCATACCGCCCTTTTGCGATTCATACATTTTGTGCTGACACGTCTTCCAACCCTCAACCGGTCTGCGGTCTATGGACCATGCACAGCCTGTGAGGTATTCTCCTGTTATCTTGTCCTTTGTTGGCACTGCGTGTTTGCAGTACCAACAAAGCGTCGTAGCAGCACTGCATTTTACAGCCTCTATCTTGTCTTTGAATTCTTCACAGACAGGGTGCTGATAGTTGACTACCATTGGTTTTAGGCCGAATTTCATTTGACGAACGCATAGCCCGTATTTTCCGTTCTTTCTGCCGCAGTTGTCAGGTGTCTTTTCAAAATACTTGCAGCTCGGACAGAATTTATTGTTACCCATGTTATCACTCCAACATCTCTAAGTTTATATATAGAGATAGACTCAGTACGGCTGTAACGATTGTGTCTACACTTCGTGGTTGTACTTCTCCATACATTAAAATCTCAAGTATTTGCCATGATAGGCCGACCAAAGACCATATGCCAACTGCTGTGAGGATTTCTTTAAATATTTTTATTTTACTCATATGTTCCTCCTTTTGTGTTCGATGTGTGAAAGTCCTGCGTTTTGTTTGTTATGCCCATTGACAATCATATCCTGCGGTGTTATAATGTATAAAATTTTAAAGAAAGGAGTGATAAAATGTTACAACTGCTGCAGTCCTTGTGGTCAACGATTAAGATTCTTGCATTTGCCTTTATGAAACTCGTTGATACCGTCCCTGTCCTTGGTGGTCTGCTCATAGTATCGATTGCCGTTGGGCTTTATACATTTATCAAGAAACGTTATCGAACATAATCTTATGCCGCCCTACGGGGCGGCTTTTTATGTATTAAATCTGAATTTTGTAACGGCGATTGGGAATTCTTCAATCTCCGATGCCCACACGCAAGAACCTTTTCCGTTAAGTGTTTCCCATATCAGCGGAAATCCGCCGATGCCGTCGAATAGGCTAGCCATTGTGGTATCTGTTCCACAACAAAGCGTAAGTTTTTGAAGAACGTAGAACCAATTCGGGATTGATATGCTGTTACCTAGTGCCTTATAACGTGCACTATCGGTTACTTTCTTTCGCTTGCCGTTGCCATCCGTGTACTCTCTTATCGGGTCTTTATATTCGTTGCCCTCGTCATCAGTGTATACATTGTATCCGACTATCTCGCCTATTGCCGTCCATCCGTCTGGATAGCCCTGTAATCGCTCACACTCAAGGGGCGTAAGTCTGCGTACTATGCCGTTTGATAGCTCTATAATGGCTTTCTGGTCGTGCATACAGTCCAATGTACCGACTTTCTCGCTGACTTTGAGTTGAGATGTCTGCCCGTTTCCGATGCACACAGCACCAGGACCTTTTGAAACTACTAAAGGGGTATTATTGCCTCCCATGCCAAAAGTCGCAGATACCGTTTGTGAAACATCAGCTGGACCTTTAAATCGTGTATCTTGACCGTGATTTTCAAATGCCAATACCAACCTACCCTTAACATCCGAATTGTGCTTAGGTGCACCCGCTCCAGCACGCAGAGTACTAGCGACGTCTGAAAACACAACAGCAGGAACATTTCCGTGCATTTCCGCTCGTATTGTCGGTGCGACTGTTGCGGCATCATTCCCGGTCAGAGAAGAACCGCCTTGATCGTTAAGCAACGGAACTACCGCAGGGCGATCAACAGTATTAAGCGTGTAGCTTACGTTTTCCGTCCAACCTTTGCCGTTACATCCTGCGGTCAAGGCTCTGTCAATGCAATTACCTTGAATGCAATATGCAGTAGGTAATGCTCCGTGTGACTCTGCTCTTAGAGTTTCTGCTTTGTCACCATAAAAGCTACCTCTGTTATTGATTGATACTGCAAAGCTGCTTTCAGCAGGGGAGGGAGCGGCTTTCCACGACGTTCCGCACGGGTCAGTATTCCGTTGCAAGCTTTCGCGCTCAAAGAGTATTTCGGGTGCGGTGAGGCCTCCAAAATCTGCGACAAGTGCGATTCTACGTCTACGCTGGGGTACTCCCCAAAACTGTGCATCGAATACTCGCCACGCAACGCTCCATTTTCTTCCCATATCATCTCCTGTGAGGCATCCTGCTGTTGGCCAGCCTTTTTGAGGGACAGGAATAGTGGGGGCTTTCGGCTCGATGACTTTGACTGTTTCTTGCAGGACCGCTCCGAAGTCTGCACCTTTGTTGGAACTGAAAGCTCCTGGGACGTTTTCCCACACCATGTATCTTGGTCTGATGTCAGCACCTGTTCTTCCTTGACGTTCATCATTATCCCTCATTTCTTTTATAATTCGTATCTGTTCCATAAACAGCCCCGAACGTTCGCCCTGCAAGCCCGCTCTCTTGCCTGCTACGGATAGATCTTGACATGGCGAACCGCCTATTATAACATTAACAGGCGTTGCAGTATAGCCGTTTATCTGCGTGATATCGCCGAGATGTTTCATTCGTTTATTCCGCCTCCATAAAATCAAATAACGTTGGTATATCTATCTTATCTTCTTCCGCTTTGCAGTATCCTACGCCGTCACGGAAATAGTCGGGGTTAAGCTCAATGCCTATTCCATATCGACCCATTTTAATTGCAGTCATAGGAGTTGAGCCTATTCCACCGAATGGGTCAAGCACAACATCGCCCTCATTGGAGTACCTAGTGATAAGGCGTTCGATTATATCGAGCTGTAAAGGACAAACGTGCATTTGCATATCACGTCTACGCTGTTCAGCGTTGAGCGTTCTCATTCGGTTGATATCGTCCCAGACTGTATCGTTCCAGCTCGCAGGGGCGATTACCATAAACGTTGCAGGTAATTTGTTTTCCTTGTCAAGCTTTTCTGCCAGGGCAACGTGTTCGTCATAGTTGTAAACATTGCTCTTTGAAAACTGCGTGTATACCTTTTGAAGCTTGTTCACCGAAACTTCTTTTAGTTCGTCCTTTGTCACAAGCCTATCACCGCTGGATCTCCAGTAAGCATGAGCGTCAATCTGCCAACGTCCTCTGCTGTAATCAGCTTTGCTCTTTGTAACAGGTGTGTCTGCATAAGCCTTGCTTGTATCTGTAGGAAGCTTTCTAAAGAGCAGAACATATTCTGGGCAACCCACTCCCATCTTCGAGCCGTCCTTGCACTGTTCTGTCCAGCCAAGGCGATATGTCTGATTGTTCTCACGAACAACGTCAGTTGTAATTGTAATTCTGCCCATGTAGCGAAAGCCGTGCTTCATATAGTGCATAACAGTCAAGTCGCTGAACGGGTCAACAGTCGGCATTCCGTCGCCTGTTGCATTGCCAAATAAAATTCTGTCCTTAACGTGTATGCAAGCTACTCTGCCAGGTTTCAGCACTCTCAGCAGATTAGGCGTCAAATAGTCCATTTGCTCAAAGAACCTGTCATTATCCTCGTTGTGTCCAAGGTCATTGTAGCTTGGCGTGTACTCATAATGATTGCCGAATGGGATTGAAGTTACTATCTCGTCAACGCTGTTGTCAGGCATTTGTTCAAGTTCCCATATGCAGTCATTGTTTATGTATTTGTAGTGATTACCCTCTACTACCACTCTTTTCACTCCTATGCTTCTTTTCATTTTGTCGGAGATGTTGTCAACGCTAGACAAGCCGTTTTTGCGGACTATCTCAGCCATTTTCTCAGATTGATAGTCGAAACGTTTCCATTTGTCAAGCAGCTGCTTTTTTATCTCGTCTTCTTCGTCCATGTAGATTATGTCGATTGTCACTTCATCAGTTTGCAGAAACCTATATATGCGGTGAACAGCCTGAATGAAGTCATTAAACTTGTAGTCGATACCGATAAATATTGCCCTGTGACAATGTTTCTGAAAGTTACAGCCACTTCCGGAAAGTATCTTCTTTGTCGCAAACAGCTTTATTTTGCCGTTAGCAAAGTCGATAACTCTTCGTTCTCGCAAGTCGATATCCATAGAACCATAGATATCAACAACATTTGGTATCTGTCGCTTTATCTCGTGGCGTTCTTCTTCAAGGTCATGCCAGATAATAAAGCTATCTTCTGGGTTTTCGGCTATTATTTTAGCTGCTTCTGCAACACGCTGAGATATACTTTCACGCTTTATCTTTGCTTCGTCCTGCAAGCTAGCTGTAGCTTCATCGAACAGCTTGCTCTGACCGAACTTATCGACTGACAACTCGTCTTTGCTGACTGCAAGCCTGTGATAGTTGATTTTTAGCTCGGGCAAATCATATCCCTCGTCAGAATATGTGGGGTTGACATCTGACGGCTTTGAAACAAATACCGCCCATGAGCTTACCCATAGCCAAAACTCTTCTTCCTTGTGAGGGTACAATGTCAAGTTGTTAGCCTTTGTGCTGTCACGCTGAAAGAAACGCGTCAGAGCCTGCCCCGTGTCCATGATTTCAAGATATCCAGCGTAATGGATAAGTTCTTTATACTTGTTAGGATCAGGCGTTGCGGTTGCCACAAGCTTATATGGAACGCCGTTGAACTTCTTTAGAAATTCTTGATAGGTTTTGCTGCCGAAACTTCTCAATACAGCTGCTTCGTCAAGGGAAGTAGCTGTGAAATACTTTACATCGATATCTCCGTCACGAACTCTCTCGTAGTTCGCTATCATGATATCAGCCGAACACGCCCTCACCTCTGCCATGGTTTTAACATATGTAGGTGCGTCATAGCCAAGTATCTCAACAGCGTCATGAACAAACTCCTGCTTAACACCCAGAGGGCATATTATGAGGGCTTTTCCGCCCTCGTGAGTTATGACCTGTGTACACCATTCCAGTTGTATAACCGACTTGCCTAGTCCGAACTTGGCGAACACAGCACGCTTGCCACCTTTTACAGCCCACTTAACAATGTCACGCTGGTGGGGCTTGAGTGCCGTGTTTATTTTCTTATCTGGAACGTCAAAACCGCTGTCGGTAGCAATAGCCATTTTAGACTTCAGAAAATCTAAGTATTTCACCTATCAAATCTCCTTTCAAACTGTTTTATGCTCTTGAACTTGTTGCAGTTATCGGGAGGGCAGTTTCTTTTCTCACCCGTTGCAAGCAAATATCCGCAACACTTCTCACCATATATTTCAGTCGCATATATGCACTTGCTTGTCTTCTTGCATCTTCCTGTTCTCGTTCTCATTTCTTATGATCTCCTCTTAGACCTTCCAGAAACTTCGGAATTCGGTCATCAGCATTCATTAGCCCCTGGATAACGCCTATCATTCGTATGGTTTTGTCGAGAAGCTGTTCTTTCGTCATTCCGCTCAGCTCTGATGTGGGAGAAATGACCTTGTTTATCTCGTTTGCGATGTGTATCTCTGTCTTGAAGATATCTTCCCACATCTGCATATTCTTAACACCTGCAAGGTATTTCTTCTTTAATACCGAAGCTTCGTCTTTTGTCACGATAGGGACTTTGTTCTGTATATCAGCAGGGAGCTTGCTTACAAGACAGCTCATTTTGTATCTAGCGTACAAGCAGTGCATTTCCTCATAGAACATATTTTCCGACATTGACATATTTTCTGGCAAATCGCCCTCTTCTTTCAAAGCAACGATTTCAATTTGCTTTAATCTTTCATCAGTTGTTGGCATAGTAGTTTCGCCTCCTCAGCGGACCTTGCGACCCCGGCAACAAAGCCGAGGTCACGCATACGGTCAATAAATATTTTCTGTTCTTCTCTAAGTTTTCCGTCGGCATTCTTACACTCTATGAATGCCGTTTTTCCACCCTTAGTAAAGCACACCAAATCTGAAAAACCTTTAGGAAGTCCGTCAACCCTGCGAGGGCTGAGAAGTACCATTGATTTAAACTCCTTTGAGTAAACCATTTTTCCCTGATAGAATGTGCCTGCATTTGTTCTGAACACAATGCTATCTTTTGAAGATAACGCAAGGCGGATTTCGTTCTGTATCTCGTGTTCTGACTTACTCATTTCTAGGCTCTCCCATAGTAATAGCAGAGTATGAGAAATGTTCCTTAGCATCTTCATACACCTCGAGCATATCCTTGCTCAGTGTTTCCTTGAATGTATTGGTAAGCATTTCAAATGCCAGTATCCAGAACGGAACGTCATACTGATTGATGTGTGCTTCTTTTATGATCTCGCTAGTGATGATATCAACTGCCTTGAGCGTATTTACGTTGGCATTAGCGAGCGTAATTGCAATTGAATTTACAGGATTGGTGTCAATACCAATTGCCTGGCTACCTCTCATCATTTAAACCATCCTCTCTGTTTTGCTTGGACATATGCCCATTGTGGCTTATATCCTCTCATTTTTGCAAACGCAAACAGTTCTTGAAGCGTCTTGCAATCCTTGGCGGACTTGTATTCCTTGACCTTGTCATCTGCTTCTCTACGCTTGCTTCCCTTTATTTCTTCAAGCTCTATCTGCTTGATATTTTTTATTTCCTGCCTGGTCAGTTCCTCAGCCGCTCCACAATATGGACATTTCTTTGCAGACGTTGGTCTATATGTAGCAAAGCATTTTGAACACTGCCGTATCTGTAGCGTGCCGTCTGTGTTATATTCCTTTTCAGGCTTCGGAACGCTGTTTAAGCTCCACTCTCTGTCATCATCAGGCAAGCCGTGTCGCTTGTAGTTGTTGACGTGATCGAGAATTATTGCCGTCTTGCCCTCTTTCGGGCGCATACACCGCATAGCTTGCTGGATAAACAGCGTTAAGCTCATTGTCGGTCTTAACAGTATGCAACACTCGCAGTCAGGGCAATCGAAGCCCTCTGATATCAAATCAACGTTGCAAAGAATTTTTATTTTTCCTGCCCTGAAATCGTCTGTAATGCGTTCTCGCTCGCTCTTAGGTGTATTGCCGTCAAAGTGTACAGCATTAATTCCAACCGCTCTGAACGCTTCTGCAACGCTCTCAGAGTGCTTAACGGAAGAACAATAGCATATCGTTTGAAGTCCGTCGGCATATTTGCGATAGTTCGCTATAACGTCGCCAAACACCGCTCTCGAGGAAAGTAGCTCAGCTGCTTGCTGTGGGTCAAAATCCTTGCCCTTGCGTTTGAGTGCCGATAGGTCAGCTACGCTCGGTGCGAAGTACCTATAAGGGGATAAATATCCCTGAGCAATAAGCTCTTTGGCGGTAATGCCTACCACCATATCGTCAAAGCAATCTTTAAGTGGCTTGCCGTCAAGTCTGCTTGGCGTTGCGGTCAGTCCAACTACGAATGCCTTTGGAAAGCGTTCAAGTATTCTCTGATACGTCCTAGCCGTTATATGGTGGCACTCGTCAATGACAATGAAGTCAGGTGCTTTGTACTGTTCTGGGTGCTTGTCAAGAGCATTTGCAAGTGTGGCGACCATGCCCACAAGAATTGTGTTGCGCTGAATACCAAAGCGGTCAAATGTTGCTATGGTTTGATCGAGCAGTTCTTTTCTGTGTACCAAAAACCACACTGTGTTGCCCTTATCCTGTGACTTGTCAGCCATATATGCGAATATGGCTGTCTTGCCAGAACCGCATGGGGCAACGGCACATATTCTACGTTTGCCCATTGCCATAAGCGAGCGCACAGCGTTCACGATTTTATCCTGGTATTTTCTGAGTGTAATCATCAGAACGGCACATCGTCGCCATTGAACACTTCCTCGAAGCCGTCAATGCCAAGATTCTGTGTTGCAGGCGAGCTGTTCTGGCTTGGTGCAGGCTGCGAAGGCGTCTGCTGTGGTGCACTCTGTGACGAAGCTGAACTGTTTCCGCCCTGCTTTGGCTCACCTGTAAATGAAATGTTATCAACGTAAACCTCTGTTACATAGTGCTTTGTGCCGTTCTTATCGTCATATGTACGGCTTCTCAGCTGTCCCTCAAGGGCTATCATTCTGCCCTTGCCGAAATAGTTGTTGATAAATTCGGCAGTCTTTCTCCATGCCACACAGGTGATGAAATCCGTCTGCTTCTCTTCGCCCTGCTTGGTGTAGCTTCTGTCCACAGCTACGTTAAATGACAGCACTGCCGTTCTGTTCGTGGTCTGTTTAAGTTCAAGCTCCTGAGTAATCCTACCCATTAAAATAACTTTGTTAAGCATTATTGTCCTCCAATCTTCCGCGCAAGTTTTTAATAGTCTGCATATACTTTTTGCTGTGACGCTTGCAAAAAGAAATCTCATAAATGACTACATATCCTGCAAACTCGATTCCCAAAAAGTGACCAAAACTTGACGCTCTTTCGATGTGGCATATTTTTGCACCTGTACCAATTAGCTGCTTGAGATTGTGCCCGAGTGTTTTCCCGCTACACGATATCAGCAAGACTTCCTGCTTTCTCATATGCCGTCCTCCAAATCTCTTGCGTCAACTATCCTGTCAAGTATCTTGGTGTCCTTACACCAATCACACTTCTCACACCTCTCGGCTAGTTCTTCACCTGTTTTCAGCTTTGCAAAGTGTGGTGTGCGTTCTTCAACAAACGCAAGTTTTTCGTCAAGCCATTCTTGTGGAACAGCGAACACGTTAAAATCTGTGTGTTTTTCTTTTGTCGCGGCGGCTATGAAGAACGGCAACTTTTTGCCTGTATTCTGACGAACTATTTCCTGATAAATAGCTCCCTGAATGTCATATCCCCAGTATCGAATGAAGCTCTGTTTCAGTTTCTCAGCATCGTTCCAAAGCTTCTCAAAGTCCTTGACGACCTTTAGGTCAACGATTGCCTTGTCAGGGTGATAGCTGTCTATCTTTATCTTGTATGGCACATCTGCGATTTTACCCGTCATAATGACCTGCTTTTCGCCTGCCATATACTTCATGAACAGCTTGTCATTCTCCACACGCTGGATAATACTCTCAGCCTGTACATAATCAGCCTTAAGCGTTCCGTCACGCTTAAACAACTCTGGGTGCTGAGCCTTGAAAACGTCAAGCGTTCCCTCAAAGTGAGCGTCAACGTATGAGCCTACGAGCAGAGCAGTTGAACTGTCACGCTTGTAATCACCTGCAATATCCGCAAGGGTTCTTTCCTCACAGTCGCAGAAGCTCTTGAACTGTGAGCAGCTCATGTACTCAAGGTTAGCTTGCTGGGAGAAGTAGTTCTCACTTGTAAGCTGTATCACAGATATGTCACCTCCAGATCATCACTGTCCGTTGTGCGAGTTGCGATAAACTGCAAGCCCTTTTCCTTGCACTTCTCATAAAGTGCAAGCCTGTTCTTTTCGGAAAGCTTCTCAGCTCCGTCAATCAGAATTATCTGTAGGCTGTTAGGCTTGCTGAGGGCAACATCAACGCAAAGCTGTAACTGTTCGCCCTCTGACAGATTGCTGACGGGAAGTCCGTTTATGAGAGGTATGCCGTCTTTAACTGTCAACCCCTTAACAGGTATTGTTGCTGTCTTAAGTATCTCGCCTGGAAGCTCTCTTGCGAGCTCAATCTTGCTTGTGAGTGCCTTAGAATGTTCTTCAAGTGCTTCAAGCTCGTCCTGCATTGACTTCATACGTCTGTATTCATTGAGGTGCTTCTTCATTTCCTCGGCTGTCTTGACCTCAGTCTGCATAACAGAGACGTCAACAAGCTGCTTTCCGATATATTCGTTAGCTACCTTGATATCGCTGTCGAGCTTTGCGACTTTTTCCCTGTATTCGCTTTCAAAAATCTTAGTCTTGTCTGCTATTTTGTCTGAAAGCGAATTGAGCTTGTCCTCAGCCGCCTTGATTTCGGTTTTCTTACGTTCGATTTCGCTAGTCAGCTGTTCACGTTCTGCTGCGATAGCAGATTTCAGATTGCTTACTGCTATTTCCATTTCAGCCTGATAACCTCTGACTTTGTTGTCATAGCTATCTTTAAACAGCTTCGCCCTCTCGATGCGAGAGTTGTATTCCTGCGCCTTTGTTATCTTCGTATAGGCTTCGGATAGGTCATATGCTTCCCACTTTTCAGCCTGGAAGCCCTGCGGGATATCCTTTGCGATATCAGATATAAACGCTGTTTTGTTGCGTATTTCTCTGTTGATATCCTGTCTTGTCTGGAAGTAAACGCCCTTTTCGGACTGGATATCGTTCAGGACCTGCAATATATTCTGCTGATAATCAACACCTTGCGGAATTTCACCAAACTTCTCCTTTATCCAGTTCAAATCCCAATCGAACTCAATGAGGTCAAGAATAATTCTGTTCTGCTCCTGCCTTGACATCTGTGTAAATTTAATAGGGTCAATCTGCAGTGGCGTGAACAACTCTCTGACAAATGCTTCGGGGCTTTGAACAGGTTTGCCGTCCTGTCTAATGTTCTTGTAGTCTGCCTGATTGACACGCTTCTTGCGATCAATAGTCAAACCTGTGTCGGTCTCAATGAAGATTTCACCTTCGCTTTCGCCGTTCTTAATGACATAATCACGGCTGCTGTCATTGGTGAGAGCGTACTTTATGCTGTCGATGATAGATGTCTTACCTACGCCGTTTGAGCCGGTAACTTCCATTGAGCGTCCGTCCAGTTCTGTTTCAGAAATGCCGAACAGATTTTTTATATGAATTCTCGTAGTTTTCATTTACAGTACATCCTCCACTTCTCTCATTGCAGGCTTTGAAGAGTCCTCAACTTCGCCTTCGACCTGCACACCCATAAGCGTTTCAGGGCAGTGAACCCTCGCAAAGAACGATGCTGCACGATATGCTAACATCTGTTCGGGCATTGTCTGCCATTTTGACGTTTCGTTTCCGTACTTATCTTTCTTCGAGTACCACCCCTCTGCTTTTGCCATAGCCATTGTGACTGTCGTTCCCTCAAGCACATCACCGTCTTTGTCAGTTGCCTTGACGTAACAACCTCTGTCGTCAGTACCTTTTGTGCCGACATAAATAACCTTTACGTCTGTAAATTTTGCTCGGATAAAGCTCAAACAAGCCTGTCCGCTCCAACTTGGCTTGCCCTTGACAACATACATTGACTGCATGACCATCATCGGGCTTACGCCCATACGATTAGCCATGTCAATGGCTATTGCGGTATCAGCGACCTTACCCTTGTACGCCTGCGGTATGATGTCCGCTTTGCACAGTTCGCTTGCCATTTTGAAATACTGGCGGAAGTCTGAGATAATTCCCGTGTCAGTATGTGATGCGAGCTGTGTCTGTGTCTGCGTAGGTATCTGTCTGATTTCTGCCTGATTTATGTCGATAATTTCGTTATCCATTATATTTCTCCTCTCTTATCATTGAGAATATGTGGTCTTTGTAGCAAAACCACATATCGGTTGTTTTGTAAACATCGTCACCGATATGATTGTATGATGTAACGGTGTGCAGTGGCGAATATACTGCATCTGCAAGTGCCTTGAAATCGTCCTCGCGTGCGAAAAGTTCAATACGTCCGCTTGCGGTTGCATTGTATATTGCTCTGACAGCAGGGAAGTTGCAATCATCGGCTATTTGTGCAAGAGCATCAACGCTGGTGATTATGCTGTTCAACTTTTCGATTGCTGTCATTTCGACCTCTCCTTTCTAGTATTGCTGGTTCTGCCAGCTTAAAGTCTTTACACGGGTAAAGCCTGCTACTCTCCAAACACCCTTTCAGGTGCTTGCAATCCAAACATGAATAGCTAGTCACTCTGCCCACCTCTCAACTTTTTGATGACGTCAAGCACCGCATCTGCATAGCCAATTTGATAATCGGCGTTGCGATTTTGGGCAACTGTGCACAATCCCTCTTGACAAATGTTAAGCAGTATGCTATCATCAAGGTGTGTTGAACCGGTATCTTTTGATACCTCCGAGCTTGTGCCTGTTGCCGCAGGTGCAGGCTCGTTTTCTTTAAGATAGTGCATAACAGCTTTGTTTACCTCTGGTTTTCCGGAATTTCTGATGTAGCATTTCCCTTGCTTGTCAAGCGGACATTCTTTGCAGTTATACGTCATGTAGCAGCATTCAAATGCCTTTATCGTTTCTTCTCTCGTCAGCATTCTTCTTCCTCCCACTCAAAGCGACCTTTGCCGCTGTTACGCCACTGACCGATACCTCTCAGCCTGCCGTAGTCCAGCCACTCACGCACGGCTGTTTCCATATCGTCTTTCAGAATCTGGATTGTGAATTCAACTGTCGCTCCTGCAGGTACTGTTTCAGAGTGTGCCAGTGCAACACGTTCGCCCTGTGGTGTGCTTGCCCTCAGCGGTCTCTGACACTCACCCATGCCGCCATTGAATTCGTATGGGATTTTTCGTTCCTCGACGAAGATAAGTCCGTCAATTTCTTTCTTGTACGCTTTGATTTTTGAACTAGCCGTGCCTGATACCTTTTTCAGAACACCGCAAGCGTCCTTAAAAAATCCCTTGACTTGATAGTCCCATAGAAATGGTGTGCCGTCTTCCAGTGTCGGGAACACCGTCATAGACTTTTCAATTACCTCAGCCACGCCAAGTGCGGCTATCTCTTCCTCACGGCTCTTTGCGTCAGGTGCTTTCGATGCGATATACTCATCGTGGATTGTGGTTGTTGCGTTTGCTGTTCCCAGAATTTCTTCTGTGAACGTCAGTTTTACCTTGATTTCTTTCATTTTTTTGACCTCCGTTACGTTAAAATTATTTTTCCTTGCTTTTCGACGCCATACTGTGCCGAACTACGCCTTTGCTAGTCACTGCAGTGCCTTTGCTAATCACTGTTATGCCCTTGTATCTCTATGCTTCTCAATGCCTTTGCAACATATCGCTTTACTACGCCTTAGCGTGTCAATTCTTTGCCAGGCCATTGCGTTTCATCGAATAGCGTTTCCACGAATTGCATTTCCTTTGCATAACGCCGCCACTCTGTACGCTGCAATGCCATTGCCTCTCGTTGCGTGTCAAAACTTCGCCTCACCTTTGCTTATCGAAACTCAGTTTAGCTTCGCCTTTGCTTATCAAAACGGTGCTGTGCATACCTAGCCCTAGCTCCTCACCTCACAGCTTTGCCGTTGCTTATCGACGCTAGGCCGTTGCTTTGCTGTTCAAATCAACACCTTCGCATTCCGTAGCCGTTCACAGGTTCGCTTTGCCATTGCCAATGCTATTCATAGCAAATCCGTTGCATTGCAAATCTAAACTCTGCCGTCTCTTTTTTCATTGTGACTGTCATCATCACAGCTACGTTTCTGTTCCCATTTGTGCTGGTCTATAATGCATGCTATGAACAGTATCACGGCATAGAAAACCGCCAGAACCACGATTGTTGCGCCTATTATGCAGGCTATGAATGTACTATCCGCCATTTTACCACCTTCCCTTTGTGGAAATTTCCACCTTGACCACAGGCTTTGAAGCTTCCTTGATCGCCTGTTCCAGCTCCTCACGAACTGTGTCTTCTGCGGTTTCTTTGATATTGCGGTACAGCCCATAGATTGCCAGCGCAGCCAGTGCCATACATAACGCTATGGCTGACGCATGTCTGATGATCTCCAGCGTTGCTATTAGATTGTTCATCTTCTTACACTCCTTTCTCTGCAGTACTCCGCAAAGATTTCTTCGGGGTTCGCCCCGATTATTTTGCAGTACGTCACGATTTGTTCAGCATTCATGGTGCCGAACTGCCGTTCCCACCTGCTTACGGCTGTCTGTGTCATGCTCAGCCGTTTTGCGATTTTTGCCTGTGTAATATCGTTGCCGGCTCTGATAGACCTCAGCCGTTTGGATATCACGTCATTGGCTGTTATTTTCTTTGCAGGCATTTAACATCACCCTCTGTATCTTGCCGCAGCAAAGTCAATGCACATTTCCGCAACATATCTCAGTGACGTTTTGCTTTTGAACGCAAGTTCACGGAGCATTGTGTAATAATCTTCACCGATCTGAATGACCTTTGTCGGTTGCTTTTCCTCAGGGAAGATATAAAATGTGTCTGATGTGTCGTCAAAGATTTCTTTTGCTTGTGGTATCTCAACACCGAGAAGTTCACAAAGCTTGAGTTCCGTTGCCTTGTCCTTTATCGTTGAGCCGTTTATCCAACGATAAATACTTCTCACGTTTACGCCACACAGCTTAGCAAATTCCTTGTAAGTTATGTGCTTGTCCTGACAATAGTGGACAATAAGCTTGCCGTACATTGTTCTCCCTCTCCTCTCTAAAGCTCTATGTGTAGAGCCGCTGAAATAGCTTTCGCCACGTTATCTGAGCGATCTCGGCTATCTGTGTTACTCATGAACACGTTTATTGTGTTCTCGCTGTAACCTGTAAGTTTGGCGAGATCCTTTCTCGTCATGCGGCGAAGTTTAAGTTCTGCATAGACTTTTGCAACGAAATTCTGATAGTTCACTTTATCACCTCCGATATTGGCTTGTTGAGTTTTAACAAAATGAAGATTTCATTTTCATCTTTCAACCTGTTAGCAAGAGCTTTCTGTTCGTCAGTTTCAGGGTTTTTAAGCTGCCATTCTTCAAAAGCGGTGTATCCATGCTTCCTTAGAATATTGCACACTGTTGTTTTACCAGTTGCGCCTTGCTTGCCCGAAACAATGATAGGTGTATCCCTCATTGCAATTAAGAAATCTTTCTCAAAGTATCTTGCCAACACATACTCGATGCTGTTAATTTTCAAACTTTGTTCACCTCCAAAACACATAAATTTTGTAAAAGAACCTTGACAAATTAGATAAAAAGAGCTATTATATAAGTGCGACCAAATATAATATAAACAAGCTATTTTGAAAATTGGGACTTTCAATATGGCTTGGTTTTGTGTTGTCTTTTTTGTATAATTTCTTTTACAAACTTATTATACATTCACAAAGTGCGTTTGTCAATAATAAAATGCACTTTGTGAATGTTTTTGTAGCATATTACAAACTTTTAATCATTAATATGTTAGTTTTATACAAAAGAAATAGTGATTTTAAGGAGAATAGTTATGTTTTACGATACGCTAAATGCACTTTGCGAAGAACGAGGTTTAAAACTTACCAATGTTATTAATGAACTTGGTTTTTCGAGTGGAAACCTTTCACGTTGGAAAAGTGGTATTACTCCCAAGGGAGCAACAATAACCAAGCTCGCTAATTACTTTGGCGTTTCTACCGATTATCTTTTAACAGGCAAAGAAAAAACCTCTGCAGGCATTGAGCTATCCGCAGAGGAAATAAAAATTATTGAATTAATTAGGAGTCTTTCAGACGAGAAAAAGGAAATTTTCAAGAAGTTTTTAAATTCACTTTAAATGGGAGGTGTAGTTATGCTCCAAACAATACTTGTGTTGCTTATCATTGTTGCGGCGTTTGCGTTGACAATGGTAATTTTAAAAGTGCAGGAAAGACACATCAGAGAAGACGGGGCAAATTACGAAGAATACATTTATAAACGTGATCTTCGCAAGAATAAAAATGAGCAAATTGCTGCAATAGTGCTACTTATAGTAGGCTGTATAGCAACTGTCTCTTATACACATCTGACGCTGCCGACGACTTAAT
>ERZ1027063.315-NODE-315-length-23798-cov-5.895127_pt1 | contig 23798 bp, 30 predicted proteins | sample MGYA00519423_ERZ1027063 | MGnify/ENA primary metagenome ERZ1027063 (study PRJEB26926, sample SAMN06164493) | human gut metagenome | biome: ENVO:00009003; feature: ENVO:2100002; material: ENVO:00002003 | host: Homo sapiens | place: USA | collected 2012 ...
GAAAACGAAAGACACCCCTGATGGGTTTCTTTCGTAACTATCTTCCTTTCCGAAGACAGAGACAATCCTATTTTTCTGACAGTCTCGCTTCAGCCTGTCAAAGGCTATTCTTCCTGTAAATAGCCGAACTTTTCCTGAAACAGGCCGTCGGCAAAGGCCCGCAGCTGGCGGCAGTAGTCGTCGTAGGCTTCCAGCAGCCGCTCTCCCTCCGGAGTCAGCTCCGCGCCGCCGCCGCCTCGCCCGCCGGTGATGGAGTGCAGCAGCGGAAAGCCCAGGGCGGCCTGGGCGTGCTTGGTGATGGTCCACGCCTTGGAATAGGCCATGTTCATGGACATGGCTGCCGCCCGCAGCGAATGCAGCTCCTGCACCCGGTGCAGCAACTGTGCTACCCCTGGCCCGAAGCATTTCTCGTCGGAAAACAGCCGGACCGCCAGATTGTACGTTAATTTCTGTTCCATGCCGTTATTGTATCAGCTTCCGGCTCCTGCGTCAACCTTGACGGTGGGGCCGGAACATGCTATTCTTGTAAAAAAACAGGGAATTGAGGGATTTTCATGAAGGTTCTCATTCGCGGCGCCGGGGATATCGCCTCCGGCATTGCCCTGCGGCTGCACCGGGCCGGGATGCAGGTGGTCATGACTGACCTGCCCGCTCCCACTGCCATCCGCCGCACGGTCTGCTTTTCCCAGGCTATCCTGCTGGGGGAGATGACGGTGGAGGATGTGACCGCCCGTCGGGCGGACAGCGTCGAGGAGGCGGAGAGCCTGCTGCGCCGGGGCCTGATCCCGGTGCTGGCGGACCCGGACTGTGCCTGCCGCGCCCAGCTGCGGCCCGACGCCCTGGTGGACGCCATCCTGGCCAAGCGCAACCTGGGCACGAAAATAGACGATGCGCCGGTTGTTGTCGGCATCGGACCCGGCTTCACGGCGGGGGAGGACTGCCACGCCGTGGTGGAGACCATGCGGGGCCATACCCTGGGCCGGGTGATCTACCGGGGAAGCGCCCTGCCCAACACCAACATTCCCGGGCTCATCGGCGGATACGCCGGGGAGCGGGTGCTGCGGGCCCCGGCGGACGGGATATTCTGCCAGAAGCTGGAAATTGGCGCGGTGGTCCGGGCTGGGGACATAGCCGGAGAGGTGGACGGAGAACTCATGAAATGCACCATTGACGGCGTATTGCGTGGGATTTTAGCCGACGGAACGCCTGTCTTCAAGGGGATGAAGTCCGGCGACGTGGACCCCCGGTGCAAGCCGGAGTATTGCACCACCGCGTCGGATAAAGCCCTGGCTGTAGGCGGCGGCGTGCTGGAGGCCGTCCTGAATCTCAGCGGAACGCCGAGAAGCTCATGTCTTTAAGAAAATTTCAGATGCTTTAGGTCCGGCCACAGGGACTCTGCCGCCTGGGAAATGGCGGACCGGTCGGACGCGGATAGGGATACAAAGGGCTGTACCGTGACGGTATGGCCCTTTTTCTGCCATTTTGCGGCAATAATCCCGTCCAAAAGTACTGTAGGGGACACGATGCCCGCCAGGCTGAACACCTGGCGCAGGTGCTCCGGGGCCAGGTAGAGACTCTCCTTCTTCTCATGACTCAGCAGCAGCTGGTCGAAGCCCGCCAGGAACAGGCAGCGGGGGATATCCGGCGGCTCCGGGAAGCCCTCCGGATAGAAGTATGTCCGCTCATCGCAGACAATGCTCCGGACCGGCAGCTGATCCAGCCACCCCTTTACCTGGGTCGAAGAAGCGCGGAAAAAGTACATCAGGTCGTGAACGGTGGTGGGACAGGTGTGGACAAGGGCTCTTTTGACCCGGGACAAAGCCGATTTTTCCCGGGACAGGGGCGGGATAAGCCGGGACAGACAGAGGGTTTTCTCCTCCCGGACGGCGTAGTGGAGAAAGCCTCGCTGACACAGCTGGCGGATGCCGCCGCCCCAGGGATGGAACAGGCTGCCCTCCTCGGCCGGGGTCATGCCCTGGGTTCGGCACAGGTCCTTCAGCTGCTCCCGGGTCTGGGGACCGCCCGACAGAGCGTTCAGGATCACCTGAGTGAACAGCTCCTGACGTTGGGGCGACAGAGACCAATCCGGGCGGCTGTTCCAGAAATCGGGGATGGTCCAGTCATGGCTGCGATACAGGTCCGGGTCCAGATACAGGGCCTGGTCCTCCTCCGGGAAAATGTGCAAAGTACCCCGGAGGGTCCAGTTTTTCACCAGCCGGGCCTGGGCCAGAGCCGGGGAGAAATCCGTGGAACGGATGGCCAGACCGTGGAGGGCCTGGGGCAGGAACTGGGCCTGGACCCCGCAGAGCCCGGCGGCCACGTCGATCATTTCTCCCGGGCGGGTCAGATATTGGGCCGCCAGCTGGCGGGCCTTGATTTCGTCAACGGTCATTGGGGAGTACCTCCGGAGCAGAACTGTCTGCATGATACCAGAGAGGGAAATTTCTGTCAATGCGGGAGGGGGGCTGCGCCTTGCAAAGGGGAGGGAGATATGGTATAGTTTAGGATAGTTATCTGCAAAGTGAGGAACTTTTTATGACCTTGATGGACTATTGCATGCAATATATCGACGAGATCATGGACGGGAAGCGGCCTGCCCCGGAGGGTATCACCCTGACGGAGACGGACCCTGTGGCCCGGGGCATGGAGCTGCTGCAGAAGGTGGGGGACTTTCCTACCCTGGCCCGGCTGTGCGCCGCCCAGGACGGCACCCAGATCCCCCGGGAGGTATACGACAGCTTTGACCCCGGCGCGGCCATAAGCATGTTCCTGGGCCGGGACGGGGAGCAGGAACCCCCGCAGGAGCCGCAGCCGGACCCGGACGCCGGAAAGCACGCCTTCCAGGTGCTGCTGGACTGCGTGGCCCTGGACGACGACCTGGTGCAGTATCTGACCCAGGTGCTGCGGGACCGGGACTGGGCCGGGTTTTACAAGCTGTCCCAGATCACCACGAAAATGGACCTGAACCCGGAGGAATTTCTGTTCTGGCTGGGGAACAAGGAGCTGTGGGCCGACGATGAGGAGCGGGCCTGCGCCGCGGTGATGGACGCGTGCATGGAGCGGCTGCGGCAGGAGGGGCGGCTGGAGCTGATGGCGGCCCTGCTGTCCGGGGACCGGCACACCTTCGAGAGCTTCCGTTGCGAGGCGCCGGAGCTGGTCCACCTGCCCCAGGCCACCTATGACTGGTACTGCCGCAACTATCTGGACCGGGATTACCCCTTCCGGATGCTGCTCAAGTGCAACGGGGTGACGTTTCCCCGGCGAAAGGAGGGCTGACGCCATGGATTACCGCATTCTGGTCATCAATCCCGGCTCCACCTCCACCAAGATCGCCGTGTTTCACGGGCAGACGCCCTTGATGCAGAAAACGATCCGCCACAGTGGAGAGGAGTTGGCCCCCTTCGGAGCCATTATGGACCAGGCCCCTTTCCGCCGCCGGTGCGTGGAGGAGGCGCTGGCGGGCTTCGACCTGACCACTCTGGATGCAGTGTGCGCCCGGGGCGGTATGCTGCCGTCGTGCCCCAGCGGGGCCTTTGCGGTGGACGGGGACATGATCGAGTATCTGGCCGCCATCACCCAGGGGGCACACGCCTCCAACCTGGGATGCGTGGTGGCCCGGGACATAGCGGAGCCGCTGGGTATACCGTCCTTCGTGTACGATCCCGTGGCGGTGGACGAAATGCCGCCTATGGCCCGGATCACCGGGATTCCGGAGCTGCCCCGGCGGATGATGGGGCACGCCCTGAATACCCGGGCCATGGCCATTCGCTGCGCGGAAACGGTGCTGCACAGGCCCTTGGACCGGTGCCGCCTGATCGTGCTGCACCTGGGCGGCGGCGCGTCGGTGCGGCTGTTCATCGGCGGCAAAATGGTGGACAACGTCCGGGATGACGAGCTGCTGTTTGCGCCGGAGCGCTGCGGTGGGATCGCCGCCGAGCAGCTGGTGGGGCTGTGCTTCTCCGGGAAATATGACCGGGCAGGCGTCATGAAGCTGGTACGGGGACGGGGCGGACTGCTGGCCCACCTGGGCACCAGCGACGCCATGGAGGTGGAGCGGCGCATGGCCCGGGGCGATGAGAGGGCCAAGCTGGTGTACGATGCCATGCTGTATACCGCCGCCAAGTCCATCGGCGCTATGGCGGCGGCTGCCGGCGGCGACATTGACCGCATCATCCTCACCGGCGGCATAGCGCACTCCGCCTATGTGGCGGATTATCTGACGAAAAAGGTTCGCTTTATCGCGCCGGTGGAGGTCATGGCCGGGGAGTTCGAGATGGAGGCCCTGGCGGTCGGAGCCGCCCGGGTGCTGTCGGGACGGGAGACAGCCCACCGGTTCCGGGACCTTGCAAAGGGGGAGTGACCGGTGCTGAAGTCGTTTTTTGACCCCAACGGGGCCTTCGCCCGGGGTATGGAGCGGGTATGGAGTCTGATCGTGCTGAACGTGCTGTGGCTGGTGTGCTCCCTGCCGGTGGTGACCCTGGGCGCGTCCTGCGCGGCCCTGTATCAGGTGCTGGGAAAGGTCATCGACGGTGAGGACGGCCATGTGGCCCGGCGGTTCTTCCGTGCATGGGGCGAAAACTGGAAAAAAGCCACGCCGGTGTGGCTGATTCTGCTGGCCGTGGCGGTTCTGTGCGGGTTCGACCTGTATGTGGCCCGGCTGAACGACGCCTTTTTGTGGAAGGTGATGGCGGTGTTCGCCCTGCAATTGGCGGCCATGGTGATGACCTTCGTTTTTCCGCTGATGGCCCGGTATGAAAACACCTGGCGCAATCACATGAAAAATGCCCTGCTGCTGGCGGTGGGGAACCTGCCCCGGATGCTGCTGATCTGGGCCATTTGGGCGGTGCCTGTGGGGGTGTGCGTGTTTCTCCCGGAGGTGGGGTTTTATCTGAGCATCGTGTGGGTGCTGGTGGGATACAGCAGCCTCAGCTACGTGACGGCCCTGCTGCTGCGGCCCATCTTCCGGAAGCTGGACGAAAACGCGTAAAAAAACAGGACAGGCACACGCCTGTCCTATTTTTTTTAGCCATTGCAGTGGTATCGGGAGGTCAGTCCACGATATCAACGGATGCCTTGACGCCTGTGCGCTGGGCATAGGAGCGCACCACGGTGCGGATCTCCTTGGCGATGCGGCCCTGACGGCCGATGACCTTACCCATATCCTCGGGGGCCACGCGCAGCTCCAGCGTCAGCTCGTCGCCGTTTTCCACCTCGTTCACAGTGACCTGGTCGGGATGGTCCACAAGGCTCCTGGCGATGTAGAGCAGCAGTTCCTTCATGGTGCCCCTGCCTTACAGAACGTCGACCTTCTTCAGCAGGGCGCGAACGGTATCGGTGGGCTGGGCACCGGTCTTGATCCACTCGCGGGCGCGATCAGCGTCGATCTTGATCTCGGCGGGGGAGACGCAGGGATTGTAGGTGCCGATCTCCTCGATGAAGCGGCCGTCGCGGGGATAACGGGAATCCGCCACGACCACGCGATAGTAAGGAGCCTTCTTGGCACCCATTCTTCTCAGACGAATCTTAACCATGATGTTTTTCCTCCAGAATGATAATAGAATTCAAATTATATAAATGCCTGGGCACTTATTTCAAACGTTTTTTGCGGCCGAAGCCCTGGAGCTTGCCCTTTTTGGCTTTGCCCAGAGTGGGCATGCCGCCGGGACCTCCGAAGCCGCCGAAGCGGCCCTTGGAAATGGATTTGGTGAGCTGCTGGAGCATCTCGAAGGACTTCAGCAGACGGTTCACATCCGACACCTGCATGCCGCAGCCGGCGGCAATGCGCTTTTTGCGGCTGGCGTTGAGGATGGAGGGGTTCTCCCGCTCCAGAGGGGTCATGGACTGGATGATGGCCCGGGTGCGGCCCAGCTGCTTTTCGTCCAGGCTGGCGGCATCCAGCTGCTTGCCCATGTCACCGGGCAGCATCCCGGCAATCTGGCCCAGGTTGCCCATTTTTTGCAGCTGGTCCATCTGCTCCATGTAGTCCGTCAGAGTCAGGCGGTTCTTCTTGAGCTTTTCCTCCAGCTTGCGGGCCTGCTCCTCGTCGTACTGCTGCTCAGCCTTTTCAATGAAGGTGAGCATGTCGCCCATGCCCAGAATACGGGAGGCCATGCGGTCCGGGTGGAACAGCTCGATCATGTCCAGCTTTTCGCCGGTACCCACGAACTTGATGGGCTTACCGGTGGCGGCCCGGATGGACAGAGCCGCACCGCCGCGGGCGTCGCCGTCCAGCTTGGTGAGCATGACGCCGTCGATGCCCAGAGCCTGGTCGAAGGCAGTGGCTGCGTTGACGGCATCCTGACCGGTCATGGCGTCCACCACCAGCAGGATCTCGTTGGGATGCACCTTCGCCTTGATGTTCTTCAGCTCGTTCATCAGGGCCTCGTCCACATGGAGGCGGCCGGCGGTGTCCAGAAACACCATATCGTGGCCGTGGTCCCGGGCGTATTTGATGGCCTCCTGGGCAATGTGCACGGGATTGGCCTGTCCCATCTCGAAAACGGGAATATCCAGCTGCTTGCCCACCACCTGCAGCTGGGTGATGGCGGCGGGACGGTATACGTCGCAGGCCACCAGCAGGGGGCGCTTGCCGAACTGTCGGCGCATCAGGCCCGCCAGCTTGGCGCCGTTGGTGGTTTTACCGGCGCCCTGAAGGCCCACCATCATCACCACGGTGGGACCCTTGGAGGCAAAGGTGAGCTTGGCGTTGGTGCCGCCCATCAGCTGCACCAGCTCCTCGTTGACGATCTTGACGATCTGCTGGGCAGGGGTGAGACTGTCCAGAACGTCCGCGCCGATGCAGCGCTCGGTGACCTGGGCCACGAAGTCCTTGACCACCTTATAGCTGACGTCGGCCTCCAGCAGAGCCAGGCGGACCTCCCGCATGCCCTCCCGGACGTCGGCCTCCGACAGGCGGCCCTTGCCCCGCAGGCGTTTGAATGTGGCGCTTAATTTTTCAGAAAGTCCCTCAAATGCCATAGGTATTACTCCTTCAGCGCCTGGGCGCTGCGCGTGATCTCGTCTGCCAGCCGCGCCAGCTCCGGATTGTCATACTGCCGGTAGTTGACGGTCTGGATCTTCTCGGCGGCGTCCAGGATGGCCTGCACCTGCTGCTGCATTTGCAGAAAGCGCTTCATAAGACCGGTCTTGTCTTCCAGGTCCGTCATGATGGCCTCGGCCCGGACGATCACGTCCCGGACACCCTGGCGGGAGATGCCGTAATTCTCCGCGATCTCGGCCAGGGACAGGTCCTCATTGTAGTACAGGTCGAAAAATTCCTTCTGCCGCGGGGTCAGGACCTCGCCGTAAAAATCGAACAGCATCGTCATGCGATAGGTCTGATTTTTCACGTCGGTCCCTCCTCTGTAAAGTTTCGGTGCTTTACAACTGAGACTATCATACAGGATTTTGCCCAAAATGTCAAGGCGAAATTTGGCGCGTGAGCCAAAATAATTGGGCATACACCCATGGTGAGCGGGTATACTGGTCGTGAAGGGAGGTGCGAAATATGCGCTCTGTGCTCATAAAGGACACCACCAGGGCTCAACGGGAGGAGATCGTGCGGCGGGCCCTGTGCGACGGCGGCTGCCAGGGCTGCGGCGGGTGCGGGAACCTGGGCGGAGGCCGGGCAGAGGAGATGTACCGCCCCTATATCGAGGGAAAGCGGGAACTGCGGGAAATCAACGAGTCCTATCGGGCGAATTTCGTTCGCGGATAGAAACAACATGTTGGTTAAGAAACCGTTAAGTTACACAATATATGTCACTTGCACCAAATTAACATGCTTTTGTCGAAAATAAGTTATGAGCATTCGACAATTACCCCTTGAAAAACCTGTCCATTCCTGGTAAATTATATGCAGGCCAAGCGACAAATGTTGCTTTGTCGTGAAACAGGCAGCCTTGGCTGCGCAATCTGAGTGGAAAAGGAACGGGACAAGATGGAAAAGAAGGTAACAGTTGTATTGGCGGATGCCAATGAGGAATTTCGGACCATGCTGCGCCAGCATATGGAAGCTGCCGGCGAGTTCCTGGTGGTGGGCAGCACGGACAGCGGTGAAGTCGCTTTGGACATGGTAAAGCGGCTGCGGCCGCAGCTGCTGGTGACAGACGTGGTGCTGCCGGGCCTGGACGGCTTCGGTCTGCTGCGGCAGATGAATCAGTTAAGCGGCGAACAGCCGCGATGCATCGTGGTGTCATCCTTCTGCAACCGGCGGACCGTGGCCCAGGCTATGGAGATGGGCGTGTATTTCTTCCTGCCGAAGCCGGTGAATGAGGAGTCACTGCTGGAGCTGATGCGGCAGGCCTCCACACCGGAGCAGGAGGAAGCGCCCTTCGCCCCGGCGCTGGAGGGGATGGTGACGGCCATCATTCACGAGATCGGCGTCCCGGCCCACATCAAGGGATACCAGTACCTACGGGAGGCCATCATGATCGCGGTGAATGACATGGATGTGATCAACGCTGTGACAAAGGTACTGTATCCGGAGGTAGCCAAACGGTTCTGTACTACCCCGTCCCGGGTGGAACGGGCCATCCGTCACGCCATCGAGGTGGCATGGGACCGGGGCGACATCGAGACGCTGCAGAAGTATTTCGGCTATACGGTAAACTCCGCCAAGGGAAAGCCTACCAATTCGGAGTTTATCGCCATGATCGCCGACCGGCTCCAATTGCAGCGCAAGCAGAAACGGGCGTGAGGGAATGTCCGGCGGAGAAAGCAAAAGGCGCTCTGCACAGGAGATATCGCTCGGAAAACCGGCGCCGCAGCTTCCCCCATGCGGCGGTGGTACGGTGTGGCCTTCCAGGCCCCGGCGCATCCCAGACCAGCCGTGAGCGCTGCATATCCGTCAGGGAGATCCTCGCCCTGATCCCGGACAGTCTGATATAAAGGAATATCTTCCGGAAAACGGCAAAAAGACATTGACAAGACCCGTTTTCTCTGTTATACTCTATAAGCCGCTTTGAATGGGTCATAAGTTCCGGCCACGCCGGACGCCCCCGACAGCGAGTCCGTAATAAAGGAAAGGCAGGTGCAACAAGTAATGCAGGCTATTATCGTGACCGGTGGTAAGCAGTACAACGTCTCTGAGGGCGACACCCTGTTTATCGAGAAGCTGGACGTCAACGCGGGTGATTCCGTGGTGTTCGACCAGGTCCTGGCCATCGTCGACGGCGAAAACACCAAGTTCGGTGCTCCCGTGGTGGAGGGCGCGAAGGTGGACGCCACCGTCGTGAAGAACGGCAAGGGCAAGAAGATCCGTATCTTCAAGTACACCCCCAAGAAGGGTTACCGCAAACGGCAGGGTCATCGTCAGCCCTACACCAAGGTGGAAATCGGCAAGATCTCCTTCTGAGTGACCGCATGACGACCGTTACATTCCTGACAGAGGAAGCGCGCATCGTCGGTTTCGATGCGCAGGGACACAGCGGCTACGCCGCAGAGGGGGAGGACCTTGTCTGCGCCGCCGTCACCAGCGCCGTGCGCCTGGTGGAAGCCACCGTCAACGACGTGATGGGTCTGTGTGCCGCGGTGAAGGTCCGTGAGCAGGACACTGCCATCTCCTTCCGCCTGCCCGGGGGCCTGGCTCCCACGGCGGAGAGCACCTGTCAGAATCTCTTGACGGGGCTGATGGTTTATCTGGCCCAGCTTCACGACGAGTATCCGGAAAACATTGAAGTAATGGAGGCGTGAACGTCTCCTGTTCCCCCGCAATCATCTCATAGAAAGGATGGTACTGCATCATGCTGAACATTGGTCTGCAGTTCTTCGCCCATAAAAAAGGTATGGGCTCCACCAAGAACGGCCGTGATTCCGAGTCCAAGCGCCTTGGTCCCAAGCGCGCTGATGGTCAGTTCGTTCTGGCCGGCAACATCCTGGTCCGCCAGCGCGGCACCCACATCCACGCCGGCACCAACGTTGGCATCGGCAGCGATGATACGCTGTTTGCCAAGGCCGACGGCGTTGTCCGCTTCGAGCGTCTGGGCAAGGATCGTAAGCAGGTTTCTGTTTACCCCGCCGAGTAAAAAACAAAGAAAGCACCGCCTGCGGGCGGTGCTTTTCATCTGTGCCGGGGCCGGTGGAATTTTCCACCGGCCCCGGTTTATTCTATCCTGTTAAGCCTCCGCCTGCTGCTCCTCCTGGGTCAGTCTGCCGTCCTGCATGCGCAGCTGAACGTCGGCCGCGGCGGCCACGGCGGGATCGTGGGTCACCACGATGACGCAGCGCTTCTCCTGATGGGCCAGGCGCTGGAGGGTCTCCACGATCATGCGGCTGTTGCCGCTGTCCAGATTCCCGGTGGGCTCGTCGGCCAGGATCACATAGCTGCCCGCAGCCAGGGCCCGGGCAATGGCCACCCGCTGCTGCTCGCCGCCGGACAGTTGGTTGGGCAGCTTGCGGAAATACGACTCCCGGATGCCCATATCCGCCAGACGCTGCCGGGCCAGCGCCAGCGCCTGGTCCTTGTCCTCCTTCCGCAGGCGCAGAGGGTAACATACGTTTTCCTCCGCCGTCAGCAGCGGGAACAGGTTGAAATCCTGATAGATCACGGACACGGTATCCCGCCGCAGGGCGCTGCGATCCATGAAGCGGGTGGGCTGCTCGTCAAAGGCAATCTCACCCTCTGTGGGCAGCTTCAGTCCCGCCAAAAGGCTCAGCAGCGTGGATTTGCCGCTGCCGGAGGCGCCCATAATGCTGTACATTGTGCCGCTTTGGAAGGTATAGCTGACGGTGTCCACCGCCGTGACCCGCTGATACTTTCCGGCGTAGGTATAGGATACGTCGCGCAGTTCGATGGTCATATTCATTCCCTCCCCAAATTCGTCTCCAAAAACGTCCTTCGCATGGTCAGCAGATACGCCAGAGCCGTTCCGGCCAGGTTCATCCCCCAGAACACCGCCACCGGCCCCCAGGCCGGGGCCGTCCGGAAGGCGACGCAGAAGCCGCCGGCGCCTATGGCTGCGCCCAGTAGGCTCAGCAGCCCGTGCTCCACCAGGGCCCACAGCAGGATGCCGCCCCGGGCCTGGCCCAGAATGTATTGCAGCTTCAGCTCCCGGCTGCGGTGACGCAGCAGCAGGATGCTGAACACCGCTCCCACGCCGAAGGCGGACAGCCCCAGCAGCCAGGATACCAGCCCCAGCAGCTTCTGGTTCTGGTGCAGCTGGTCCACGGTCTTGACCAGCGTGTCGTCATAGATGGCCAGGGCGAAGGGATAGGTGCGGTACATCAGGGACCCCTCCCAGGGCACCGGCGTGCCGTCACGGGTGGGCTCCACAAAATACCGGCTGCCGTACTCGTCCCAGAATTGGTCGATGCGCCGGTTGTCCGCCATGGCGGCGGACAGGCTGTCCATCGTGATGGCGCCGTACACCTCCAGGCACAGCTGGCGCGCCACCCACCAGGGGCAGTACAGCCGCCCGGCCCCACCGGCATACGTTCCCACCACCAGAAAGCGGTGCTGCTCCGTTTCACCGGACGAAGGGGAAAACTCCAGGGTTACATAGCCGTCCTCATCCTCCCAGGCGGCCAGCTCCTCCGGCAGCAGCAGGGAATAGCCCCTGCCCTGGAACACCGAGGCGTCGGAGCCCTCCCGCCAGAGGATGGTGCAGCCGGAGTCCGGCTGCAGGGCGCTGTCCGCCGCCAGGCCGGTAATGCCGCTGAGGGCATGGGGCACCGTGCCGCCGGGCTGGGTGCAGTACACCGTGGAGCGCACCTGTACATCCCGGACATAGGGGGTGAACAGGCCGTCCTCTTGGAAGTTCCCGGTGGTCATGCCGGTGGTGAACAGCCGCAGCACCCACTCCGGCAGGTTCAGCCGGTCCGATTGGGTGCCGGTGAGGTTGGTGACGCTGCACCGGACCTCCAGATTGTCATAAACCTCCTCAATGCGCGCGGCCATCTGGTCCCGGGACCGCTGAAGCATGCACAGGGCCAGGGAAAACGCCAGCGCCGTCAGCACCACCACCAGGCACAGACCGGTCCGCTTGCGCATTTGCTTGAAAAAATAGGGGGTCATCGGATCACTCCCTTCTGCGTTTTATGCTGCCTTGCGGATGCCCCGGCGGGCGGCGAGGGCGCTGCACAGGGCCACGGCTGCCAGCTCCAGGACCAGCACCACGGCGCACAGGGCCGCCGTCTGCCACGGGGACACGGACATGGCGAGCTCCGAGCCGGTCAGCTCCTGTAATTTACCGATGGCCCAGGACATGCCCGGGATGCTGACGGCCAGCGCGATCACCGCTCCGATAACCGCCACGGCGGCGGAGGACAGCCAGATGCTCCCGGTAATATCCTGCTTCACCGTGCCCAGGGTCCACATCCGCAGGGCGGTTTTGCCCTCCTGCAGGGGGAACAGCACGCAGTAGGCCGCCAGGACCACCACCCACAGGGCCAGCCCCACCCAGAGCACCGTCCGGGATACCCGGCTGAAGCCGTCCAGGCTCTCCACGATTTCGCTGTAGCCCTGGTCATAGTAAGTAACAACGCCGCCCAGGCCATTTTCCTTCAGCCGGGCCTCCATCTGGCCGGCGGTGCCGTTTTTCAGGATCATCGTCTCCCAGACGCCGTAACCGCCGGAAACCGTCTGACAGGTGACGCTTTTCTCCGGCACGAACACGCTGTTGGGGGTAAAGCTGGTGGGCGTGGTGACCCACTCGTTGGCCTGGCGATACAGACCGATGACGGTATACTCCGTCTCCTGCTGGAAGCCCCGATCCGGCAGATACAGGAAGGATCTGGGATTGCATTCCGTCAGATAGGAATACGGCAGGTCCCGGTCGAACTCATACAGCGACAGCGGCAGCGTATCCCCCACGTTCAGCCCGCTTTCCCGGGACAGAGACTCGGAGATCAGGCACACCGCCGCGCCGTCGCGGTACTCCTCCTGGCTGATGCCGCGGCCCTGGGTGATCTGGACCCTTCCGGAGGCGAAGTCCGCCACGGCCTCCAGATGATTCACCGCCAGCACCGGCACGCTGTGGTCGCTGACCCGGATGGCTTCCACCGCCTTCTGCCAGGTGGGGGAGGAGGCGATCAGCTCCTCCGCCGTGACGCCGTCCGGCAGCAGGGTAAAGGACGCCAGGTCATAGTCCGTGTCAAAGTGGATGACCCGCCGGACTTCATACTCCTGGGTCTTTTCGTTCCAATCATACTCCATCCAGGGCTGCGACATGTCGGTGACATTGCAGGAGATGGTATGGAACCAGTCAGCAACCAGCGCCTCCTCTTGTCCGGTAACGGGGTCCCGGTACAAGGGTGCGTCGTCAGACAAGGGATTCCCGTTTCCGTCTATCGCTTCTATGACCTTCTGGCGATCGGCATAACGAATCAAGTTGCCTTCGATGTCAAGGCTGTGGGGGTCTATTTCCTCGCCGTTCCTGCTGTCGCTCATCAGATTCTGGGCAATGCGCATGCGCTGCTCAAAGTCAAGATCCCGATAGCTGTGGGTAAACAGCAGATACCGCTGCCCGGGCTGTATGGCCTTGCCCGCCGCGTCGGACGCGCCCCTGATCTGTAGGAAAAAGTGAATATTGCGGCCGGTGGGATCATCCCAATCGGGATGCATGGCCTGCACGCTCAGGACCTTGCCGTCGACGGCCCAGTCGTAAGAGGTGTTTTCCTTGGTGGACTCATCGGCATAAGAGGCGGTCTCCGGTCCCACCTGGGTGATCTCCACCTCCAGCACAGCGAAGTCATAGGGCGCGTTGGGAAAATCGTCTATGCGGGTGTCGGATTTATCCGCGGTGGAGGCGTAAAATTTATTCAGCGGGCTCAGCTGCGGACTGTATCCACTGACAAGGCCCATTGTGGCCTGGCCGCGGACGATGCTCCAGTTTTGCTGGGCGGGCTTCTGCAAAAACGCATTGGCTTCATATGTGTTGCCAATGTCCACCATCACAATGTTGCCGCTGGCCACAAGCTGCTGCATGCCGCCGGTGACCACCGCCACCGTGGTGTAGTTTTCCTCCACTGCGGCCCGGGTCTGGGCAGCGGCCCAGTATTGGCCGCCGGATAGGCACAGAATGGCCCCGGCCAGGGCCAGCAGCAGAACGCCGAAGGCCGCCTTCACTGGCCGCCGGGTCAGTTGGTGCAGAGGGTTCATGGGCGGGACTCCTTTCTGTCGAGACGAGGTGCAATAAAACGTGCGTTTTACGCTGCCTTGCGGATGCCCCGGCGGGCGGCGAGGGCGCTGCACAGGGCCACGGCTGCCAGCTCCAGGACCAGCACCACGGCGCACAGGGCCGCCGTCTGCCACGGGGACACGGACATGGCGAGCTCCGAGCCGGTCAGCTCCTGTAATTTACCGATGGCCCAGGACATGCCCGGGATGCTGACGGCCAGCGCGATCACCGCTCCGATAACCGCCACGGCGGCGGAGGACAGCCAGATGCTCCCGGTAATATCCTGCTTCACCGTGCCCAGGGTCCACATCCGCAGGGCGGTTTTGCCCTCCTGCAGGGGGAACAGCACGCAGTAGGCCGCCAGGACCACCACCCACAGGGCCAGCCCCACCCAGAGCACCGTCCGGGATACCCGGCTGAAGCCGTCCAGGCTCTCCACGATTTCGCTGTAGCCCTGGTCGTAATAAGTAACCGTGCCGGCCAGATTATTTTCCTTCAGCCGGGCCTCCATCTGGCCGGCGGTGCCATTTTTCAGGATCATCGTCCCCCAAAGGCCGCTGGGACTGGCCTCAATGGCACTGCCGCCCGTCTCCATGGCGCAGGTGACACTTTTCTTGGGCGTCAGCACGGAGTTGGGGGTGAAGCTGGCTACGGTCTTGCCCCACTCACTGCTCTGGCGATACAGACCGATGACGGTATACTCCGTCTCCTGCTGGAAGCCCCTTTGTGGCAGGTAATAGGATGCCGTCGGGTCGCTGTCTCCAACCGTGGTCGGCATCAGGTTTTTTTCCTTTTCGTACAGGGACAGCGGCAGGGTATCCCCCACGTTCAGGCCGCTTTCCCGGGCCAGGGTCTCGGAGATCAGGCACACCGCCGCGCCGTCGCGGTACTCCTCCTGGCTGATGCTGCGGCCCTGGGTGATCTGGGTCCTTCCGGAGGCAAATTCCAGCATGCCCTCCACGGAATCCACCGCCAGCACCGGCACGCTGTGGTTGTTGGTCTGGATGGACTCCATGGCCATGCGCCAGCTGGAGGTGCTGTCTATGACCTCCTGGGCGGTGACGCCGTCGGGCAGCTCCTGGATGCTGGGCAGGTTATACTGGGTATAGTCCACCGTCTCCGGGCGCCAGTTCCCCGGCTGCTGGGGGTCCTCCACCATGATCTCCCCAGTGTCCTTGAGCGCATCGACGGCAAAGCTGAACCGGCCGAAGTCGTCCGGATCGACGTTCATGACTTCTACGCCGGTGACAGGGTCGCTGTAGATCAGCTCGTCCGGGGCCAATTCCACAAAACCATCGGCATCGTCGGTGAACTCGCCGTCATGCGCCAGGCGGCAGTACTTGGTTCCGTCCGGATTGGCGCGCTGGTCATACCGGATCAGATTCCCCAGAATATCCAGGGACCAAGGGTCCAATTGAACGTTGGTTTCCATGAAAACCCAGTCGGCTACGTTCCGCCGCAGGTACCACTCATCGTCGGTGTAACTGTGGGACAGCAGCAGATAGCGCTTTCCCGCCTCCGGATGCAGCAGCTCCGCCGGGTCGTCATACTCCTGATGCAGCGACACAGAGGCCCGCTGGCCGGAGGGGTCCCGAAAAGCATCGTTCAGGCCATAGATCCCCAGCACCTGACCGTCCAGCTGCCAGTTGGCACTGCCGGATTCGCCGAACCAATCGTTGTTTCTTTCCGTGACCGCGTCCGCCCGGATCTCGACAATGGAGTATTCATAGGGCGCATCGCTGCCGCGATGGCCAGTGTAGAGGGAGATGGCAGGCCTCAGGCAGGGGCTGTATCCGCTGACCATGCCCACGGTCGGGCGGGAGCGGATAATGTCCCAGCTCTGCTGCTCCGGCTCCTGAAAGAATATAGCGGCTCCGAATGCACTGTCCTGCCGCAGGGATTCCGCGTTCATACTGTCGGCCGTTTCCTCGGAGGAGCCCAGGCCGGTGATAACGGCCACGGTGGTATAGGTCCGCTCCACTGCGGCCCGGGTCTGGACAGCGGCCCAGTATTGGCCGCCGGACAGACACAGGATGGCCCCGGCCAGGGCCAGCAGCAGAACGCCGAAGGCCGCCTTCACCGGCCGCCGGGTCAGTTGATGCAGAGGGTTCATAGGCGGGACTCCTTTCTGCAAAACGAGCTACTTATGCTAAACTATACGAAAAGTCTATCATAAGTAGCCTTGCATGTCAAGCTTTATTTTAATAAAGAGGGTGGGCGGGGCGGCCGAAGCCGCCCACGCCCGGGAATTATGGCAAATTTATATCGTCACGCAGCCACAGGGACGGGGTCAACGCGCTGTGTTAACCGGCAGCCTGCGGCTGTGCAGCCGGCAGAAACTGTTTTACGACCTTTCAGCTGGCCGCATACACTGTAATAGAATGTGCGAGTATACGTGTGCTTGGCGGGATTGGCCAGCGTGTGGTCGCTGGAGGATACTACATTTTCGGTCTCGCCCCGGTCGGTGTGCCTTTCCAATGTATAGGATTCCGATGCGTGGACCGTATAGTTTTTATTGCACTTCGAGCAACGAAAACGGTTGCTGGTGTACACTCTGTGGTAGGTGGCATCGCCATAGGCCTCAGCTGTACGAACCTGACCAACATAGCTGCCGCCGGTATTGTGCGAGCATGTTTCCTTGGGCACAGTGCTCGCCGCAAACGCGGGAACCGCCAGGGAAAGGGACATGGCCAGTGCCATCATCAGGCAGAGAAGGGTCTTTACCATTTTCTTCATGACAGGGGTCGCTCCTTTCGTTTTCTCTCTTGTTTTGGTGGAAATTGCCGCTGGGGATAGCTTGCTCACCGTTTGGGCCTCGCCCCCCTTCAATCGTTTACCCGTTATCCGGGGCAGGTTCCCTTGGTGAACACGGAACGCTGCCATTGCCCGGCCACAGACCAGGTCAGGCTCATGGTATATTCGCAGCCCTTTTTCACCGGGACGGATTCAGAAATGGTGACGCTCCCGGTGCCTTGGGCGCTCCAGGATGCAACAACGTTGGAGCCCTGATACAGCATGACATTTGCCACGACCTTGTCGGTATCATTGTCTGCCACACATCGGGCATAGCAATAGGCTGTAGTACCGGAAAATGACAGTCGTGTGTTCCTTGTGGGGACTCGTTCCTGCACGCCATATGAGGTCGCCACAAGACACAGCAGCAGGGCACATATCAGGAAAAACGCAGAAAACCTCTTTTTCATCATAATACCTCCATATAACCACGACAGCTTTCCTGTCTCTGCTATAATAACGAGCCAGCCCTTCCAATTCTTACAAGAATTTTCAGCAATTTTTTCACTTTGTAGGATCACACAAAGAAATGCTTTCTGCCATAGCGATTATGACGGATTCATCCACATCGGCAATGATAGAAAATTGAAGATTCTGTGCGGAGTCGATCCATATGAGGGCGTTTTTCACCTCTGGGTCTTGCGCGAGGATCAATTTCCCGGGGAGATTACCCACAGTCACGTCCTGCACCTTGTCTCCATCCGACAAGCTAAAACCGGTTGAAGCGCCATCATGCATGTAAACATAGGAGAAAGTAATCCAGTTTTTGTCAGCGCATGTGTATTCGACATGAGTTATCCAGTCATTGGTTGTCCGCTCCGTTTCCACATATCCCTCCGGCAGGGCGGTGATCTGATATTGCGGAATGGGCTGGGCGGGGGAATCGCCGCGGAACTGGAAGTCCAGGACGTTTCCGGTCTGCTCCGCCACCCAGCGGGTGATATCCGCCCGGACCTGGGGACTGACCGTCACCAGCACCGCCGCCGACAGCACCAGCACCAGCAGCACCGCCGCCGCATGCCGCGCCGCCGCATGCTGTGCCGCCGTGCGCAGGGCGGGTCTCCTTCGGCTCCTGGCCCAGGCCAGGGGGTCCCGCAGCATGGCCCGCATGCTCCGGCCATGGCGGGGCGACAGCTCCGGCGGCTCCTGGGGCAGGGTCTCCGCCTCCTGGGCGGCGGCGTCCAGCAGCGCCCGGCGCATCATCTGATCCAACTCCTGATCGGTCATGGTTCGATCCCCTCCTCCTCAAAAATTTTACGCAGCAGCGCCCGCCCCCGGGAGATCCGGGTGTTCACGGCGCTTTCCGTCAGGCCCAGCCGCCGGGCGATCTCCGCCCCGCTGTACCCCAGGAGCAGCTTCATCTCCAGGGCGGCCCGGTATGTCTCCGGCAGGCGGGCAAACAGCGCCACCAGCGATGCGTAGTCCGGCGCGTCCCGGGTCTGGCGTTCAAAGCCCGCCCAATCCTCATCCAGGGGCAGATGGTCCCGCCGCCTGCGCAGCATGGTGATGGCTTCGTTCCTCACTATAGTAACGAGCCAGGCCCCCAGATTCTTACAAGGAATTTTACAAAATTTTTGAAAAATTTTCAATCACCCGGATAAAAGCCTCCTGCACGGCCTCCTCCGCATCGCGGGGGTCCTGCAGAATGGCCAGAGCCGTCCGCTCCATCACCCCGTGATAGCGGCGGTACAGCGCCCGGAAATCCTCCTTGTCCGCGGCGCTTTCCAGGGCGGACAGATAGAATGAAAGCATGATGTCAGGCACCTCCTGTGCGCCCTGCCGGGTCCGGCAGGGTGTCTCTATCCTACCACACGACCCGGGCCAATTCAAGAACCCCTGCTTTCAACAGGCGAAAGCAGGGGTTTCTTGACGCTTTTTCGCGGGATTACTTGACGATCTTGCGGGCCTCGATATAATACCGCTTGTCCTGGGCGTGGCCCATGGAGAAGGTCTTGCGGGGCAGCACGCCGTCGGCCATGACGGTCTTGAACAGCTGCTCCTTGCCCATGGCGGGCAGCAGGAAGCCCATGTTGCCGGGCTTGGAGCCCAGCTCCCGGGTCACGTCGTCGCCGTGGATATAGTCCACCTCGCCGCCGTTGTCCTGGAGATACTGGTCGATAACGCCCTGAAGGGTGCCCACGGCCAGCTGGACCTTGGGATCGGGAACGGTGATGAAGTGGCTCTCGCCGTTCCACACGAACTCGATGGTGTGGCCGCTGCCCTGACCCTCATAGGCATTGGGATAGGCAGCCCGGAAGGCGTTCATGAACTTCTCGTGGTCCACGCCGAACAGCACCCGGTGGATGGGCTCAAACTGCAGGGCATCGTCGTGGTTGTTCACCACCTCCACCAGGGCGAAGCGGGAGGGCAGGGCCAGGTATTCCTGGGGGGTCTTGCCCTTCTTCTGCTCCTCGTAGCAGGCCTTGGCGGTGGCCAGGGAGTGGTTGCCGTCGCCCACGGCGAACAGCAGGGGAGCCACGCCGGACACGCCGTACTTCTTCTGCATGGCCTCGTCGGAGGTCAGACCCTCCAGAGCGTCGGCCACGGCGTTTACCTGGCGATCTGTCAGCTTATAGCCGCGGATGTGGCCGCCGTTCTGCATCAGGTCGAAGTCATACAGTTTGTCCATCTCGCCGGAGGCGGCGGTCAGGGGCTCGATAACGGTCTTGTCGGGGTCGTCGATCAGCAGCATCACATGGGGCAGCTCGATGGGAGCGTTGCGGCGCACCCGGGCCCGGGGCGGGATGCGGTCCAGCACGGTGCCCTCGGTGGCGCGGATCAGGGCGCCGGAGCCGGGAGTGAAGTCGTAGGCGTCCAGGTCCACCATGCCGATGAGGCCGTGGCGGATGCGGCCGTCAGACTGCTGGCGCTCGATGTATACCAGGGACTCGGGCAGCACCTGGAACACGCCCTCCGTCAGGTATTTGTCCATGGAGGCGTTGATGTCGGCGATGTACTCGTCCACATTGGGGGCCTTCAGGTTGGCCTCCGGCAGGATCAGCCGCAGGGTGGACGGCGCGTCGCCCACGGTCTGCTCCACGGCCTGCCAGTATTCCGGCTCGGACGTGAACTGGTCGCAGGCCACCACGGCCCACTTGGTCATGTCCTGATCCTTGGGCAGCAGGATGTCTGCCGGGTAAAAGCCCAGCTTCTCGAATTTCTTGTTCATGAAAAACTCCTCCTCTTTTGTTCCGAAAGGTTCGGTATGTTCGCTCATATGCCCTATTATACATATCCGACCCGGGGATTGCAATCCGAAACGGCAGAAATTAGAAAAATTTTCAGCCTGGCAAAAACTTTTTGCATATTCCGGTCCGTCCGGGGCAGGCTAAGCCATATATCCTGTCAGGAAACGGAGGGAGACCCTTTGAAGATCATTGACCGCATCGCGCTGATTTTGGTCATCATCGGCGCACTGAACTGGGGCAGCGTGGGCTTTTTCGCCTTCGACTGCGTAGCATTTATCTGCGGCGGCCAGCTGGCGGCCCTGAGCCGCATCATCTATGCCCTGGTGGGCATAGCGGGCCTGTGGTGCATTACCCTGCTGTTCCGGGAGCGGGACGGCGAGGAATAAAAAACAGCAAGCTGCGCTGCGCCCCCGGCTTCCGGCCGGGGGCTTTTGCTGTCATACGCCGGGACGAGCCCGCATACATTGGACCATCACACGAGAAGGAGCGTGGAACATGGACGAGAGCTATGCCATCCGGCGTTATGAGCAGGCGGCGGCACTGCTGCCGCTGCGGTGGCAGCAGCAGGCCCGGCAGCTGGCCCCGGGGCAGATGGCCCTGGCAGAGGAGCTGCGCCTGCGAGCGGGAAGACCCATGACGGTGCTGCTGCCGGAGGGAGAGGTGGTCCCGGGCCCCAGCGATCTGCCGCCTACGGTGACCCAGTCGGACCTGGAGCAGCTGTGCGACGCGGTGACGGACTATTCCCGCTACGCCGCCGGGGAGACCCTGAGCCGGGGATATCTCACCGCCCGGGGCGGGTTTCGGGTAGGCGTGTGCGGCACCGCCGTGCTGCGGGACGGGATAAACACCAACCTGCGGGATCTGTCGTCGGTGACCATACGCATTGGCCGGGAGCAGCCGGGGCTGGGGGATGCCGTCCTGCCGCAGCTGTTTCGGGACGGACAGTTTTGCAGCACGGTGGTGCTGTCTCCGCCGGGACTGGGGAAAACCACCCTGCTGCGGGATCTGATCCGGGGCCTGTCCGACGGAACGGAGGAACTGCCGTGTCACCGGGTGTCCGTGGTGGACGAGCGGGGGGAGATCGCCGTGATGTACCAGGGGATCCCCCAGATGGCGGTGGGGCGGCACACCGACGTGCTGGACGCCTGCCCCAAGGCGGTGGGCATCCCCATTCTGCTGCGGGCGGCCAATCCCCAGATCATCGCCGTGGATGAGATCACCGTTCGGGAGGATCTGTTGGCCATGGCCGCCGCTGCCAACTGTGGGGTGCGCTTTCTGGCCACCATCCACGCCGCCGGCCGCCAGGAGCTGGGGCGCAGGCCTCTGTTCTCCCAGCTGCTGAAGGTGCGCGTGTTTGAAAAGGCCGTCACCATCCGCCGGGAGGGCGGCCAAAGACAGTACATCGTGGAGGAATTGTGGTAGGAAAGCTCCTGGGCGGGGGATTGGTGCTGCTGGGGACGGCACTTTTGTGCCGGGCTGAGACCCGGACCCGGCGGCAGCAGACGGAGCGGCTGGCGGAGCTGTCGGCGGCCCTGTCGGAGATGGCGGCGGGTATCCGCAGCCTGCGGCGGACCCTGCCCTGCCTGCTGCGGCAGCAGACCCGGCGGCCTTTGTGCGGCGCATATTTCGGCGCCGTGCTGGAGGGTCTGGAAAGCGGACAGCCCCTGCCGGACGCCTGGGCGGATGCCTTCCGGCAGATGGAGCCGCCGGAGGCGGGCCGCGTGCTCCGGGATACGGAGCTGACCGGCGACGAGGAGCGGATCGTATCCGCCCTGACGTCCGCCGCCTGCCGGCTGGACCGGCTGGCGGATACCCGGCGGCGGGACCGGCGGCAGCAGGAGCGGCTTTTGTGGACCGCCGCCCTGTCCGGGGCGGGACTGTTTATCATCTTACTGATGTAGAGGACGACACATGGATGTGGATCTGATTTTCAAAATAGCTGCCGTGGGGATTCTGGTGGCGGTGCTGAACCAGCTGCTGGTGCGCAGCGGACGGGAGGAGCAGGCCATGATGACCACCCTGGCGGGACTGGTGGTGGTCATGATGATGCTGGTGCGGCAGATCAGCGATCTGTTCCAGCTGGTAAAGTCCCTGTTCGGGCTGTGACCATGGAGACGGTGCTGCAAATCGCCGCCGTATGCCTGGTGGGCGCGGTGCTGGCGGCTGTGCTGCGGCAGCGGAGCCCGGAGGCGGCGCTGCTGCTGGGCCTGGCGGTATGCGCGGTGGTAGGTGCCTTGCTGCTGCGGGGACTTGCGGACGTACTGGACATGCTGGAGGACCTGGCCGCCGCCGGCGGCCTGCCGCCGGAGCTGCTTGCGCCGCTGGTCAAGACCCTGGGCATCGCCCTGGTGTCCCGGTTGGGCACCGAGATCTGCCGGGACGCGGGACAGGGGGCCATGGCGGCGTTGCTGGAGACTGCCGGGGCCTTCGGTGCGGTGCTGGTGTCCCTGCCCCTGGTCCGGGCGGCGTGGGAGCTGCTGAGGTCGCTGGTATGAAGAAGGCTATTTTGCTGCTTTTGCTGCTGTGGGCGCTGACGGTGCCGGCCTGGGGGGCGGAGCTTCCCCGGGAGGTGCGGGACGCCCTGCCGGCTGCGGCGGAGGAGGTCACGGAGGGGCTGGAGGACCCGGCGTCCCTGTCGGAGGGGCTGTCCCGTCTGTGGGACCGGGCCTTGGGCTATGTGGAGGAGGCGGTCCGGCAGAGCATCGGCGGCGGGGTGGTGCTGCTGGCGGCGGCGGTGCTGTGCGCCCTGACGGAGGAGTGCATGGACGCCGCCGGGGGCAAGGTGCACTTTGTGCCCATGGCCGGGGCGCTGGCCATTACCCTGGCGGCGGCGGGCAGCGTGAAAACCATGATGGGCCTGGGCCAGGAGACGGTGGAGGAGCTGAACACCTTTTCCAAGGCGCTGCTGCCCACCCTGTCCGCCGCCGTGGCCGCCAGCGGGGGCATCGTCTCCGCCAGCGTCCGGCAGGTGGCCACCATCTTCTTTGTGGACCTGCTGCTGTCGCTGATCCGGGGGCTGCTGCTGCCGCTGGTGTATTTCTATGTGGCCGCCGCGGCGGCGGACGCCATGCTGCCGGGACGGCGGCTGGCGGGGATCAGCCGGGCCATCCGCAAGGGCACCGTGTGGCTGCTGACCGGGGCGCTGGCCCTGTTCACCCTGTATCTGACGGTATCCGGGGCGGCGGCAGGCTCCGCCGACACCGTGACGGCCCGGTTGGCCCGCAGCGCCGTGGGGGTGCTGCCGGTGGTGGGCAGCATCCTGGCCGACGCGGCGGACAGCGTTCTGGCCGGGGCCGGGGCGGTGAAAAATACCGTGGGCGCGGCGGGACTGCTGGCGGTGCTGGCGGTGTGCCTGCTGCCGCTGGTGCGGCTGGGGGTGCAATATCTGGTGTATAAGGCGGCGGCGTTTTTGGCGGGCATTTTAGGGGCGGAGCAGCTGACGGGGCTCATCGATGCCTTAGGCGGGGCCTTTGGCCTGATCTTCGGCATGACCGGGGCCTGCGGCCTGCTGCTGCTGATCTCCATTTCGTCGGCACTGGGGGTGGTTACCGGATGATGGACGGGATCCGACAGTGGCTGCTGGGGATCCTGGCGGCGGCTATGGGGCTGAGCCTTCTGTATGCGCTTTTGCCCAAGGGGGCGGTGCGGGCCCTGTCTCTTATACACATCTCCGAGCCCACGAGACTAGCGCTCATCTCGT
>ERZ1027063.320-NODE-320-length-23680-cov-8.033566_pt1 | contig 23680 bp, 20 predicted proteins | sample MGYA00519423_ERZ1027063 | MGnify/ENA primary metagenome ERZ1027063 (study PRJEB26926, sample SAMN06164493) | human gut metagenome | biome: ENVO:00009003; feature: ENVO:2100002; material: ENVO:00002003 | host: Homo sapiens | place: USA | collected 2012 ...
CGTCTGGATCGGATCGTAGCCCTCCGCCGCCGCGACATAAGCCTTGTTGCCGTTGGGTTCGATCAGCATCTTGCAGCCGCGTCCCGCGAGGCGGTCAAGGACGATCCGCTGCGAGGAGACGAAGTGCGCACGGATCGAGTCGGGCACATCGACCGTCAGCGTGTTCACATCGTGGAAGGCGATTCCGACCCCGTAGTTGAGCATCTCGATCACATCGTCCCACATCAACCCCGCCCGCATGAAAAAGCGGTAATAATTCTCCGTAAAGCCCGGCCGCACCACAGCCTTGTCATCCATATAGTCCCACTCGGGGGAAATGGCGGTGGTAAAGGAGAAGCGCACTTCGCGTCCCGTCCCGTCGGTCGAACCCAGCGCCTTGCCGAAAGAGTAGGTATCGGGCGGCATATCCCCGCCGCGCAGATGCGGCGCATTGTAGAAATAAGTATCCGAAAGGGGACGTCCGTTGATCGCGGCCCACGTGGTCGAGAAAGCCGCCTGCTTGCAGTCGTCCTGCGTCAGGAGCAGCAGCAGCGAGACGAGGACCGCCCCGGTGCGTCTGCCCATATGCTTCAAAGAAATCGTCATATTCAAGAATCGACCTTTCCAGCCGCAGAGGCGGCTCTGTGCGTTCCAAAACGGAACGCGAAGGAATTTGTCACCGCAAAAATAACATATTCAGAAGAAAAAGTCAATCTGGCTTGTGAGGCTTTCACAAAAATGTTTCACATAAGACACATCTTATGGAAGAAAAAACGCAGACTTTGCCGAAGACACAAAAAAGCCGCCTCCCGGCGGACGGGAAGCGGCAGAAGTCAGGAAAACTCAGACCTCAAAGTTGGGGTCGTCCTTCAGCACGTGGATGCTGGTCATGAAGGGGCTCTGCTCGGGGTCCTGGAACGGAGCCTCCTTGACGTACTTGTTCAGGGCGACAGCAGTGCGGGTGGGGTCGGCGATGGTGCCGGCGCCGCCGATGCAGCCGCCGGGGCAGCCCATGCCTTCCAGCAGGTAGCCGTTGTACTTACCGGCCTTGGCCAGCATCAGCAGCTTCTTGCAGTCGGCCAGACCCTGTGCGGAGGCGATCTTCACCTCCATGTCGGGACGCCATTCCTTGATCTTGTCGGCAACGGCCTTGGCCACGCCGCCGGACTGTGCAAAGCCGCGGCCGGCAGCAGAAGCGTAGCACAGATCCATCTCGGCGGGATCCACTTCCAGATTGTCCAGATCCAGATCCTTTGCCTCAATGATACCGGCCAGCTCCTCAAAGGTCAGCACGAAGTCCACGTCGGAGCGGACGGTGCGGCGGGAGGCCTCCAGCTTCTTGGCGGCGCAGGGTCCGATGAAGCACATACGGGCATCGGGGTCGGCCTGTTTCATCATGCGGGCGGTGAACACCATGGGGGTCATGGTCATGGAGATGTTCTTGGCAAGGCCGGGGAAGGCGGTCTTTGCCATCATGCTCCATGCCGGGCAGCAGGAGGTAGCCATAAAGTCCAGCTTCTCGGGCACTTCCTCAAGGAAGTCGTGTGCCTCGTCCACAGTGCACAGGTCGGCGCCGATGGCAACCTCCACCACGTCGCAGAAGCCGATGGCCTTCAGGGCGGACTTCAGCTTACCGGTGGAAGCCAGAGAGGGGAACTGGTTGATAAAGGCGGGAGCGACCAACGCATAGATGCGGTCGCCGCGGTTGAAGCCCTGAATGAGCTGATAGATCTGACCCTTGTCGGCAATGGCACCGAAGGGGCAGTTAACCAGACACTGACCGCAGGACACGCACTTGCTGTAATCGATCTCGGCACGGCCCAGCTCGTCAGAGTGGATGGCGCCCATGCCGCAGGCAGCGGCGCAGGGACGCTCGGTCTTGACGATGGCATTGTAGGGGCAGACGGTGACGCAGCGGCCGCACTTGATGCACTTGTCCTGATCGATGGTGGAACGGCCGCTCTCCCAAGTGATAGCCTTCTTGGGGCACACTTCCATACAGGGGTGTGCAAGGCAGCCCTGACACAGGTCAGACACCTTGACCAGCTTTTCGGGGCAGCGGTTGCAGGCAAACTTGATCACGTTGACCAGCGGGGGATCATAGTACTTATCGGCGATGGAGGCATCCTCCAGACCGGAGACCACGCTGTTGTGCTCGTCCATGCGGCGGGTGGGCAGACCCATAGCCAGACGCACGCGCTCCTCAACGATGGCGCGCTCCAGGAAGATGTCCTTGCGCAGCTTGCCCTCCTCACCGGGGATGATGGTGTAGGGGATCTTGCGCATCAGGTGGTTGGCCTGCTCGCCCTTGACATTGGCGTAAGCCATGCGGGCGACCTCGGTAAACACCTGACGGCGGATCTGGATGACCGTAGTATTGATTCCTCTGAAACTCATTCCAATCTCTCCTTGCTCAGAAACAGCCAAAAAACGGAGCCGTCTGCCCTGTGTGCAGAGCATAAAAACGGCACTATACGGGCACGGATGGTACCGTGCTGGTTGCTTACAGCACGCCGGACCCGATAAATCCATCTTCATTTTAACATAAAGACGTGCGTATGGAAAGAGCAAAACACAAAATTTGTTAAAAATTTATTGTATTCATGCGGATGCACAGAATGTACAAGTAAAATGAAAAAATTTCAGCAAAGTGCTGCACGCACCCGCTCGCCATCGTAGCGGCCAAGCTTTACCCGCACGATCTGCCCGCTCTCGCAGCCGGGGGCAGAGACCACCACCGGAATGTACAGCCGGGTGTAGCCGGTGAACAGCGTACCGGACAGGGGCGTTTCCAGCAGCACCTCATCCTCGGTGCCCTCAAAGGCGGCCAGTGCCTCGCAGCGCACCTGCTCGGCTACGGCGTTCATGCGGCGGCTGCGCTCCTGCTTTTCCCGCTCGTGGATCTGATCCGGGAAATCATAAGCCGGGGTGCCGCTGCGGCGGGAGTAGGGGAACACATGCACTTTAAGGAAACCGATCTTTTTCAAAAATGCGCAGCTCTCCTCAAAGTCCTCTGTCGTCTCGCCGGGGAAGCCGCAGATGCAGTCGGTGGTAAAGCTGACCGGGCGGCTGCCGTAGGCGGCGCGGATCTGCTCCACCACCTGTGCGTACTCCTGCGCGGTGTACACCCGGCGCATCCGGCGCAGGGTGGCGGTGCAGCCGCTCTGCAAACTCAGGTGGAACTGGGGGCAAAGCTTGTCCACCGCCGCCAAGCGGGAGATGAATTCCGGGGTGAGCATATCGGGGTCAAGGCTGCCCAGACGAATGCGCTCGATGCCCGGCACCTGTGCGCACTTTTCCACCAACTCCACAAGGTTTGTGCCGGTGTCCAGCCCGTAGCTGGGCAGGGAGATGGCGCTGAGCACCACCTCGCGGTAGCCCGCAGCGGCCAGCTGGTGCAGCTCGGCCAGAATGCTCTCCTCGGCGCGGCTGCGCACCGGCCCGCGGGCGCGGGGGATGACGCAGTAGGCACACTGCCGGTTGCAGCCGTCCTCTACCTTGATAAAGGCGCGGGTGTGGGTCTCGAACCGTTCCACCGGCAGCTCCTCGAACTGCTCGCCGCGCTGGTGCGGGGCAATGGCTACGATGCGCTCGTGGCCGTCCAGCAGCTTTTGTACGTTCTCCAAGATGGCCTTGCGGTCGCCGTTGCCGCACACAAGGTCGGCCTCCATGAACTGTGCGGCCTCCTCCGGGAAGGCCTGCGGGTAGCAGCCGGTCAGCACCGTCACCGCACCGGGGTTTTCGCGCTTTTTGCGGCGCAGCCACTTGCGGCTCTTCTGGTCGCCGAAGTTGGTCACGGTACAGCTGTTCACAATGAACACATCCGCTGCTTCGCCTTCCTGCGCAATGGTAAAGCCGTTGGCGCGGAACAGCTGTTCCAGCGCACCGGTCTCGTTCAGGTTGACCTTGCAGCCGAGGGTATAAAAACAAACTCGCATGGGGAACGATCCTTTCGATAAAAACGGGGGTGTTTTGCATTTCTTCTCATTATATAACAGAAGCCCACCGGGGTGCAAGACTGTTTTTGCACGGAGACACCGGTCTTTTGCAGTGCGTCAAAACAAAAAGGGACGCGAAAAATCTCGCGTCCCAAAGCTGCAGGAAGGAATGACGAGCCGTTAGCTGTTTTTCAGGGTAACGAACAGATAATCGGTCTCCTTGCCGTCCAGTGTATCGGTCTTGCGCTCAATGAAATCGACCTCGTACATAGACAGGGGAAGCTGACGTCTCACAAAAGCGTTGATGGCGTTCTCCTGGGCGTCCGGCTTCAGGCTGGCCACGACAGAAAACTGCTTGGTGTCCAGAGCCTTCTGGATATCTTTACCGATCACGGTAGCAGAGAACCGGACGGGCAGCATGAGCTGACCGGAGCAGCCGGTGAACAGGGCGGCACCTGCAACAGCAGCAGCGGACAGACCGGCGATCTTCATAAAGTTACGGCGGGAAAGATTCATAATGAGACCCTCCTTGTGATTGCATGATTGTATGAAACTGGGCTTGCTCCCTTCTGGGAACAGTTCAATTTTACAAGTTTTGCCGTGAAAAGTCAAGGAACAGGTACCAAAGTTAACAGAAAACGAACACAATATGAAAAATGGTACGGCAAAATTGACGAGCGGCATGCCTGAAAAGACCACTGCATACAGTAGCAGCAAGAGACTTCGCACGGGGAGGGACGGAAATGGAACGGAGAAATCTGGCACTGCTGTGCGCGGGGGTGGTCTGCTTCTGGCTGTTTGCGCTGGCCTTTGGCACGGCACAGGGCAAGGGGCTGCGCATCCAACCGGCGGTGCAGGTACAGGCAGAACCGGCAGTGCAGACCCTGACGGTCACCCCGCCGCAGCTTACCCTGCCCTGCCGCGCGGCGATCCTCATTGACCAGAACAGCGGCACGGTGCTTTACGAGATGAACGCTGACCAGACCATGCCCATCGCCTCCATTACCAAGGTGATGACCCTGCTGCTCACCTTTGAGGCGGTGCACGCCGGGCGGCTGACCATGGATACCGCTGTGCCGGTCAGTGAACATGCCTACCACATGGGCGGCAGTCAGATCTGGCTGGAGCCCGGAGAGCAGTTCACGCTGGACGAGATGCTCAAGGCCATCTGCGTGTCCTCTGCCAACGATGCAGCAGTGGCGGTGGCCGAGCTTGTGGGCGGCAGCGAGCCTGCCTTTGTGCAGCAGATGAACGCCCGCGCCGCAGAGCTTGGCATGGAGCACACCACCTTCCGCAACGCCTGCGGGCTGGACACGGAAGGGCATCTTTCCACCGCACGGGATGTAGCCATCATGAGCCGCACCATCCTGACCACCTGCCCGGAGGTGCTGCACTATACCGGCATCTGGACGGACACTTTGCGGGGCGGGCAGACCCAGCTGGTGAACACCAATAAGCTGCTGCGGCGGTACAACGGCATTACCGGGCTCAAGACCGGCACCACCGGCGGAGCGGGCGTGTGCATTACCGCCAGCGCCACCCGGGACGGGCTGAACCTCATCGCGGTGGTGCTGGGTGCACCCTCCAGCAAGGAACGGTTCGAAGCCGCCACCACCCTGCTGGACTACGGCTTTGCGGCCTACCGCGCCGCACCGGTGCCCCTGCCGCAGGAGCGCCCGCTGCAATTAAAGGTAAAGGGCAGCACCGAGGAGACCGTGCCGCTGGATTACGCCGCTCTGCCGCAGACCGCGTTGCTGCCCGCCGAAAGCGCCGGACAGCTGACCGTGCAGCTGGAACTGCCCGACACGCTGGAAGCCCCGGTGACCCGGGGACAGACGGTGGGCAAGGCGCAGCTGCTGTGCGGCGAAGCAGTACAGGGGGAGTACCCGGTGTGCGCTGCCGCCGATGCGCCCCGCATGGATTTTGACACCGCCTTGCAGCTGCTGTGGGACAGCCTGCGGGGGACAGCAGCCTGACCCTGTGCCGAAAAAGGCGCTTCAGCGCACAAAAGTGAGCCGGACGCCCGGTGGGACTGTTGGATACCTGAACAAATCTGGATGAAGAAACAAAAAAACACTATTAAAATTGTATGAAATCTAAGGAATTTGACCTTGACTTTACCCGGAGGGAACGGTACACTTATACCAAGATATTTCCTCGCAGGGCAAAGGCCCGGCAGATCGTTTGGAGGTTTTAATAAAATGAGTGTCGCACTGAACACGAAACACCTCTCCAGCTTCATCAGCGAAGAGGAATATGCAGCCATCTACCCGCAGGTAGAAGCCGCCCACAAGCAGCTGGAAGCCAAGAACGGCCCCGGCAGCGATTTTCTGGGTTGGATGACCCTGCCCCGGGATTACGACAAGGAAGAGTTCGCCCGCATCAAGGCAGCCGCTGCCAAGATCCGCGAGGACTCCGACGTTCTGGTCGTGGCCGGTATCGGCGGCAGCTATCTGGGCGCACGCGCTGTTGTGGAGGCCGTTAAGGGTATGTACCACAACGAGCTGGAGGATGGTCTGAAGATCTACTTCTGCGGCAACAGCATCAGCCCCACCTACCTGAACAATATCATCAGCCTGTGCAAGGGCAAGCGCTTCTCCATCAACGTCATCTCCAAGTCCGGCACCACCACTGAGACCTCTCTGGCCTTCCGTGTGCTGCGCGAGCTGCTGGAAAAGGAGATGGGCGTGGAGGAAGCCAATAAGCGCATTTACGCCACCACCGACCGTGCCAAGGGCACTTTGAAGCAGCTGGCTGACGCACAGGGCTGGCCCACCTTTGTAGTTCCCGATGACGTGGGCGGCCGCTACTCCGTGCTGAGCGCCGTGGGTCTGCTGCCCATCGCCGCTGCCGGCATCGACATCGACGCTCTGATGCAGGGCGCTGCCGACGCTATGGAGCGCTTCTCCGTGCTGAGCCCCGACAACGATGCTTACAAGTATGCCGCCATCCGCAACATCTTGTACCGCAAGGGCAAGGCTGTGGAGATCCTGGAGTGCTACGAGCCGGACTTCACCCTGATGAACGAGTGGTACAAGCAGCTGTTCGGCGAGAGCGAGGGCAAGGACAACAAGGGCTTGTTCCCCGCAAGCTGCATCTTCTCTACCGACCTGCACTCCATGGGTCAGTTCATTCAGGAAGGTGCCCGCATCATGTTCGAGACCATCGTGGACGTGAAGAAGCCCGCACAGGATCTGTTCATCGACCCGCTGGAGGGCAACTTTGACGGCCTGAACTTCCTTGCAAACCAGAACATGAGCGTGGTCAACCGCAAGGCCATGGAAGGCACCATTCTGGCACACACCGACGGCGGTGTGCCCGAGGTGCTGATCGAGGTGGATGACCTGTCTGCTTATAATGTGGGCTACCTGATCTACTTCTTCTGGCGTGCCTGCGCCTGCAGCGGCTACCTGCTGAGCGTGAACCCCTTCAACCAGCCCGGCGTGGAAAGCTACAAGAAGAATATGTTTGCCCTGCTGGGCAAGCCCGGCTATGAGGGCCTGACCGCAGAGCTGGAAGCAAAGCTGAAGTAAGCTGCCGAACGTTAAAAATGATCTCCCGCCGCAAGGCGTGGAAAATACAGGAGGACTGAACTATGATTAAACTGATTGTTGGTACCAAGGGCTCCGGCAAGACCAAGGCTATGATCGACCAGATCAACGACGCGGTCAAGACCTCCAAAGGCAATGTTGTTGTTGTGGAAAAGGGCATGAAGCTCACCTACGACATCGCTCCTGCAGCACGTCTGATCGATCTGGAAGAGTACAAGATCTCCGGCGGCGAAATGCTGTACGGCTTTGTGGCCGGCCTGATGGCAAGCAACTACGACATCACCGACCTGTACATTGACGGCATCCTGAAGGTGCTGGACCACGATATCAACCGTCTGGGCGTTGTGCTGGACGAGATGGCAGCCATTGCCGGCGACAGCGTGAAGGTCACCGTGACCGTCAGCGCAGACGAGGCCGCACTGCCCCACGATGTGAAGAAGTACCTGTAATTTGATAAAAGAACAGGGCTAAAGGCTTTTACAACAGGCAGAAGACCGGAGAAAAATAAATTTTTTCGGTTTTCTGCCTGTTTTGGTGTTGACAAAGGGTTGCTTTGGCGCTATACTAACAAAGCAGCCTTTTCAGAGGTGTACTATGCAATTTGACCTGAGAAAGTTTATCACCGCCGGCGCAAGACCGTACCATGCAGAGTTTCAGTGTGATTTATCTGCGTACGATTATGCCGGTGCAAGGATCCCGCAGCCGGTTACAGCCGTCTTTGACGCGCAGACCGATGGCGACGAGGTTCAGATAACGTTGCGGGCAAAGGCATCGGTGCACGGAGAGTGCGCCCGCTGTCTGGACCCGGTCACCCGGGAAGAGACAGTCGATACGGAGTGGATCGTCAAGGAGCGGGATCTGGATGACCCGGATTTCGATCTTCCGCTGGACGAAAAAGGACACTTGGACGTGGACGAATGGCTCAATCAGGAGTTTATGTTCCAGATTCCCACGGTGCTGCTTTGCAGCCCCGACTGCGCCGGGCTTTGCCCGCAGTGCGGTAAGAAAAAGGCGGAATGCACCTGCCCACCGGCAGAGCAGACCGACGCCCCCGTAGACACTAGGCTCGCGATCCTTAAATCACTGCTGAACAGATAAACCCATCAAGGAGGTGCAAAAATATGGCAGTACCTAAGAGACATCTTTCCAAGGCCCGCCGCGACAAGCGTCGCAGCAATGTTTGGAAGCTGGAGGCCCCCGCACTGGTGAAGTGCAGCAACTGCGGCTCTCTGAAGCTCCCCCACCAGGCATGTGGCAACTGCGGTTACTACAAGGGCGAGGAAGTCATCAAGAAGGCCTAATTTGCGCGTAATTGGTGGCATAATGGTGTTATGTACAGAAGGGGAGGGCGCAAAGCCTTCCCCTTCTTGTGCTTTAAAGGAGGTGGATGCAGATGGCGATCCGGATCGAGCAGGTGGATGCCGGCAGCGAGGCCGAGGCTCTTGGCCTTGCCCCTGGCGACGAGCTGCTGAGCGTGGACGACAACGAGCTGAACGACACGCTGGATTACGATTTTTATACCGACAGCAGCAGCTTCCACCTGAAAGCCCGGGTAGCGGACGGCATCCGGGAGTGGGAGGTGCAACGGCCGCAGCGCGGCCCCTTTGGCTGCGGGTTCAAGACCTATCTGGGCGATGCAAAGCATTCCTGCTCCAACCACTGCATGTTCTGCTTCATCGACCAGCTGCCCCCGGGTATGCGCGAGAGCCTGTATTTCAAGGATGATGACGAACGGCTGAGCTTTTTGTTCGGCAACTACATCACCATGACCAATATGCAGGATCACGAGATCGACCGCATCATCAAGATGCACATCTCGCCTATCAATATCTCGGTGCACACCACCAACCCCCAGCTGCGGGTGCGGATGCTGGCCAATAAGCGCGGCGGCGAGGTGCTCAAGTACCTGCCCCGGCTGGTGGAGGGCGGCATTGCCGTCAACTGTCAGCTGGTGCTTTGCCGCGGCGTGAACGACGGCGACGAGCTGCGCCGCACCCTTGCCGACCTGCTGGAGCTGACCCCCATGGTGCAAAGCATTGCAGCCGTGCCCTGCGGCATTACGGATTACCGCAAAAATCTGTACCCGCAGGTGCCCTACGATGCAAAGACCAGCGCTGAGGTCATCGACATTATGGAAGAATTCGGTGATGAATGCAAGCGCCGCCACGGCAAGCGCATCATCTACCCCAGCGATGAATGGTACCTTAAGGCAGGCCGCCCCATCCCTGCGGCAGCGTTCTACGAGGACTACGACCAGCTGGAAAACGGCGTGGGCATGCTGCGCCTGTTTGAGGAAGAATTTCTGGCGGAGCTGGACAAGCCCCACCGCATCTACGGCACCAAGGAGCTGGACGTGGTCACCGGCACCATGGCAGCGCCCCTTATTACCCGCATGATGGAGGAGCTGCACCGCCAGTACCCCATGATCACCGTGCACGTCCACACCATCCAGAACCGCTTTTTCGGCGGTAATGTTGGCGTGACCGGCCTCATCACTGCTACCGACATCATCGCCCAGTGCGCTGGCAAGCTTGCCACCAAAACGCTGGGTATCCCGGCTGTGATGCTGCGGGAGGAAAAGGATACCTTTCTGGATGATATCACGGTGGAGCAGCTGGGGCAGCAGCTGGGCGTAAAAGTGGAGGTGCTGCCCACGGCAGGCGGGGACGAAGCCCGCGCCTTGCTGCGCAGCGGCCTGCACATTGCCCGCAGAAGGAAGAGCGGCAGCTGATAACGCCATTTTTATTGTATTTTACCCCTTTTAAGAAAGGAGGAGACCCCATGAGCAAACCGATCGTAGCAGTGGTGGGCCGCCCCAACGTGGGCAAATCCACCCTGTTCAATAAGCTGTGCGGCCAGCGCCTTGCCATTGTGGAGGATACCCCGGGCATTACCCGCGACCGCATTTTTGCCAACTGCGAGTGGAACGGCCACGAGTTTTTGCTGGTGGACACCGGCGGCATCGAGCCCAAGGCCACCGAGGGCATTCTGGCCCACATGCGCGAGCAGGCGCAGATCGCCATTGACACCGCCGACTGCATCATCATGGTCACGGACGTGCGCAACGGCCTGACCGCAGCCGACGAGGATGTGGCACATATGCTGCGCCGCAGCCATAAGCCCATTATTCTTGCCGTGAACAAGTGCGACAAGGTGGGCGAGGCTCCCATGGAGCTGTACGAGTTCTACAACCTCGGCTTTGACGAGGTGATGCCCATTTCTTCCGTGCACGGTCACGGCACGGGCGACCTGCTGGATGCAGTGTGCGCCCATCTGGACTTCAGCGAGACTGTGGTGGAGGAGGACCGCATCCCCGTTGCCATCATCGGCCGCCCCAACGTGGGCAAGTCCAGCCTGACCAACCGCATTCTGGGTGAGAACCGCATGATCGTGGCCAACGAGGCCGGCACCACCCGTGATGCCATCGACACCCCGGTGGACAACGCCTACGGCAAGTTCATCTTTACCGATACCGCCGGTCTGCGCAAGCGCAGCAACATCAGCGATGGTCTGGAGCGCTACATGGTGGTGCGTGCACTGGCTGCTGTGGAGCGCAGCCGCGTGGCGCTGATCCTTGTGGATGCCACCGTCGGCTTTACCGAGCAGGACAGCAAGGTGGCAGGCTACGCCCATGAGCAGGGCAAGGCCTGCATCATCGTGGTAAACAAGTGGGATGCCGTGGAAGGCAAGGAGACCAACACCATGGAGCTGCAGCGCCGGGGCTATGCCGAGTGCTTCAGCTTTATGGGCTATGCACCCATTATCTTCATCTCTGCCCAGACTGGCTACAACGTGAACAAACTGATGCAGCTGATCCGGGATGTGGATGCCGAGAACGGTGCCCGCGTGCCCACCGGCGTGCTGAACGAGATGCTGGCCCGCGCGACCGCCCGGATGCAGCCCCCCAGCGACAAGGGCCGCCGCCTGAAGATCTACTACCTGACGCAGGCCTCCACCCGTCCCCCCACGTTCGTGGCCTTCGTGAACGCAAAGCACCTGTTCCACTTCAGCTATCAGCGGTATCTCATCAACCAGATCCGCGAAAACTTTGGTCTGGAGCATACGCCCATCCGTCTGGTCGTGCGGGAGCGCGGCTCCGGCGAGGTGGGTGCCAAGGACGTATAACACGTCAGGGAGGCTCAGATGATGAAATCTGTTCTCATCGCTGTGGTGTCCGCTGTGCAGGCGTATCTGCTGGGCAGCATCGACACCGGTATCCTCGTCAGCAAGTTTTTGTACCACGATGACGTACGCAAGTACGGCAGCGGCGCTGCAGGCATGACCAATATGCTGCGCACCTTCGGTAAAAAGGCAGCGGCACTTACCGCTTTTGGTGATGTGCTCAAGGGTGTGCTGGCCGTGTGCATCGGCCGCTGGCTGTTCACCCAGATGCCGGAGAGCACCATGCTCTCGCCCTATCTTGCGGTGTATCTGGCTGCGATCTTTGCCATTATCGGCCATTTGAAGCCTCTGTATTTCGGCTTCAAGGGCGGCAAAGGCGTGCTGGTGGCGGGCGGCACCATTCTGGCCATCCAGCCGGTGCTGATCCCCTTTCTGGCGGTCATCTTTCTGGCCTGCCTGCTGCCCACCGGCATGGTGTCACTGGGCAGCGTGACCATGGCAGCACTCTACCCGGTGCTCACCATCCTGTACGGGGTGTTCCGGGGCTATTCTGCCGCCGACCTTACCGTGTGCACCATCGGCTCGGTGATTATGGCCGCAATGGTCATTTATATGCACCGCTCCAATATCCAGCGCATCCGCGAGGGCAAGGAGTACCGCTTTGGCCGTCACGGCAAAAAGTAACAGAAAATAGTAAACCACCCCGCAGCAGCCGTTCACCGGCCGCTGCGGGGTGGTTTTTGTATATGCTTATTCCTTTGTCTCGGTCTCTTCCTCAGGCTTTGCTTCGGAATGCCGCCGACGGAACCAGTCGGCGGGGATACCGCTCTGGGCGGGGGTAAGATCCGGCGCAGGGTGACCATCCGGCAGATGCGCACCGAAGGCCGGAACAAAAAAGAACTTGCGCACGATGAAGATCAGCGCGATCGCGCCAACGCTGAGCAGATTCTCCACGGCGGAATCGTGTCCCACCACCAGATGGCGCGCAATAGCGTACAGCAGCACCTCAAGGCTGCTGCCGGGGCTGTGCTTGGCCAGCATCTTGATGAACTCAATGCCGATCACGATATCCAAACTGCGCTCCAGAAAGGTGCGGATCTCTGCCTCGTTGCCATCGAACAGCAGGCCGGGCATCCAGCGGATCAGGGGCACAACGCTGAGCAGCAGGCCGATCAGCACCAGCCCGGACAACAGCACTTCCAGCAGACTGGAAGCCTGAATAATGCGGTTGCGCAGGGAGGTACGCCAGTGGCTTTCTACCGGGTGAGAGGGATGTTCCATAGTAAGACCTTCCTTTCGGCATTCTGCTAAACAGGATTCGACAAACTTCTGTTTAGATTGTAGCAGAATGCGGGCAGGCTGTCAATTCATGGAAAAATCAATTCTCTTTGGCGGCAGACTGTGCCGGAACATACCCGGCTTTCTGGATGCAGGCGATGCCGTCGGCGGTGTCCAGCCAGTCGTACAGACGGCGCTCCGGGCTGTCGGCGGCGGCATCCGGGTGGATGACAGCGTAGAAATCGTTGCACAAGGGGTAGCTGCCGTCGGCAAGGGTGTCGTTACTGGGGGTCACACCGTCCACCGTCAGCAGCCGCAGACCGGGCTTAGAGTACATCTGGTCGATGTAGTAATATACGGAAAAGCCGATGGCATTGGCGCTGTTGTTGTAATCGGCAATGCTGTCCACCAGCTCGCCCATGGCGGCAGGTGCCAGCTCAGAGGGCGGGGTCATTAACTCTCCGCCCTGAATGAGCAGTTTTTTGAACAGGGTCTGGCTGCCGGAGTCCTCGCCGCGCTGAAAGGCAACGATTTCCTGATCCTTGCCGCCCACATCCTTCCAGTTGGTGATCTTTCCGGCATAGATATCCCGCAGCTGCTGCTGGGTAAGCGCCTGCACGGGGTTATCCTCGTTGACGATGAACACCAGCGCGTCCACCCCGATGGGCTTCTGCTCCAGCTGCACATTGGCCTCTTGCAGCTCTTCCTTTACATAGTCCGGCGCTTCGTACACCACCAGCATCCGGGTGGTGGTGTCGTACAGGCCAAAGTTCTCCCATGCGTAGGCGGTGGTGCTTACCGTAATGCTGCTGCGGGCTTCTTCCAGGTCCATGCCGGTGGTATCGGCCAGCATCTGCGCCATCAGCGGGATGCAGGCGGTGCTGCCGTCCAGCGGGGGAAACTCCTCCACGGTCAGAAACGGCTCCGGCTGCTGCACAGCAGAGGAAGCAGCAGAGGATGCAGGCTGCTCTGCGGCAGAGGAAGCCGTGCTGCCGGAGGGCGCATCCGTGCCCTTACAGGCGGTCAGTACCCCGGCAGCGGAGCAGGCAGCCAGCCCCAGCAGAAAGCTGCGGCGGGAAATTTTAGCGTTTTTCATAAGAAAGCCCTCCTGAATCAATAGCCATAACTCGGTTCATCGTCCGCAGTGGCAGACGAGAAAATACTCTGGCAGTACAGCCAGTTGCCGCTTGTGTCCATCCAGCCCACATAAAAGCCCCGCTGTGCCGCAAACACATGGTCGGGCAGGGCGTTCAGACTGTTGGAATAGTACCTGGTGCAGCTGGAAAGCCCCTGCAGCACCACCTTGCCGTCTGCGTCCAGCACATCGTATACGTTGCCGTAGGCGCTGCCCGCAGCGGCGCGGCTGCCGTAGAACATGGGTCTGCCGTCGGGGTCGGTGGTCAGGTAGTTGATGTAGCTGTACTTGCCCTGCAGGGCGGTCAGGTCGCTGACAAGCCCCTGCGGGCCGTACAGCCGGGTGGCGGTGGTCTCGTAGCGGTCGTTATCCTGCAATTTCAGCCAGACATAGCCACTGCCGCAGTTGCTCATCCGTACCCGCTGCTGGTGCTCCACCGGTTCTACGGTGGTGTCGGTCAGCAGCTTTCCGTTGTCCGTGCTGTACACCCGCAGACTGCCATCCAGCGCGTAGACGGCTACGGTGTTGTCGGTGGCGTTCACATCGTACAGCGGGGTCTTGGTGCCGGTCTCCAGATCATAGAGTTCGTAGCCGTGATCCTCGCCGCTGTGCCATGTTACCACATAGCCCGGGAAATACTGGCTGGGCTGTTCGTCAAAGGCGGCAATCAGTCCGCGGTCCTCGGTGGTCATGTCCCGCAGCTCGTACCGGCCATCACTGGTGGAAAAGCTGGCAAGACCGCCCGGATAGACCTGCAAAAAGCCCGTGCACTGCTCGCCGGTCAGGACGTTGTACAAAATCCGGTCGGTGGTTTCTTCCCCGGTGGTAACATCCAGCACCACCCAGTCGCTCAGGGTGTCGCTGTCGTAGAAAAGGCGGTATGCCGAGGCGGCCTCGGCGCGGTAGACGGGGGTGCCGTCCTTTTCCTGCATCACCACCCAGCTGTTCTGCTGGTAGTCGGTATCCCAGTCGTAATCGTCCAGTCCCTCCGGGCGGGCGTAGCAGCTGAACACCAGCTTATCGCCGCATAGGGTGCAGCTGTATGCGCCCTCCGGTACCGACAGCGCTGCGCCGGTGGCAAGGTCGATGACCTGACAGGTGCCATAACCGGACTCCGGGACGTATCCGCCATTAATCAGGCGGCTTTCCTGCAGCACCAGCAGGCCGTTTTGCAGGGTGGCGCTCTGCTCGCCCTCAAAGGACATTACTTCGGTGCCGGTCTTGTCGTACAAGGCGGTGCGGCGTCCGCCTCGGCCGGTAGGGTCAGACCAGCTGCGCAGCCAGTAGTCTGCGGTGCCGGTGGCACTGTCCTCCACCAGCGAGACGTTCTCACTGCGGGCAGACTGGTGCAGCGGGGTGCTGCCGCACAGGATGGTGGTGCTGCTTCCGGAACGGCTGTCGCAGTACAGCACCCGCAAACGGCCATCGTTCAGCACGGCGGGGTCGTACAGGGGCTTGCCGCTGTCGTCCGTGGGCACGGAAACGGCAGAGCTTGCAGCGCCCGGCACGCCGGTGGCGGGCGGCAGCAGGGCACAGCCGCAGCCCAAGGTAAGGGCAAGGGCTGCGCAGACCGCCCCGCAGCCGATACGCAAGACAACACGCTTCATAAAAACCACTCCTTTGCAAAAAACAGGGAGGAAAATTTTTCCGTTCACTCAGAATACGAAACAGCCGCATTTTTCATTGCAGAGTTTGCAGAAAAATGCGGCTAAAAACGGTTACAATTGCATTACAGCTGTGCCGGGGCATGGGACGCTTCTGCCTTGTCCATCTGCTCCAGCTGCCGCAGAAAGGCCAGCAAAAAGGGCAGAGAAATGAAGAAGGTGAGCGCATCCGCAATGGGCTGGCAGAGCTCTACGCCCACAAGACCCAGCACCCGGGGCAGTACAAGAATCAGCGGGATAAAGCACACGCCCTGCCGGCAGCAGGCCAGAAAGGTGGCGCGCCCGGCCTTGCCAACGCTTTGAAAGGTCATGTTGGCCACTACGATCACCGGCTGCAAAAGGACGGCAAGGCACTGGTAGCGGAAGGCAGGCAGCGCCACGGCGGTGACTTCCGGGTCGTCCCGGAACAGACGGATCAGAGCCTCATCGTTCCACCAGCACACCGCGATCAGCACCACCAGCAGCGCAAAGGCGGCTTTCAGGGTAAAGACGGCGGCCTGCCGTACCCGGTGGTACTTGCGCGCGCCGTAGTTAAAGGACGCCACCGGCTGCAAGCCCTGTCCCACGCCGATGGCCACCGAGAGGATGAACATAAAAATGCGGGACACGATGCTCATGCCCGCCACGGCGGCATCGCCATAGCTGCGGGCGGCAATGTTCAGCAGCATCCCGCCGATGCTGTTCAGTCCCTGTCGGCCAAAACTGGGCGCGCCGCCTGCAAGGATCTGCAAAAACTCGCGCGGCTCCCTGGTGACGGCAGAAAGCCGGAACTGGCTGACCGTTTTGCCCCGCAGGAACATATACAGCAGAATGCCAAAGCTGATGGTCTGGCTGAGGGCGGTGGCAATGCCGGCACCGGCAGTGCCCAGCCCTAAAGCGAACATGAACAGCGGGTCCAGCGCGATGTTCAGCAGTCCGCCGGTGACCAGCCCGACCATGGCAAGGTTCGCCTTGCCCTCATACCGCAGAATGTTGTTCATCACCAGACTGGAGATCATCAGCGGTGCGGCAAGCAGGATGGGGCGGGCGTAGGCGCAGGCGTGGGGCAGAATGGTCTCGGTGCTGCCCAGCAGCATCATGAAGTCCGGCAGGGTGGCAAGACCGACCACTGCCAGCACTACGCCAAAGGCCAGCGCCGTAAAAAAGCTGGTGGAAGCAAAGCGGGTGGCGGCGTGGGTATCCTGACTGCCCAGACGGCGGCTGATGATGGTGCCGGAGCCGTGCCCCAGCATAAAGCCCAGCGCCTGTATGATAGCCATCAGGCTGGAAACGACACCCACCGCGCCGGAAGCACTGGTGGAGATGCGCCCCACAAAAAAGGTATCGGCCAGATTGTAGATGCTGGTGATCAGCATACTTAAAATGGTGGGCGCGGCCAGACTGAGGATCAGCCGGGGGATAGGGGTCTCGGTCATTTTATGATACTGCACCGCAGTGCGGTCCTGCTGGGTCATGGGCAAATATCCTCCTTCAAAAACGAGAAAACCGCCCCTTCCAGAGCGGCAGATAAGCTTTGTAAAAACAGTATAACGCAGTTGCGGCAAAATGTCGAGAGGGAGAAAAACGGCCCTTTCTCCCCTGCGAAGGGGCGAAAAAGCGGGTGAAAACAGGGTGGTTTCTATATAAAGTGCTAAAGAATTGTCGAATTGCTTGTGAAAAATCACGATATGTGGTATTCTTTATAAGAAGGAATTGGAAAAATCTGTGCATTTTATGATTGGGAGGGATTTGTACATGAAATCCGTAGCACAAACTGTGATCGAAGCCGACCGCTTTTATACCATTGCCGCTCACACCGGCAACGTCATTCAGGCAGTGGAAGGCAGCAAGGACGGCGGCACTGTCCGTCTGGGCAAGTACGACCACAAGCCCGAACAGGAGTGGAGCTTTGTCCGCGAGGGTGATGGCGTGTACCGCATCCGCAACCGTGCTTCCGGCAAGTTACTGGATCTGACCATGACCGGCACCGCCAACGGCACATGGCTGCATCTGTGGGAGGACGTGGGCGGCACGTCCCAGATGTGGAAGGTAGAGCACACCCCGGAGGGAACCGTGCGTCTGCGTTCTTCTTGGGCAGGCGGCAAGTGCGTGGACACCGTAGGCATCGGTGCCGCGGTGGGCGCTGTGCTGCAGATCTGGCAGGAGGTGCCCGGCGGTGGCGACCAGCTGTGGGTCATCTCTGAGGTAAAGGACCGCGTAAAGCGTGCCGCTAAGGTTGAGCAGGCAGCACCTGCTGCCGAGACGAAGTCCGCACCGGCCAAGGAAGCCGCTCCCGCCAAAAAGCCCGCAGCCCGCAAGCCCCGCACCGCCAAGAAGGTGGAGGAGAAGCCCGCTGCTCCCACCGCAAAGGCCGCAGAGCCGGTCAAGGCAGAAAAGCCCGCCGTGAAGAAGGCCGCTAAGGCAAAGGCAGAGCCAGCTGCCCCCGCCGCAGAGGTGAAGGCAGCACCCGTTGTGGAGACCAAGGCTGAGACTGCTGTCCCTGCAACTAAGGCCGCACCCGCTGCTGCAAAGCCCAAGGCAAAGCGTGCACCCTGCAAAAAGACCGTAAAGAAGTAAAAGCAGAATCATTGTTCTGTTTTTTAGAGATTTCCCCCGCAGCGCAAATGTTTCCGAAGGAAACAGGCGCTGCAAATGCCGTTTTTCGTTACGACCCTACCTGTGAACATAAAAATCGGACAGACCGCAGTCTGTCCGATTTTTTGCTTTTTAAAATAATTTTTCCGCTGAAGATGGTCAGAGCGAAGCGGAGACCATTCAAAATAGTCCGCTTTATGCAGCAGGGGAGACGGCATCATCGCTCTGGGCGGCGCTCTGCACGAACTGCACGATGCTCTCGATGGTTTTGCGCAGCTGCACAAGGCTTTCCACGTCAGAGTCCTGCATCCGGGAGGTGGGAGCGGTCACCACGGTCTGGGCGGCAGTCACCGTGCCGGTCAGCTCCGCATGGATGTGGTGGGCGGGCACGTCCAGCAGGATGTGCACCTTGGGGGACAGGGTCTTGAGCAGACCCTGCTTTTCGATGCCCAGAATCAGCTGCGGTGCGCCCTCCCCGGCGGTGAGGTTCGGCAGCTGAAGGTAGAGGTAACCTTCTTTCGCGTTGGCGGGCTGCACGGTTTTGAGCTGTTTCAAGTCCAGCTGGAAGTCGTTCACCTGCTGCAAGCCGGTGGCGGCGGGGTCTACCCCCAGCAGGGTGGCCAGCTGGTCTTGGGAGATGTAGCTGCCCAGCGACCAGCCCGGCAGCAGCAGGCTTGCCAGCGGATACTCGGTCACGACCGCGCTGCGCAGCTTGTTGTACAGCTGTCCGGCGTCGTACAGGGTCTCTTCCTCGCTGATGTACATCCGGGTCAGAGGGGCATCGTTGACGGTGCTGGTGCCCGTCGGGTACAGTGCCAGCTGCACTGCCCGGGGAGTGTACTGGCCGGTCAGGCTGCCGGTGGTGCCGCCGAACTTGTCCAGCAGGGCGTAAAGAGCAGGGGGCTCGGCCTCGGTGGAGGTGATGGTGTAGTCCAGCGCAAAGCTGGCACCGCTCTGGAATGCCTTGACCCTGCGGCTGACCAAGCTGTACAGCACTGCCGCAGCCACCGCGCACACCAAAACCAGACACAGCAGAACGATCAGCGCCGCCCGCAGACCGGTGCGCTTTTTGTGGGAAGATGCCATGGGAAACCTCTCCTTCCGGTAAAACGTATTTGCTTCAGCATAACGGAACTGCCCGCAAATGTCAAGCACCGCAAACTGCGGACAAAACAAAAAACCTGAAACATTTCTGTTTCAGGTTTCTGGCGGAAAGATGGGGATTCGAACCCCAGAACGCTTTTGACACGTTACACGATTTCCAGTCGTGCGCCTTAGACCAACTCAGCCATCTTTCCACATCTTTTGTTCTGCCTTTGGGCGGGTGCCCTTGGCGCTCCACTATAATACCTGAAAGCAGGCTTTTTGTCAAGGATTTTTTTTGAAAAAAATCAGACTTTTTTAAAAATGACGAAAAGACGCGAGAAAGCATTCTGCCGCATGGATGGAAAGTACAAAAAGCCCTTGACGCACCTTTAAAATAGGTCTATATTGAGGGCAAAGAGCACTGCGGTGGGTCATTTTGTGCCGCAGCGGCGGGAAATATAAGGAGGATGCTTTTATGACTTATCCTGAAGTACTTGCCAATGCCCGTACCTGCATTGGTCAATACTGCAAGGCCTGCCCGGTGTGCAACGGCGTGGCCTGTAAAAACCAGATCCCCGGTCCGGGTGCCAAGGGTGTGGGCGATACCGCTATCCGCAATTATAATAAGTGGGCAGATATCCGGGTGAACATGGACACCCTGTGCCCCGGCGGTGCACCGGACACCACGCTGGAGCTGTTCGGCAAAAGCTTCCGCTATCCCTTCTTTGCGGGCCCTGTGGGCGCGGTGAACCTGCACTACTCCGATACCTACACCGATATGACCTATAACGATGTACTGGTGCGCGCCTGTGCCGAAAACGGCATTGCTGCCTTTACTGGTGACGGCACCAACCCTACCGTGATGGAGATGGCTACCCGCGCCATTGGCGCTGCGGGCGGCTGCGGTGTGCCCACCATCAAGCCGTGGAACATCGACACCATCCGCGAGAAAATGGCACAGGCCAAGGCCAGCGGCTGTTTTGCCGTGGCTATGGACGTGGATGCGGCGGGTCTGCCCTTCCTGAAGAACATGACCCCGCCCGCCGGCAGCAAGAGCGTGGAGGAACTGGCCGAGATCGTGCAGCTGGCCGAGCGCCCCTTCATCGTCAAGGGTGTGATGACCGTTAAGGGCGCACTGAAGGCGAAGCAGGCCGGTGCCGCTGCCATCGTGGTGTCCAACCACGGCGGCCGTGTGCTGGATCAGTGCCCCGCCACCGCCGAGGTGCTGCCGGAGATCGCCGCAGCCCTCAAGGGCACCGGCGTGAAGGTGCTGGTGGACGGCGGCATCCGCACCGGTGTGGATGTGTTCAAGGCGCTGGCACTGGGCGCAGACGGCGTTCTGATCTGCCGCCCCTTCGTGACCGCAGTTTACGGCGGCGGCGCAGAGGGCGTGAAGTGCTACATCGATAAGCTGGCCGGGGAACTGGCCGACACCATGCAGATGTGCGGTGCCCATACGCTGGCGGAGATCACCCCGGATATGGTGCGGGTCTGAGCGTTCTATTATAAGTAACAAAAAAGGAGATGCCCTGCAGGGCATCTCCTTTTTTGTTACTTCAAGGTGCCATCCAGCACCTGCTGGTAATACCACGGCTTCGGGGCGTGGAAGGTCTTGCCGCTGAGGAAGGCAAAGTCCGGCTGGGTGAAGCGGGGCATGGTCAGCTCCCATGCGCACAGTGCCTGATACTTCAGCTTCAGCTCCCGGTTGGCGCTGTTGTTGCCGTACTTGCTGTCGCCAAGGATGGGACAGCCGATGCTGGCCATGTGGGCGCGGATCTGGTGGGTGCGGCCGGTGATCAGCTGCACCTTCAGCAGGGCCAGACGGCCGGAGACGGCGATGGTCTCGTACCGGGTTTCCACCTCCTTGGCACCGGGCTGCTTGTCCTCCACGATCTTCACAATGCCGCGGTCGGCATCCTTCAGCAGGTAGCCGCCCAAGGTGGCGTCCGGCGGCATGGGACGGCCAAAGGTGACGCAGAGGTAGGTCTTTTGCACCTCGCGGTTTTTGATGGCAGAAAGGAACAGCTCCTCGGCCTCCGGGGTCTTGGCAATGATCACAAGGCCGCTGGTGCCGGTGTCCAGCCGGTGGCACAAGGCGGGGGTGTACAGGTCGTTCTCCTTGTACTCGCCCTGCTTGTTCAGGTACAGCAGCGCACGGTTCAGCAGAGTATCGTCCTCCGGGCCATCCACCGCAACGCCGGCGGGCTTGTTCACGATCAGGATCTGCGGGCAGTCGTACACCACCTGTGCCGGGGTGCGGGCGTTCTTCCATGCGGGGCCTTCCACCCGGCGGTCGGCGTCCAGCACGTCATCCAGAATGAACAGCTTGATCTCATCGCCCGCCATCACGCGGGTGGAAAGCGGCTGTTTTTTGCCGTTCAGCTTGATCTTGTTTTCCCGCAGCGCCTTGTTCAGGCGGCCGGGGGTCAGGGCGGGGTACTGCTGGGTCAGATAATTGTCCAGCCGGGCGGGGGCAAGACATTTTACTTTTAAAATTTTCACGGGAAATTCCTCTCTATCTTAAAATCAGTCGCAATAGAATGGGTTCTTGATTCGTTTTTATTGTAGCGGAACGGAAACGTTCCGTCAAGCAAGAGAAAGAAGGTTTTCGTATGAGATGGAACCATAAAATAGTGACACTTACTGTGCTTTTGGCTATTGGAATAACAATGGTGGGCTGTGGGGCGTCCAGTTCCACGGCTGGAAGCACAGCGGCTTCCACGGCAAGCACGACATCTTCGGAGGCGCAAAAAACGGAAGTACACCCAATGCAAGGTGTTTTACTGAGTGACCCACTTTCGGATGGCACTTATCACATCAGCTTTGAAAGCGATAAAGTATGGGTCGGTGAACGCAAGAATACCATCAACAATGCTGTTGTATACGACTATGACCGGTACACAGCCGCAGATATTGAAGCATTGAGCGAAGGAGATACCATTATAACACATCTAAACGGGACAGAAGAAATTACAGCCCTAACAGTGGAAAGCGTTGAGAGAGAAAACAACTATGTGACCATCAACGGTGGAATAGAAGAAGGTGGTATTGACTTATGCAAAGAGGATGACCACTACCGGACTCTGACATGGGATGATTTTCCCGCTTATTATGAAGTTGGAGTGGCTAAGCAACTTGTTATGGCAGACGATATCGAACTATCGGACGGTGCAGCAGACTTTGAAGCCGACCCAGTGATCGTAAAGGGAGATCGGACGGTTTGTGATGCAATGAGCAATGAAGAAGATGCTTATGGGTGGAATGCAGGAAACACGACCGTGACCATCCAAAACGGCGAGATAACCCGTGCAGACCGCATCTGGGTGCCGTAAATTTTGCTCAAAACCGTTGACAAACGTTTTGCGTATGCTATAATTTAGCTGTACGCAAAGGGGCACTTCGCCTGCCTTGCGGAATGTAAAATTATGACAGATGGCAATGATGGGGTCAGAAATGCACACACCACCGTCCAGAGAGAGTGCCCACGGCTGTAAGGTGCTCCGGTCGGGATCATTTCGCGCCACCCCGGAGCTTCCGGCGAATGTAAACCGGACGCTGCGCAGCGTTAATGCGCCGAAAGCGGCAGGGGACACGTTATCCTTTGCAATTTGGGTGGTACCACGGAGTTTGATGCACAAGCAGCCTTCGTCCCTTTTGGGATGAGGGCTGTTTTTTGTTTTTCACCGTGCCGCCCCTCTGCCATAACAGCATAAAAAACGGCGCATAAGCGCCAAAGACGATTGAGGAGAGAAAGATCTATGCAATGGACCGGTTTGAATGAACTGCGCGAAAAGTACCTGAGCTTCTTTGAAAGCAAGGGCCATCTGCGTCTGGACAGCTTCCCCCTGGTACCCAAGAACGACCCCAGCCTGCTGCTGATCAACAGCGGCATGGCTCCCATGAAGAAGTGGTTCCTGGCACAGGAGGAGCCGCCCCGTCATCGTGTGACCACCTGCCAGAAGTGCATCCGCACCCCGGATATCGAGCGCGTGGGCATCACTGCCCGCCACGGCACCTTCTTTGAGATGCTGGGCAACTTCTCCTTCCAGGATTACTTCAAGGACGAGGTCATTCCTTGGGCTTGGGAGTTCCTGACCAGCGATGAGTGGATGGCAATCCCCAAGGATCGTCTGCACATCTCTGTCTATGAGGAGGACGACGAGGCCTACGATATCTGGACCAAGAAGGTCGGCATTGCCCCGGACCACATGGTGCGTCTGGGCAAGGAGGACAACTTCTGGGAGCACGGCTCCGGTCCGTGCGGTCCCTGCTCCGAGATCTACTTTGACCGCGGCCCTGAGTACGGCTGCGGCAAGCCGACCTGCGGCGTGGGCTGCGACTGCGACCGCTATA
>ERZ1027063.333-NODE-333-length-23055-cov-7.080000_pt1 | contig 23055 bp, 16 predicted proteins | sample MGYA00519423_ERZ1027063 | MGnify/ENA primary metagenome ERZ1027063 (study PRJEB26926, sample SAMN06164493) | human gut metagenome | biome: ENVO:00009003; feature: ENVO:2100002; material: ENVO:00002003 | host: Homo sapiens | place: USA | collected 2012 ...
CGAGATGAGCGCTAGTCTCGTGGGCTCGGAGATGTGTATAAGAGACAGTATTTAATTATCAAACAACTGATTTACAACATTTTCAAACAAAACTATACATGCTTGAAATATTAAATTTTCCGAAGGAAAGATTCCTTTACCTAATCCCATACACCCCCATAAAATATACTTTATACAGCCTCCCAATTTATAACCTGCGTTATCCTATTTTCAAATATAATAAAAGTCCGGTACAAATGAAAATTCAGTTCCGAACCACATCGCATCTCACGACAAGACGAAATATTCCGGAACCAGCCCCCGCCGCCCCCAGGAACTTCGCTCAAAAATTGCTTTCGGCAAAAATAAAACGTACTTTTGTCAAGATAAAACACCCATTATGCTCAAAGCAGGACGCACACAAACCCTCACCGTAAACCGCATCTCGGACTACGGACTCTATCTGATCGACGACGAACAGAACGAAGTATTGCTGCCCAACCGTTATGTTTCTCTGGCCAACAAGGTCGGCGATACGCTCGAAGTATTCGTCTATCACGATTCGGAAGACCGATTGGTCGCCACGACCGAAACGCCGAAGCTGCGCGAAGGAGAAGCGGGATTCCTGCGCGTAGTGGACAAGAACCTGCACGGCGCATTCCTCGACTGGGGACTCGCGGGCAAAGACCTGTTCCTGCCCAACCGCAACCAGCAGGGAGGCGTGTTGGCCGGACGGAACTGCCTGGTTTACATGTATGTAGATTCGGTAACGGGGCGCTGCGTGGCGACCATGAAATTCAAAAGCTACGTCAATAACGACGTTATCACGGTAAAGCCCCGCGAAGAGGTTTCGCTGCTCGTGGCTTCGGAATCCCCGATCGGCTATCGGGTGATCGTGAACAACCGTCACTGGGGCATGATCTACCGCAACCAGCTTTTCCGCCGCATCGACGTAGGCGACCGTCTGAAGGGATACGTGACACGCATCACGGAAGACAACCGCATCGACGTCAGCCTGCAACAGCAGGGAGTCGCCGAAGTGCGCCATTCGGCGGAAACGCTGCTTTCGATGATCCACGAAAACGGCGGTTCGCTTCCCCTGAACGACGACAGCGACCCGGCGGAAATCGCTGCACGGACGCAGATGAGCAAGAAAGTGTTCAAACGCTCGCTGGGCATGCTCCTCAAGCGGGGCGCAGTGGAAATCACGCAGAACGGTGTAAAACTGACCGGGCACAATGGCTAAAATACTCACGGCGGAACGCGTATCGCGCGACATATCGGACAACTACGTATTCCAGCGTTCGCAACTGGCCTATCACGAGGCAGCACGGCGAATCAGCGGCGACGTACTCGAAATAGGTACGGGCACGGGTTACGGCATCGAAATAGTCGCCCCCCACGCCTCCAGCTTTCTCACGCTCGACAAAATCGAACCTGCGGGCGAACGGCCTCCGTTCCCGCACGTGGAGATGCGGCAAGCCGTAGTTCCCCCTCTCGACCTGCCGTCGGGCAGTTTCGATTTCGTCATTTCGTTCCAGGTGATCGAACACATCAAACACGATATGGAGCTGGTGCGGGAAGTGCACCGCGTGCTGCGTCCGGGCGGCAAGTTCATCCTGACCACCCCCAATATCCGTATGTCGCTGACACGCAACCCCTGGCACGTTAGGGAATACAATCCCGACCAACTCCGCAACCTGCTCGGCAGCGCCTTTGCGTCGGTGGAAGCCCTCGGCGTTTTCGGCAACGAACGAATCATGGAATACTACGAAAAAAACCGCCGGGGCGTTCGGCGCATCACCCGTTTCGACGTGCTCGACCTGCAACACCGGTTGCCCCGGTGGATGCTGCAACTCCCCTACGACCTGCTCAACCGCCTCAACCGCCGACGCCTGCTCCGGGACAACGACTCCCTGACCCGTTCGATCACCATGGAAGACTACCGCATCGGACCGGTAGCGGACGACTGCTTCGACCTATTCTATATCGCGGAAAAACATCACTCCTAACCCTCCTGCCCAGACGGCATATGCTGCAGGTCTGATAAAAACGATAGAAAATTCCGCACAGCATACAAAAAGCGACCCGTCGCGTGGGCGCTTTCGTAAAATTTCAAAAAATTCTGCGATTCTCAACTTTGAAGGATGTTAGTATTCATCCTCGTTGAAGAGAAAATCATCCTTCGAAGGATAATCCGGCCAAATATCCTCGATCGATTCGTAAATATCTCCCTCGTCTTCGATCTCCTGCAAATTCTCGAGCACTTCCAACGGCAGGCCCGAGCGAACGGCATAGTCGATCAATTCATCTTTGGTTGCCGGCCAGGGAGCATCCTCCAGTTTCGATGCCAACTCAAGTGTCCAATACATAACTGCAATAATTTAAATCATTAACTCACAAGACAATAAGTCCAGGCTGACATACAGCTTCCTTATTATTAGGTTGCGAATATATAAAATCCTGCGAGAAATACAAATCAAAAGAATAAAAATTTCTTCTGCCATTTTTTTTGAACAAACATAGCGATAAGAAACGATCCGCACATTCCGGCCTCGACCGAAAGAGCGGTTTCGCAAAGACCGACAATGTTCGGCGGATCCGCAACCGCACACGGTTATTTCCGAATCGCATCGAAAGCGGCCATGTATCGACAGCCCCTGTCCGCATCACGAATTCAGGAATTCGACTGCCGTTATCCGCACACTGCCACTGCCTCCGCCGGATCGTTTCCGACGCTTCTTTCTCAACGGCACTTCAAACGCATCGGCCGAGTCGGGTCCTTACGGCACACGAAAAAAAACTCCTCGGCAGATCGTACGAAATTTCGGGAAAAAACCGATAAAATCCCGTCACGGAATCCACAGGGTTTCCTCCACGCTGAAATATTCGGTCAGCGTGCGGCCCAGCAGATAGAAATAGTCCGACAGCCGGTTGAGGTACATCAGTACCTCCGGTGCGACGCCATACTTCGCATCGGCCCGAAGCGCCGCCCGTTCTGCCCGACGGCAAACCGTGCGGCAGACATGACACAGCGAAACGACACGATGTCCGCCCGGAATAGTGAACTTGGTAATCGGCTTCACGGAAGCCTGCATACGGTCGATCGCCTCTTCGAGAAACTTCACAGCCTCGGCGTCGATTCCTTTCACCTTGTCCGCTCCGCCTTCGCCCACAGCCAGCGTAGCAGCAACAGTCATCAGCTGGGAAGCAATGCGTGCGAGTTCCCAAACACGGGGCTCCAACCCCACATCTCCTCGCAAATGATCCGTAAGCAGGGCAACGAAAGCGGTCAATTCGTCCACCGAGCCGTAGGCCTCCACCCGTTCGTCGGTCTTGAACACCCGCTCACCCCCGACCAGCGAAGTGGTTCCCTGGTCGCCTGTTTTCGTATATATCTTCATAACTTGAAATGTTGTTTCGGCAAATGATTGTTGAATACCAGCAAATAACCCCTGTTATCGACCGTCGTCGAACGATGTTCCCGAACGATCCGACGGCACGCTTCGCCGCGCGCACTACCGTCGTAAGGATTCATCACACAGAGCGTCGTTCCCGTGCGGACAGCCCGAGCCGCCGCCGCAAGCAACTCCTCCGCCGGAAAATTCCGGGTCAGGATCACCATGTCGTACGGACCCGCACAATTCAGGCCAAAAGTCGAATTTTTCGCCTCGTTTTCCCTCCCCAGCACAATCTGCGAACATCCTCTGCCCTCGTCGATCACAAATGTCGAATTACTTTTTTCGTTTTCTGCATCCGGCAAAGTCCGAACAAGTTCGGCTTTGCCTTCACTTATCGCAAATGTCCGGTAGCCGCAGTAAAGAAAAGCGTTCTGCAACTGCACCGCCCGCCGGTGGAAGATTCCGACCCGACGCAGGGCATCGTAAAGGCCGTGCTCTCCGTCGCGCAGCCTATGAAACATAAACGCTTCGCGCACAAGTCCGTAAACGAATGGCGAGTGCACGCCGTGCCCCCGGAAATGACGGGCCCGGGAGAGCCGGTCGGTCAGCCGGGAAATACCGCGAAGGCGGCGGCGTAGATTGCATCCGGTCCGTTTCACTGTTTGAGCATACCGGCCAGACGGCCGGTCGAAAAAGCGATCTGTAAATTATACCCGCCGGTGTTGGCATCCAGATCGAGCACCTCGCCGGCGAAATAGAGTCCTTTGACCTTGAGCGATTCCATTGTATAACGGTTCACATCCTCGCAGCTCACACCTCCCGCAGTAACGACGGCATATTCGAAAGGCGCATAGTCCGAAATCGGAAAAACCATCCCCTTGAGGAGCTTAACCAACCGTTCAATCTGCTCGGGCGTAATCTTGCGGATGTAATTTTTAGAGTGGGCGCCGACCTCTTCGGAAAGCGGAATAACCAGCGCCTTCGGAACGAGCTTGCGGAGCAATTCGGAGAAGAACTCCTCGGGCCCCATCTCCGCCATCTCACGGGCGATGCGCTCGCGCAACATCTCCTCGGTCAGCCCCGGTTTCAGATCGACCATCAGCCCGACACCCTTGCCGTCGATCAGGGCGTCCACCGCATCCCGGCTCATACGGAGTGCCACGGCGCCTTCGATGCCGCGCTCGGAGAAACCCAACTCGCCGAACTCTTCGCGCACGGCTTCGCCGTCGATGCAGAGCGTCGCACGGACATTCCGGAGCAACAGTCCGTTCATATTTTTGATCCAGGGAAAGGACGACACCAGCGGCGTAAGCGACGGCCGCACCGGTTCGACCGCATGCCCCGTATCGGCCGCAAAGACGTAGCCGTCGCCGGTCGAACCCGTAGCGGGATAGGAAACGCCGCCCGTGGCGACGATAACGCGCGGACACTCCTCCTTGCGCTCGAATCCCCGCTTATTGCGGTACCGCACGCCGAAAACCCGACCGTTGAGAGTCATGATTTCGGTCACACGGGTATCATAAACGATCTTCACGCCGTTGTCCACGCAATATTCCAGCAGTGCGTTGGCAATATCCCAAGCCTTGCCGCTTCGAGGAAACACCCGCTCGCCGCGTTCGACATCGAGCTTCACGCCCAGCCGCTCGAAGAATCTGATCGTAGCCTTGTTGTTGAACTCGGCGAAAGCGGTCGAAAAAAACTCGGCATTGGTACGCACCTGTCCGGCGAACTCCTCGGGCGGCCGGGCGTTGGTCACGTTGCAACGGCCTTTGCCCGTAATACGCACCTTGCGGCCCGATTTCTCCATCTTTTCCAGCAGCAGAACCCTGTGTCCGTTCCGTGCGGCAGTACCCGCAGCCATCATACCCGCAGCGCCCGCACCGACGACGATCACATCGTAAGGCAGGCGAACGGCAGCCCCTTCTTTCTGACTTATCTCTTCCATAGGGTACAAAGATAGTGAAAGCCGGGAGAAAACGGGAACTTGTTCGCAGTTTTCTCTCGGCGCATCCCATCTAAAACTATGTCAAAGACAGGGAAAGGCGAGAGCAATCGTGCGGGATTGCACGCAAAGATTGCCGAATCGCATCCTATCTTCTGCAACGCTACGAATAAGCCGGGTACAAAAGCAAATTTATCTACTTTTTGCCCAAGCGAATAAGGACAAAGATTAAGAATGAGCCGAGAGTAAAAGAGTAAAGACGAATTTATTCGCACTTTGCCGGGGAAAAAGGGGCACGGCAGGACAAGGGCAGCAAACAACCCCGAAATCCATTCTGCGGCAGGAAAAACAGACACGACAACGAATCGGCCCGGCAGCTCCTGCCAAAAAAGTCTGCATAAGATTATTTATGCCCGAGGAGCACAAAAAGGTTGCGGCAAGCGCTTTTTTTCCTACCTTTGTCCGGTAATTTTCGTATCGGGGCGAACCGCGCCCGGCAAAACGCGACTTCGTTTTACAAGCAGCCCGCACGCCTCCCGGCACGAAGCAAACCGGACAAACGGCAGGTAATCCCGTTTGCCGCAAAGTTCTGAAAATATATGTTAAGTAGAAGACAGCTTAGAATCAAGGCGATAAAGGCCCTATATGCGCATCTCAAATCCGACTCGGACAATATGATCGCGTCGGAAAAGAACATGATGAATTCGATCGACAAGACCTATGACCTTTATTTCCAGATGATGACCCTTCCGGTCGAACTGGCGCATTATGCCCAGCAACGTCAGGAGCTGGCCAAACAGAAAAAGCTGCCGACCTACGAAGACCTCCACCCCAACACCCGCTTCATCGACAACGCCGTGATCCGTATGATCGCCGACAGCGACACGGTGAATGACCGAATGGCAGCCCGCAAACTCGGCTGGAGCAAATATCCCGAACTCATCCGCACACTTTACAACCAACTCGCGACGACGGACTATTTCCAGGCTTACATGAGCGCTCCGGAAAGTTCGTTCAAAGCCGACGCAGCGCTTCTGGCCACCTTCTTCGAAAAGGAGTTGCAGGATTGTCCCATGCTGGACGACGTACTGGAAGAGCAGTCGATCCTCTGGAGCGACGACCTGGGATTCGTTCTGACGCTCGTGATCCGCACGATCTCCAACATGCGCCAGTCCCACGCGGATGTGAAGATGCTGCCCGAATTCAAAAGCGACGAGGACGCCGAATTCGTCAAAACGCTGTTCGAAAAGACGCTTATCAACTACAACGAGCGGCTGGAATACATCGAAAAATTCACGCGCAACTGGGACGTGGAGCGTATCGTCTTCATGGACAACCTGATTATGGCCACGGCGATCACCGAACTGGTTTCCTTCCCTTCGATTCCGGTGAAAGTGACCCTCGACGAATACATCGACATCGCCAAGTTCTACTCTACGCCCGGCAGTAGCACGTTTATCAACGGTGTGCTGGATAAGATCGTGGAGGCGCTGACCGAAGAGGGAAAACTCAAAAAAACCGGACGGGGACTGATATGATGCGGCACATTTTCTGCATATTGCTCATAACCCTCGTCATCGGCTGTCAATCCCGCCGGACGAGCAGCGTCCAGAGCGGGCCGACGCTCGAAATATCGGATGAAACGCTCACCGAAGGTACTTCGGACACGATCCGTTTCGGACGGCTCCACTCCGGCGAAACAGGCATCAAACGGTTCCGGCTGCAAAATACTTCGTCCCGGACATGGGTGGTGGCCCGCTACGAGGTTTCGTGCGAATGTGTCACCCCGGAATTCGACCGACGGCCCCTGAAGCCGGGCGAGGAAATCCCGTTCAGCGTCCGGTTCGACTCGCGGGGCGAGCACGGCTGGCAGATGAAACTGTTGAAACTCTATGCGTCGGGATCGGAGGAGCCGTTGCGGATTTACATCGAAGCTGATGTCGATTAAGAAATTGTTAATTCGCAAGAAAGGAGCGCCGAACGGCTGCGACTCCTGCAAATTTTGACTATATTTACCGGAAAATCCGACGGAGGCAGCCGAAATACGGATCCCCCGATATATTCGAAGGAATCCCCGGTACGTGCGAATTTCGATCGGGAAGAACCGGTTCGGGCAGAACCTGCCGCCAGCGTTCGAATAATTTGGTGCGACACCCGGCTTTGACTATCTTTGCAGAAGATAGGATACGCCTCGGAAAATTGGGAACAAGTTCCCGTTTTCTCTCGGCTTTCACTATCTTTGCAGGAACAGGAGGCAGTTCGGCAATCTTTGCAAAAGACAGGCTACCGGTCCGAAAAGATGAGAGCAACCGATGATCGAAACAGCCGAGGATCAGATGGAAGCGTCCTGCCCGGAAGAAAAAACGAGAATTAAGTTCGGCACGTCGCCTGTCCCGGCTCGTCCCGATCCAAAGAAAAGACTAAACATTAATATTAATAGAAAACTATGATTAACTTACTTCAAGCAACAGCCCTTGCACCGCAGGCTGGCGGCGGCGGCTATTCGCTCTTCATCATGCTCGGCCTGATGATTCTGGTTCTGTATTTCTTCATGTGGCGCCCCGAATCGAAGCGACGCAAGCAGATGGCTCAATTCCGGGCCGGCCTTAAGAAAGGCGACAAGATCATCACGGCCGGCGGTATTTACGGCGTAGTGAAAGAGATCAAGGAGACGACCCTCCTGATCGAAGTGGACGGCAACGTCACGCTCCGCATCGACAAAAACATGGTCGTCGCCGACACGAGCGACCTGCAGCAGCAACAGCAGAAATAAAAAAGTACTGCGACAAGAGAACTCCCCTTCCCGATCACGGGAAGGGGAGTTTTACATACGATTGTCCGATCGTCGCCCGAAATAAATAGCAAAACCAAACCGGCCGGCCAGAATCAAAAACCCGGAAACAAAAAACTCAAGAGAAGAGGGGCGGATCCGAATGCGCAAAAGCCATGGATTCCCGGTACGCACGGAAACACACACGCCGACACATCGGACGCTGAAAATACAATCCGATTCCTTTTATTCGTATATTTGCACCCTAATTCTTTCGAAATGGCAAAGAAATTCACTTATAAAACACAAGGTACCTGTTCGAAATCCATCGAAATCGAATTGGAGGGAGATATCGTCAAAAGCGTCCGCTTCGAAGGCGGGTGTCACGGGAATACCCAGGGAATAGGTCTGCTGACGCGCGGAATGCAGGCTGCCGACGTGATCGCACGTCTCGAAGGCATCGACTGCAAAGGCCGGGGAACATCCTGTCCCGACCAGCTGGCAAAGGCGTTGCGTCAGGCCCTCGGCCAATAACGGCTGCGACGAAACCCGAGAACGGTCCGGTTCTCCAAAATCCGGGGAAACATTTATCAAGTTCAGAAATGATGTTTCATTATGAAAAAATGGGTCATATTTCTTATTTTATCTGTAGGATTCTGTATTACAAGTGTTTCCTGTATAAAGGAAAGCAGCACGTTCCATTGGTCCGTGATGGTAACGAACAAAACAGAGTCTGCGGTGTATTGGGCATTTGCATGGACCCCAAATTGGGATCTGGAAGTCCCTGCTCGTGGAGATACTTATAAAGTTCTCCCAAACGAAACTAAAAAAATATCAATTTTATACGGCGCTAATTCCATCGAAGGAGCGGTAGGCGAAGGCAAGATGAAAGTATTTTTCCTTGATGCTGATATACTCGATAAACTTCCAGTTGGTCGAGTTCCGATTGAGTCCGTATTGGGAAGTAGAATTTACACTTTGGAAGAGATACGGGCAATAAATTTCCACTTTTGCTTCCCTTTCGAGTAAAATACTTTATTGCAGATAAATACGGGCAACACCAAATAAAGCCAAAATTGTCGGTCGCCCGGCCCGATTGTGGTAACGGGCGATTAAATGAAAAGGAAAGTGCTGCCCTCCCCGGAGAGGTAAAAACAGAAACCTTTTCGGGAAAGTACAATGGTCCGACGGCACGCCCAACAACGTCTTTCGAAAGCGGCAACCCGATGAGAAAAGGATGCGCCAACAAAAACAAAGACGATTATATACTTTATTATCAAGCGTTTGAAACATCGGATCCGACGCGCCTATTCGCCGCTTGTGCCATGCACGAAAACAAAAAGGCCGGATTTTGAAATCCGGCCTTTCCCGTCGCAGCAACTTCGGCTACGAACGACAGTGTTGAACTACCTGGACTCGAACCAGGAACGACAGAACCAAAATCTGCTGTGTTACCATTACACCATAGTTCAATCCGATGCTCGAAAGCAGGTACAAAGGTACGGCAAAGAATCGATATTTCAAAAAAAATCCTCCGCGAATGGCCGGGGCAGCAAAAAAAAATTCCACGGAAAGAGGTAAGTTCGGGTCCAAATCACCGGACACCCTCACTACGGCACAGGGATTGCGGCGTTTCGATTCCATTGATAAAATCGATAATTCAATGCAGTAAGATATGATTATAACCATGATTCTGATTTTTGTGTTCGGGTATCTCTGCATCGCGCTCGAACACAAACTACGCATCGACAAGGCCGCGATCGCCCTGCTGATGTGCGGTGCGCTCTGGACGGTATTGAGTCTGCTGGGCAACGACGCCCAGATCGGCACGCAACTGATCGAGCAACTCGGCGATACGAGCGAAATCCTCTTCTTCCTGATCGGCGCCATGACCATCGTCGAACTGATCGACCGGCACGGAGGCTTCCACGTCATCACCGACCACATCAAAACCCGCAACAAACGCAAACTGCTCTGGTTGCTATCGATCATCACCTTCTTTATGTCCGCCGTGCTGGACAACATGACCACGACGATCATTATGATCATGCTGCTGCGGCGTATGATCAGCGGACAGAAAGAACGATGGATCTTCGCCAGCGTTATCGTCATCGCGGCCAACAGCGGCGGAGCCTTTTCGCCCATCGGCGACGTAACGACCATCATGCTCTGGATGCGGGGCAACGTCACCTCGGGCCTGCTCGTGGCCAAACTGTTCCTCCCGGCCCTGGTATCGGTAATCATTCCCACGGCCATCGCCTGCCGTTATATTCCCGACGAAAACGCGCATCCCGAAAAATTAGACACGGCGCCCAAGCTGCCGCCGTTCGTCGGCCCGCGCTTCAGCCACTTCGTTCTCGTCCTCGGTGTCGGCGGGCTGCTGTTCGTGCCCATATTCAAGGCTGTAACGGGACTGCCGCCCTACTTGGGCATGCTGATATCGTTGGGTGTGCTGTGGGTCTTCACGGAGCTCGTCTATGACCACAAACAGAACATGGAGGAATCGATCAAAAACCGGGTGTCGAAAGTACTCAAACATATCGATATGCCCACGATCCTCTTCTTCCTGGGTATTCTGATGTCGGTCGCAGCATTGCAGAGCGCCGGTCTGCTGACCGACTTCGCCGACTTTCTGGACAAAAACGTACACGAAGTCTATACGATCGCCGGAATCACCGGTCTGCTGTCGGCCGTAATCGATAACGTGCCGCTGGTGGCTGCCTGTATGGGTATGTACCCCGTCGCCGATACGGCAGCCCTGGCCTCGAGCCTCGCCCCGGCTTATATGCAGGCGTTCGTACAGGACGGTATCTTCTGGCACCTGCTGACTTTCTGCGCCGGCGTGGGCGGCAGCCTGCTGATTATCGGATCGGCCGCAGGAGTAGTGGCGATGGGACTGGAAAAGATCGAATTCGGCTGGTACCTGCGTAAAATCACGCTGCTGGCATTGGCCGGGTATTTCGCGGGCATGCTGGTTATTTTCCTCGAACATTTGCTGCTGGGCTAAAGAGCATAACAACAAAAAAAGGGCTGTCTGAAACTTGTTAGACAGCCCTTTTTTATTTGTACTGCTTATTCGAGAGCTTTTCCGAATACGCGATTCTAAAAGGATTAAAAAACTTGTTGGACAGCCTTTTTTACTTTTTCCTTCCGTTGCTTCCGGGACAAGATTCCGCATCAGCGAACTTTGGACATGAACTTCTCACGATCGACGACATAGCGGACGTGGACCCCCTCGCCGATCATCCCTTCGGCATCGCGGGCCCCGACATTGAAGGTGAGCTTGCGCCCTTCGACTTCGGTCAGCACGGCGGATGCGACGATTTCGGCACCGACGCCCGAAGGCTTGATATGGGTCACGTTCATCTCGGCGCCGACGGTCGTCGAACCTTCCGGCAAATGGTCGGCCACAGCCTTCATCGCCGCATTTTCCATCAGGGCCACCATAGCCGGCGTAGCGAATACCTGCAAGTCGCCCGATCCCATCGTCGCAGCCACGTTGCCGCCATCGACCGTTACCTTACTTTGTGCAGAAAGTCCTTTTTCCATCATAATACAACCGTTTTTTATTGCGTTAATAATTCAGAATCGTTATCTTTGAACATAGCTTTGGATAGGAGGCGCCTCGGAAAACCGGGAACAAGTCCCGTTTTCGCTCGGCTTTCACTATCTTTGCAGAAGATAGGATTCGGTTCGGCAATCTTTGCGTGCAAGCCCGCACGATTGCTCTCACCTTTCACTATCTTTGAATTGCGAAGAGGATTCGAAATCCGTCCGCTTCGGACAGAAGCGCCCTCTCCGTCCTTGTGTTTCATCCTGACAAAGGTACGAAAATTCCGGTTCCGATGAAAAAGTGGTTTTTCCTATCCCTGGTATTGCTGCTCTCCCTGCCCGGGCAGGCATCGGCCCGACGCGGACAGCCGGGCCGATGGCACACCTCTTTCGAAATCGGACCCGACGGCGACACGATCTCGGTCGTCCCCATAAAACCCGTCTTCGTATTCAGCAAAAAAGCTGACCTGCGCCGTTACCGCAAACTGGTCGAAGCGGTGAAGAAAGTCTATCCCGTAGCCCAGGCCGCCAAAGCACAAATGGTTCAAATGGAGGCGGAACTGCTCCGGCTCGAAACGAAAAAGGAACAGAAACAATACATCAAAGGCATCGCCGCAGCGATCAAAAAGGAGTACACGCCCGTGCTGAAACACATGACCCGTACCCAGGGCCGCGTGCTTCTGAAGCTGATCGACCGGGAAACGAAATACACGGCTTACGAAATCCTCCGGGAGTTCCGGGGCGGCTTCGTCGCGGGATTCTGGCAAAGCGTATCGCGTATCTTCGGACAGAATCTCAAGTCGGAATACGACCGAGAAGGGGACGACAAGGTACTCGAACAGATCGTTCTCTATTACGAAGCGGGGCTGCTGTAAACCGCATCCGCCCGCCGTTCACAGACAACCGCCCCTGCTTTCCGTCCGCCTGCAATCTCCGCAGCCACCGGCGGCACGATCGAATGCCATCCCCCTCCCATTCGACAGACGAAAATACCCATACGGGCACGATCTCCGGACCGCTCCGTCAAAATACAAATATATTTGTATTTCTGTTCGGCATTTTCCTAATCTTTAGCTTCACCTCAAACGCTTCAATCCGACAAAGTGCAGATAAACTTGCTTCCGCACCCGGCTTTTTTCTAATCTTTAACGTCGTTCAAGCATTCCGCCTCAGCAAAATACAAATAAAATTTGCTTTTGCACGCAGTTTATTACTATCTTTGTAATGTTTAGCAAAATTGGATTTTGAACATGAAAAAACTTGTGTGCCGCTTTTTATGCCTGGGAATCGTCCTGGCCGTTTCGATGAATCTCGTCGGTTGCAGCGACGACGACGGACCGGTGGGAACCCTCTATTTCCCTCGTGATGTTTGTATGGTCGATAAGCCCGGAGGAACGGCTTCGGTAGAATTTACGGCTGTGAATATCGTGAAGCTGAACATTACCGATACGCCTGAAGGCTGGACGGTGACCGCCGATTTGCAGACGAGCCGGATGACCGTGACGGCCCCCGCAAGTGATGACTCCGATGCCGAAACGGGAGGAGTCCTGACGTTGGTCGGTTACGATACCGACGGAAAGACCGTTTCCGCCGATTTGAGGGTCGGAATCGGGCGGACCGTCGATCTGACGGGGCAGACGGCTAACTGTTATATCGCCAACTATGCCAATGCCTACTATACTTTCGACGGTACCGTAAAGGGAAACGGCGAAAAGATTCCTACGGCTCGGGTAGAACTTATGTGGGGAAGCACGTCGCATATGATCGAGAACCTGACGCTCGATGACGGTCGGGTTTCGTTCTTCGTCGCGGCGGATAAGAAAGGTGAGTTTATCGAAGGAAACGCATTGATCGCTGCTTTCGATGCCCAGGATAAGGTGGTTTGGAGTTGGCATGTGTGGGTTACGCAGTACGATCCTTCGGCGGAGTCGGTTACTTCGGCTGCCGGAGATGTTTTCATGACCCGTAATCTGGGAGCCGGAGCCGGCGGCAATGCCACGGAGGACGACATATATCTCTCCTACGGACTTTATTACCAGTGGGGACGTCCGACTCCGATGATCGGGCCGGCGTATTATAACTGTGCATTTGCGGAGGATCATAAGATGTATAATATCAACGGCCGTCTTACTTATCTTGACTATGTGGAATCCACCCCCGAAACGGGTACGATGGAGTATGCCATAGCCTATCCGATGAGTTTTATTCTGGGAGTCGAGGAGTCCGGTTACGATTGGCTCTATTCCGACCATGACAACGAGTTGTGGGGGGCGGTCAAGACCGTTTACGATCCCTGTCCTAAGGGATGGAAGGTTCCGGACAAGGATGTTTATGCCGATTTTATGATCGGCGACGATCATGACCAGGAGCAAACGGAGGCGTTGCGCGAGGCTTACGGCTGGAACCTGACCGACGGAACGATGACTTCATTTTTTCTCGGAGGCGGGCGTCGCCCTTATCTGACGGGGCTTATCCAGAATGTAAACAGCAATGCGGACGCGCAACCGTGGATCGGTTGTTATTGGACAAGCGGTTTGGGAACCGACGAATTGAGCGCTTCGGGCCTCTATTTTTCGCTCGATACGGACGATGCTGCTTCGAGTGAATTTGTTCCGGCACGGAACTATCAACGAGCCAATGGTTTGCAGGTTCGTTGCGTAAGGGAATAATATCTTTTTCCCGAATCAATATACCTTATTTTCGCCGGAGTTTCCGCTCCGGCGATTTTTTTTGGTATAACAGTTGTTCCTCTTTGGGGAAGATTTTTTAATGTCTGCAAACATGAGAGTACAAACCGGTAAAGGAACCATTCCATGGATGACCGTGTTGGCGGTCTGGTCGGTATCGGCCGTCGTTTCGCTGCCCGGACTTGCCATTTCCCCTATTCTCGGCGACTTGAACAAGGTCTTTCCGCATGCGACCGATCTGGAGATACAGATGCTTACTTCGTTGCCTTCGGTGTTGATTATTCCTTTTATGCTGCTGGCAGGCCGTTTGTCTGTAACCGGGAATAAGTTCAAGCTGCTTGTGGTCGGGCTTACGGTCTTTTTCCTGAGCGGCTTCGCCTGTCTTTTCATTAACCAAATGTGGCTTCTGATTCTGGTAAGTTGTCTTACGGGTATCGGTGCCGGTATTATCATTCCTTTATCGACGGGATATATCGTGGACTATTTTACGGGGGATTATCGTGTCCGGCAGTTGGGCTACAGTTCGTCGATCAATAACCTTACGTTGGTGCTGGCCACTGTGTTGGCGAGCTACCTGGCCAATGTCGATTGGCATCTGCCCTTCCTGGTATATACGTTGCCGGCGATTCCGCTGATCCTTTCAATCTTCATCCGCCGAACTCCCGCCGCCCCGGAACCTGTCGGGAGCGATGAGCTGAAGCACAAGAAGATCGACTGGCCGAAGCTGGCTGCGGTCATGGGATTTTATTTTCTGGCGACTTTCCTGGCATTGGCTATCACCTTCTACATTTCATTCCTGGTGGATCCGCACGGCAACCGGAATTCCTTCTCGGGGCTTTTGGTGTCCTTGTTTTTCCTGGCTATCATGTTGCCCGGCTTTTTCCTTTCCCCGATCATCCGGCGTCTGCGCGGCAGTGTCAATCTGGTTTCGTTGATTATGATCTGTGCGGGATTGCTCTTTATCGGACTCTTCAAGGCGCATTTCTGGTTGATTGCGGGATGTACTCTCGTGGGACTCGGATACGGCATTATTCAACCGATTATTTACGACAAGGCGGCTGTGGCTGCTCCACCGCAATCGGCGACGCTGGCTCTTTCGATCGTGATGTCGGTGAATTACCTGGCCATCGTTCTCTGTCCGTTTATCATCGATCTGTTGCGAAATACTCTGCACATGCAGGGCGAGCGATTCCCGTTTATTTTGAATGCGGTATTGGCCTTTGTTGCGGTCTTGCTCACCTGGCGGTACAGAAATAGCTATGCCTTCGGGTTGGATAGGTCTTATTACCAGAGCGATAAATAGCAGAAGGAAGCCGCTCAAAAAAGCGGCTTCCTTCCGTGTTGCCGGTGGTCTTTCCTGGGGACCCTATGTTGCCGGGCGTTGCCGCTTTGCCGGCAACGTCCGGTCGTTTTATGCTCTGCGTCGGTCCGCAATTCTTTTTTGTGCCGTTTATTCCCCGGACGTGGCATTCTTCACGCAACGTACCGGCATGCCCGAGCGACAGTCGATGTCGATTATGTTTACCTGGTTGCTTTTCGAGAAAAGCAGGTATTGGTAGTTCAGATCCTCCGGAGTATAGACCGATCTTTCGGTACTCGTACAGAGCAGGTAACCTTTGGAGAAATCCCCGGACATCAACGATCCGATGTATTTCCCGCTCGGATCGCGTGTCCCGGCATAGGTGAAGAAGGAGCTGCCGAGTTCACTGTTCACGGCGATAAGCGATTCCAGATCCGCCCGGGTCGGAAGGTGCCATCCTTCCGGACAAATGCCTTGCACGCCCTCGATATTGCGGAAGTTATCCGCAGTAACAGGTTCCCCTACGGCTGTAGCCAGATCGTAGAGCAACCCCTGCCGTTGGATGTATTCCGTGTCGCTGGATGCGGTAAAGGAGGTCGTACAGGGGTACCAGATGCCGTTTTCGTCGGACGGGGACGAGGAAACGCGTTTGCCTTCGGGAATGTAGCGCAGGTTTTCCGCCATCCAGGTCGTACCGTTGCTGAGTTGCCGGATGCGGTACTTGACGCCTGCGTACTCCAGCAGGTCGGAATCTTCCGGCAGGTCGTCTTCGACCGGAGCGATCGCTCCTCCGTCCTCCCAGCCTTTGACGGCGCCGCTGATGGAGGCGTAGATTTTGTTCGTATTGCTGATTACCGCCTCGATCGCATATTCCGCGCCGGATTGCAGGTCGGTCGCCTGGAATGTTTTGATGTGCCGGTTACCGTCGGAAGTTTGGATTTCGAGTTCGAGTGCCGCCCGTTGCGGTACGAGAATGGCTTCATACCGTCCTGCGGTCACCGTTGGAAAGGGATAGATATCCGTTTCCGCCGAAGAAGCATCGACCTGGACGCTTTTTGTCGAAAGATCGACGGTAGCCGTGCAGCGGCTGCCCTTCAGGGTGACTTCCTGGATCGTATTGGCGGAGTTGTTCGTAATGTCGATCACGATTTTGGTGAGCAGGTGGGTGAATACCATATTCACGGCCGTTTGGCTCGGTACGACGTCCGTCGCCGTCGCTGCCAGCAGGTCCGAGGCTTCGTGATCGGCGGCGAGCTTCTGGTCGGCACGAACGGTGAAGCTCGCCGGAGCTCCTTCCGCCAGGTAGGGATAGTAAGCCGTGAGATTCGATTTTTCACTCGAATCGTCGTACCAGAACAGGTCGTCCGAAACGAAGACCGTACCGTCGAAACGCAGAGGCGTATTTTCACAGTAGTTGGCACCGGATTTGACGATCGTGAGTCCGATGCGGTCCCCGGTGTCGAAATTGAGCCCTGTAACACGGGAGATGCTCGGAGCGATTCGGATGCGGGATTGTACGGGGCCTTCGACAGAGTCGTTCTTGCTGCTGCATCCTGTCAGCAATGCGAGGCCGGATAGGATCAGGAAGAATTGTTTCATAGCGTTTTCGGGTTAATTGTTTTTTGTAAGAAGTATATACAAAAGTATAAAAAATAATATATTTCGTTCAATTTATGGAACGATAAAGTCTGTTTTTGCGGTGAATTGGGTGCTTGTGATGCAATAAGCTCGTTCTTTTGCCGGTCTTGTCCGCAAAGGGAATGTCCGGAGGTGTAATTGTACGAAACAGAGAAGCCCTTCCGTCGATGACGGAAGGGCTTCTCTGTTGTTTTTTGCGGTTACATCCGCAGCGAAATGCCTCCTACGCAGTTCATGTCCTCTTTGAGCGGACACCAGGAGAGATGGGTGAAGAGTCCGATTCGGAAGGAACCCATGCTTTTGACCGCCCACAGTTTTCCGGCGTTTATGAAGACGTTTTTCACGGCAAAACCTTTGGCTCCGCCTTCTCCTGCCGTTTTCCAGGGCGCGGCTCCTACGCCCGTTTTCAGGTCGATGGTTTTGACCGTAAAGGGATAGGCTACCTCGACGTATGAGGAGTAGCACCGCCGCCCCCGGGTATCGACATCCCGCGCTCCGAAAAGGATCGTGTACCAGGAGAGCGTGATGGGGACTTTGCGCGATACCTGCCATTCGATGCCAGCTTCGATGCGGTGCGGGGAGTCGGCGCCGAAATGGAAGTAGTTGCGGCTGATCTGCGGATTCCGGTCCGAGGCCGAACCTTCGTCGTAAAGGTCTTTGAGGTGGAAGGTGATGTTTTTGAGTCGGTAGCTGAGCATCAGGTCCGCCTCTTTGTATGAACTCGACGTGAAATCGACCGATCCCCAGGCTGCTATCGTAAAGTTTCCTATGCCGAGCGTCAGTCCCGGTTGCAGACTGGGGCCCGCTTCGTAAACACCGCGCCAGATATAACTGCTGACCAGATCCATCTCGACCTGAAGCGTTACGCCCGGTCTTTTTCCCTCGGGAAGTGCGGTTTCTTCCGCCTTTGTCCGAAGTGCGGACAACAGAAGACAGGGGATAAGGAATAGGAACATCATGCGGTTGGGTCCCGCGTGGCGTGAGAGGTTTCTCATATCGGAAATAGGGTTAATCGGCTGCAAATGTAGCCTTTTTCGATGGACTGTGCAACTGTTTCGTCGGGCGTGTAACGGATTTGAAACGGTTGTTTGACGCTTTTGTAACGAGGGTGTAGCCCGGGTGAAACAGCGGCCCGGTACTTTTGCCGCTGTAAAATAATAAGTGGATGAATAGATTTTTATTGATTGGGTTATTGATGCTGAAGGGGGTCTGCACGACGGTTGCAGCGCCCCTTCTGTCTGTTGTGACCGGTACGGTGCAGGACGCATCGACCGGCGAGGCGGTCATCGGCGCCGCCGTGATTTTGCAGAATACGACGTATGGGGCCGTCGCCGATGCCGACGGCCGCTTCGTTATTAATAATGTAAAGCCGGGCACTTATACGATCGAAGTGCAGATGCTCTCCTACCAGCGCGTAGTGATCGAGGGGTGTCAGATCAAGCCGGGAGAGAATACCCTGCCGCTGATTTCGCTGCAACCCTCGGCCGAAGAGATCGACGAGGTGGTCGTGACCACCGTGCGGCGGCTTTCGAGCGAGGCGGCCGTGATGCAGGCCGTCCGCAACTCCAAGATGGTCGTGAGCGGTGTGTCGAAGCAGATGATCGCCCGCACGCAGGACCGCGATGCGGGTGAAGTCGTGCGACGCATACCCGGTATCTCGATCATCGACGACAAATTCATCGTGGCGAGAGGTCTCTCGCAGCGTTATAATAATGTGTGGGTCAATGATGCGGCCATTCCGAGCTCGGAAGCCGATTCGCGGGCCTTCTCCTTCGATCTGATCCCTGCGGGGCAGATCGAGAACATCATGATCCTGAAGTCCCCCGTTCCGGAAATCCCTGCGGATTTCACGGGCGGGTTCGTCAAGATCAACACCAAAGATACGCCGGGAGAACTACCCTTCGCCCTCTCCTACTCGATCGGGTTCAACACGGCGACCTTCGGCCACGACTTTCTCTACAATCCGGGAAGCGGCAGCGACTGGTTCGGCTGCGACAACGGCAAGCGCGGCGTGCGGGGTGGTATTACGGGTGCTTTTGATAACGACGATCCGGATTTCGTTACCGACATGACCCGTCACGGCTTCAACAACGACTGGTCGATCAAGACCCGCAAGCCGATTCCCGACCAGCGGTTCTCATTCTCCTACGGCCACAGCTTCCGCCTGGGCAACGGCGCCGATCTGGCGCTGAACGGAGCGCTCAATTACAGCTATGCCACCCGGACCTTCTCGAATATGGAAAACTCCCGTTACGGGGTTTACAACAAGGTGGAGGACAAACCCGAATACTACTACAAATATACCGACGACCAGTACCAGACCAACGTCAAAGTGGGCGCCTTGCTGAATCTGGCTTACCTGAACGGAAAGAATCGCTACTATTTCCGTAACATTTTCAACCAGATCGGACAGGACAAGCTCACGCTGCGCGAAGGCTGGCAGAATATGTCGTCGCTCTATATCCAGGAGAAAACGGAGTATTGCTACACCTCTCGCAGCACGTACAGCGGGCAGATAGCGGGTGTACATACTCTCGAACTGGGAACTCTGGACTGGGATGCCGGATATTCCTACGCCGACAAGAACCAGCCCGACCGCCGCATCGTCAACCGGCAGGAGAACGACATGGTGGGCGATGCGCACTACGGTCAAATGCAGATCGATCAGAACGAGATCCGGCGTGACTTCATGAAATTGCGCGAACACATCGCTTCGGCGGGCATCAACTACTCCTGCACCTTGCGCGAAGGTTCGTCGTTCGCCCCCGAACTGAAGGTCGGACTCTACGGCGAATACCGTACGCGGGATTATCGCACCCGGGCCTATTTCTATCGCTTCGACACGGACAACCTGCCTGCGGACTTTGCTTACGGCGATGTGATCGACGATATTTTGCAAGACGGTAATTATGGCGCCGACAAGCTCTATATCTACGACGACAGCGACAACCGCAACAGCTACAAGGGCGACAACATCCTGACGGCGGCTTATGCCGGCATCGACCTGCCCTTCGGCCGCTGGAACGTTTACGCCGGCGTCCGGTTCGAATACAGCCGCATGGCGCTCACCTCGTACACCAAGATCAAGGACTGGGACAGCGAAACACGAAACTATACCCATGCCGATCCCTTCCCTTCGGTCAATGTGACGTACCGCATCAACGACAAGCACCTGCTGCGTGCCGCTTACGGTATGTCCACCAACCGTCCTGAATTCCGCGAAGTTTCCCCTTCGGTCTATTACGATTTCGACCTGTTCAGCGACGTGAAGGGTAATGCCGATCTGAAAGCGGCCTATATCCAGAACGCCGATCTGCGCTGGGAGTGGTATCCGGCTGCGGGCGAAGGTATCTCGGTGGCCGTGTTCTACAAGCATTTCCGCAATCCGATCGAAACGGCTATTCTCGATGCGGGCAGCGGCAGTTATACTTACACGTTCGAGAATGCCGACCGGGCCAATCTGTACGGTGTGGAGCTGGACGTGAAGAAAAACCTCGATTTTATGGGGATGCGCAATTTCTCGGTGGTTCTGAACGGTTCGCTCATGAAGAGCCGTGTGGATTTCGACGACGAGAGCCTCGAGCACGACCGTCCGTTGCAGGGCCAGTCGCCCTATCTGGTCAATGCCGGACTCTTCTACCAGTCGCCCAAACTGGGCCTTACGGTCGGTGTCCTGTATAATCGCATCGGCAAGCGCATCGTGGGCATCGGTCGCAGCGATATGAGCGTGGGCGGCAGCATTGACAACGATATTCCGGATATGTACGAGATGCCGCGCAACGCGCTCGACGTGGTGGTCAGCAAATCTTTCGGCAAGCATTGGGAGCTGAAGTTCAACGCCAAGGACCTGCTCAACGAGAAGGTGCAGTTCGCCCAATTTCCGAAATTCGAGAACGGAGGCGATGTGGTGTCCCGCAAGCAAATCACCAAACAGTTCACGGCGGGACGGATGTTCTCGCTGAGCGTGACGGCCAAATTTTAAGTGAATCGCAGAAATTCGTTCGGGTTATACCAAGTGAGAAAATAGTCGAAGTAAAATCAACCTTTTTTAATTAAATAAATTATGAAGAAAATTTTATGGGCAGCATGTTTGATGGCTGCGTTGAGTCTCGCAGGATGCAGCGACGACGAGAACGGTAACGGTGGCAATGGAGGCAACGGCGGTAGCGGCGAGGGCGGAAATCCGTCCGGCGGCGATCTGACGGAGATACTCTTCGAGGACGGGACCCAGATCGGCGACGGACGTCAGGAGTTCGAGATCAAGGGCGACTACTCGCTTCCCAAAGGTACCTACCTGTTGAAAGGCTGGTGCTATATCGCCGACGGTGCGAGCCTGACGCTGGCTCCGGGTACGATTATCAAGGGCGACAAGGAAACCAAGGCAGCGCTCATCGTAGAGCCGGGCGGCCAGTTGTGGGCTAAAGGCACGCAGAGCGAGCCGATCGTCTTCACCTCCGAGATGCCTGCCGGCAGCCGTCGGCCGGGCGATTGGGGCGGTATCATTCTCTGCGGTCGCGGTGTGAACAACAAGGGGACGATGCAGATCGAGGGCGGTCCCCGCACTACGCACGGAGGCAGCGACAATGCCGACTGTTCGGGTGCCTTGAGTTACGTGCGCTGCGAGTTCGCCGGCTATCCCTTCAAGGAGGACCAGGAGATCAATGCCATCACGTTCGGTTCGGTGGGATCGGCTACGCAGATCGACCACGTGCAGGTGTCCTATTCCAACGACGACTCCTACGAGTGGTTCGGCGGTGCGGTGAACGCCAAATACCTGGTTTCCTACCACACCTGGGACGACGATTTCGATACCGACAACGGATTCTGCGGCAAGGTGCAGTTCTGCCTGGGCGTGCGCCATCCCCGCATTGCCGACACCTCGGCGTCGAACGGTTTCGAGAGCGATAACAACGGCGAAGGTTCTGCCACCTCTCCTTTCACCTCCTGTGTCTTTTCGAACGTGACCTTCGTCGGTCCGGTCGGTCAGGATGCAGCATTCTCCAACACTTCCGACTATATCACCGCAGGCGATATGAATCCCAAGAACGGTTCCAAGCTGGGCCAGTTCCAGTCTGCTATGCAAGTGCGCCGCAATTCGCATCTGAACTGTTTCAATTCGGTGGCGATGGGTTTCCCCGTCGGTCTGATCGTGGAGAACGACAAAGGTTCGCAGACGCAGACTGCGGCGTCCGAGGGTACGTTGAAGATTCAGAACGTCTATATGGCCGGTATGACCGTCCTGGGCAGCGACGTGAACAAATCGTTCGAGGATGGTTTCTGCGACAACGGCGACAAAAACAGCATCGACAAGTCGAAGGAGTCCTTCTCTTCGACCTATTTCAAGTCGATAGCTTCGAACAAGTATTTCGATGCGATCGCCGATCTGAAACTCTCCCAGCCCAACAGCCTGCAAGCCAATCCGAACTACGGCCCGCTCTCCGATAGCCCGCTGCGCGGGGCCGCTTCTTTTACCGATCCGCTGGTTGCCAACGGTTTCGATGAGGTGACCTATATCGGAGCCTTCGCCGACGAGAACGACGGATGGATGTCGGGTTGGACGGAGTTCGATCCCCAGAACAAAGCCTATTAAACCGGGCTTTCGATCAAGCGTTAATAAAAAGTAAAAAGGGAAAGGCAGCGTTTGAAACGCTGCCTTTCTTCTTTTTGTTTTCGGTAAATCCGATTGTCGGATCTTCGACGTGAAAATGTCAGGAGTTCGGCTTTTTTCCGTCGAGCCATTCGATGCCCCGGTGAGTGGCGATTCCGCGCAGGAGAGCCCACCCGAA
>ERZ1027063.336-NODE-336-length-22798-cov-5.402805_pt1 | contig 22798 bp, 14 predicted proteins | sample MGYA00519423_ERZ1027063 | MGnify/ENA primary metagenome ERZ1027063 (study PRJEB26926, sample SAMN06164493) | human gut metagenome | biome: ENVO:00009003; feature: ENVO:2100002; material: ENVO:00002003 | host: Homo sapiens | place: USA | collected 2012 ...
TCTCTTGGCATGAAGCAGAAATTGAGGCTTGCGCAGGCGATTATGGAGGGGCAGGATATTCTGATTTTGGATGAGCCTTTTAACGCATTGGACTACAAAACCTATGAGGATGTAAAGGCCATCATCCGTATGCTGAAAGCGGAAGGCAAGACCATTTTTCTGACTTCACACCATTATAAGGATATTGAGCAGTTATGCGATCAGGTGTATTCGCTTGAAGATTGTCAGCTTCTGCCGATTACAGAAGAAATCGCGGCGCGGTATCGAGAAATGGATTAGCCTGCAAAAGTATATTGAACATACCGGTTGCCGCCCTGGGCAGCGTGAAGTCCAAGCTGCTGAAAAGCTTGTCGTAAAACATGGCGGCGCTTTGGGATGTGAACAGCGTCACATCCTGAATGATTTCCTGTCGGTAGATAGCGGCCAGCCCCTTTCCGGTTGGTTTTCTCTCAAGTCAATTTTACCAAAAAGGGGCTCGCTTTCTATACCAATGGAATGATTTTCGGTTGAAGCCATGTCTGGGAACCATTGCAATTACTGCGTTTCTTGCGTTTTGCTCATGGCGGTGTTATGATTATTTCGTGAGGTGATCCCATCCGGTTCCCGCGCACGAGAGGACTTCCGCCGCACAAGCGACGGCACACGCCAAATGCCGGAAATGCCAGAAAGGACTTTACTTATGCGGCGCAGCCCTGTATAATCGTTTAAGATAGAAAATCGTCGAAAGACTATGCTGCAGGGCCATATGTCTGAGCGGGAGAGCCCCTATGATCGACCGACCGCACTCTTTTAAGGAAACACCGCGCAGTGAAAGCTGCGGTATTGCCTTAGCAGGACTGCGGTCAGTTTTTTTCTCTGCGAAAGGAGGGAGCATCGGTGAACCGCGTGTTCCGCGAGGAAAAGAAATATCTGATCTCGCTGCCGGAGGCGCTGCAAGCCTGCCATCGGCTCGCGCAGGTCATGCACGAGGACCCGCACAACGGCATAAGCGGCTACCCTGTCCGCTCGCTTTACTTCGATACGCTCGACGACAGGGACTTCCACGAAAAGGCTGCGGGCGTAGAGCTGCGGCGCAAGCTGCGCCTGCGCTGCTATGATCCGGCGGCAGACTTCGCCATGCTGGAGATGAAGCAGAAGCAGGGCGCAAGTCAGCTCAAGCGCTCTCTGCGCGTGACACGGGAGGATGCCCAAGCGCTCACGCGCGGCGACTACGCGCCGCTGCTGCGGTATCCGGAGTCTTTTGCCGCGGAGTGCTACGCGCTGATGCACAGCCGGTGCTATCGCCCCAAAACGATCGTAGAATACGACCGCAAGGCATTTATTGCCAAGGAGAACAAAATACGCATTACCTTTGACAGCCGCATTGTTTCCGTCGAGAGCTGCTTCGACCTCTTTTCGCCGCGGCTGAACATGAACCCCGTGCTCGATCCGTACTGCGTGGTGCTTGAGGTCAAGTACAACGGCTTTCTGCTCGATTATCTTCGCGAGCTGATCAACAGCGTGGATCGCAGTGAGCTTTCTGTCAGCAAATATGTGCTTGCCCGCCAAAACGGATGTCAGACGAGGCTATAGGAGGAAAACACCATGAGACAACAGATCCTGAACCTTTTTACCACACCCCGCGATATGTCGTGGGAGGATATTCTGCTCAATATCGTCCTTGCCGCCGTGCTGGGTTTTTTTATCTTCCTGTCCTACGCCATCTCCCACCGCGGGACGATCTACAGCCGCAAGTTCAACGCCTCACTCGTCATTCTCGCGGTGCTGACGGGGACGGTCATGACCGTCATCGGCAACAACATTGCGCTGTCTCTCGGTATGGTGGGCGCGCTGTCCATCGTCCGCTTCCGCACCGCCATCAAGGACTCGCGCGATACGGTTTATATTTTTTGGTCCATCATTGTCGGCATCTGCTGCGGCGTGGGCGATTATGCCGTGGCCTGCATCGGCAGCGCTGTGACCTTCGCGGTGATCCTGCTGCTCGGCTGCATCAAGAGCGATAACCGGATGCTGCTCATCATCCGCGCCCACCGCAGCAAGCAGGAGCCGATCAAGGCGCAGGTCTACAAGCTCTTTCGCGCCAAAGCGACGCTGCGTGTGGAAAACACGACGGAGGATACGGTCGAACTGATCTACGAGATCACGCAAAAGCTCCTGCGCCGCGCAGAGCAGACAACGCCGGACATTCCCGGCAGCATCTATTCGTTGGGAAGTATCGACTATGTCAATCTTGTCATGCAGAACGACGAGGTGTCGAACTGAGAAACCGGAAAGAGGGGAGCGGAGACGAACATGAAATACAAGCGAATGGCTCTTGCGGCCTGTGCGCTGCTGCTCCTCCTATCCGCAACAAACCTGTCAGCCGTGCTGACCGATGAGCACCCACGCTATCATCAGCATCTTGAGCGCCTCGCCTATACACCCTGTGCCGAGCATGACGGCGAGACGCTCTGCACGCATCTGCCGCTCGTGCTCATCGACACTGGCGGAGAGGCGATCCCGGGCGTGCCCATCCAGAGCGGCGGCAGCGGCCGTGAGGACGATGCTTTCACCACGACCGCAGACGGCAGTACGCTGCTGCGCGCGTCCGTCTCGGTGGTGGATCATGCCGAGGGCAACAATCACCCCGCCGACACGCCGACGCTTCAGAGCGTCATTGACATTCGAGTGCGGGGCAACTCCTCGCGCTATTTTGATAAGCACAGCTATCTTGTCAAGACGCTGACGGACGACGGTGCGGCCTCGCGCGATGTCGCCATGCTGGGGATGGATGCCTTCGACGAGTGGGCGCTGCATGGGCCGTACCTCGATAAGACGCTCATCCGCAATTATATGTGGTACAATCTTGCGGGCGAGATCATGGACTACGCGCCAAATGTGCGCTTCTGCGAGGTACTGCTCAACGGAGTGTATCAGGGGCTTTATGTTATGACGGAGACTGTCAGCTCCGGCGCGGATGCCCGCTTGAAGCTCACGGAGCCGTCGAAGGACACGGTGCAGACGAGCTATGCTCTGCGCCTTGACCGCGGCAGCGGCAACGAGGTCAAAAACATCGAGACCTTCTCCCAATACGCCCTGCGAAATCTGCAGGATATAGACATCGTCTATCCGGGAACAAAATGGCTTACGCCGGAGCGCGCGGCGTGGATCGCACAGGATTTCTCCGACTTTGAAAAGACACTCTACTCCTATGACTATGATACCGAGCCCTATGCATGGTGGGAGCAGGCGGACATGAGCTCTTTCGTGGACTACTTTATCCTCAACGAGTTTACCTGCAACTATGATGCGGGCTGGCTTTCCACCTATATCTACAGGGATGTGCGCGGCAAATACAAAATGTGCATCTGGGACTTCAACTCCGCCTGTGACAACTACAGTCATCCGGTCGCAGAGCCGCAGCATTTTGAGCTGCAATATAATGTCTGGTACTATATGCTCAGCAAAGACGAGAAGTTCATAAACGCCGTCATCGACCGCTACCGCGAGCTGCGTCAGGGCATCCTCAGCGACGAGTATCTCTGCGCCTACATAGACGACGTTACCGCGTGGCTCGGCGATGCCGTCGAGCGCAACTTCTCCGTCTGGGGCTACACGCTCGAAAAGGATATGCTCTCCCCCGCGTGGCGCAACCCGCACTCACACGCGGCTGCCGTCGCGCAGATGAAGCGCTTTTGCATCGAGCGCGGCGCGTGGATGGACGAGAATATCGACATTCTTCGCCAGTACAGCCACGAATCCAAAAACAAGAAATTCAACCACTGAGCCACCACACCATCGAGAAAGGAGGGCGGCGGCTTGAAAAGATTTCTCATCGTGCTCACCGCCCTGATCTTAGGCTATCTCGCCTACGACACCGCGCGCTACTACCTCGGCTGGTACATCGACCTTCAGCCGGACACGCCGGTCAGCGCTTTCATGTCCACCGACGCGCAGCACCTTTATATGGACCGCGGCGCGGGACCGGAGGAGTTCACCGTCAAGGGCGTGAACCTCGGCGTGGGCATCCCGGGCGAGTGGGCGACGGACTACGCCGTCAGCAAGGAGACCTATCTGCGCTGGTTTGCCCAGATGCAGGAAATGGGCGCGAACACCGTGCGCGTCTACATTACGCTCCACGACGACTTCTATAACGCCTTCTACGAGTACAACACCGCGCGCGAGGAGGCGAACGAGGAACCGCTCTGGCTCATCCACGGCGTATGGGTGAACGACTATATCCAAAACTCCCACCGCGACGCCTATGACAAGGACTTTCTTGAGACCTTCGTCAGGGACGGGCGCACACTGGTCGACGTTCTGCACGGCAACAAGAAGATCTCGCTCGGGCGGGGCACGGGATCGGGCTTCTACACCAAGGACGTTTCCCGCTGGGTCATCGGCTATATTCTCGGTGTGGAGTGGGAGGATGTGACCGTCACCTACACCAACCACAAATACCCCGATCTGCCGCCCTATCAGGGAACGTACCTCTCCGCGACGGAGGACGCCTCCGCCTTTGAATCCATGCTCGCGCAGGTGGGCGATCGGATCGTCTCATATGAAAGCCGCCGCTACAAGACCCAGCGCCTTGTGGCGTTTTCCAACTGGCCGACCACCGACCCCTTCCTCTACCCGGAGGATATCACGACTTTCTTTATGAAGTGCGCGCAGGTGGACGTGGAGCACATCCGCACGGAGGATGCCTTCCTCGCCGGTCAGTTTGCCTCCTACCATGTGTATCCCTACTATCCCGACTATCTCAACTATATCCTCAACCCCGCGGCGATGGACCGCACGCCCATCTGGGACGGCAAGGCCGTCATCTCCCGTGCAGAGACCGGTCCCGGCACGCCCATCGGTTCCGTGCTGCGCCGATCGGACTTCTACGATGAGACCGGCGCGGCGAACACCTACCGTGCCTATTTGCGCGCCCTGCGGCGGCATCACACGATGCCCGTCGTCATCTCCGAGTTCGGCGTTTCCACCGGGCGCGGCATGGCGCAGATCGACCGGAACACCGGACGCAATCAGGGCCATATGTCCGAGCAGGAGCAGGGGCAGGCGCTCGTGGACTGCTGGCGCGACATCACCGCGGCAAACTGCGCGGGCGGCTGCGTCTTTACCTGGCAGGACGAGTGGTTCAAGCGCACCTGGAACACCATGCACGCGGTGAATCTCCAGCGCACGCCGTACTGGAGCGACTATCAGACCAACGAGCAGTATTTCGGTCTGCTCTCCTTCGACCCCGGCGAGGAGGAAAGCGTCTGCTATGTGGACGGCGACCTCTCGGAGTGGACGGAGGAGGATAAACTCTTCGATACCGGCACGCGCGCCCTTTCGATGAAATACGACGAGAAGTTCATCTATCTGCTCGCCTATGAAAAGGGCTTTGCGAACGGACAGAAAACGCTCTACATCCCCATCGACACCACGCCCAAGACGGGCAGCACCTACTGCGAAAACTTCGGCCTGCGCTTTGAGGACCCGGTGGACTTCGTCCTCGCCATCGACGGCAGGGACAACAGCCGCCTCCTGGTGCAGGAGCGCTACGAGGTGCTGCGCGCCATGTTCTACCACGAAACGCACGACGCGGACGCCTACCTTGACCCGCCCGACGCGGACACACCGCTTTTCAAGCCCATCGAATTGATGCTTCAGACGGCGACGCCGCTGCTCACGGGCAACTGGCAGGCAAGCTCTGAGACCTACGAGACGGGCGATCTTGCCTACGGCAACGCGAACCCCGCCGCGCCGGACTACGATTCCCTCGCGGACTTCATCTTCGCGGGCGACTATGTGGAGCTGAAGCTCCCCTGGCAGCTTCTGAACTTTTCAGACCCCTCGCGCATGACCATCCACGACGATTACTATGAAAACTACGGTGTGGACTACATCACCATCGACACGATGTACCTTGGTCTTACCGACGGCGCGGCGCAGGAGCGCACGCCGCTCTATCCCGCGGCGCTCAAGGGCTGGGGCAACACGGTCAGCTATCACGAGCGGCTCAAGCCCTCGTACTACATTCTGCAAAAGCTCTGGCAGTAAAACACACAAGAAAGGAAGAACGCCGGTGTTTGTTCAAATCCTGATCTACGTCTATCTCGGCATCTGCGCCGGCATGATCCTCTTTAACATTGCAACGGCGCTCCTTTCGCGGCGCAGGGAGCATCGGTCCTTCCGCGACGGCATCCGCCTTGAGCTGACGGTCTCGCAGGAGCTTGACCGTCTCGCGGAGACCGGAACGGTCATCGAGAGGCATCTGCGCTTCATGGAGCGCAGACTGCGCCGCGTGAACGGCATGGCGGCCTTTGACGCCGCGCTGGAGTGCCTGTGCGTGAGGCGGCCAGAGCTGACCCGCTCCTATCTGACGGCGCTTAACGGTGTGATGATCACGCTGGCAGAGGATTACTGCCGCCGCGATGAGATCGAGGCGGCGTATTTTCCGTATATCATCCGGAAATACCGGCTTCTCGACGGGCAGGAGAACGAGGCGCTGAAAACGATGCTGCTCGACCTGTTGCATGAATCGAGCATCTACTGCCGCGAGAATGCCATGCAGGCGCTCTACACGGCGGGCGATCCCGCCGTCCTTGTGCGTGCGCTGCGGATCATCGACGCAAGCAGCCTCTATTATCACAGCAAGCTCCTCTCCGACGGCTTGCTGAACTACACGGGCGACACATGGGAGCTTGCCGACGCGCTTTGGGAGGCGTTTGATGCGTTTCAGCCGTGGATGCAGGTGACGCTGCTCAACTATTTCCGCTTTTCCTCCGGCGCATACTGCGAGAAAATACACGCGCTCCTCAACGATCCCGCGCAGGACGACGAGGTGCGCTTTGCCTGTCTGCGCTATCTTGGCCGCTATCCCTATCCGCCCGCCTACGCCGATCTGCTGCGCTATGCGACGCCCTCGGAAAACGCGCGCTGGGAGTATGCAGCCATCGCCTCGTCGGTGCTGGCGAGCTATCCCGGGGCGGAGACTGCGGCGGTGCTGGAGAGGAACCTCTATCATCCCAACTGGTATATCCGCTTCAACGCGTCAAAAAGTCTGGAGCAGCTCGGCTTCGGCTACCGCGATCTGATCGACGTGATCGAGGGGCACGACCGCTACGCCTCCGAGATCCTGCGCTATCGCTTTGATGTGCGGGAGCTGGAGGAGCGAAAGGAGGACGCAGTATGTACGACGGTATAAAGCTGTTTCTTGAGTGGGTGGGCTATTTCTTTATCGCTTATCTGATCGGCTACTCGACCTTTCTGTTTCTGTCGGTCGTCGTCGGCTCACTTGAGCTGTACAAGCACCGCCGGCAGGAAATGTTCAAAAGCATTCTGCCCTCGGATTACTACCTGCCCATCAGTATCATCGTTCCCGCCTACAATGAGGAGGTCACCGTGGCAGACACCGTGCGCTCGCTGCTGACGCTGGAATACCGCGCCTATGAGATCATCGTGGTGGACGACGGATCGAAGGACCGCACCTCGGAGGTGTTGGCCGAGACATTTGATATGCACCTTGTTCACCGGCCCATTCGCCGGCAGATCAACTGTCAGCGCGAGGAATACGTCTATGAGACACGCGCACAGAAGGTACCGGTGACGCTCATCCGAAAAAAGAACGGCGGCAAGGCAGACGCGCTGAACATGGGCATCAACGCCGCAAATTTCCCATACTTTATCTGCATGGACGCGGACTCCGTTCTGCAGTACGACTCTCTGCGCCGCATCGCCCAGCCGATATTGGAAAACGGCAATGTGGTGGCGGTTGGCGGCATCGTCCGCATCTCCAACGATGTTGAGCTGGAAAACGGACGGGTGAAGCATTACCGGCTGCCGCGCAGCATCCTCGCTTTCATGCAGGTGCTGGAGTACGACCGCTCCTTCCTCGCCTCGCGCATCCTCTTTGACCGCTTCAACGGCTCGCTCATCATTTCCGGCGCGTTCGGACTGTTCAAAAAGGACACGGTCATCGCCGTGGGCGGCTACGACAACAAGACCATGGGCGAGGATATGGAGCTGGTGGTCAAGCTGCACGAATACTGCACAATCAACGGCATCGACTATGCCATCCGCTACGCCACCGACGCCATCTGCTGGACGCAGGTGCCCGAGCGGCTGCGCGATCTGTGCAAGCAGCGCAAGCGCTGGCATCTGGGCCTGTTCCAGAGTATGTACAAGCATCGCGTCATGTTTTCCAATCACAGGTTCGGCGCGGTGAGCTTTGTATCCTATCTCTATTTCCTCATCTATGAGCTGCTCTCGCCGTTTATCGAGGTCTTCGGCGTGTTCACGATGGTGCTCGCATGGTGGTGCGACCTCATCAACGTGCCGTTCATGCTGCTCTTCTTCCTCATCTACGCCGTCTTCGGCGGGGTCCTGACGCTCACCGCCTTCTTCTCGCGCATCTACACGGCGGACCTCACGCTCTCGTTCGGCGACGGCCTCAAGGCCGTCTGTCTGTGTCTCTTTGAGCTGGTGTTCCTGCGCTTTATTCTCGCATGGGTGCGCTGCACGGCCTTTATCGGCTATAGGAAGAAAAAACTCAGCTGGGGGCGCATCGAGCGCCGCAAGATCGATTTGAAATAAGGGGGGGTGCCGCCTGTGCGCCGAAAAAAGCTCTTGGAAATCACGCTCTGCGCCGTGCTGACGATCGGAGCGCTGCTGTGCTGTATGCAGGATGCAAGCGCGAGGGAGACGCTTCTGATTTCGGGAAACGCCGATCTCTATCCCATCGAGTCCTATGACCGCGGCAGAGAATGCTATGTCGGATTGCTGCCGGAGCTGTACGAGCGCCTGAGTGAGCAGACAGGGTACGATCTTGTCTATCTTCCGTACAGCAAGAACACAACGCAGGCGCAGCAGGCGGAGAACCGGCAGGCGGACATTATTTCCGCCTATCCCTCCGGCACGGTCGACAGCGGCGCGATGCGCCGTCAAGTGCTGCTCTGCACGATAGAACATGACGGCGCAGAGCGCGCGATATATGTTGGCTTTACCAACGCACTCACGCCGGAACTGGCCGGCGCGCTTTCACAAGCGCTGGAGGACCTCTCCGGCGCGGAGAGCATCGGCGTCCTGGCAGACTATATGAATAGCAGCGGCGCGGAAGCCTACCGTACCAGGTGGCTCATTACGCTCGCCGCATTGATCGCGGCGCTGCTTGCCGCGGCGGTCGCGCTGATAGCCTTTGCGCGAAAAAAGCGTGCCGAGCAAAAGACCAACGCCCTCATCGACCCGCGCTACGGCATCGGCAACGACGGGTATTATCTGAACTGCATGGAAACGCTCATCCCCGCCCCGCTCAGAAGCATCGTCTATGTCTTCTGCATCGGCTGCGATATGCCCTCGCTCGAACGGCGCTTTGGCGAGGCGGAGCGCGAGGAGATCTTCTCCCGCGCGGCGGAGTATCTGCGCCTTGACTGCGGACGCGAGGAATACCTCGCCTGCGTGGGGCGCGGGATGTTCGCGCTCGTGTGTCAGTGCGGCAGCCGCGAGGCGGCACAGCAGCGCGCCGAGGGGCTTATCCGCGGGCTGGACGGCTACCTTGCGGGCTTCCGCGCCGAATATGCCGGCGCGTTCCGCGCGGGCATCTGCTCGCTGTCGGAAAACCCCGACTGCAGCGCCGAGGCTGCGCTCTACAACGCGCGCCAGGGCTGTGCCCACGCGTTCCGCACGGAAACGCCCTGCGCGTTCAGCACGCGCGGCATGATCGACGAGAGCGAGCAGCTCGAGCGTCTGCGCGGCAGCATGAGCAAGGCGGTGGAAAAGGGCGAATTTGAGCCGTACCTCCAGTTCGTCGTCGATCGCGCCGGCACGGTCGTCGGCGCGGAGGCCGTCTCGCGCTGGCAAAACCCGGAGGAGGGACTGCTCAAGCCCTCAAAATACATCGACCTGATGATCCGCGCCGGCACGATCACCGAGCTGGATCTCTATATGCTCCGCTGCGCGTGCGTGCAGCTCCAGACGTGGAAGCGGGAGGGGCGCGGGACGCTGTGGCTCTCGTGCAACTTCACGCGCCAGTCCATCGCAGACGAAAAGATCCTCGCGCGCGTGCGCGAGATCGTCGAGCAGTACGACTTTACGCGCGACTGCCTTGTGGTGGAGCTGACGGAGGACTCCTACGCGCACGACCGCGAGGCGGCGCTGCGGACGATCGAGGGGCTGCACGCGATGGGGCTTCGCATCGTGCTGGACGATATCGGCGCGGGCTATTCCTCGCTCTCCGACCTGAGCACCTACCCAATCGACGGCGTGAAGATCGACCGCAGCATCGTGATCGAGTCCGCCTTGCCGCGTGCCCGCGCGCTGCTGGAGGGCATGATCCGTCTTTCGCACGACATGGGCATCCGCGTGCTGTGTGAGGGCGTGGAGGACAAGGCAACGTGCGACGCCGTGCTTGCGGCGGGCTGCGACTTCATTCAGGGCTTTTATTTCTCGCGCGTCCTGCCCGGGCGCGAAGCGGAATCCTTCTTGCGCAGCCTGGCGGCGCGCGACAGGGGGGAAGGATAAAGGAGAAATGAACATGGTCAACAAAAAACGAGTAGGCATGATGGTGGCGGTCACGCTCCTGACCGGCGTGCTGCTCTTTTGTTCGGTCTTTTTCCTCGTCCGGCGGGCGAATCGTGAGATCACACAGCGCTCCTTTGACGAATTGGCTACCGCGACGCGCCAGATCGCAAAGGATCTTGTCGACGCGGCGAACGCGGACCAGACCATCCTCTCCGCCATGGCGGAGCTGATCGCAGGGCATGACGAGCGTGACAATGACGCGGTGCTGCGCATCATGAAATCCTTCAGCCTCAGTGAGACCTTTGTCTCCACCGTCGCGCTGCTGCGGCCCGACGGCACGCTGCTGCTGACCGACGGCACCCGCTACGACGTTTCCGACACATTCGATTTTGAAACAGAGGCGGCGCGGGGCGCGTACATCTCAGACCGCGTGACAAGCTACTTTGCGCCGGAAAAGCTGGTGGTGCGCAACGTCGTGCCGGTGGTGCGCGACGGCGAGACCGTCGCCATCCTCTACGGCGTCGTCCTCCTGCAGGAGCTTTCCCGAAACTATCAGATCGACCTCTACAACGGCAATGCCTTCCTCCTTCTTGTGGACGGCAACAACGGCGACATCCTGCTGGATACCTGGCATGACTCGCTCGGCAACATCTCGGAGCTGCGTGGCCGCAAAATGCTCAAGGGCTACACCTACGAGGAGGCGATGAAAAAAATCCCCAACGGCATCGGCGGCGATATGTGCACCGTATCCCGCTCCACGGGGCTGACGGTCTACCTGCACTACGAGCCGGTCGGCATCAACAACTGGAGCGTCGTGCTCGGCGTGAGCGAGGCGGAGGCGCTGGCGGGCACGCGCGGCGTGGTGGAGACGCTTTCGATGATGGCGATCATCGTCACCGCGCTGCTGCTGAGCTATCTTGGCTTTATGGTCTGGTATCTCGCCTCGGCGCGACGCGGCGTTTACCGTATGAGCATTACGGACCAGGGCACGGGCCTGATGAACCGTGTCGCCTATGAGAAGTGTCTGCGCAAGAGCGACCAGCGCGTCATCGCTCCGGCCGCCTGCATTTATATCGACGCGAACGGCCTGCACGAGATCAACAACGAGCGCGGTCACGAGGCGGGCGATCAGCTGCTGCACGCGGTCGCAGAGCATCTGCGGGAGCAGTTTCCGAAGGACGATCTCTACCGCGTCGGCGGCGACGAGTTCGTCGTCTTTTCAAAGGCAGATGCAGCCGTATGTGAAGCGCGTATGCAGGCGGTATCATCGGCGCTTGCCGCACAGGACTACAGCATCTCCTACGGCATCGCCGTCTGCGAGGCGGCAAACGGGCTAAGAGAGCTGGTCCGCGAGGCGGACGAGAAGATGCTCGGGAGCAAGCGCGCCTACTACGCCGAGCACGATCGCAGAAGGCCAAGATAACGCCAAGACGATAAAATGACCGCCGGACGATACCGGCGGTCATTTTGTCGTCCAACCAACAAAACCGCTTTAGAATATCGTTCATGATAAGTCCCCCTCTCCGCATGATCTCAACCCGGATTTTCTTAGAGATGAGCAAAACAAACCCTAAAACAAAAGGGCGAATGGTCATCTTATTTTTTATACACATTGAGGCTTAAAGTAACTGTGATATTGGTGATTGGAAAAGAGTGTTCATTTGCAATTCTAAGGGGTGCCCACGGTATTTGCCGCGAAAACCTGTGGAAAGAGTGATAGGGGTGAAATTTTCAACGACTGGCAAAGGCATTTTAAGGGGAAATAGTCAATAACCAAGGCACCGCTTCTGCAAGAATTTTGAGCAAAAAAAGGCTTGCAATTCAAGAAAATCTCGTGTACGATGCCATCCCAATTTTGAAAGCGGAGGTATGGTTTATGTGCAAAGAGAAGGAAATCACTGTGCTCAAGGTCAGCCCTCATAAGAAACCGGAAGTAGACACCCTGAAAAATGAGTTGTCGGCTCTGCAAGAAGCCGTGAGCAGTGGAGTGAAGGACTACCATCACCTGATCCAGTTGGTCGGCGTGGAAGAAGGCGTAGACCTGCTCCTGAACGATGAGGGTGAGCTCATTGACTTTGAGCCTGATCGCCGGTTCGGACAGGACGTGCTGGTTGGCGATTTCTATGTCGTAGGAACTGACGGCGAGAACTTGGCGTCCTTGCCGCAAGACAAGATGGAGAAGTACGCGGCTCTATCTCGCGCTGGTCAAATGCGCGGTGCGAGACAGCGGGCGCAACTGCCTCTATTTTTACCCGGACGCGTATCTCGACGAGGCGCAGAAGCGCGGCATCGCCGACAAGACTGAGGAGCTGCGCAAGGGCAAGCGCTTTATGACGTTCTTCTGCCTTGTGATCTTCGTCGTGCTGATCGCGGTCATCGCCGGATGGAACGGCGTGAAGGACTTTAAGACCGCGAGTTTTGAAACCTACCTCTTCCTTGTGGTCGTGAACTGGTTCGACGGCTTTGTCATCGACCTGCTGTGGGTCGGCCACAGCAAGATCTGGCGTATCGAGGGCATGGAGGGCGTCCCCTATGGGAAGCCGTGGCGGACGGTCTGCACCAAGCGCAGTGCGGCCACAGCGCTGTACCTTCTTGTCGCGGCCGCGGTCGGCGGGATCGTTGTGCTAATCGGCAAAATTTGACAGCGGAAGAAAAAAGGTTCCCAAGCCATTGGCTTGGGAACCTTTTTCGCATCGCCGCGCGATGCAGAGGATCAAAGGAGAGGTTCATAAAGAAGTTTGGAAGAGATCGTTTCAGATACGGCTGCGGATCTCCGCACCCATGGCCTTGCAGCCGACGAGTTGGCAGTTTTCCTGCATGATGTCGCCGCAGCGGAAGCCCGAGCGCAGCGTTTTATCCACCGCGCGCTCGATGGCGTCGGCCTCGGCGGCCATGTCGAAGCTGTAGCGCAGCATCATTGCGGCGGCCAGGATCGTGCCGATGGGGTTCGCCTTGTCCTGTCCCGCAATGTCCGGCGCGGAGCCGTGGATGGGCTCATAGAGCCCGTTCGTGCCGTCGCCCATGCTGGAGGACGGGATCATGCCGATCGAGCCCGTGATCTGGCTCGCCTCGTCGGAGAGAATGTCGCCAAAGAGATTTTCGGTCACGATGACGTCGAACTGGCTCGGGTCACGCACGAGCTGCATCGCCGCGTTGTCGACATACATGTGGCGAAGCTCGACATCGGGGTAGTCCTTCGCGACCTCTGTGACCGTCTTGCGCCAGAGACGCGAGGTGTCGAGCACGTTGGCCTTGTCGATGGAGGTGACGCGCTTGCGGCGCTTGCGCGCGGTCTCGAACGCGACGCGCGCGACACGCTTGATCTCGTGCTCGGAGTAGGCCATGATGTCGGTGGCCTTCTGCTCGCCGTTCGCCTCTTCCGTGCGGTGCTCGCCGAAGTACACGCCGCCGATGAGCTCGCGCACGACGACGAAGTCGATGCCGCCTTCCGCGATGTCAGCGCGCAGCGGGCAGGCGGCGGAGAGCTCGGAGAACATCTTCGCAGGGCGCACGTTCGTGTAGAGACCCATGCCCTCGCGCAGCTTGAGAAGGCCACGCTCGGGACGGTTGGCGGCGGGCTGGTCGTCCCACTTCGGGCCGCCGACCGCACCGAGCAGCACGCTGTCCGCGTTGCGGCAGGTCGATAAACTCGAATCCGGCAGCGGCACGCCGAATTTATCGATGGCGGTGCCGCCCATCGGCGCGTCGACGTAGGTGAAGGTGTGGCCAAACTTCGCGGCCACGGCGTCTAAAATGCCCATGGCCTCGGTGACGATCTCGGGGCCGATGCCGTCGCCCTTGATGATGGCAATGGTCTTGTTCATTTCGCCGCCTCCTTTGCCTTGAGCGAGGCCATCAGGCCGCCGCGCGCGATCATGTCCTTGATAAACGGCGGGAAGGGCTCGGCCTGATACGTCGTGCCCTTTGTCACGTCTGTGATGACGCCGGTGTCGAAGTCGACTGTTACCTCGTCGCCGTTTTCGATCTCCGCGCTCGCGGCGGGGCACTCCAAAATGGCGAGGCCGATGTTGATAGCGTTGCGGTAGAAGATGCGGGCGAAATTCGCCGCGATGACGCAGGAGATGCCGCTCGCCTTGATGGCGACGGGCGCGTGCTCGCGCGACGAGCCGCAGCCGAAGTTTACGCCCGCGACCATGATGTCGCCGTCTTTGACGCGGTGGATGAAGTCCTTGTCGATGTCCTCCATGCAGTGGGAGGCGAGCTCCTTGTGGCTCTGGGTGTTCAGATAGCGCGCGGGGATGATGACGTCCGTATCGACGTGATCCCCATACTTATGGACAATGCCGTGTGCATTCATTTGTTCATGACCTCCTCCGGATGAGAAATGTGGCCGGTAATACCAGACGCCGCGGCGACAGCCGGAGAGGCGAGGTAGACCTCGCTGTCGACGTGGCCCATGCGGCCGACAAAGTTGCGGTTGGTGGTGGAAACGCAGCGCTCGCCGGCGGCGAGGATGCCCATATAGCCGCCGAGGCACGGCCCGCATGTGGGCGTGGAGACGATGCAGCCCGCGTCGAGGAAAATATCGGTGTAGCCCTTGTGCATGCAGGCGCGGTAAACCTCCTGCGTGGCGGGGATGATGATGCCGCGGACGTTCGGGGCCAGGTGATGCCCCTTTAAGATCGCGGCGGCGGCGGCCATGTCAGGGAGCTGGCCGTTCGTGCACGAGCCGATGACGATCTGGTCGATGGCGATGTCGCTGCCCTCGCGCGCGCTGTGCGCATTTTCGGGCAGGTGCGGCCAGGCGACCGTGCAGTCGACCTTGCCAAGGTCGATGTCGATGACGCGCTCGTATTCTGCATCGGGGTCGGCCTCGAACGCTGTCCAGGGGCGGTCCACGCGGCCCTCAACATAGGCGCGCGTCACGTCGTCGACGGGGAAGATGCCGTTTTTGCCGCCCGCCTCGATGGCCATGTTGCAGATCGTCAGGCGGTCGTAAATCGTGAGGTTCTTGACGCCCTCGCCGGAAAATTCGATGGACTGGTAGCGTGCGCCGTCCACGCCGATCATGCCGATGAGCGTCAGGATGACGTCCTTGCCGGAGACAAACGGGCGGAGCTTGCCGGTGAGATTCACCTTGATGGCGGACGGGACCTTGAACCACGTCTCGCCCGCGGCCATGGCCGCGCCCATGTCGGTCGAGCCGACGCCGGTGGAGAATGCGCCGAGCGCGCCGTAGGTGCAGGTGTGAGAGTCCGCACCGATCACGGCCTCGCCCGGGGCGACAAGCCCCTGCTCGGGCAGCAGCGCGTGCTCGATGCCCATCGTGCCGACATCGTAGAAGTGGTCGATGTCGAAGCGGCGGGCAAAGGTGCGGCACTGCTTGCACTGCGTGGCGGACTTGATGTCCTTGTTCGGTGCGAAGTGGTCCATCACCATCGCAATGCGGCTCTTGTCGAAGACCTTTTCAAAGCCCGCGGACTCAAACTCGTTGATGGCCACGGGGGTCGTGATGTCGTTGCCGAGGACGAGGTCGAGCTTTGCCTGGATGAGCTGGCCCGCGCGCACGCTCTCAAGTCCTGCGTGCTTGGCGAGAATTTTCTGCGTCATTGTCATGCCCATGTCGCGTTTCTCCTTTCAGTTGCCGGATTCCATGATCTTGTTGATGCCGTTGACGTAGGCGCGGATCGACGATTCGATGATATCGGTCGAGAGGCCCGAGCCGGTGTACGAGCGCCCGTCGGGGCCGGAGACCTTGACCACGGCCTCGCCGATGGCGTCCTCGCCGTCCGTGACGGCGTTGAGGCTGAAGCTCTCGAGCTTCACGTCCATTTGGAGCATGCGGTTGATGGCCTTGAACGAGGCGTCCAGCGGGCCTGTGCCGATGGCGACGTCTTCGATCTGCTCGCCGCCGCGCTGGAGCTTGATGCACGAGATGTTCGGCACGCCGTGGCCCGTGTTGACCACATGACTCACGAGCTGGCAGCTGCCCTGCACCGCGGCCTGACGGTGGAGCACGAGCGCCTCAATGTCGCTGCTCGTGATGTTCTTTTTCTTGTCGGCGAGATCCTTGAAGCGGGTGAACACGCTTTCAAGCTCCTCGTCGCTCAATTCGTAGCCCATGGATTCGAGCTTTTCGCGCAGCGCGTGCTTGCCGGAGTGCTTGCCGAGCACCATCGTGTTCTGCGGGATGCCGACGTCGGTGGAGTTCATGATCTCGTACGTTCTTGCATTGGCAATGACGCCGTGCTGATGGATGCCCGACTCGTGCGCGAAGGCGTTCGCGCCGACAATGGCCTTGCTCGGCGGGATGGGCACGCCCGTGATGTTGCTCAGCAGTTTGCTCGAGCGGTAGATCTGCTTGGTGTTCACGCCGGTCTCGGCGTCGTAGAAGTCCTTTCTCGTGCGCAGCGCCATGACGATCTCTTCAAGGCTCGCGTTGCCCGCGCGCTCGCCGATGCCGTTGACCGTGCATTCGACCTGCGTCGCGCCCGCGCGGACGCATTCGAGCGAATTGGCCACCGCCATGCCGAGGTCGTTGTGGCAGTGGACGGAGATGTCGACGTGCTCGACGCCCTCGATGTTTTCACGCAGGTAGGTGATGAGGTCATACATCTCCTGCGGCGTGGAGTAGCCGACGGTGTCGGGCACATTCAGCGTCGTCGCGCCCGCGGCGACGGCAGTGGAGTAGCAATGGGCCAGAAATGCCCAGTCGGAGCGGGAGGCGTCCTCGGCGGAAAACTCGATGTCATCGCAATAGCTCTTGGCGTAGGCGACCATCTCGTGGATGCGGTCGATGACCTGCTCGCGCGTCATCTTGAGCTTGTACTCCATGTGGATGTCGCTCGTCGCAAGGAAGACGTGGATGCGGGGGTGGTTGGCCTCCTTCACGGCGTCCCACGCCGCGTCGATATCGCCCTTGGCGCAGCGCGCGAGCGAGGCGACCGTGCAGTTCGTCACCGCGGCGGCGATGGCCTGCACGCTCTTGTGGTCCATCGGAGACGCGATGGCGAAGCCCGCCTCGATCACGTCGACGCCCAGCTTTTCAAGCTGGCGGGCCATTTCGATCTTTTCCGTCAGATTCATGCTGCAGCCGGGGGACTGCTCGCCGTCTCTCAGAGTCGTGTCAAAAATTTTAATGCGTTTCATGGTGTGTTCCTCCTGCTCTTTTTTCTCTCGCATAGCAACAAAAAAAGCCTCCGTCTCTTCCCTTGAAGAGACGAAAGCTCAAAACTTCCGCGGTACCACTCTTGTTGGCATAAAATATGCCCGCTTTCTGCATCGGCTTAAAATCAAGCGAATGCGCCTCGTTGGTAACGGTGAGGAGATCCGGCTGCGCCTAAACGAAAATCGTCTCAGCGGAGCTACTCAGGGGCCAGTGACATCATCCCGCTCTGCATTGCCTCGCAGCGGCCGGCAACTCTCTGAAGCGTCTGTAGGACGAATTTTTCCCCGTCATGGTATTTGTGAACTATGAGATTGAATGATGCTACTATAATCGCCCGCCCCCGCTTTGTCAAGCAGGGAAAAAGAAATTTGCGCTTTTGACAAAAAACCACGCGGCGGAAAAACATATTTTGCGCACGTTGAACGGAGAAAAAGGCGGGAGAGCAAAAGAAAAGGGAACGCGCAAGCGTTCCCTTTTTTGCCAAAATTTCTTACCTGCCGCCGAAGATCAGGCTGCCGAGCCCCGTGGAGGTCAAAAACAGGATGAGCATGACGACAGGGACGACATACTTCATCATCACGCTGTAGAGCTTGGCGCGGCCAAAGTGCTCGCCGTTTTTCTCGACCTCGGCAATGATCCATTTCGGACCCACGACCCAGCCGACCAAAATGCTCGTGAGCAGGCTGATAAACGGCATCAGGAAGCTGTTGCTGATGTAGTCCATCACGTCGAGCAGCTGCGCGGTCGAGCCGTTGGGCAGCGGGAGTTCGAAGTAGAGCGCGTTGTAGCCAAGGCAGATGAGCACAGCCGTCACGAGCGAATAGACGCCCACGGCGGCGCACATCTCCCTGCGCGACTTGCGGAAAATCTCCATGCAGTTGGCGACAAGCGTCTCCATGACGGACACGCAGCTCGTCAGCGCGGCGAAGCCGAGCGCGAGGAAGAACACCGCGCCGATGACGCGGCCAACGCCGCCCATCGCGGCGAAGACCTTCGGCAGGCTGATGAACGTCAGGCTCGGGCCGCTGGCCATGCCGTCAGTGCCGAGAAAGACATAGACGGCGGGGATGATCATGAGGCCCGCGAGGAACGCGACGCCCGTGTCGAAAATTTCGATCTGGTTGTTGGCCTTGTTGAGGTCGACGTCGTCCTTGACGTAGCTGCCGTAGGTGATCATGATGCCCATGCTGACACTGAGCGAGAAGAAGAGCTGACTCATCGCGTCGAGCGCGATGTTCAAAAAGCGCTGGACGGTCAGGCCCGTGAAGTCGGGCTTAATGTAGACGAGCAATCCTTCGATACCCGTGCGCGTCATGCCGCTCTCGTCGGTGTAAGAGAGCGTGAGCGAGAAGATGGCGATGCCGATGATGAGAAGGAGCAGACCCGGCATGATGTAGCGGGAGTATTTTTCAATGCCCTTTTCCACACCGCAGTACACGACCCACGCCGTCAGCGCCAAAAAGATCAGCATGAAGACGATGGGCGAGACGGGGGAGGTGATGAACGAGGTGAAGAACCCGTCCTGCGCGGCGGCATCGCCGCTTGAGACGAGGTAGAGGGTAAAATACTTCGTGATCCAGCCGCCGATGACGGAGTAATACGTCATGATGAGCGTGGGGACGAGGAAGGTGAGGTAACCCAAAAACTTCCACTTCTTGTTGAGCGTTGCAAAGGCATTAAGGGCGTTCTGCTTCGTGCGGCGGCCAATGGCTACGTCAGTCGTCAGCAGGGTGAAGCCGAATGTCAGCACCAGCACCAGATAGACGAGCAGGAACAGTCCGCCGCCGTCCTTGGCACAGAGATAGGGGAAGCGCCAGATATTGCCGACGCCCACTGCGCTGCCCGCCGCAGCCAGCACAAAGCCGAGCGAGCCGCTGAAACTACTGCTTTTTTTCATGTTCGATTCTCTCTTTTTTTTCATGTAAATGGAATGACTAATGCCCCATTATAGCAGAAGAAACCGAATTGGCAATGGGAAAAACGTTGAAAATGCAGGAATTGTTGCGAAAATGTGAAAAAATATCTCACCAGCGGCTTGCTGATGAGATATTTTATTCATAGCAGGATTAGATTTTGTCATGGCCGGCGGCTTCGTCGGTGAAGACGGCCTCGAATGCCTCAGCGCTCATCGTCTCGTGCGCAAGCAGGAATTCCGCCACGGCGATGAGGTGCTTCTGATCGCGCGAGAGGATGTCCTCGCAGCGCTCGTAGGCCGCGTCGACGATGGACTTGACCTCCTCGTCGATCTGTGCGGCGACCTGCTCGGAATACGGCTTGGCCTGCGCCATCGAGCGGCCGATGAAAATTTCATCGTGGCCGGATTCAAACGAGATCGAGCCAAGCCTGTCGCTCATGCCGTACACCGTGACCATCTTGCGCGCGATCTGCGAGGCGCGCTGGATATCGTTCGACGCGCCGGTCGAAATGTCGCCGAGCATCAGCTTTTCCGCCACGCGCCCGCCAAGCAGCGAGACGATCTGCTCTTCCATATAGCGCTTGGACTGGTACGAGCGGTCCTCCGTGGGCAGCGAGATCGTCATGCCGCCCGCGCCGCCGCGCGGAACGATCGTGATCTGGTGCACGGGATCGTGCGTCGGCAGTGCGTGCATCACGATGGCGTGACCGGCCTCGTGATAGGCGGTCAGCTTGCGCTCGTGCTCGCTGACGACGCGGCTCTTCTTCTCGGGACCTGCGATGACCTTGATCTCCGCCTCGGAGAAGTCGGACATCGTGATGAGCTTGCTGCCGCGGCGCGCGGCGAGCAGCGCCGCCTCGTTCGAGAGGTTCTCGAGGTCCGCGCCCGTGAAGCCGGGCGTTCCCTTGGCGACGGTGGAGAGGTCCACATCCTCGGCAAGGGGCTTATTCTTGACGTGGATCTTCAAAATTTCCTCGCGGCCGCGGATGTCGGGAAGTCCCACGTAGACCTGACGGTCGAAGCGGCCCGGGCGCAGCAGCGCGGGGTCGAGGATGTCGGCGCGGTTCGTCGCCGCCATGACGACGACGCCCTGATTCGTACCGAAGCCGTCCATTTCGACGAGCAGCTGGTTGAGCGTCTGCTCGCGCTCGTCGTGGCCGCCGCCAAGGCCCGTGCCGCGCTGGCGGCCCACGGCGTCGATCTCGTCGATGAAGATGATCGCGGGGGCAACTTTCTTCGCCTGTTCGAAGAGGTCGCGCACGCGGCTCGCGCCGACGCCGACATACATTTCGACAAAATCAGAGCCGGAGATCGACAGAAACTGCACGCCTGCCTCGCCCGCGACCGCGCGGGCCAGCAGCGTCTTGCCCGTGCCCGGAGGGCCGACAAGCAGCACGCCCTTGGGGATGCGCGCGCCGAGGTCGATGAACTTGCCCGGCGCTTTCAAAAAGTCGACGATCTCCTGCAATTCCTCTTTTTCCTCATCCGCACCGGCGACGTCAGAGAACGTTGTGGGGCGCTTGTTGTCTCCGCCGGTCTTGAACGACGCCGTGCCGAATTTTGCCATGCGGTCGCCGCCGCCTCCGCCCGCGGAGCGGACGGAGAGGAAGTACCAGATGGCGAAAATGCCGAGCACCGCTAAAATATAAGGCGCGAACATCGCGACATAGTTGATCGAGTGGTCGGCGGTGAAGTCGTAGTCCTCGATGATGCCGTCGGCCTTCTGCTGCTCGATGAGCTCGCCTAAGTCGTCATAGAAGAGCGTCACGCTGAAAAGGTCCTTTTTGAGCTCCGTTTTGCCGTCGATGGGCTCGCGCAGCTTCATGCGCAGCGTGGTGTCCGTCACCGTGAAGGCCGAGACCTGCTCGGATTCGAACAGCTCGCGTACCTCGGCATACGACGGTTCGGCCTCCACCGGCTTGTTCATAAAGCCGTAGACGCCGACGAGCACCAGCAGCACCAGCAGATACGGCAAAAGATTGGGACGCTTGGTCTGTTGAGTCAATGGGATATCCTCCTTGCTGATTCAAAAAAAGAGGCAAGGCCTCTTTTTTTGAGAAAGATTCGCTGCGTTTTGTGCCTCGGTTGTCCGCTGAAAGCGAACAATTCGACACAACACTCCGCGCAAGGTGTTTTCTGCCACGCACATGTCGCGGCAGAAAACAGATTTGAATTGATTTCGTGCCGTGCGCGGCACGAAACTCTGCGAGGCTTTTTGAGGAGCCGGAAAGATCAATTTTCAGAATAAACCTCCGGCTTGAGCACGCCGATGTACGGCATATTGCGGTACTTCTGGGCGTAGTCGAGGCCGTAGCCGACGACGAATTCGTCGGGCACTTCAAAGCCTGCGAGGTCGGCGGCGATGGGCTTGGTGCGGCGGGCGGGCTTGTCGAGCAGCGTCACGACGGTCACGCTGGAAGCGCCCTTGGTCATAAAGTAATTCTTGAGGAAGTAGAGCGTGTTGCCGGAGTCGAGAATGTCCTCGATGACGACGATATCGCGGCCCGTGATGTCCTGCTGGAGATCGCGCGTGATCTGCACGACGCCGGACGAGGTCGTCGCGTTCTGATAGGACGAGACGGCGATGAATTCAATGTCGCTCTTGAGCTGGCAGGCGCGCACGATGTCGGCCATGAAGATGAAGGAGCCCTTCAGCACGCCGAGAAACAGGGGATTTTTGCCCTTGAGGCGCTCGTAGAGCTCGTCGCCCATCTCCTGCACGCGCGTTTTGAGCTGCTCCTCGGAATACAGTACCTTCAGGATGTCCTGATCCATATTGCTCTTAGCCATAGCTTTTTTCTCCACTTTCTTTTTATTCGTATTTGTTGTATCTGATGCGGCATTCCGCCGCAGGTCGCACAAATTGGCGTTATCGGGGGACGACGCGCACGAAGCACGCCATGTTCCCGCCTTTCGGCAGGAAAGTAACGTCCGTCCCCAGCCGCCACACGGCGGCAAGCCGGCCGCCCACATAAAGGGCGGGGAGCGCGTCGCGCTCGGTGAGGGAGAGTTTTCGGTCGACGCACAGCCGCTTGACGCTGCGCGCGCCGTTCGCGCCTTGAAGCATTAAGCGCGCGTTCAGGTCGCACGGGGCGACGGTGATGATCTCACCGTCTTCCGGCACGCGGAGCGAAATGCCCTCGCCGTCGGGCTTATGCAGCAGCGTCAGCTCGAAATTGCCCCATGGGAGGGGAACGTTTTCCACAAGCGCCGCCTTTGGCAGCGCGGCGGGGGAGAACGCCATCGTCAGCGCGCCGTCCGCGATG
>ERZ1027063.370-NODE-370-length-21402-cov-7.392046_pt1 | contig 21402 bp, 20 predicted proteins | sample MGYA00519423_ERZ1027063 | MGnify/ENA primary metagenome ERZ1027063 (study PRJEB26926, sample SAMN06164493) | human gut metagenome | biome: ENVO:00009003; feature: ENVO:2100002; material: ENVO:00002003 | host: Homo sapiens | place: USA | collected 2012 ...
GGGGAGTGGCTGCGAAAATAGATTGGGGCCAGCCGAGCCAATGCCTCTTCACGGGAAGGTTCTTCGCCGCGCGGAGCCCGTTCGTCGAGAAGGGCGTAGGTCGTAGTGCCTTTCTTGTCGGCGCCGCTGCAGACGATGCCGTCCGTTTCGGCCCGCATCAGCAGATGCCGCAGCGCATATTGCGAGAGTGGAATGCCCCGCTGATTCAGCGCTTCTCCGATTTCCTCTTTCGTCCGGTGTTTGTTCCCTTCCAGCGTCTTTTGCAGCAGGTTCATGTAGCGGTGAATCGATTTGGAGTCGAGAGCGGCGTCTGTGCCCCGGGCGTAGGAGTCGTTGGCGGCACGGATACGGTCGGCAGTGAGCGAGAGCATCCAGCGCAGGTCTTTCGAAGAAACGAAATGCCACGTCGGACGCAACAGGTGCGTGCGCAGGATGTCGCCCCTGTTCAGGGCGGCTTCGATCTGTGTGGCATCGGTCGATGCGGTGCGGCAGCCGACGGCCCATTTGGCCATGCGGTAGTCTTGGGCTTGTACGGCTCCCATCCACTCCACGACCTGTTGCGGAGCGTCGAAAGGCGGCTGAAGGAGCAGTTGGTTGCGCAGCCGCAGTTCAGTAAGCGTTGTCATGGCGGTTTCGTGTTATTCCCGGACAGCGGAAGAGATCGGGGACGGATTCTGTAATTAAAGGATATTTATCCGGATTTTGGCGAACAAAGGTACTAAATTGCATCCATAACGGATAGGAGAGTGTCCTGTTTCTGCTTGTCGGGGTGAAAAAATAGATTGAATTGGATAATTTTTTGTTCTTTTTGTCGTTATTGCAATTTCAAAACGGGAACAAAATTTGTCTTTTACAGAATAATTTTTTAATCTTGTTTTTGAAAGGAAAAATTACTTTATAATATATTTCTCTTATATGTTAAATTTTAGGCACTAAAATATGAAAAAAATTTATTTTGGGATATTATGCTGTCTGTTGGGGTTTACGACAAGCTGTAGTAATGACAACACTGCGACTGCGTTGTTGCAGATCGACCCTTCGACCGATCTGGTTTTCGAGGCTGTCGGCGGTACTAAGACAATTGAGGTCAAGACCGACCAAACGACATGGTCGGTGGAATCGAATCAGACATGGTGTAAAGTCGAAAAGTCGGACGGCACTCATTTCACGGTGACGGCCGAGGAGAATACGGCTTCGGAACCGAAGCCCCAGGCGGCGGTGACGGTGACGGCCGGTACGGCCCAGGTGGTATTGAAGGTCGATCAGAAAGGGACGGCTACCCCCCCCCTGGCAGGAACTACATTTGAAATTACGCTCGGTGAGCCGACTCCGACCGGAGTGAATATGAAAGTGGTGCCTTCGGACAACGATGCGGTTTACTATTATGACGTTCTTTCCAAGCAGCTCCTCGATCAGCATCATTCGGGCGATCTGGCCGTGTATATGAAAAACGCGATGGCCGAAGCGGTCAAGAATTACGGATCGGTCGAAGAGGCACTCAAAAAGCTGGGATCTCAAGGCGAATCGAACTATGCATTCGAGGGGTTGGATCCGAATACCGATTACCTGGCTTTTGCGGCAGGGCTGAATGCAACGGGCGAAGTGAATACCAAAATCGAGAGTAAGACTTTCAAAACCAAGGAGCTGGCTGCGGGAGCTACTTTTGAGGTGAAGTTCACCTGTTATTATAATGGAGCGGACTTTACGATTACTCCGTCCGATCTCGAGTTTCCATATTATTGGACTGTCCGTCCGGCATTCCGCTACCAGGAGCTCGACGACAATGCTCTGCTCCAGACAATCATAGCGGAGGATAACTCTATGCTCGATTTTATGGCTGCTCCGGGCGTATATGAATACGAGAACGAAGGAGTTTATCGGCCCGATACCGAATATTGGGTGCTGATCTTCGGTTGGGCAGCCGGTGCTCCGACCACTTCGATTCAAAAATTCCCGTTCCGCACGAACAAACCCAATATCGATCCGGCGGCGTGCCAGTTCACGGTGACCCATTCCGACCTTACTTCGCGCGGAATGAATATATCGATCGAGCCTTCGGACGATACGGTACCTTATATGTTCGATCTGATCTCCGAGGCCGATTACGAGCAGTACAAGGCCGATATGAAGGCTTACGTGACCGAGTATGTGGGACAGGACATCGACAATCTCGATAACAACCGGGTGTGCGGCCAGTCGGGTTACAGCTATACGAAGGTGCTCGAACCGGGAACGAAATATTATGTATGGGTGGCCAGCATCGACGAATTCGGCAAGCCGCAGGCGGAGGTGTACGTTTCCGATCCCATCGAAACGCTGCCTAAAGCCGTGAGCGATGCGACGGTAACGGCGACTATCGACAAATACTTCAACGGCGACGACCTCTATGCACTCGATAACGAGAAGTACGCGGATTGCCAAGGGCAGGCCTATGTCATGGTGACTTTTGCGGCCGAGAATGCGAAGGAGTGGTACGGAGCGATGGTCGCCGAGGATCCGAACGATCCGACCAGTGAGATTTCCGACGATGAGGTTATCGAAACACTGTTGGTCGGCGGTACGTGGTGTCCTACCGGCAAGCTCTACCTGTGCAAATGGGATACGGAGCATACGATTCTGGCCGTAGGTGTCGCTGCGGACGAGAATCCGGGCGTACTGTTGCGCCAGAGCCATACCTTCACCAAGGCGGGCGCGGCTCCCGTTTCCGAGTTCGTGGCACCTGAATCGCAGGGCGTGCGTACCGGGACAATGAAAATCGCTCCGCATGTGGCTTCAGTCAGGAATTACAAGTAACAAATGATAAACCGGATGAAATAGTTCCGGTTGGGGTTAATAAAAGTTAAATGGTGGGAAAAGCGGGCACGTGATGTCTCCGCTTTTTCTTATTGATATTAGAAATCCGCCGGTTTTTCAATCGCTATCCGATCGCCTGTCGCCGGATGGCGGAATTCGATCCGTTCGGCGTGCAGGAACAACCGATCGGCGGTTGTCCCGTACAGTCGGTCGCCCAGGATCGGAGCGTCGAGTCCTGCTGGATGGGCTGCATGGACGCGCAACTGGTGCGTGCGGCCGGTCAGCGGATAGAAGGCGATGCGGGTGCGGCCGTTTCGGAATTCCAGCACTTCGTATTCCGTGATCGCCGGCTTTCCGTGCAGGGGATCGACCGCCTGTCGGGGACGGTCGTGGAGGTCCGGTCGCAGGGGAAGTTCGATACGTCCTTTCGGCGGGGTTATTCGCCCCTCCAGCAGGGCGATGTAGCGTTTTCGGACGGTCCGGTGTTTGAATTGGGCCTGGAGATTCTGGTGCGCTTCTTTGGTCAGGGCGAGCAGTAGTACACCCGAGGTGTCCATATCGAGGCGGTGGACGACGAGCGGTCCCGTAGCTGCGGGATAACGCTCCCGAGCCCAGTCGAGGACCGACGGAGCTTCCGATTTTCCGGGGACGGAGAGCATCCCGGCAGGTTTGAAGACGGCGGCTATCCAGCGGTCTTCGTACAGGAGCTCCGGGGCGGACTGCGGGCAGGCGCGATCGGGTTCGGGCTCGACGTCAAGTCCCCGAAGCATGTGGGCGAGGATCGGGCCGCATTTGCCGTGGCAGGCGGGGTAGTAGTGTCCGTGACGGCGGATTTCGCCCTTCGGCGAGGCTCCCCACCAGAATTCGGCGATCGCCAGCGGTGTAAGCCGGTGTTCGAAAGCGTATTGCAGCAGTTTGGGGGCCGCACATTCCCCTGCACCGGCCGGGGGTGTACCCTGCGGAGTCGGTGCGAATATTTCCGCCAGATCGCGTATCTCTCCGAGGGCGTTGAGCAGACGGAACTTGCGAAATAGTTTTGCCTGAAGAGCCGCAGAACGGGCCTTACGCTCGCAGCGCAGGGATTCGATTCGTTCCGCGATGGAGGTTCGTTGCGCGTGAAGCGATGCGATCCGATTTTTCCAACTCTGTTTCAACCGGTGCAGCTCCGCTTTTTCGTGTTGGCTTTCCCGGACTAAAGCCGTCAGCGTATCTTCGTCGGGGTACTCCCTGCGTCGGGCTTCTCGGGCGGTTTTTGCGATTCGCATCCGGGCTTTTGCGGCTGCGATTTCCCGGGCGGCTTCTGTTTCCATTTCTTCTATGGTTCGGAGAAGTCCCCTGTAGCGGACATCCGTTTCGAGGGTTTCGATTTGCCGGTTCAGGTCCGAAATGGCGGCCTCTTCGGTGCGGAAGAGATCACCGGGCCGCAACATGTCGTAGATGGGCGGGACGAAGTATTCGTGGCTGTTGCTGCCGGCCAGATTACCTGAAAATGCGGTCAGAAAGCCTACAGTTCCGGCTGAATCCTTCACGACCAGCACTCCGAACATTTTACCCGCAGAGAGTTCTTCGGTCCACTCTTTCCGTTCGCACAAGTAGGCTTGCAGCTCCCGGGCCGCTAATTCGCACAGCGGATGCGGAGTGTAGTGGAATGGGTTGTTGAGCCGCGTCGGAAGCGAGAACGAAGCGATGGAGTGTCGGAAACGATGCAACATGGGGACTGTCTGCGGATTCGGTAGTCGGACCGAAAAAATATTTCGGGAAAAATGGCCGGAGTCGTTTGCCGCGACTTCGGAGTAGTTTGTTATCGTTCCGTTTCGGAGTCGATCGGCAGGGTGCTGATCGGTTTTGTGACGATACTATCGACCACGAATTTCGAGAATCCCCGCCAGGGAAGCGCTCCGAAATACTCCTTGTAGTGGAGTTCGATGTTTTTGCCGCCCAGCAGCATCAGCTTGCGGGCGAGCGCTTCGTTTTCGACGGAAAATTCGAATTCGTAGGATTGGATCGTGCCGGCCGTTTTGGACCGTATGCCGGATTGGATCAGCTTGCCTTCGTAGGTTTTGAAGACGAGCCCTTTATAGACGACATAGTTCAACTCTCCGCTTTTGACGCCCTCGCCGAAGACGAAGAAGAAGCGGATGTAGAGGAATGCGGTCAGGGCGACGATAAGTAATATGGTGAATACGATCCAGCGTTTTTTCATGCTTGCGGCGATTTGTTCCGATGCAAAAATAATCATTTAATCCGATTCCGGTCCTTCCTCCGTATTTTTTCCGGGAACCGGAGCGGAAGGCCGGGAAACGCTTGCGGGGGCGAATCGTCTGTCCGGCGGCACGGTCCGGGGTGCTATTCCTGCCGACCGTTTTGCAGCAAATACACAATGTTATAAAAAAAGAGTTGCATTGCTGCAACTCTCTCTCATTCTGTGGTGCCACCGGGAATCGAACCAGGGACACAAGGATTTTCAGTCCTTTGCTCTACCATCTGAGCTATGGCACCATCATCGACTGAAACTCGTGTGGGTTTCGAATCGTGGTGCAAAGATAGATATTATTTCCTGAAAACCAAAAAAACGACCGAATATTTTCCATCTCAGACTTTCATTTCAGGAACGGCAGGCCGGAATATCGGAAAATTTTTCCGGCCAGGATACCGGAAATTCTGGATTTTGGTTATTTTTGTAAAAACCGTAAAGATTATGAAAACAAGCAGTTTGATGATGTGTGCGCTGGTTGCATTGACAGCCTGCGGTACCGGAGTGAAGCAGAGTGTCCGTACGCCCGTCGAAATGGGTGAACGGATCGAATTGAAGACGCCGGATCCCAAGATGGGATTGACTATCAACGAAGCGCTTGCGGCGCGTAGTTCGTCGCGCGATTTTTCGCCGGAGATGCTCTCTCTGGAGGAACTTTCGGGTGTACTGTGGGCTGCTGCCGGGGTAAACCGGGAGGATGGGCATCTCACTGCGCCTTCGGCTATGGCGCTCTATCCCATTCGGGTCTATGCTTTCCTGCCTGAAGGTGTGTATCGTTACGATTCGAAAGCGAATGTATTGAACCGGGTCGTCGAAGGAGATCGTCGGGAGCTTACCGCGATGCAGGATTTCGCTTACACTGCGCCGCTCAATTTGGTGTATGTGGCCGATTACACCGTTTATGCAGACCGGAATCAGCCGGTGGACCGCATCCGTTTCTGGTGCGCGGCCGATGCGGGCGGATATACGGAGAACGTGAACCTCTATGCCGCCGGAAACGGTCTGAAGGCCATTACACGGGGCAGCTTCAAGGAAGAGGCGCTGTTGGAGTTGCTGGGGCTCGATCCCGCACAATACGGTGTGATTCTCGCCCAGACGGTTGGCCGGTAGCATTTTCGGAAAGAGTATCGGCGAGGAGTTCCCGGAAACGGGAGGCTCCTCGCTGCGTTTTGTCAGGAGCGAACAGACTGCAGGTCCTGTACCGGGTGGATTTTTCGGACGAACCGTGCTATCGTCGCTTTTTCCTGGCAAATGAAAGGGGAATTTTCGTATCTTTGACTTCATTTTGGATACTCCGTCTGGGCAAAATGCAAATAAAAATTTGCTTTTGCACTCGGCTTATTCGTATCTTTGCCGTGGAAAATTTTCGTATGGGCGGCCAGCTGTTCGGCGTAGTTCGAAAAATTCGGCATTACGTTCGATGTGCGCTGTCTTTGTATTGTAAATAACGACGATTTTATGCTTTCAAAACCCGAACGGGAGCAGATAATTGCTCTGATAAAACGAGAGGTCGTTCCGGCGATCGGCTGCACGGAACCCATTGCCGTTGCGTTGTGCGTGGCCAAGGCCCGCGAGATACTGGGGACGGAACCGGAAAAGGTTTCGGCCCGGTTGAGTGCCAACATACTGAAAAATGCGATGGGAGTGGGAATTCCCGGAACGGGCATGATCGGATTGCCGATCGCGATCGCTTTGGGCGCTTTGGTCGGACGGTCGGAGTATCAGCTCGAAGTGCTGAAGGATTCGGATGCGAAGGCCGTCGAGCGGGGTAAGCGCTTTATCGAGCAGGGGCGGATCGACATCTCCCTGAAAGAGGGCATTACCGAGAAACTCTATATCGAGATCGAAGTTTCGGGCGGCGGACACTCCGCTGTGGCGATCATCGCCGGCGGGCATACGAATTTCGTCTTCATTTCACGGGACGGCGAAACGCTTCAGGAGAGTCGTCGTACCTCCGGCAGCGAGCAGGAGGCGCAGGGCGTCGAACTCAACCTGCGCAAAGTGTTCGACTTCGCCATGACCGCACCGCTGGATGAAATCCGCTTCATACTGGAAGCCAAGCGATTGAATAAGGCTGCGGCGGAGGATTCGTTCAAGAACAATTACGGGCATTGCGTGGGAAATACTTTGCGCCATGCTCCCGAATTGCGGATTATCGGGGATTGTGCCCTCTCCCGCATTCTCTCCTATACTTGCGCGGCCTGCGACGCCCGCATGGCGGGAGCCATGGTTCCGGTGATGAGTAATTCGGGCAGCGGCAACCAGGGTATCGCGACTACGTTGCCGGTGGTCGTTTATGCCGAGGAGATCAAGGCGGACGAGGAACATCTGGTGCGTGCGCTGGTTTTGAGCCATCTGACCGCTATCTATATCAAGCAGAGCCTGGGACGTCTTTCGGCCTTGTGCGGTTGTGTCGTGGCGGCGACCGGTTCGAGTTGCGGCATCACCTACCTGATGGGCGGCGGGTACGAGGCTGTTTCCTTTGCCGTGAAGAATATGATCGCCAACCTGACGGGTATGATGTGCGACGGTGCGAAGCCGAGCTGTTCCCTCAAGTTGATGACGGGAGTTTCGACGGCTGTGCTTTCGGCGATGCTGGCTATGGAGAACCATTCGGTGTCGTCGGTCGAGGGCATTATCGACGACGATGTCGATAAGTCGATCCGCAACCTGACGCTGATCGGACGGGACGGCATGAATGAAACGGATCACCTGATCCTGAAAATCATGACCTCGAAATAGAACGTTTTTCCAGGAAAAAATAACAAGCGTGCCTGCCTTGCGGCCGGTGCGCTTTTTATTTACAGAAAGTCAAGACGGTACGGAGCGTTTATCCGTTCGATCGGAAGGTGGAATATGAAATAGGGAAGAATTGCGGAGGCGGTAATTGTTGGAAAGACGATTATATCTTTCAATGCACCCTTATCCTATGGTCGCAATATTGAATCCGAGGGGGCAGCTCTTGGCCTCGTCTGTACGCTGCCGTACTCTTAAATCCCCTTCTCGGTGGGGGGGGGATTCGGGCCGTTCGCTCCTAAGAGGGGCCTGAAAGTATATCACGTTCTGAAAACGGTATGCAGGACGATGTTCGTCGCCCCTTGGTGGGCCGTCGTGTAGTCTTTGGCGATGCGGCTGCATTGCTGAAGCAGATGCTCATCGTCGCGCAAGGGGGTGAACCAGGTTTTCAATTCTTCGTATGAGTGGATGGGTGTTGCCGCTCCGAGCGTTACCAGGTCGCGGGCTTCCTTGAATTTTTCGTAGTTGGGGCCGAAAGCGATCGGCAGACCGAACGTGGCGGCTTCGAGCGTGTTGTGGATGCCTACGCCGAATCCGCCGCCGATATAACCCCATTCGGCATAGCCGTAGGCCGAGGAGAGAATGCCTACCGTATCGAGAACGAGCAGTTGTTTGCCATCGAACGATGTTTCGGGGGTGCATTGCGTATAGCGGACGGCTCCTCCGAGGGTTTCAACGAGCAGGCGGTTGATGCGGCTTTCGTCCATTTCGTGAGGTGCCACGATGAATTTGACCGAGGGGTTATCGTTTATCAGGCGGATCAGAAGATCTTCGTCCGGTCCCCAGGTCGAGCCGGCGATCAACAGACGGGTGCCGCCTTTGAACCGTTCGATGAGGTCGATTTTTTTCGCCGCAGCCGCAATTTCGGCAACCCGGTCGAAGCGGGTGTCACCGGCGACTACGACGTTGTCGAAGCCCAGTTCTGCCAGTAATTTTTTGGAGTCGTTGTTCTGAACGAAGATCGTGTCGAAACTTTCGAGTGCCATGCGCCAATAGCCTCCGTAGGGGCGGAAGAAGATCGAGTTGCGGCGGAAGATGGCCGATACGATGTAGCTGCGGATCGAGCGGCGGCGCAGCTCGGTGAGCAGGTTGATCCAGAATTCGTATTTGACGAAGATGGCGATTTCGGGGTGGGCGATGTCCAGAAAACGGCGGGCTTTGCCCGGCGTGTCGATCGGCAGGTAGAAGATGTAGTCGGCCTGATCGTAATTTTTACGGATTTCGTAGCCCGAAGGGGAGAAGAACGTGAGCAGGATTTTGTATTCGGGATGTTCCTTGCGGATCTTTTCGATCAGGGGACGGCCCTGTTCGAATTCGCCCAGGGAGGCGGCATGTATCCAGATAATGCGAGCCGAGGGGTCGATGCTCTCTTTCATGCGGCGGAAGAGTCCTTTCCGGCCGTCGATCCAGAGTTTCGCCTTTCGGTGCCAGGGTGAGGCCAATGCAATGGCCCAAACGTAGAGTACCAGCCCCAAATTATAGATCCACATCCGCTTTCGTTTTGTGCGTCTTTATATCGCGGATGCAAAGATAAGATAAATTGTCAGAACTGCCAAATTACCAGTGGAGTTCGATGGCGTCTTCGATATAGCGCACCTCCGGTGTGCCTGCGGGGGCGGTTTCGACTGCGATCAGGTCGAATTGCATCTCTCCTTCGAACGGATTTTCTGTCAGATAAGCATTCGCGGCCCGGATGAGTGCCCGGCACTTGCGGTAATCGAGCGCCTGTTCCGGCGGGGTGAGGCCGTCCCGCCGGCGCGTCTTGACCTCGATGAAGTGGAGGGTGCCTTTTCTGGCAGCGACGATGTCCAGCTCGTAATGTCCTTGCCGCCAGTTGCGGTGGAGCAGGGTGAATCCGTGGTCGAGAAGCCACCGGGCGGCAGCCTCTTCGCCCTGCCGCCCGGTATGCTGTGTCGTGGTCATCGGTTTGTCGGTGGAAGTTGTCCTGTCTTTTCGAAATATTTTTTCATGACCAGCAGCGAAATGAACCGTTCCCGGCGACTGTCGTAGAATTGTCGTGCGAAGTCGTTCGCCTGATCGATGATCTGTTGAGCCTGTTCGGGATGCGCGATGTAGTAATCGATCTTCTCTTCCAGGTCGGAGTAGTCGTCCCTTACTTCGATGTAGTGGTAGCCGGGGCGCAGGCGTCCTTCCATGAACCAGGATTCGTTGCGCGGCCGGGGCATCACGGCGATCGAATTGGTGGACATGACCCACCGGATGTTGCTGGCGATATCGTTGCCCTCGAACGTCATGATGAATTTCGAGCCGAGGTGGGCGTAGAGCGTGATTTGTCGGGCTGTGCCTGTTTCCTGGGCACTGTGGCCGCTGCGGGTGTCCGCCGTGTCGATGCGGGGATTGTCCCGGAATGTTTCGATGAAGCGCCGACGCTGCTCGCTGCTCTTGACCGATCCCCGGAAAATCACCCGGTCGGCTTTCTCCGTAAACGGAATTTTGTCGTGCAGCCGGATATCTAAGCGGCAGCGGTCCAAGTTGAGCAATACGGAGTTATCTCCTTTGCCGGAAGCGGCTTCTCCCCCCCCCGGTCGATTTTTCGAGCCTTGATGATCGTCGGATGAGGCAGGTCGAAAACTCCGTCGCCGAAATAGGTCTGCCAACGCAACGAATCGTCGAAAAAACGGGTGGTTTGGTAGGAGTCGAAAATATAGGCGCTGTGCCGGCCCCTGAACTTGTGTTCTTTCAGGGGTGTCGCTTCGGTCGGAGAGAGGCGCTCTGCGCCGGTCAGACGGTTGTAGTAATTGACGCGGTCGAGCACATAGTCCATGTCATAACGTTTCTCTCCGTCGCGCAGAATCTCTTCCAACCGGCTGCGCAGGAGCACCTTCGGTACGGCATAACGGGATAGCTGGGCGATGAAGTAGGGCAGCTTGATGTTCTTGCCGCCGTGCAGTCGGTTGAGAGCGGTCATTAATTCCATACTTGCGAATACGGTTTGTCAGGGATTGCGGAAAATACGGGGCATACCATAATTATAATAGGAATGACAGGTCGTCCCCGGCTTTCACCTCGTAGGGGGCGATGCCCTTCTTGAAAATACGCATCGGACGGCTGCCGATCAGCTCCAGTTTCCCGTTTTCATAATGAAGCATGCAGCCTTCGCGCAGGCCGACGACGTAGCGGCGCGGATTGGCCGTGATGTACTCCAGAATACGCTGCTCGCGGGTCTCTCCGGCGTGACCTTCGGGGTTGGCGTCCAGGTAGTGGGGGTTGATCTGGAACTTCACGGCCCCGATAGCCTTGAACGATTCCGGTTCGACGATGGGCATGTCGTTGGTGGTGCAGATCGTCGGGCAGCAGACGTTGCTGCCGGCCGACCAGCCGATGTAGGGCGTGCCGGCCTTGATCTTGCCGAGGATGGCTTTCAACAGCCCCTGCTCCTGCATTTTCTTGGTCAGGGCGAAGGTGTTGCCGCCGCCTACGCAGATGGCCTGCGCCTCGCGGATCATACGCCGGGGATCTTTCGAACGGTGTACGGAACGTACCTTGATGCCGTATTCCGCAAAACGGGCCTGCACTTTCGCTTCGTATTCGGCGTAGGAAAAGGTGATGCCTGCATAAGGGACGAAAACCACTTCGCGGACATTTCCGAGGAACTCGTCGATGCGGGGCATCGGGTATTTCAGATAGGGTTCTCCGGCGTTCGTGGAGTTGGAAATTAACAGTAGTTTCATAAAGTATTGATTTGTATTGTGTTATATTGAATGCGCGACCGAAGAGCGGCAATTTCTTTGGTTGTAATGTCAAAAGTAATAAAAAAAGTGTTATTTTTGTGCGATTGTTTGATAGAAAGAATTTCAATTTTTAATAAATGATTGTTTAACTAAAAAATTAAAATTATGTCAGAAGTACAGTCAAAAGTTGTCGAGATCATCGTTGACAAATTGGGTGTTAAAGAGTCTGAGGTTACTCCGGAAGCGAGCTTCACCAACCACCTGGGAGCCGATTCACTCGACACCGTTGAGCTGATCATGGAATTTGAGAAGGCTTTCGATATCCAGATCCCTGACGAGGATGCAGAGAAGATCGCTACCGTTGGCGACGCTATCTCCTATATCGAGGCACACAAGAAATAATTTACGATTTTTCTAACCGGCAAACCTTAAAGCCTTAAATTTATGACAGAAAGACGAGTAGTCGTGACGGGTATCGGTACCATCAACCCGCTCGGCAATAATATTGCAGAGTTTTTTTCCAATCTCGAAAAAGGAGTTAGCGGCGCCGCGCCGATTACTCATTTTGATGCCGAGAAATTTAAGACGAAGTTCGCTTGTGAAGTAAAAAATTACGACTGGACGCAGCATTTCGACCGTAAGGAGGTGCGTAAATACGACCTCTTCACCCAGTATGCCCTCATCGCGGCCACGCAGGCTGTCGAGGATTCGGGACTCGATCTCGAGAAGGAGGACCTGGAGCAGATCGGCGTGATCTGGAGTTCCGGTATCGGAGGACTTAAGACGTTCTTCGATGAGTGTTTGGGCTACGCCGCAGGAGATGGAACTCCTCGGTTTAGCCCATTCTTTATTCCGCGCATGATCGCCGACATCGCGGCGGGCTACATCTCCATCAAATATGGTTTCATGGGCCCCAACTACTGTACGGTTTCGGCGTGCGCTTCGTCGAATCACGGTCTGATCGATTCGTTCAACGCCATCCGTTTCGGTGTGGCCGACGTGATGGTCGCCGGCGGTTCGGAGGCTGCCGTCAATGAACCCAGCGTGGGCGGTTTCAACTCCATGCAGGCTCTCTCGACGCGCAACGACGATCCGGTGCACGCTTCGCGTCCGTTCGATAAGGATCGTGACGGTTTCGTCATCGGCGAAGGCGCCGGTGCGCTGATTCTCGAAGAGTACGAGCACGCCAAGGCACGCGGCGCGAAGATTTACTGCGAAATGGTCGGCGGCGGCCGTTCGGCGGACGCTTATCACTTTACGGCCCCCCATCCCGAAGGCAAAGGCGCCATGAAATCCATGCGCGACGCGATCAAGGATGCGGGTATCAAACCCGAAGATATCGACTATGTGAACGTACACGGCACTTCGACGCCTGCGGGCGATCTGCCCGAGCTCAAAGCTCTGCACGGCGTGTTGGGCGATCACATCTACGATGTCAATATTTCATCGACCAAATCCATGACGGGGCACCTGTTGGGTGCTGCCGGTGCTGTCGAGGCGCTGGCCTGCATCTTTGCGATCAACAACGGTGTGATTCCCCCGACGATCAACAACGAAAACCTCGATCCCGAAATCGACCCCCGACTCAATCTGACGCTCAACAAGGCGCAGAAGCGCGATGTGAAGTGTGCGATGAGCAATACGTTCGGTTTCGGCGGTCATAACTCGACGGTTATTTTCCGTAAGATTTAACACCTCGTCCGTGCCGTGTGGAATTTCGTACGCCGTGCCGTAAGAAGAAATTACGGGCAGGATAAGGAGTATTACAGAATTATCGATGAGCTGTTCGGATTCGTTCCGCACAACATCGAACTTTACAAGCTGGCTTTGATTCACAAGTCAGCTTCTTTAGTTTTAGCCGACGGACGGCAGATCAACAATGAACGGCTCGAGTTTTTGGGCGATGCCGTGATCGAAGCCGTAACATCGGACTATCTTTATATCGAATTTCCCGACCGGCAGGAGGGATTTCTCACGCAGTTGCGCTCGAAGATCGTTTCGCGCCAGTCGCTCAATACGATCGCCCGGACGATCGGGTTGGACCGGTACGTGATCGCCAACCCGACCGGAAGCACCAACCAGAAACATATCTACGGGGATGCTTTCGAAGCGATGATCGGGGCGATCTACCTCGATCAGGGGTATGAGTTCGCCAATCGATTGCTTATCAACAATATATATTACCGTTACCTGAATCTCGACAACCTGACGGACGAGGAGACGGATTTCAAAAGTCGGTTAATCGAATGGTGTCAGAAGACGCATCATACCATTGCTTTCGAAACGGTGCACGGCCGGAATTATTCGTCGAATCATCCGATATTCGACGCTACGGTCGTGATCGACGGTATCCGTGTGGGACATGGGCAGGGCGAGTCGAAGAAGGAGGCCGAACAATGTGCGGCCCACTCCGTGTCGTGTGCCATGAGCGACGAGGCATGCGGGGATATTTTGGATAAAATCGACCGGCTCTACCAGCCGAAAGGAACCGGGGTGTCATGAGCGAAGCGTCTGTAAAACTGCTTTCCCGGGGCGTTGAAACGCTGACCGATCAGGAGTTGTTGGAACTGTTGCTGGACGACGGTGATTCGGAGCGGCTTGCCGGGGCGCTGCTGTCCAGTTTCGAAGGGCGGCTCGCCGCATTGGGATATGCCGACATCGCGCGGTTGCGTATGGCTGCCGGAATCGGCCTCAAACGCGCCGCTCGGATTCAGGCGGCTGTCGAATTGGGCCGCCGGGTGCTTGCTGCCAGGGAGTTGGGACCCGATCCGATCGGTTCGAGCAACGATGTGGTCCGAATATTCAGACCCCTGCTGACGGAGATGAAGCACGAGGAGTGCTGGTGCCTGTACCTCAATACGGGCAACCGGATCGTCGAGCGGCAGCGGGTAAGCCAGGGCGGGGTGCAGGCGACGGTGGTGGATCACCGGTTGGTCATCAAACGGGCCCTCGAACTGCTGGCCACGCAGATTATCCTGGTTCACAACCATCCTTCCGGCGCTGCCTTGCCCAGCGAGCAGGATAAGATTCTCACGAAGAAAATTGCCGAGGCGGCCGCGCTGTTCGATATTCGGCTGCTCGATCACCTGATTATCGCACGGGGCGGTGAGTACAGTTTCCGACAGAACGGGTTGCTGCAATAGTCCTGGCTGTGACGAGGCTGTCTGCCAAATCCCCGAAATTGAAAGTTGCCCCTGCCGGATAAACTCCGACAGGGGCGAAAACATTAAAATCGGACGTGTTAGACAGCTTTTTGTTCTGCCGCTGCGGTCCATCGTTGCGCAGGTTGTGGGCAGGAAGAGACGGGACCATCGTAACGGGGCGTGCGACTCTTTAATCGTTGCGGGAAGAGTTGGCTGTGGATTATCGTCTTCCGGGTTCACTTTGTTTTGGAGACGTAAGGTTTTTCTTCCGAAGGGAGAACGTAAGTTTAGACTGCCGGGAAATTTTTGCCGATCTGTGCCGTATTTCTTTTTTGAGGAAGAGCATAAGGTGAATCTTTTTTCGAATGATCGGAAACTCTGAAATAAGAACTGCGAGTCGAACGAATGGATTATCCCGGAGATGGGAGCGAAATGACCGGACCGGGCATCGGTAACGAAAAGCGAGGAATGGCAAGAACCTTTCCTCGCTTTTCGTTGCCGGGTGCGCACAGGCTGGCCGCAAAGTACGAATTTCTAATTTTGGAGGTCGAAGCGGCGGAATTGAATCTCGAACCGACAGACGCTCTCCCGCTCGTCGCTTCGGGTCGTGCGGGTAATGATGAGCGGTGTCGCAATTTCAGCATCGTGTGCGACTGTCTGACGCGTGTATTCGAAGGTCTGGGTCGTAACCGCGTCGTCGGAACGGGTCGTGACCGTTCGGAAAAGATCGTTGTTGAGACTGCTGAAGAAACCCAGTCCGCGCAGGATATCCGGTTCGGCAACCAGCAGCAGGACCGGGTCGCTGTTGAGGAGGGGAGTGCCTTCCAATTCGTAGATGAAATCGCTCCAAGCCGTCGTTTCATCGTAGTCGTAACCGTACTCTTGCCGGAATGTTTCCGTATTTGGCTCGTTCTCGAGCGTTCGGATGACAGCACTGCAATTATCCCAAGCCTCCAGCGGACCCCAGGGATCTTTTTCCCATTCGTATTTTTCGCAGATGGGTTCCAAAGTCAGGGAATTGTAACGCGATATGGAGGTGAGTTTGTCGGAGTTGAAGGTGCCGGTGCCGTATGTGCAATCGAAGCCGTACGTTTCTATTTCACTGCCGGAAAGTGTCGAGGTGAGTTCGTATCCTCCGCTTCGTACATCGCAGAAGTAGCCGTATAGGGTTCCGTCTGCAGTTTGCGTATAAGGTTGCTCGCCATCGATTTCCCGGGTGAAGGAGAATCGGATGCAATCGTCTCCCTCGTAGGTGAACTGCCATGTTTCGACGGGACGGAGCGTGCCGTTCTTGTCCGCTGCGGATATTTTGAAACCCGTGATACGGCACTCCTTGCTGAATTCCGCCGGAAGTTCATAAGTATATTCCATTTCAGCAATCAGACTTCCCGAAGCGTCGCGCCCGACGATCTTGTGCAGTTGCCAATACCGAACCTGTTCTCCGATGTTGGGTTCGTCCGGTTCATTGGGATCCTCTCCATCGGTTCCCGACTGGGTGATGGTGATGAGAATCGAGTCCGTGCCGCAGGTGATTTCGATAAAGGCCGTGCGGGATTCTTCGGCGGTGTTGGGATCCGTTTCGACGCGGATGTCGTAATCGCCTGCCGCATCTCCGTGATCGGGATTTATGCGTACCCACGTCGGGGCTTCGGCGCGGGATTCGTCCGTGATGACGGAATTCCAGGCATCGTCCGTCGAGAAGAAAATTTCCGAATTCCCTGCGGTTTGTCCTGCGGGGATCTTCTGGGAGAGCTGTCGCGTATCGGGGACCTGAATGGAGCCGAAATCTCCATGCCATTCATCTGTTGTGTCGTCGCTGCAAGCCGTAATCGCGAGGGTTGCAAACGTGAGAAGAAGAAGTTTCAATCCTTTCATTTGTGTATTTTTTGATGGTTATTCGTTCGGGTACGATGAATATGGAACAGATGTATTTGTCTTCCGCTCCGGATATTTCCGAATTTTGGCGTAAAGATAGAAAAAACGGTTCGGAGTACCTTACATTCCCATTTATTTTGTACTTTTGTTTTTCAGAAAATAGTAAATGCAAAATACGATGACTCAGGAAGAACTTTTCAAAAAACTGGTAGCCCACTGCAAGGAGTACGGCTTCATCTTTCCTTCCAGCGAAATATACGACGGACTGGGTGCCGTGTACGATTACGGGCAGAACGGCGTCGAGCTGAAGAACAATATCAAGCGTTACTGGTGGGATTCGATGGTGCGTCTTCATGAGAACATCGTCGGCCTCGATTCGGCGATCTTCATGCATCCCCGCACGTGGGAGGCTTCGGGCCATGTCGGGGCGTTCAACGACCCGTTGATCGACAACAAGGATTCGAAGAAGCGTTACCGCGCCGACGTGTTGATCGAAGAGTGGCTGGCCAAGCAGGACGACAAGATTCAGAAAGAGGTCGATAAGGCGAAGAAGCGCTTCAAGGAGAACTTCAACGAGGAGCAGTACCGCTCGACTTCGCCCCGTGTGCTGGAGATCGCCGCAGCGCGGGACGCCGTGCACAAGCGCTTTGCCGACGCGTTGAACGCCAACGATCTGGAAGAGCTGCGGCGGATCATCCTCGACTGCGAGATCGTCTGCCCGATTTCGGGTACGCGCAACTGGACCGAGGTGCGGCAGTTCAACCTGATGTTCTCGACCCAGATGGGATCGACGGTCGAAGGCGCCAATACGATTTACCTGCGGCCCGAAACGGCGCAGGGTATCTTCGTCAATTTCCTGAACGTGCAGAAGACCGGCCGCATGAAGCTGCCGTTCGGTATCGCCCAGATCGGCAAGGCGTTCCGCAACGAGATCGTGGCGCGTCAGTTCATCTTCCGCATGCGCGAGTTCGAACAGATGGAAATGCAGTTTTTCGTCCGCCCGGGCGAGGAGATGCGGTGGTGGGCCGAATGGCGCGATACGCGTATGAAATGGCATCGGGCGCTCGGTTTCGGGGCGGATAACTACCGTTTCCACGACCACGACAAGCTGGCCCATTACGCCAATGCCGCGACCGATATCGAGTACAATTTCCCGTTCGGGTTCAAGGAGGTGGAGGGCATCCACTCCCGCACGGATTTCGACCTGTCGAACCACCAGAAATTTTCGGGCAAGAAGATCCAGTATTTCGATCCGGAGACGGGCGAGAGTTATGTGCCTTACGTCGTGGAAACCTCGATCGGCGTGGACCGTATGTTCCTGCAGGTGATGTCGGCGGCTTATACCGAGGAGAAGCTCGAAAACGGCGAAGAGCGCGTCGTGCTGCGGATTCCTGCGGCTCTCGCTCCGACGAAGGTGGCCGTGTTGCCTTTGGTGAAGAAGGACGGCATGCCCGAAGTGGCGCAGCGGATCGTCGATCTGTTGAAGTATGATTTCAACGTCGTGTATGACGAGAAGGATTCGGTGGGCAAGCGTTACCGCCGGCAGGATGCGATCGGTACGCCGCTGTGCGTGACCGTCGATGGCCAGACCCTCGAGGATAATACCGTGACGGTGCGCCACCGCGATACGATGCAGCAGGAGCGCGTGGCGATCGATGCCCTCTTCGGACTGGTCGATGCGGAGTGCTCGCTGCGCGGTCTGTTGCGTAAAATCGGGTAATGTTTGATGTAACCGAGGGCGGAGCAGTTTCGGAAGCGGTGAAGTTGCGGAGTAAAACCGGATGTAGGATGGAAAGGAATACGGATCGAGTGCGGAGCGTGGGGCTTGCCGCGACGATCGTCGCGGTGTGTTTCGGAGTGGGTTTTCTGGCTGGATGGGCGATAAGCCGTTGGTTGTAACGGTCGTGGGACGCATTTTGGCCATAGATTACGGAACGAAGCGCACGGGGATCGCCGTGAGCGATCCCTTGCGGATCATTGCCGGTGGGCTCGAAACCGTCGAAACCAAAGGGTTGGAACGCTGGTTGGCGCAATATTTCGCGGCGAATGACGTTTCGACCATAGTGATCGGAAAGCCGATGCAAATGAGTGGCGCTCCGTCCGAAACGTGGCGTTACGTGGAACCGTTGGCGGCCCGCCTGCGCAGGGCCTATCCCGACAAGGAGGTGGTGTTTTACGACGAGCGTTTCACCTCGGTCATCGCTCACCGCACGATGCTCGAGAGCGGTATGGGCAAGATGGCCCGCCGGGACAAGGCGCTTGTGGACAAGATATCGGCGACCATTATCTTGCAAGGATATATGGAGAGCCGAAGTTAGTTTTCCGGCTGCGGCCGGGTTAAAAATGGAAAAAGTTATGATTTATCCGATAGTTGTTTTCGGGGCGCCGGTACTGCGCGAAAAATGCCGGGAGATCGGACCCGATTATCCCGAAGTTAAAAAGTTGATCAAGGATATGTTCCTCACGCTCGAGGAGGCCGAAGGCGTAGGGCTTGCGGCTCCCCAGATCGGTAAAAGCATCCGCCTGTTCATCGTGGACTGCACGCCTTGGGGCGAAGATCATCCCGAACTGGCCGATTACCGGCGTGCGTTCATCAATCCCGAAATTTACGAAGTTTCCGAGGAGACGAAACTCTACGAAGAGGGATGTCTTTCGCTGCCGGGATTGCACGAGAGCGTGCGGCGTTCGCTTGCGATCCGGATGCGTTATCTGGACGAGAATTTCGAGCCGCACGACGAAGAGTTCACCGGGCTGCCTGCCTGGGTGATCCAGCACGAATATGACCATCTGGAAGGAGTCGTCTTCACGGACCGCTTGTCGCCTTTGCGCAGAAATCTGATTAAGAGTAAGTTGATGAGCTTGACGAAGGGCCGTTACAAATGCTCGTACAAGACTAAATAGGGGGCGTTCCGGTAAAAGTTACGGGATTGACCGAAAAGAGATCTAAAATGGTCTAAAAGTTGAAATTTTCCGGAGAAAGGGGTAAACTCCGGAAAATTTTTATTACCTTTATATATCGGAAATAGGACATATAATATTTTATCATTTTAAATTTTCATACGATGAAAAAACTTTTACTTACATTGGCAATGGGCTTGCTCGCGTGGTCGGCATCTGCCCAGAATTGGACGGTCGGTGGTCGTATCGGATCCGGTTTCCAGGCTGTCGGACAGTATGTATTCAGCAACGATAATTATGTGGAAGCCCGTTTCGGTGCTTATTGGGCCAATGCCGGCGGTACGGTGACGGCCGATTTCTCGGTATTGTATAATTGGAATGTTTGCAATATGGATTGGACGCCGTCGGCAGGTCGTTGGTTCTTCGATGCCGGTGCAGGTATCAATGTGGGCGGCAAAGGGCATTACGCTTATGTAGGCGTGGCCGGCTCGGCCAAACTGGGTATTGCCTTCAAGGGGGCTCCGGTACGTCTTTCGTTCGACTGGTCGCCGGCTTTCGGTCCCGGAATCGCTTATTGGGACGGGGGATCGCATTCCGAGTTCAACGAACGGGCATTGTGTAATTTCGGCATTACGTGCGTTTATTGCTTCTAAAGAGAGACCCCGAGGAAATAAGAAGCCCGGAGCAATTTGCTCCGGGCTTCTTTTATGCTGTCGGTTCGGTGTTTTTTCTGTTCGATCATTTTCCCCTTTGCTGATGAAGAACGTTTTCCGAGGGGAGAAATTGAGGACCTGAATGCGTAGTATAGCTCCAAGACGGTTGCGGGCGGAGGCGAAAAACGGGCTGGACTTTCGGGTATTCGACGACGTGTGTAGAAATTGTCTTTGGAGGTTGTATTCGTTTATATCGGATTTGTTTCGGGCGCCGAAACTTTATTTTGCTTTGGGCGGCGTTTCTCTTGGCTGCGGTCGGAACCTTCGCTATTCCAGTAGGCTCTTTTCGGGAGGGAGGGGTGGCGTGTACACTCCGCGATCCCGAAGCATTTGAATCGCAGGTCCGAATAGCGATAATCGCCGTGTTTTTCCGTTAGAATGTGAAAGTTCCGCCCAGGGAGATCAGGATCGGATTCCGTGCGAACATGGCTGTCTGGAAACGGTATTTGAGCATGAGCGATGTACTCCAGCGGCGGCTTATCCGGTAGTCGCAGCCTCCGCCCACATCGAAGCCGCAGGACCATTTGCCCAAGTCGTTCACATTGACGCCGACTGTGGGGAAGAGGCTCCATTGTTCGGTTATGTGGAAGAGATAATGGGCGTCGCACCCGATGTCCACCGAACATTCCGATTTGCAGGGAATGACGATTCCCGTTTCCAGCCGCAGCGCATCGGTCAGGCTGTATCGGAAATAGCCGCCGATGCCGAAGACGGCACCCCGGCCGGTATGGGTGTAGAGATTGATCTTCGGACCTATGCCCCAGGAACCTCTGTCCTGTGCCGATGCGTAGAAAGCGCTGAATAAGATAAGTATTGCCAGCAGTGTTTTTTTCATAGCTTTTGCAGATTTCGATACGGCTTTTGCCGGAATGATTCCTTGCCGCCGTCGGATAATTTAGATTCTCTCGAAAACAAAGATACGAACGAACCGGCCGTATGAGCAAATTTATATTTGCACTTTGCCGAGGCGGAGTACCTAAGATGAAGTCAAAGGTACGAAAAATTTCCGTTTCGCCGAGTGCTGAAGAGCCGAATGAAAATGGAGATACTCTGAGATCGAACAGTATTTGTCACAGGATCGTGTGTGGGGTTTATACATGCTGTGTTTTGAAAATTATTTTTTATGATTAAAGATGTATGTGGTTGCTGGTTTGATAATGGACGGCGTTTTGTTCTTTTTTTGTAAATAATTTGTATTTGTTGCTATAATATTATATCTGTCTCTTATACACATCTCC
>ERZ1027063.372-NODE-372-length-21358-cov-10.125616_pt1 | contig 21358 bp, 17 predicted proteins | sample MGYA00519423_ERZ1027063 | MGnify/ENA primary metagenome ERZ1027063 (study PRJEB26926, sample SAMN06164493) | human gut metagenome | biome: ENVO:00009003; feature: ENVO:2100002; material: ENVO:00002003 | host: Homo sapiens | place: USA | collected 2012 ...
TCTACACCTATTAAGTCGTCGGCAGCGTCAGATGTGTATAAGAGACAGATACTACGATGAGCAGGGGCCGGTATTCAGCAATCTGGTGCTGGCTTATCAGAAGAAATTATATGAATCCCCCTACAGAGCTTATCTGGAGGAGAAGATCGGTCCGGTAGCGTTCAAGAATATGGAGCTGGCACAGAAGTCCATGAGCGAAGCGTTGATCCCGCTGATGCAGGAGGAGAATTCCCTGACTATGGAGTATGATAAGCTCATCGCCGGTGCGAAGATCGACTTCGACGGCAGGGAACTGAATCTGTCCCTGTTACGACCCTATCTGGTGAATTCCGACCGCAATGTCCGCAGACAGGCATGGGAGAAGATGAGCGCGTTTTTCCTGGAAAATGAGGAACAGCTGGATACCATCTACGATAAACTGGTGAAAAACCGTACCGCGCAGGCTAGAACCATGGGATATGAAAATTATCTGGAACTGGGCTATTACCGCATGAACCGCAACTGCTACGGCAAGGACGAGGTAGAAGCTTTCCGCAGGCAGATCAAGGAGTATTTCGTACCCTTTGCAGAGAAGCTGCATGACCGCAGAAGACAACGTCTGGGTCTGGAGAAGCTCAGTTATATCGATGAGCAGGTATATTTTAAGGACGGCAACCCGGCACCCACCGGAACCCCGGAAGAGATCATGGCAGCAGGACAGAAGATGTACCGTGAGCTGTCCCCGGAGACTGCGGAATTTTTTGATTTCATGATGGAGAACCAACTGTTTGACGTATTGGGCCGCAAGACCAAGAAAGCTGGCGGTTACATGACTTATCTGCCTCTGTACCATGCACCGTTTATCTTCGCTAACTTTAACGGTACCAGCGGAGATGTGGACGTCATTACGCATGAGTGTGGTCATGCGTTTCAGGGGTATCTCGCTGCACAGGATCCTATCAGAGAGCATGCGGATATCGGCATGGAGACTGCAGAGATCCATTCCATGTCCATGGAATTTTTCACGGAAAAGTGGATGAACCTGTTCTTCGGCGACAGAGCGCAGGATTACGTGGAAATGCATCTGGAGGATGCGGCTGCGTTTATTCCTTACGGCTGTATGGTGGATGAGTTCCAGCATATCGTCTATGAGCACCCGGAGCTGACCCCGGCCGAGAGAAAGCAGGCATGGAGCCGTCTGGAGCGGGAGTACAAGCCCCACCTGGATTACGAGGGAAATCCTTTCTTCGGACAGGGAGGCTTCTGGCAGAAGCAACTGCACATTTACGACTACCCTCTGTATTATATCGATTATTGTCTGGCACAGACCTGCGCACTACAGTACAAGGTGAAGATGGATGCCGATTTTACAGAGGCGTGGAAGAGCTATCTGAAGCTGTGCAGGCTGTCCGCCAGTGATTTTTACACTAATATGATCAAAGAAGTCGGACTGGACAGTCCTTTTGAGCCCGGATGTGTGAAAAATATCGTGGAAAAACTTGAAAAATATGTGAAATAGCTTTCTTTTTCCGCAGAAATACGGTAAAATAAGGAGTCATTGGGACTTAAGACACCAGGAAGGAGACATGTAAGCAATGTCTAAGAATGAAAAAGTTACAGAAAATAAAGAACAAACAGAACAGAAGGTCATGACCAAATATGACCGTAAGGTACAGAAGCGTAAAGAGGAGAAGGAAAAGGAGAAAAAGGAAGAGCGCATCAGCACGGCCATCGGCATCGTAGTGCTTGTGGCTCTGGTATGTCTGGTAGCATCTTTCCCCATTCGTACCTATCTGGCAACTCATGAGACCTATGTGGTGGTCAATGGAGAAGCTGTAAACAAGGTAGAGTTCGATTACCAATACAACCTGACCAAGAACAATTATATCACCCAGTACGGCAGCTATCTGACATACTTCGGACTGGATACCAGCAAGGATCTGTCCACACAGATGTATTCCGATACTCTGACCTGGCAGGACTATTTTGAGCAGAATGCAGTAGAGAGCCTGAAGCAGAATAAGGCGCTGATGGCAGAAGCCAAAGCAGCCGGCTTCACCTACGATACCACGGATGAGTACAATACTTTCAAGGAGACCATCAAAACCTCCGCTGCATCCGCAGGCATCTCCGAGAAGGAATATGTACGTTCCATCTACGGAAGCTATGCAACCATGGGCCGTATCGAAGAATATGTGAAGAACGACATGGTAATGAACGCTTATTATCAGAAGCTGCAGGAGGACAATGCTCCCAGTGATGATGAGATCCAGAGCTATTATGAGGAAAATAAGGCAACCTACGATTCCGTAGACTATCGCCTGACCACGATTGAAGCTGATCTGCCCACTGAGCCTACCGAACTGGCAGATCCCGTAGAGGAGACTGCTGCCGATACCACAGGTACCACCGATGGAACCGCAGCTACTGACAGCACACAGGATACCGCTTACCAGCCTTCCGATGCTGAGATCGCCAAGGCCATGGAAGATGCCAAGGTACTGGCTGACGATGCGGAGCAGACCGTGGCAAAAGACGGCGAAGCACACGAGAATGAGAAGAAGTCTTCCGTGAACTACCTGATCTCCGACTGGCTGTTTGATGATGCCAGAAAGGCAGGAGACACCACCGTCATTACTAACGACAACAGCCATTGCTACTATGCCGTGGCATTTGAGAAGAGATATCTGGATGAGACTCCTTCCGCAGATGTACGTGTGATCATTCCCACCGAGGATAAGACCGGTGAAGAGATCCTGGAGGAGTGGAAGAACGGTGCAGCTACCGAGGACAGCTTCGCAGAATTGTGCAAGAAGTATACACAGGATACTTCCGCAGTAGAGAACGGCGGTCTGTTCGAGCAGGTGACCAAGACAGGTATGACAGAGGAGCTGAGCAACTGGATCTTCGACACCAGCCGTCAGGCAGGAGATACCGTAGCCATCACTGTCAGTGACACCACCTATGTACTTTACTACATCGGACAGGATCAGCCCGAGTGGAAGATCAACATCAAGAATACGCTGGTATCCGATACAATGAGTCAGCATATGCAGGATATTACTGCAGATGTAACAGTAGAGGATCCCAAGGGTAAGCTGAATTACCTGAAGGTGCAGGCAGAGGAATCCGCAGCCGATGAGACTGCGGCAGCAGAGACCCAGGAGATCACTGAGGAGCAGACCGCTGCTACCGAAGAGACCACAACACAGGCACAGTAACGCTTGCTCAGGAACAGAACATAGACAACAGACAAGTACCTGTTTCACTGCGCAAGCAGAAGAGACAGGTACTGTTAAGTTATAGGAGAGAAGAAATGCAGGAAAAGATCCTGGTATTAGATATTGATGGAACTTTGACCAATTCAAAAAAAGAGATTACAGAAGCAACCAAAAGAGGAATCTGGAATATTTTGCAGCATGGACATAAGGTCATTCTGGCTTCCGGCCGTCCGACTCCCGGCATGAGAGGCTGTGAGGAAGAACTGGAATTGAAAAAATACGGTGGCTACCTCCTGTCATTTAACGGAGCACGTATTGTGGATTGCAAGACCGGCGAGGTAGTGTACCAGAGAACACTGCCCCTGTCTATCGTGCCCGGATTGTATGAATTCGCCAAGGCAAACGGCTGCGGACTGATCACTTATCAGGGAGAAGGAGTCATCTCCGCATTTGAGCCGGATAAATATGTGCAGTTAGAAGCGAGGATTAACGGAATCCCCATTAAAGTGGTGGATGATTTTGTATCCTACGTAGATTTTGATATCAATAAGTGCCTGATGACGGCACCGGAAGAGATCGCCCCTGCTCTTGAGAAACAGCTGCAGGAAAAATACAGCGATGTGGCAAGCATCTACCGTTCCGAACCCTATTTCATCGAGATCATGCCGAAAGATGTGAACAAAGCCACCTCTTTGGATCATATGCTGGAAGGCATGGGACTGACCAGAGAGAATGCGATCTGCTGCGGGGACGGTTACAATGACATCTCCATGATCGAATATGCGGGAACCGGCGTAGCAATGGGGAATGCCCAGCCGGCGGTCAAGGATGCGGCGGACTATATCACCGGCACCAACGATGAAGACGGACTGGTGGAAGTCATCGATAAGTTCATCATGAAACCGGAGCAGGCATAGCCTTTCTTAGAAACAAACAATAGACACAAAGCAGTAGCAAGCGAAAACTCACAGAGCAATGAGCGTGTGTGATTTTTGCAAAAGAGGATATATATGATTCAGATACAAATACCTGAAAAAGCGAAATATATCATAGAAACCATACAGAATGCCGGATTCGAAGCCTATGTGGTAGGCGGCTGCGTGCGGGATTCCATTCTGGGCAGATGCCCGGAGGACTGGGACATTACCACCTCGGCGAGACCGGAGCAGGTAAAGCAGCTGTTTCGTCGCACCATCGACACCGGAATCCAGCATGGCACCGTAACCGTCATGCTGGACAAGGAAGGCTTTGAGGTTACGACCTACCGTGTGGATGGAAAATACGAAGACAGCCGACATCCCAAAGAAGTGACGTTTACTCCGAACCTGGAGGAGGACCTGAAACGCCGGGATTTTACCATCAATGCCATGGCTTATAATGAAACGGAAGGCCTGATCGACATTTTCGGCGGATTAAAAGACATCGAGGCGAAGCTGATCCGATGCGTAGGCAACCCGGAGGAACGATTCGGAGAAGATGCCCTGCGCATCATGCGGGCGATCCGATTTTCCGCACAGCTGGGCTACGAGATCCACGAAGACACCGAGGCGGCAATCCGGAAGCTGGCACCGACTTTGCAGAAGATCAGTGCGGAGCGGATTCAGGTGGAACTGACTAAACTGTTGGTGTCCCCTCATCCCGACACCCTCAGAGAAGCTTATGACATGGGTGTCACCAAGGTGATCCTACCGGAATTCGATGCCATGATGGAGACACCGCAGAAGCACAAGCATCATAAATACAATGTGGGTGAGCATACATTACATGCACTTATGGAGATCGGGCCGGACAAGAATCTGCGTTATGCCATGCTGCTCCATGACATCGGCAAGCCGGCCACACTTACTGTGGATGAAGACGGAATCACTCATTTCTACGGACATCCGGCGGTGGGAGAAGAGATGGCGCGGAAGATTCTGCGGAGACTGCGATTTGATAATGATACCGTTGCGGTGGTCACCCGTCTGGTGAGATACCATGATTATGGCAATGATGTGATACCGGATCTGCGGATTGTCCGCCGGGCGGTGAATAAGATCGGGGAAGATATTTTCCCTCTGCTGTTCCCGGTGAAACGGGCAGATATTCTGGCACAGAGCGATTACCTGAGAACAGAAAAACTAGAGAATCTCGAACTCTGGAAGAAACTGTATCAGGAAATGCTGGAAAAGAAGCAGTGCATCTCCCTGAAAACACTGGCGGTCACCGGCAGGGATCTGATCAACACCGGTATGAAACCGGGCAGAGAGCTGGGAGAGATGCTGCAACAGCTGCTGGAACTGGTATTGGAACATCCCGAGCAGAATACCAGAGAACAGCTGCTGGAAAAGGTAAAGGAACTGTCGGCAGACAAAGATTGAGCATACTTTACAGGCTTTCCTCATAAGATAGCGTAGGAACCGGGAAACGGTTAAGGACGTATCTTAGGAGGGGTTGTAAGTGAATGACAGAGCGGTGGTACTGCTGGAGCAGTATGAGATAGAAGTATTGCGTACCCGAAAAGGAAGGGGAGCGATTCTGTGCGATACACAGCAGGGCTGCCTGATCTTCAAGGAATATACCGGAAGAGAGGAACAATTATGCCTGCAGGAGCAGGTCCTGAAGCACCTGGAGGAACGGGGAACCGTTCCTGCGGAGCGATTGCTTGCCACAAAGGAAGGCGCGTTATCGGTGACAGACCGGGACGGTGTCAGATATATTCTGAAGACCTGGTGGGAAGGCCGAGAATGTAATATCCGTGACAGGGAAGAATGTATGGAAGCCATGCGGCTTCTGGCGAGACTGCACGGTGATCTGGAATTTACACCGGTATTTCCGGAGACGGAGGAGACTTCGGCACCGGTCATAGAGCGATATCTCCCCAGCCGGGACTATGAGAAGCATAACCGGGAGCTCAAGAGAGCCCGCAGGTTCTTGAAACAGCGCAGCCAGAAGACCTGGTTCGAGATCCGGTTGTCTGCAGTGATTGATCCTTTTTTAGAGGAAGCAAGACAACTGTGTGAAGAATGGAAAGAGATCGAGCTGGCTGCCTCCGACAGCGGAGAGGAAGTACCGCTGTGTTTCTGCCACGGAGATTACCAATATCATAATATTCTGCGGCAGGACCGTGGATTTTTCCTGGTGAACTTCGAAAAATGTCAGGCAGACGGGCCGGTGAGAGACCTGTATCTGCTGTTGCGAAAGCTTTTGGAAAAAAGTGAATGGGATGCCGAATGGGGCAGAGTGCTTCTGGCGGCTTATGAAAGTGTCAGACCGTTAAAGCCCTATGAGAGACAGGATCTGGTCTACCGCCTGTCCTATCCTGAGAAATTGTGGAAGATCGTAAACTTTTATTATAATTCCGGCAAGGCCTGGATCCCGGAGAAGAATCAGGAGAAACTGGACCGCCTGTTGGAACAGGAAGCGGCCAGAAAGAAATTCCTGAAACTGCTGCAAAGATAAAAGCCGGGCAATGAACGGCAGACAACGGAAGAGACGTTGCGGCAGGATCGCAGCGTCAGGAGACAAAGGAGAAGCAAAAACGTTGAAAAGATTCGAAGACAAAAAGTATTCGAAAACGAAACAGACAGTGGTAATTCTTTTGCTTGTGACAGCAATGTCATTTGCTGGATGCGGGCAGACAGCATCCTCCGGGACGGCGGCAACACCTGCGCCAACGGCACAGGCAGAGCGGATAGATACCGGCTTTGTTGTCACCAATCCGGACAGCTATGATTCCGCAGATACGGCGGTACTGGTGGATATCAATAATGTTGACAACACTGTCACACTGTTAAATCTGGATCTGGGCAAACGTTACACGCTGTCCATGGACGGAACAACGCGGTTCGCAGATAAATATGGAAAGGCAATTTCCCTGAGTCAGCTGCAGGAGGGGGACATCGTGGATGTGACTTTTTTGAAAAGTCAGAAGCATCTGACCTCCATGCAGCTGGCGCAGACAGCATGGCAGTATGAAGATGTGGAGCACTACGAGATGAATACCGTGCGAAATGAGGTGGCCATCGGGGAAGAGGTGTTCCAGTTGTCCAGGGATACCCAGTATTTTTCCCAGGGACACAGCATTGAAAAAATGGATCTGAATCCGGCGGATATTCTGACGTTTCACGGCATTGACAGCACAGTGCTCAGCGTAACAGTGGAAAAAGGCCATGGATACCTCAGACTGGTCAACGATGAGAACTTTGTGGGCGGCTGGCTGGAAATCGGCCAGACACAGATCGTGCGGATCACAGAGGACATGCTGGTGACGGTGCCAGAGGGAAGCTATCAGGTAGATATCAGCTATAACGGCGGTGGTGGCACGAAAAATGTCGTGATCAACCGCAACGAGGAAACAACACTGGATATCGGCGATCTGGAAATGGCAGAGGCGCAGTATGGTATGGTGCTGTTTTCCCTGAGTCCTTCCGATACGGAATTGTATATCGATGGAAGCCAGGTGGATGCCTCTCAGCCGATCACGCTGGAATACGGTATTCACCAGATTATTGCAAAGGCGGACGGCTATAAGTCGCTTACACAGTATCTCAGGGTGGGACAGGAATCCGCGGGAGTGGATGTCCAGCTGGATAAGGCGGACTCCGACAGTGAAGACAGTACGGAAAGCAGCAGTTCTTCCAGCTCTTCCGCAACGGAATCTACCTCCACCGCAGATACGACTACGACCTATTACCGCGTGCATATTGATGCTCCGGAAAATGTGGAGGTATATCTGGACGGCAACTATGTGGGAATTTCCCCCTGCAGTTTTAAGAAGACCTCAGGAAGTCATGTGATCACCCTGCGAAAATCCGGTTATGAAACCAGAAGTTATACGGTACAGGTGGATGAAGAAGAAAAGGATGTATCCTACTCATTTGTAGACCTGACGGCCAGCTCTTCATCGACAGAATGATCCTTTCCGGGAGGGGAAGAAATGCCGTAAATATGCGGAAAAACCTTGACAAAAGGGATAAAAACAGATATATATATGTATAGACGTTTCAAAAGAACTATTTTCGAGCGTAAAATTAATAACGAAAACTCATTACAGGAGGAGTTCAATATGAACAAAACAGAATTAGTTGCAGCTATGGCTGATCAGGCTGGTCTTTCCAAGAAGGACGCAGAGAAGGCATTAAAGGCATTCACCGATGTTGTTGCTGAAGAGTTAAAGAAGGATGGTAAGGTTCAGTTAGTTGGCTTCGGTACTTTCGAAGTATCCAGCAGAGCAGCTAGAGAGGGTAGAAATCCTCAGAGCGGCGCACCTATGAAGATCGCTGCTTCCAAGGCTCCTAAGTTCAAGGCTGGTAAGGCATTAAAGGATATGCTGAACGCATAATAGAAGCTGAATTTTCAGAGACTCGATGGGACAACCTTTCGGGTCTCTTTTGTTTTTCAGAAACGGATGATCGTGAGGTTAAAAGCATGAGATTAGACAAATATTTGAAGGTATCCCGACTGATCAAGCGCCGTACTGTGGCTAATGAAGCCTGCGACAGCGGCAGAGTGCTGATCAATGATAAGCCGGCAAAGGCATCCGCCAATGTCAAAGAGGGAGATATCATTTCCATCTCTTTCGGCAACAAGGAAGTAAAAGTCGAGGTCCTGGATGTACAGGAGACCGTGAAAAAAGAAGAAGCCAAAGAACTTTTCCGTTATATATAATATCAGGTTCTCTATGTATAAATTTCCACATTTTCCCATACAATACATTGTAAGTCCGGTTCCGGAAGGAGCGGAGGATGGGAGGCTATGGAGAGAATGGAAGATTTAAACGCGACAGGACGTATGCATAAAGTGACCATGACCAACAGACGGACATGTACCGTGAATGGGGTAAATGACGTCCTTTCCTTTGATCTGCGGGAGATCCTGCTGGAGACGGAACAGGGGATGCTGATGATCCGTGGCAACGAGCTCCATGTGAACCGCCTGACATTAGATAAGGGGGAAGTGGATATTGACGGCCGGATCGACAGCCTTGTATATTCGGATACCGCAGCATCCGGAGAAAAACAGGAATCCTTCCTGGGCAGGCTGTTCCGCTGATGGATGAAAATGTTTTTCTGCTGCATTCCTTTCTGCTGGGTGTGGGGATCACTTTTCTGTATGATATTCTGCGGATCCTGCGAAGAGTGTTTGCTCACAGTACCAGCATGGTATCTCTGGAAGATCTGGCATTCTGGATCTACTGTGCGGGAAAGGTCTTTCTGCTGATGTTTCATGAAAGTAACGGGAACCTGCGATGGTTTGCCGTGCTGGGGGCATTGGCGGGAATGTACCTGTATCACAGGACAATCAGTCCCTTTTTTGTAAAGTATGTGGCACTGGGCCTGAATACTCTTCTGCACCCAATCCGGAAAGCCTTGCGGATCACGGGAAATTGGCTGAAAAAGCAGTTGACTATACTTAGGAAAATGCTTAAAATATTCATTAAAAGGAGATGCGCGTATGGCAAGAAGAAAAGCAGCCTACCGCAAGAGACACCAGAACCGGTTCAGTATGTTCCTGGTGACCCTGGTCGTGTTGATGATCATGGTGGTCGTTGCGGCGCGGAGCGTGGAATTACAACAGAAGATTGCGGGCTATGATACCCAGATCGCAAGTCTTGGCGCGCAGATCGAAGCAGAGCAGACCAGAGCGGAACAGATCGAGGAATTCGGTAAGTACACTCAGACGAAAGCTTATGTGGAAGAGGTGGCGAAGGATAAGCTGGGACTGGTATACGAAGGTGAGATCCTTTTTCAGGAAGACAATTAAGCAGGGAAACTGTTTCTCAACAGTGAACCTGCTTTTTTTGTCGCAAAAAATGAAGTCTTTCCCTCCCTCGATTTGACAAAAGGAAGAGGAAAACTGCCCTATAATCGTGAAAACAGAAAGGGGAGGATGCCATGATCATAGGGAAAAAGGAGCAGGAAAGGCTGGAGAGAGAACAGTGTGCACAGATCTCACTGCTGTGCAGACAGAAACTGATGGGATATGCGGAGAGTTTTGAGGAACTGGGGAAGAGCTTTCGGCAGGAGATACAGATTACAGGAGAGGACAGGCAGAATATTCTGGAAAAATGTATGCTGTGGCAGAGCAGACAGATCATGGGAGACCATCTGCAGGAAGTGGCCCGGATCATGGAACGGGTAGCAGGAGAGGAACTGGGGTATTGTCCGCTGGAAGAGAAAAAGAGGAAAAGCCTGGTACAGGCGCTCAAGAGTGAAGGGATCATCGCCAGAGACCTCTGCTATGTGGAGAAGGACGGCAGCAGCTCCGGGACAGAAGCAGGGATCAGTATGACACTGTCCACCGAAAAAAGGCACTATAAGGCGGCTCAGGTGGCGGACATGCTGACGGTATTATTGGGAAAAAAGCTGCAGGTCTCTTCAGGAAGCCCTTATCTCGTGGAGCAGGAGCCGCATTGTTTTCTGTTCACAGAGGAACCGAAATACATAGCACTGACGGGGGTGAGCCGGGCGGTAAAAGAAGGGGAGAAAGTCTCGGGGGATCAGTATGCCACCATGGAATCGGAAAAAGGGAAGCTGATCCTGCTGTTGTCTGATGGGACAGGCTCCGGGGAGGATGCCAGCCGGGGCAGCGGCAGAGTCATGGATCTCATGGAAAAAATGCTGGAGGCGGGCTTCGGGACCGAGGCATCTGTGAATCTCCTGAATTCTGCGTTGTATGCGCAAAATGAAGAGGACGATCATCCTACGATAGACCTTTGCAGCCTGGATCTGTATACCGGCGAATGTGAGATCTGCAAGGTGGGCGGTGTTGCCACGTTCTGGAAGACCTCCGGAAGGGTTCTCTGTGTCGGCGGCGAAAGCCTGCCGTTAGGTATTTTTCAAAAAGTGCAGATAGAACGACAGATGTGTCAGATCCGGCCGGGAGATCTGCTGGTCATGATGACGGACGGGGTTCTGGATATGATGGAAGACGGGGAAGAGCGCATGGCACAGGTGCTGGAAGGGTTGCAGGAACAGAACCCGCAGGAGATCGCAGAGAAAATATTGTCCTATGCCATCTGTGCCTCAGAGGGACGGATTCGGGACGATATGACGGTATTTGTGCTCTGCCTGTGGGAAAACACGTGATGCCGCCTTGATTTTTCCTCATAATTAGGATAGAGTAAAAACATGAATACATGGATGGATACGCAAGAAAAAGTATTTGCATATATCAGAGAGCATCACATGCTGCAGGCCGGCGACCGTGTGGTAGCCGGTGTTTCTGGAGGGGCAGACTCGGTTTGCCTCTTATTTTTGTTGCTGGAATGGCAGAAGGAAGTACCTACAGACATTGCCGTAGTGCATGTGGATCACGGCATTCGCGCGGAGGCCGGAGAAGATGCCCGGTATGTGGAGCAGCTCTGCGAGGAGAGAGGAATCCCTTTTTTCCTGACCAGGGCAGAGGTAAGGAACAGAGCCCGCATGGAGAAAATCTCTGAGGAAGAAGCCGGGCGCAGAACGAGATATGAGGCGTTTGAAAAGGCGGCAAAGGAGTGGGGAGCCACGAAGATCGCAGTGGCCCACAACAGCAATGACCGCAGCGAGACCCAGCTGTTCCATTTGTTCCGGGGCAGTGGAATCCGGGGACTGGCCAGCATTTTGCCTGTGAGAGATCGGATTATACGACCGCTCCTATGTCTGGAACGGTGGGAGATCGAGAAGTTTTTACAACAGCGAGGAATTGTCTATTGCAAGGATGCCACCAATGAGGAGGATGACTACACCAGAAATCGTATTCGGCATCATATTTTGCCTTATGCGGAGCAGAATATTGTAAAGGGCTGTGTAGCGCATATGAATCAGACGGCGGAGCTGCTGGCGGAGACGGAGGACTATCTGGAACTGCAGACAAAAGAAGCAGCTGGCCGATGTATCCGGGCAACGGACGGTGACGGAGAGTCCGCAGAGACGGGGGACAGCCGGAACGCGGTGATCTGTATTGCTGTGGAGTCTTTTCTGTCGTTGCATCCTGTGATCCGTAAGCGCCTCTTGTATGAAGAAGTGAAGCAATTGTCTCCCGGGCAGAAAGACATCACTTACCAGCATATTCAGGAGCTGCTGACCTTGTTTACCAGGGAAGGCAACCGGCAGATCTGTCTTCCGTTCGGCATCCGGGGTAGACGGCAATATGAGGAAGTCCTGCTGACAGTAGAGAGGACAGACAGGGAGCTTTTGGAGAAGACGGAAGTGGCTGAGAAATATCAACCAACTCTGCAGCTTTCTCCCGGACAGACAGGGACAGTGGAATGTGAAGTGGGAACGGTGGAATACTGTGTGTGTGACCTGGCCGCTGCCCATGAAAAAAACCAAGAAGTTCCCACAAATCAGTATACGAAATGGTTTGATTATGATAAAATAAAAAAATGTCCGGTGATACGGACAAGAAAGCCGGGTGACTATCTGACCATTGCTGACGGCAGAGGCGGGATGATCCATAAATCGCTGAAAAGTTATCTGGTCGATCAAAAGATCCCACAGGCGGAACGCGACAGACTGCCGATCCTGGCAGAGGGAGAGCATGTACTGTGGGTCGTGGGATACCGTATCAGCGAATATTATAAAGTAAGGGAGAATACAAAACGTATTTTAAAGGTACAATTAATAAGAAAGGAGTTCGCTTAAAAGCGAAAAGACAAAAGAAAATGGCAGAGCATATCAGAGTACTGTTGACAGAAGAGGAAGTAGATAAGAGAATCCAGGAGATCGGTGAGCAGATCAGCAAGGATTATGCGGGTAAGCAGGTACACCTTGTATGTGTACTGAAGGGTGGCAGCTTTTTCATGTGTGAACTGGCAAAGCGTATCACTGTTCCCGTATCTCTGGACTTTATGTCCGTATCCAGCTATGGCAGCGATACCAAGTCCAGCGGTGTAGTCAAGATCGTGAAGGATCTGGACGAATCTCTGAAAGATAAGGAAGTTATTGTAGTAGAGGATATCGTGGACAGCGGAAGAACCCTGAGCTATCTGCTGGAGATGCTGAAGGACAGAGGTCCGGCTTCTTTACGTCTGTGCACCCTGTTGGACAAACCCGAGAGAAGAGTGATCGATGTCCATGTGGATTATACCGGATTTAATATTCCCGATGAGTTTGTAGTGGGCTATGGTCTGGATTATGATCAGAGATATCGTAATCTGCCTTACATCGGTGTGGTAGAATTCGATTAAGCGATACAAAGATGTAGGAGGCCCGTGAAGTTGAAACAAAACGGCAAAACAATCAATTCATATTTTATATTTATCATACTTCTGCTTCTGGTGATCTTCGGCCTCAACCTGTTGAACAACCGTACAGATGAATACACCAAGGCAGAGTTCATTGCGGATCTGGATGCCGGCAATGTATCGGAAGTCGTGGTGCAGCCCAACGGAGAAGCACCTACCGGATATCTGGAGATCCAGATGAAGAACGGTGTATCTCATAAGCTGTACGCAACGGACATTACAGAACTGGAGACCCTGGTACGTGAGTATGGGTTTGATCCGGTAGTCAATGACATTGAAAGGGAGAACTGGTTCCTGACCTATATGCTGCCGATGCTGGTCGTGCTGGCGGTGGGAATTTTCCTGTTCATGATGATGAATGCCCAACAGGCAGGCGGCGGTAACGGCAAGATGATGAACTTCGGCAAAAGCCGCGCCAAGATGACATTGGGTGACAAGAGTGTCACATTCGCTCAGGTAGCCGGTCTGAAAGAGGAAAAGGAAGAACTGGAGGAGATCGTTGATTTCCTGAAGGAGCCGGGAAAATACACCGGTGTCGGAGCCAGAATCCCCAAGGGTGTCCTGTTGGAGGGCCCTCCCGGAACCGGTAAGACCCTGTTGGCGAAAGCCGTGGCAGGCGAAGCCGGAGTACCTTTTTTCAGCATCTCCGGATCTGATTTCGTGGAAATGTTCGTTGGTGTGGGCGCTTCCCGTGTGCGTGACCTGTTTGAAGAAGCAAAGCATAATGCACCTTGTATCGTATTTATCGATGAGATCGATGCCGTGGCAAGACGGCGTGGTACCGGTATGGGCGGAGGACACGATGAGAGAGAGCAGACCCTGAACCAGTTACTGGTAGAAATGGACGGTTTCGGCGTCAATGAGGGCATTATCGTTATGGCGGCCACCAACCGTGTGGATATTCTGGATCCTGCAATCCTGCGTCCCGGTCGTTTCGACCGTAAGGTAGCGGTGGGAACCCCGGATATCGGTGGCAGAGAAGAGATTTTGAAAGTACATGCGAAGAACAAACCTCTGGGGGATGATGTGAATCTGCAGCAGATCGCTCAGACTACTGCAGGCTTCACCGGAGCGGATCTGGAGAACCTGCTGAACGAAGCGGCCATTATCGCGGCGAAGGAGAACCGCTCCTTTATCGCACAGAAGGATATCAAGAGAGCCTTTATCAAAGTGGGAATCGGTGCGGAGAAGAAGAGCCGTATCATTTCCGACAAGGAGAAGAAGATCACTGCATACCACGAAGCAGGCCATGCGATCCTGTTCCATGTACTTCCGGATGTGGGACCGGTCTATACCGTATCCATTATCCCGACCGGAGTGGGAGCTGCCGGTTATACCATGCCCCTGCCGGAAAAGGATGAGATGTTCGCCACCAAGAGCCGTATGCTCCAGGATATCATGGTATCTCTGGGAGGACGTATTGCGGAGGAGATCATCTTCGGTGATATCACCACAGGAGCTTCCAGTGATATCAAGAAAGCCACCAAGACGGCCCGCCGTATGGTAACCCGTTACGGAATGTCTGATAATATCGGTGTCATCTGCTATGACGATGACGATGATGAAGTCTTCATCGGTAAGGATCTGGCACATGCCAAGGCGCACAGTGAGGAGATTTCCGGTGAGATCGATAAGGAAGTCAAGCACATCATAGATGACTGCTATACCAAAGCCAAGGATATTATCTTACAGCATGAGGATGTGCTGCATAGCTGTGCACAGCTGCTGTTGGAAAAAGAAAAGATCAACAGAGACGAGTTTGAAGCATTATTTCAGCCGAAAGCAGATTCCTTTTTGAATACTGAACTTTCGTAAAGGGTCGGGAGTGGAAAAGGTTTTCGCAGGAAAATCAGAGATTTGGTAGTATTGTACAAACTACTTTTGTGAAAAATAGACAAAAACAGATATACGTTTTTGTAATATTTGTGAATTTTGAGAATAGTCAAAAATAGTAGTGCATGCTATTATAATACTCGTAACCCCCCCAATACATTATATAGTTTTTTGCTATACCCCATAAGAAAGAAATACCTTCTCTAAAAAGGGCAGTCCTCCCAAGACTGTCCTTTTTACTGTCTAAAAATCGCTGAATAAAGAGGCGGGCAGTTGTCAGATGTAAGGAAAAAGGGTATAATAAATAGAGCTTTTGAGCTTGGGACATGTCACACTGCCGGAGCGCACAAGACAACAAAGCACTTTGACAGAAGCAGTGTCATAATATAGATAGTAAGACATTAGTCTCAGAAAGGGTAGATACTATGGATCTGGAGCTATTACGGCGAACAGAATATAATCAGCAATATATTGCGGCCATGAGACCTGTATTTAACAGGAGAGCACTTTTTACAGATACCAGTGCGGAATATGTGATTCCGGAAGAGCCGGCCTGTTTTTCCGAAGTGACGATCCGCTTCCGGACCGCCAGAAATAATGTGGACAGAGTGTTCCTGGTATGCGGCGGTCAGAAACACCTCATGGTACGTGTGGAGAGCAATAATGACTTTGACTATTACGCTTATGTCATGCGGCTGGATGATCAGAAGGTGTCTTATTATTTTGAAGTGCAGACCGGCAGGATCACAGGCATCTACGATATGAGAGGTCTGGTACAGGAAGTCAATGAATATTATGACTTTATCATTATTCCCGGATTCCATACACCGGACTGGGCAAAGGGTGCGGTCATGTACCAGATTTATACGGATCGTTTCTGCAACGGAGATCCTTCCAATGATGTGCTTACCAATGAGTACTGTTACATCGGGGAACCGGTGCACCGTGTAGAGGATTGGGGACGTTATCCGGCACAGATGGATGTCCGCGAGTTCTATGGCGGCGACTTGCAGGGTGTGTTGGACAAGATGGATTATCTGCAGGATCTGGGCGTAGAGGTCATTTACTTTAACCCACTGTTTGTCTCCCCATCCAATCATAAGTATGATATCCAGGACTATGACTATATTGATCCCCATCTTGGGAAAATCGTCAGTGATGAGGGAGACCTGCTTCCTGACGGACAGCGTGAGAACCGGTTTGCTTCCCGCTATATCGACCGTGTGACCAACAAGGCGAATCTGGAAGCCAGCAACGAACTGTTTGCACAGGTGGTGGCAGAGGCACATCACAGAGGCATGCGTGTCATCCTCGACGGTGTCTTCAATCACTGCGGATCCTTTAATAAATGGATGGACAAAGAGCGCATTTATGAAAATGCGGAAGGATATGACAAGGGTGCCTATGTCAGTGCTGACAGCCCTTATCGGAATTACTTTGATTTCCACAATCAGGCAGCATGGCCCTATAACAATTCCTATGACGGATGGTGGGGACATGACACACTGCCGAAGCTGAACTACGAGGGATCCCAGGAACTGATGGACTATGTCCTTCATGTAGCGAAAAAATGGGTATCTCCGCCCTACAATGTGGATGGATGGAGACTGGATGTGGCAGCTGATCTGGGTCACAGTCAGGAATTCAACCATCATTTCTGGCAGGAATTCCGGAAAGCGGTAAAAGAGGCCAATCCGGAAGCCATTATTCTGGCAGAGCATTACGGCAACACCAGAGACTGGTTACAGGGAAATGAATGGGATACCGTTATGAACTACGATGCATTCATGGAGCCCGTGACCTGGTTTCTGACCGGTATGGAGAAACACAGTGATGACTACCGGGAGGATCTGCTCGGCAATTCCGAGAGCTTCTGGGGTGCTATGCGGCATCATACCTCCAGTTTCTCCATGCCCAGCTGGCAGGTGGCAATGAATGAACTGTCCAACCATGACCATTCCCGTTTCCTGACGAGAACAAATCATAAGGTGGGACGTACCAATACACTGGGCCCCCAGGCTGCGGAACAAGGTATTAATAAAGCGGTCTTCCGGGAAGGTGTTGTGATCCAGATGACATGGACGGGTGCACCTACGATCTATTACGGAGATGAGGCCGGTGTCTGTGGTTTCACGGATCCCGACAACCGCAGAACGTATCCCTGGGGACATGAGGATCAGGTGCTGCTGGCATTTCATAAGGACATTATCCGCCTGCGTCGTGAAAATGAAGAGTTGCGCAGCGGATCTTTGAAAATGTTGGAAAGCGATTATAATTTTATTTCCTATGGTCGTTTTAACCGGAAAGGTCAGTGTGCGGTTCTGATCAATAACAATAATCATCCGATCACCAAGGAAATCCATGTGTGGGAGATCGGTACGCCCAAGACCGGTAAGATGAAAGTGATCTTACAGTCCAGAGATGACGGTTATTGCATGGAAGGCGCGGAATATGAGATCAAGGCAGGCAAGATCCTGATCGAGATGCCCCAGACATCCGCAACCATTTTGAAATTTATAGAAGAATAAATATATGTAACTATTCAGAACACCATTCGCAAAACCGCCTCTGCGAGACTTCCTTTTTGCTCATGGTGGTTACTTTGCCCTATAAATAGTTACAAATACAAAAGACAGAGAGGATATTCGATGTTCACCATCATTATTACCCTGCTGTTGCCGCTGGTATCCATTGGGATCTGGCGGCAATCTATTTTAAAAAATAACAAAAAAAGCGGACAGTCTGTCACGATCGGGAAGGGAGAATATGTCCTTCGTTATCTCACCTGCCTGCTCTGTATGCTGGTCATTCCCTGGATCCTGTTGTCGCTGACCGGCAATGACGGCAATACGATCTTGAGAAAGCTGTTGGAATCCAGAGAATATGCAGTGAAAGTTCTATGTCTGGAGATCAGCATGATGCTGGTCTATGCCATTGCGGAATTGTTCGTGGAAGAAGCGAAAGCCGGAAAGCATGAGAAGATCCGGAGCGTCCTGAGTAAGATTACCGATAGCAAGGCGTGGAGCGTATTTCGCAAATACATAGGACCGGTGGCAGTACTGGCATTGACAGTGTTGGTGGTGTGTCTGAATTTCAGCATGATGTCCGACCGCGTACTGTGGGGGGATGAGGCGTTTTCTGCGAATACGGCCCACAAGGATGTGGATGGCATTTTGCAGGTATTGTATTACTGGGACAATCATCCGCCACTGTATTATTACTGGCTGAAATTATTCGGGACCCTGTTCGGATATAAGGTACCGGTATTCCATCTGGCCTCTCTGGTGCCCTTCGTGATTGGGATCGTACTGGCACTGACCGTTGTGCGGAAACATTTCGGACTGCTTCCGGCAACATTTTTTGTGATGATCTCCGGTCTGGGACAGGCATGTCTGGAGTACAATCTGGAAGTCCGCATGTATGCGCTGGCTTTCCTGTGTGTAATGGGTTGCTTCTATTGTTCCTACAGAGTCATTGCTGACGGCAGCAGGAAGACCTGGGCAGGCATGGTGCTGTGGGCACTGGCAGCAGCGTATTCCCACTATTATGCACTGGTGGCTGTAGGCATTATGATGTTTTTCACCGGAGTGGCGGTATGGATCAAATACCGTGGGAAAACATGGATAAAGGGTGTTCTGGCCATCGTAGCATTTTTCATAGGTTATGCACCCTGGCTATATTTCTTCTATGCCGGCTTGAAAAATGTCAGCAGAGGCTGGTGGATGACAGAGATCCTGGGACTGGATCAGAGTCTGGAGATTGTTATGGGCGGCAGAGGGATGAATGGTATCGTATTCCCGTTGGTGATTCTGTTTCTGGTGGTGACCCTGGCAGTGGATTCTTCTGTATTCTCTGTGGAAAAAGACGGAGTATATATGCGGAAGCCTTCTGTGAGAAACTGGTCTGACAAGACATATGCCATGGCAGTGGGAGCCTGCACAATCCTTGGAACTTTGGCATTTGCTTATTTGTTAAGTGTTGTTATGGCACCGATGCTGGCACAGAGATATCTGTATCCGTTAAGCGCGGTGGCAATCGTCATGCTGGCGGTGGGCAGCAGCCGTGTGCTGGAACTGGCTGCAGAGCTGGAGAAGAAGTCCTGGAAGGGTCTGGAGGCTGTAAGCAGAATTGTGCTGGCGGTATTGCTGGTAGTATTATTCGGCCTGGGAATTCAGAACTATCGGGAATGCTATGACAGCTATGAACAGCAGAAGGTGGAGACCGAAAAGACACTGGATCTGATCGGTACCCCCGATGAGGATGTAAATATGGTCACGAATGGTGTAAAACATCTGGGTTGGACCGTGCTGTATTATTACTATCCGGATAATGAAATCGTGAACGGAGATTACAACCAGGCGGATTCCGACAGGTTCTGGTATTTTACACCGACCGAACTTGGCGCAGATGCCATCGCCGGATTGCAGCAGGATGGATATCAGGTAACCGATTACGGACTGATGCAACTGTCGCAGTATCCTTTCTATTTATATTATATTGAAGCAGTTCAGCCTGCGCCATTCGCAAAGTTGCGTTAGCACGCTTTTTCGTCACTTCTTGACTACTTTTGCTCATAGATTGACGCTCTGCTCATAGGATGACAGAATTGACGCTTTGTGTGCGAGCACCCAATCGTCGCTTCTGTCATCCTATGGCTGAACTTTTACACTAAAATAATAAAAACATCTTGCAATTTTTGTGAACATATGCTACAATTTCACATTGTTAAGGCACTCTTGCCTGACATGGATGGATTCCCGAGTGGCCAAAGGGGACAGACTGTAAATCTGCTGCAATTTGCTTCGGTGGTTCGAATCCACCTCCATCCATTTTCTTTTTCAGGAATATTTTTGAAAAGGAAAACATATCATATACAACATAATATCGCGGGGTGGAGCAGTCTGGAAGCTCGTCGGGCTCATAACCCGAAGGTCGTTGGTTCAAATCCGGCCCCCGCAACTTCAAATAATCAACGGATAACGTTGGTTATTTTTTTTTACACAAAATGAACTCAAAATAAACTTTTGCGGTATAATAGGACAATAAGTGTATAGATGAAGAAAGGAAGGAAAGCAATGAATCAGAAGGCGGTCATAGCGATGAGCGGCGGTGTAGACAGCTCCGTTGCGGCATATTTGATGAAGGAAAAAGGATATGAGTGTATTGGAATTACGATCAAAACCTTTAATGAAACTGGTGATGGAATAAAACGAGAAAATACATGTTGTTCACTTGATGATGTGAGCGATGCGAGAAGTGTAGCTTGTACGCTTGGGATTCGCCACTTTCTTTATAATTTTACAGGTCAGTTTGAGGAGCATGTCATGAAGCGATTTGTGGATGCTTACGAGAATGGATGTACACCAAATCCTTGTATTGATTGTAATCGCTATATTAAGTTTCAGGAATTATATGAGCGTGCTAAGCTTATGGGTTATGATATCGTTGTAACAGGTCATTATGCACGCGTGGAATACAATGAGGCAACAGGTCGTTATCTTTTAAAGAAGGGATTAGATGCCAATAAGGATCAAAGCTATGTGCTTTACAGTCTTACACAGGAGCAGCTTATGCACACGCAGTTTCCGCTAGGAGAGCTGCCAAAGCCTAAGGTAAGGGAGATTGCTGAGGAGCAGGGTTTAATAAATGCTCGTAAACATGACAGTCAGGATATCTGCTTTGTAACTTCTGGAAGCTATACAGATTTTATTCGTCATTATACGGGAAAGGAATATCCAGAAGGTGATTTTGTAGATCGAAAAGGCAATGTTCTTGGCCGTCATAAGGGAATAATCCATTATACTATTGGACAGCGTAAGGGATTAGGACTGGCGCTTGCAAAGCCTATGTATGTTTATGGAATAGATAAGGAAAAAAATCAGGTGATTTTGACAGATGAGGCTGATTTGTTTTCAAGTGAACTGATTGCAGATGACTTAAATTTGATTTCTGTTCCTAAAATTGAAGGAAAAATGCGTGTGAAAGCGAAAGTGCGTTATCGTCATACTGAGCAGCCAGCAACAGTAGAGCAGCTTGATGAAAAACGTATTCACGTTATATTCGATGAGCCTGTCTCTTATACACATCTGACGCTGCCGACGACTTAATAGGTGTAGAT
>ERZ1027063.377-NODE-377-length-21221-cov-6.279836_pt1 | contig 21221 bp, 17 predicted proteins | sample MGYA00519423_ERZ1027063 | MGnify/ENA primary metagenome ERZ1027063 (study PRJEB26926, sample SAMN06164493) | human gut metagenome | biome: ENVO:00009003; feature: ENVO:2100002; material: ENVO:00002003 | host: Homo sapiens | place: USA | collected 2012 ...
GAGATGAGCGCTAGTCTCGTGGGCTCGGAGATGTGTATAAGAGACAGGGTGTAATAGCCCTCGCCACAGCAAATATCGAGCAACGTCATGGGGCAGTTCGTAGACGCGGCACGTCCAGACACCCGCTCGCGCACCAGCTCGACCATCGCATCGCGCAACGGCGCATAGTAACCGCGGTTCAGAAAGTCGCGACGGCTGCGTGCCTGCGACTTGGGATCGCCCATGGAGTCGCCGCTCTTGGACGAGCGCAGGAGATATAGATAGCCCTCGCGCGCACGGTCAAACCGGTGCCCACCCGCGCATGCAGCACCGCGTTCGTCATCCACCAGCGGCTCATGGCAAACGGGACACAACAACATGGCAACTCCTTAGCGCGAACAACACAACGCCCACCATTGTCGCACGCCTTCCCCGCCTAGTCATTGGGGACGTTCTTGAATGAGTAATCGTTTTAGAACGTCCCCAATGACTAGTCGATTAGGAGTATCATCGTCTGCGCAAATAAGCACAAAAGAGCATATTAGAGATTGAGAGCATATGGCTGACACCGTATCTAAGCACATTGACATGACCACCGGCTCGCTGTGGCGCAATATTCCCCTGTTCGCCTTCCCCGTGGCCGCCACGAGCATCTTGGAGCAGCTGTCGAACCTCATCGCCACGGTCATCATCGGTAATTTCTCGGGCGACCAGGGAACCCTCGCCATGGCGGCGGTCGGCTCCAATGTTCCGCTTACCAGTCTTATGCTCAACCTGTTTATTGGCATGTCGCTTGGCTCCAACGTGGTCATCGCCAACGCTATCGGCCGCAACGATCAGAACATGGTCAAACGCGCCGTCCATACTTCGATTTTAATGGCGCTCGTGGGCTTTGTCGTCATTGCGCTGGGCGAGATCTTTGCCGAGCCCATGCTCGCCGCGCTCAATGTTCCCGCCGAAACCATGCCGCTCGCTTCGCTCTACCTGCGCGTCTTTTTGCTCAGCATGCCCTCGATCTTGCTCTACAACTTTGAGGCCGCGATCTTCCGCAGCATCGGCGACACGAAAGTGCCGCTCGCGGCGCTTGCGGTCTCCGGTGTGTTGAACGTGCTGCTGAACCTCTTTTTCGTCATTGTGCTGCATATGACGGTCAACGGCGTCGCCATCGCCACGGTGGCGGCCAACGCCGTGAGCGCGGCACTGCTCTACGTCCGCCTGACGCGCACGGATAAATGCGTGCGCGTGGAGCGCAAAGCGCTGCGCATCGACGGCGCGAGCTTGAAGCGCATTTTGAGCATCGGCCTTCCTGCGGGCGTGCAGAGCGCGGTGTTCTCGTTCGCCAACATCGTCATCCAGTCGGCCATCAACACCCTCGGCACGGTGGCGATCGCGGCGTCGAGCGCGGCGTTCAATGTGGAAATTCTCGCCTACGACGTGCTCAACTCGTTTTCGCAGGCCTGCACGACCTTTGTCGGCCAGAACTACGGCGCAGGGCAGATCAAGCGCTGCAAGAAGACGATGCAGCTCAGCTTTTTGGAGGGAGCCATCGCGACATTTGTCTCGGTCGTTGTCCTGCTGCTGAGCGCAAGGTCGCTGCTCGCCATTTTCAACAGCGATCCCGAGGTCATTGCCATCGGCTATATTCGCCTTGCGACGATCCTGCCGGCGTATGTTTTCTGCCTGATCTACGAAATACTCTCCGGGTATCTGCGCGGCTTCGGCATTTCGCTCGCGCCCGCACTTTTGACGATGCTCGGCGTGTGCGGTATCCGCATCGCGTGGGTCAAGTTCGTCTTCCCGACGAGCATGACGTTCCAGACCGTCATGTGGGTCTATCCCATCAGCCTTGGCGCGACGGCGATGCTGATCCTCTGCGCCGTGCTGATCTACCGCCCGTCCAGACGCTTTGCGGGCCTTGAAACGGAAGAAGAGGACAAGTGAGGGGGAACCCTCACTTGTCAAAATGCTCCCAGAAGGCGCGCACAGCGGCCTCATACGCGCCGCGGCCCATGTAATAGCTCATCGCGTGATCCGCACCGGGCACGACGAGCAGCTTGCAGGGCGCGGCGCAGGCGTCGCGGTTTTCAAACGCCATTTTGAGCGGGACGAAGTGGTCGTCCTCGCCGTGGATCAGTAAAATCGGAACATCGGTATTTTTGAGCGCCTCGACGGTGGAGTAGCTGCCGGACGAGGCGTTCAGTCTCTTCTGGCACAGAAGATCGGCGATGACGGTTGCTGCGCGGACAGGAAGATGCAGGTTCTTCCCCATCACGTGCTGCCAGATCGCACGCGGCGAGGTGTAGGCCGAGTCGGCGATTACGCCGTGCACCGCGGCGGGGAGAATATCGCCTGCGGCCATGAGCACCGTCGCCCCGCCGAGCGACACGCCCATAAGGTAAACGGGCAGGCCGGGGAAGCGTTCGGCTGCCCAGTTTGCCCAGTCGACGCAGTCGTAGCGCTCGGTCAGGCCGAAGCCGATGTAGTCGCCCTCGCTCTCGTTCTGCGCGCGCTGCTCCACATAGAGCACGCTGCACTGCTCGCGGCTTAAAAAGTCCGCGAGCAGGCCGAAATCGCGGTACCACGCTGAGCGCCAGCCGTGAAACGCGATCACAAGGCGCTTGGCCTTTTGGCATTCACGGAGATGGCCCACGAGCGTCAAGCCCTCGCGGTTTTCGAGCAGCACTGTCTCCGTTTCCGAAGACGCAAGCTTTTTCGCGGCGGCGCGCTGCGCCTCACGGTAGGGCTCGTCGCGCTTTTCGCCCGTGAGCTGGGCGCTGCCCTTATTTTTGAGCGCCTTGGGCGCTTCGCGCTTCATCGCGACGTCCATCAGCGTTCTCGTCACGCCGTAGGCCGCCGCGCCGTAGAGTGCCGCCGCAGCCGTGACGAATATAGCCGCCTTTGTCGCTTTTTTCATAACTGTGACCTCCTTGTAGCCAAACTGTAAACTCTTATCTTGGGTACTGGACAGGGATATTTTCCCGTGTTATACTCCAAACTAATCTAAGTTCCGGGCGGTTTCGACCGCCCATCTCTTCTTTCAGTGTAGCAAAAACTCCGGCTTTTTGCTACGTTCAGTTTTTCCCGTTTGTATGCATTTCCTGCCGGAAATTTCAATGATCGGAGGAACGCATTTTCATGAACGAAGTCAAGTCCCCGAAAAAGCCGCTGCTGTACTACTACTTTGTGGCGATGCTGCTTGTGATGCTCTTCAACTTCATCGCCATGCCGTGGATCTCTGAGCACCAGATCAAGGATGTCGACTACAACACTTTCGTCACCATGACAGAGCAGGGCGAGGTCGGCCGGGTCGAGATCCAGGAGCAGTCCAACCGCATTCTCTTCACCAGCAGCGATGAAAAGACCGTCTACAAGACGGCAATGGTGCCTGACGACGGTTTGGTGCAGCGCCTTTTGGACGCGGGCGTCTCCACCACGGGTGAGGAGATCGAGCAGACGTCCACACTTGTCAGCATTCTCGCCTGGGTGCTGCCCATCATCATCTTTGTCGCGCTGGGACAGTATATGTCGCGCAAGATGATGGAGAAGATGGGCGGCGGAGGCAACTCCATGATGTTCAACATGGGCAAGTCCAACGCCAAGGTGTACGTCAAGTCTGCCGAGGGCATCAAGTTTGACGATGTCGCGGGCGAGGATGAGGCCAAGGAGAACCTCACCGAGGTCGTCAACTACCTGCACGACCCCAGCAAATATCAGGAGATCGGCGCGTCGATGCCCAAGGGCATCCTGCTCGTCGGCCCTCCGGGAACCGGTAAAACGATGCTTGCCAAGGCGGTCGCCGGCGAGGCGAATGTGCCGTTCTTCTCGATGTCGGGCTCTGAATTTGTCGAAATGTTCGTCGGCATGGGCGCGAGCAAGGTGCGCGACCTCTTCAAGCAGGCCAAGGAAAAGGCCCCCTGCATCGTCTTCATCGACGAGATCGACGCCATCGGCCAGAAGCGCAGCGGCGGCCAGTACGGCGGCAACGATGAGCGGGAGCAAACTCTGAACCAGCTGCTGACGGAAATGGACGGCTTCGACGACAACTCCGGCGTGATCATCCTGGCGGCCACCAACCGGCCAGAGTCTCTGGACCCGGCCCTGACCCGGCCCGGCCGCTTCGACCGCCGGGTGCCGGTGGAGCTGCCGGATCTGAAGGGCCGGGAGGAGATTCTGAAGGTCCACGCCAAGAAGATCAAGCTGGCGGAGAATGTGGACTTCGGCACCGTGGCCCGGATGGCCTCCGGCGCCTCCGGCGCGGAGCTGGCCAACATCGTCAACGAGGCCGCCCTGCGGGCGGTGCGGGACGGGCGGAGGCTGGTGACCCAGGCCGACCTGGAGGAGAGCATCGAGACCGTCATCGCCGGATATCAGAAGAAGAACGCCATTCTCACCGACAAGGAGAAGTGGATCGTATCCTATCACGAGATCGGCCACGCCCTGGTGGCGGCCCGCCAGACCCATTCCGCCCCGGTGCAGAAGATCACCATCATTCCCCGGACCTCCGGTGCGCTGGGCTATACCATGCAGGTGGAGGAGGGCAACCACTATCTGATGAGCCGGGAGGAGATTGAAAACAAGATCGCCACGTTTACCGGCGGCCGTGCCGCCGAGGAGGTGGTGTTCGGCTCCGTCACCACCGGCGCGTCCAACGACATCGAACAGGCCACCAAGCTGGCCCGGGCCATGCTGACCCGGTACGGCATGAGCGACGAATTCGGTATGGTGGCACTGGAGACCGTTACCAACCAGTATCTGGGCGGGGATGCGTCCCTGGCCTGCTCGCCGGAGACCCAGGCCAGGATCGATCAGCTGGTGGTGGACCTGGTGGAGCGGCAGCACCAGAAGGCCGTGAAAATTTTGCAGGACGACCGCCAGAAGCTGGATGAGCTGGCCAAGTTCCTTCACGAAAAGGAAACCATCACCGGCCAGGAGTTTATGCAGATTCTCAACGGGTAAAAGAAAATGCGCTCTCCCCTTTGGGGGGAGAGCGCTTTTTCTCTTTTTGCTCCAGAACATTTGTTTGAAAAAATAGGTTTACAGATAAAAATAAAGGTGATACAATAGAATACTACACGACTGCACGGAACAGGAGGCGCTTATGGGACAGTTCAAGGTGGTATCGGATTATACCCCCAGCGGGGATCAGCCCCAGGCCATCGACACACTGGCCAGCGGCATTGAAAACGGCCTGCGGGATCAGGTGCTGCTGGGCGTTACCGGCAGCGGCAAGACCTATACCATGGCCAAGGTCATCGAGCGGGTCCAGCGGCCCACCCTGGTGCTGGCCCACAACAAAACCCTGGCAGCCCAGCTGTGTGAGGAGTTCCGGGCCTTCTTCCCGGAAAACGCCGTGGAATACTTCGTGTCGTACTACGACTATTACCAGCCGGAGGCGTACATCCCCCACACGGATACCTTCATCGAGAAGGACGCCGCCATCAACGACGAGATCGAGCGCCTGCGCCACAGCGCCACCGCCGCCCTGTTTGAGCGGCGGGACGTGATCGTGGTGTCATCGGTGTCGTGCATCTATGGATTGGGGGACCCCATCGACTACGCCAACATGGTGATCTCCCTGCGCCAGGGAAAGGAATATCCCCGGGACCAGCTGCTGCGCAAGCTGGTGGAGATCCGGTATGAACGCAACGACATCGCCTTCGACCGGAACATGTTCCGGGTCCGGGGGGACACGGTGGAGATCTATCCGGTGTACGCCAACGGATATGCCATCCGGGTGGAGTTCTTCGGCGACGAGGTCGACCGCATTTCCGAGATCAACCCCATCACCGGTCAGGCCCAGCGAGTGCTCCAGCATGTGGCCATCTACCCCGCCAGCCACTATGTCACCACCAAGGACAAGATGGAGCGGGCGGCGGCGGAGATCGAACGGGAGCTGGCGGAGCGGAAAAAGTGGTTTGAGGACCACGGCAAGCTCATTGAGGCCCAGCGCATTGACCAGCGCACCCGGTATGACCTGGAGATGATGCGGGAGCTGGGCTACTGCACCGGTATCGAGAACTATTCCCGGGTCATCTCCGGCCGGGCGCCGGGCTCGCCCCCCACCACCCTGCTGGACTATTTCCCGGAGGATTTCCTGCTGTTCGTGGACGAGAGCCATGTGACCCTGCCCCAGGTGCGGGCCATGTACAACGGGGACCGGGCCCGGAAGGAGAGCCTGGTGGAGTACGGCTTCCGTCTGCCCTGTGCCTTCGACAACCGGCCCCTGAAATTCCCGGAGTTTGAGGAGCGGTATCATCAGGCGGTGTTTGTCTCCGCCACTCCCGGGGACTATGAGCGTGAGCACGCCGACCAGGTGGCCGAGCAGGTGATCCGGCCCACAGGTCTGCTGGACCCCCGGGTGGAGGTGCGGCCGGTGGAAGGCCAGATCGACGACCTGGTGGACGAGATCCGCCTGCGGATCGAGAGAAACGAGCGAACGCTGGTGACCACCCTGACCAAGCGCATGGCGGAGGATCTGACGGACCACATGAAGGGTCTGGGCCTGCGGGTGCGGTATATGCACTCGGACGTGGCCGCCATCGAACGGATGGAGATCATCCGGGATCTGCGGCTGGGCGAATTCGACGTGCTGGTGGGCATCAACCTGCTGCGGGAGGGCCTGGACCTGCCGGAGGTGAGCCTGGTGGCCATTCTGGACGCCGACAAGGAGGGCTTCCTCCGCAGCGAGACCAGCCTCATCCAGACCATCGGCCGGGCCGCCCGGAACGCCCAGGGCCTGGTGATCCTGTACGCCGACACCATCACGCCCTCCATGCGGGCAGCCATGGACGAAACGGAGCGCCGCCGGGAGAAGCAGGACGCCTATAACAAGGCCCACGGCATCGTTCCCCAGACCATCCGCAAGGACGTGCGTAAGGTGCTGGAGATCTCCAAGGACGCCCAGCAGGAGCAGCAGGCCGGCCGCCGCAAGCTCACCGACGCTGAGCGGGAGGCCACCATCCGCCGTCTGGAGAAGGAAATGAAGGAAGCCAGCAAAATGCTGGAGTTTGAATACGCCGCCCTGCTGCGCGATCAGATCATCGCCCTGCGGGGGGAGAAATGAGGAAGCGCCATGCCCCATGTTCCCACCGTGGATATCCGCCGCCTGGGAGATATCCGCTTCGACACCCAGCTGGAGCGCGCCCTGCGCCCCAGCCCGGATTATGACGTGTCCCAATGGCTGTTCGTGCCCAACCAATACACGGAGTACCGGTATATCCTGGGCACCCGGGGGCAGAAGCCCCTGATCTGCATCGGCATCAACCCCTCCACCGCCCGGCCCGGGGATCTGGACCCCACCCTGAAAAGCGTGGAGCGGGTGGCCAAGGCCAACGGCTTTGACTCATTCATCATGTTCAACGTCTATGCCCAGCGGGCCACGTCGCCGGACGACATGGAGAGGACCTGCAACCCGGAGCTGCACCGGGAAAACATGCGGGCCTTTGCCTATGCCCTGTCCCTGAATCCCCGGCCGGTGGTGTGGGCCGCCTGGGGCACCATCATCGAAAAACGGGACTATCTGTGGCCCTGCCTGGAGGACATGATCGCCCTGGGCCGGGAATACGGCGCCCGGTGGGTCACCTGCGGCAGGCGGTCCAAGGCGGGGCACCCCCACCACCCCCTGTATCTGCGGGCAGACGCCCAGACGGAGCCCTTCGACGTGGAGGAATATGTCCGGGCCCAGCAGGCCCGGGCGGCCGCCGCCGTGTCCGGCCGCCCCAGGCGGGTATGAGGAGAGGCCATGGGAAAAAGCCGGCTTGACCTCAGCGCCCTGGACCTGAAGCTCCTGGCCATGGCCGCCATGCTGGTGGACCACATGGGCTATCTCCTGTTTCCCACGGCCATGTGGATGCGGTATGTGGGGCGGCTGGCCTTCCCGATTTTCGCCTTCCAGATCGCCGAAGGGTGGTACAGGACCCACGACCGGGAAAAATACACCCTGCGGCTGCTGATCTGCGCCGTGGTGTCGGAGGTGCCCTTTGACCTGGCCTTCAGCGGAACGCCGGTGGACGCCGGGTATCAGAATGTCCTGTGGACGTTCTTCATCGCCGCGGCGGCACTGTGGGCCGCGGATGCCCTGCAGGAGCGGCTGCACCTTCCCCTGCCGCTGGCGGCGCTGCCGGCCGCAGGGGCGGGCTATCTGCTGGGCGAATGGATGCAGGCGGACTATTTCGGTCCCGGGGTGCTGACGGTGCTGGTGTTTGCCCTGTGCCGCCAATGGCATATAGGGCGGCTTCCGGAGCTGGCGGCCATGCTGGTGATCAACGGCTGGCTGCTGCCCAGCGCCGATATGACCCTCTGGGGCGTCACCCTGCCGGTGGAGCTGCTGGCCACGGCGGCCCTGCTCCCCATCTGGCTGTACCGGGGCCGGCAGGGGCCCCATAGCCCCGTCCTGCAAGGAATCTGGTATGCATTTTATCCGGCACACCTGCTGCTTCTGTGGTGGCTGGCCCGGAGCATTGGAATATAAGGAGGCACATCATGGCCAAGAATAAGGAAGAAAAAACCAACGTCATGCGGACGCTGGAGCAGAAAAAGATCCCCTATACCCCCCACACCTATGACCCCAACGGCCCCATTGACGGGGTGTCCGTGGCCCAGGCTCTGGGCCAGGACCCGGCCTGCGTCTTTAAGACTCTGGTGACCCGGGGAGCCAGCGGGGGCTACTATGTGTTCGACATCCCGGTGGCGGAGAATCTGGACCTGAAAAAGGCCGCAAGGGCCGTGGGGGAAAAGTCCGTGGCCATGCTGCCTCAGAAGGAGCTGCTGCCGCTGACGGGCTACGTCCACGGCGGGTGCAGCCCTGTGGGCATGAAAAAGCAGTTCCCCACGGTGTTCCATGCCACGGCGGCAGACCTTCCCGCCATTATGGTGTCAGCGGGGAGGATCGGCCACCAGGTCCAGTGTGACCCCCAGGCTCTGCTGTCCCTGCTGCGGGCCAAAACGGCGGATATTATTGTGGACTGAGGACGAACGACCATGCAAGATCATATTTTCATCAAGGGCGCCCGGGAGAATAACCTGAAAAACATCGACGTCACCATTCCCCGGGACAAGCTGGTGGTGCTGACGGGGCTATCCGGGTCCGGGAAATCCTCCCTGGCCTTCGACACCATCTATGCCGAGGGCCAGCGCCGGTATGTGGAGAGTCTGTCCAGCTATGCCCGGATGTTCCTGGGGCAGATGGACAAGCCCGATGTGGACTATATCGACGGCCTGTCCCCCGCCATCTCCATCGACCAGAAGACCACCAGCAAAAACCCCCGCTCCACCGTGGGCACGGTGACGGAGATCTACGACTATCTGCGGCTGCTGTGGGCCCGGGTGGGCACGCCCCACTGCCCCAAATGCGGCAAGGAAATCCGGCAGCAGACCATCGACCAGATCATCGACCAGATCATGGCCCTGCCGGAGGGCACCCGCATCCAGGTGCTGGCCCCGGTGGTCCGGGGCCGCAAGGGCGAGCACGCCAAGGTGTTCGAGGACGCCCGGCGCTCCGGCTATGTCCGGGTCCGGGCCGACGGAAACCTCTATGACCTGTCCGAGGACATCCCCCTGGACAAGAACAAAAAGCACAGCATCGAGATCGTGGTGGACCGGCTCATCGTCCGGCCCGACGGGGCCCAGCGGCTGACGGACTCCGTGGAGACGGCGTCGCATCTGTCCGGCGGCATCGTGCTGGTGAACCTGGTGCGGGAGGGGCAGGACCTGACCTTCTCCCAGAATTACGCCTGCGACGACTGCGGCATCAGCATCGAGGAGCTGACGCCCCGGATGTTCTCCTTCAACAATCCCTTCGGCGCCTGCCCCACCTGCACGGGCCTGGGGATGCAGCTGAAGGCGGACCCGGCCATCATCCTCCCCGATGACAGCCTGTCCATCCTGGACGGGGCCATCGTGGCCCCGGGGTGGAACTCCATCCGCTCCGACGGCATCAGCCGGATGTATTTTGAGGCCCTGGCGAAAAAATACCGCTTCTCCCTGCAAACCCCGGTGCGCCAGCTGTCCCCGGAGGTTCGGGACGTGATTTTCTACGGCACCCGGGGCGAAAAGCTGGAGCTGCACTATGACCAGCCCCGGGGCCGGGGCACCCTGTACCAGCCCTTCGAGGGCATCGCCAACAACCTGGAGCGCCGGTATCAGGAAACTCAGTCCGACGCCAGCAAGCGGGAGCTCGAGGAGTTCATGACCCAGTGCCCCTGCCCGGCGTGTAAGGGCCGCCGTCTGCGGCCGGAGGCGCTGGCGGTGACGGTGGGCGGCCTGTCCATTATGGAGGCCACGGAGCTGCCGGTGGACCGGGAGCTGGAATTTTTCAACGCTCTGACCCTGACGGAGACGCAGCAGCTCATCGCGGCCCAGATCCTCAAGGAGATCCGCGCCCGGCTGGGCTTTTTGCAGTCCGTGGGCCTCAGCTACCTGACCCTGTCCCGGTCCAGCGGCACCCTGTCCGGCGGCGAGAGCCAGCGCATCCGCCTGGCCACCCAGATCGGCAGCAGCCTCATGGGGGTGCTGTATATTCTGGACGAGCCGTCCATCGGTCTGCACCAGCGGGACAACGACAAGCTGCTGGCCACCCTGAAGCGGCTGCGGGACCTGGGCAACACCCTGATCGTGGTGGAGCACGACGAGGACACCATGCGCGCCGCCGACTATCTCATCGACATCGGCCCCGGGGCCGGGGCCCACGGCGGACAGGTCATGGCCGCCGGCACGCCGGAGGAGGTCATGGCCAATCCCAACAGCCTGACGGGCCAGTATTTAAGCGGCAAAAGGTCCATTCCCGTGCCGGAGACCCGCCGTCCCGGCAGCGGGGAATTTCTCACCGTCCGGGGTGCGGCGGAAAACAATCTGCGGCATATCGACGTATCCGTCCCCCTGGGGACCTTTACCTGCGTTACCGGCGTGTCCGGGTCCGGGAAATCCTCTCTGGTCAACGAGATCATCTTCAAGCGCCTGGGGGCAGACCTGAACCGGATGAAGGCCCGGCCCGGCCGGCACGACGCCATAGAGGGCGAGGAGTTCCTGGACAAGGTGGTGGGCATCGACCAGAGCCCCATCGGCCGCACCCCCCGCTCCAATCCCGCCACCTATACGGGGCTGTTCAACGAGATCCGCAATCTGTTCGCCGCCACCCAGGAGGCCAAGGCCCGGGGCTACGGCCCGGGACGATTCTCCTTCAACACCAAGGGCGGCCGCTGCGAGGCCTGCTGCGGCGACGGCATGCTGAAGATCGAGATGCACTTCCTGTCCGACGTATATGTCCCCTGCGAGGTGTGCCACGGCAAGCGCTACAACCGGGAAACCCTGGAGGTGAAATACAAGGGCAGGAGCATCTCCGACGTGCTGGACATGACGGCGGAGGAGGCGCTGGAATTTTTCGCCCCGGTGCCCAGGATCGCCGAAAAGCTGCGGACCCTGTGCGATGTGGGCCTGGGCTATGTGAAGCTGGGCCAGTCCTCCACCACGCTGTCCGGCGGCGAGGCCCAGCGGGTGAAGCTGGCCACGGAGCTGTCCCGCCGGGCCACGGGCCGCACCTTCTATATCCTGGATGAGCCCACCACCGGCCTGCACTCCGACGACGTGAAAAAGCTGCTGGAGGTTTTGCAGCGGCTGGTAGATGCTGGGAACACGGTGCTGGTCATCGAGCACAACCTGGACGTGATCAAATCCGCCGACTGGATCATCGACCTGGGGCCCGAGGGCGGCTCCGGCGGCGGTACGCTGGTGTGCGCCGGCACCCCGGAGACCGTGGCAGCGTGCCCCCAGTCCTACACAGGGCAGTATCTGAAGAAATATCTGAAATAAAAATGACAATGCTCCCCCTATGAGAGGCCGCAGGGTTCCGCCGTCTCTCACAGGGGGAGCATATGATTTATACAGAGTTTTTTCTTCTTAATCCTTGCGCCAGACGGAGGGGGACAGCGCCACCAGCATGGGGTAGATCTCCAACCGGCCCATGAGCATGGCCATGGACAGCAGCAGCTTTGACAGGACGGAATAGTCCGCATAGCTTCCGGCGGGACCCACCGCCCCCAGGCCGGGGCCCACATTGTTGAAGCAGGACACCACCGCCGACAGATTCGTTTCCAGGGTGAAGGGCTCGCCGCTGAGGCACAGGAATGCCACCAGAATACACAGGCAGTACAGGGCAAAGTAGATGCTGACGCCCCGCTGGACCTCGCTGCCCAGGGCCTTGCCGTCGCAGCGGACGGCAGTGACCCGCCGGGGGTGAACCAGGCGATTGATCTCCCGGCGGATGGTCCGCAGCAGGATCATGGCCCGGGACACCTTCAGGCCGCCGGCAGTGGACCCGGCGCAGCCGCCGATAAACATCAGCGCAAATAAAATTGCCCGGGACAGCCCCGGCCAGACGTTGAAGTCCGCCGTGGCATAGCCGGTGGTGGTGATGACGGAGCCCACCTGAAACGCCGCCTGCCGCAGGCAGGTGCCCAGGCCGCCGTACACTCCCCGCAGGTCCAGGGTGATAACGCCGGTGGCCACCACCACCAGCCCCAGATAGGTCCACAGCTCGTCGCTGCGCAGAACCGACCGCCACTGGCGCAGCAGCAGCAGATAATACAGGTTGAAGTTGATGCCGCAGAGGATCATGAAAACGGTGATGACCCCCTGGATATACGGGGAGTAGGAGGCGATGGAGTCGGCCTTGATGCCGAAGCCGCCGGTGCCCACGGTGCCGAAGGCGTGGACCAGACTGTCGAACAGGGGCATGCCGCCCAGCAGCAGCATCCCCACCAGCACCGTCGTGATAAGAAAATACAGCAGGTACAGCACCCGGGCGGTGTCCCGGGTGCGGGGGGTCAGCTTACCCACCACGGGACCGGGCATTTCCGCCTTGAGGATGTTCATGGACCGGTCGGAGCTGCCGGAGATCATGGTGATAAACACCAGCACGCCCATGCCGCCCACCCAATGGGTAAAGCTGCGCCAGAACAGCAGCCCGTGGCTCATGGCTTCCACGTCCGTCAGAATAGACGCACCCGTAGTGGTGAAGCCGCTGACCGTCTCGAAAAACGCGTCGGCATAGGAGGGAATCTCCCGGCTGAACCAGAAGGGCAGCGCCCCCACCGCCGACAGCAGCACCCACGCCAGGGCCACAATGATGTAGCCCTCCCGATTGAAGAACGTATGGCGGCGGGGCCGGGCCAGCAGCGTAAGCAGTCCGCCGATCACCGCCGCCGCGGCCATGGAGGCCAGCACCGCCCAGGCGCAGCGCTCGTGATACAGCACCGATACCAGCAGCGGCAGGGCCAGCAGCCCCGCCTCCACCAGCAGAACCTTGCCCGTCGTATGGAAAATGATGCGATAGTTCATAGTTTTTATCCTCAATGCCTGCCAGAAGGCATACGCGGGCAAGCCCACAAGACCTCCGGCGAAGCCGGAGGTCTTGGCTTTGGATGTCAGTTTATTCGGCTTCGGCCAGAGCCTTGGCCTCGGCAATGGCCTTCTCCTGGGCCGCAGCGGGGCAATCCTCGTAGCGGACGAAGTTGAAGGTGAAGGTGCCGCGGGACTGGGTCATGGAGCGCAGGTCGATGGCATAGCTCATCATCTCGGCCATGGGGACCTCGGCCTCCAGCACCTGCTCGCCGTCGCCGGTGGGATTCATACCCATGACGCGGCCCCGGCGCTTGTTCAGGTCGCCCATTACGTCGCCCAGATAGCTGTCGGGAATGGTGACCTTCAGCTCGCCGATGGGCTCCATCAGCACGGGCTTGGCCTCGGGCAGAGCGGCCTTGAAGGCCAGGTTGGCAGCCAGCTTGAAGGCGATTTCGGAGGAGTCCACCGGGTGATAGGAGCCGTCCACCAGGGTGGCCTTCAGGAACACCACGGGATAGCCCGCCAGCACACCGTGCTGGCAGCTCTCGCGCAGGCCCTTTTCCACGGCGGGGAAGTAGTTCTTGGGCACGGAGCCGCCGAACACGTTCTCCTCGAAGATCATATCCTCCTGCTCGTTCTGGGGCTCGAAGATGATATGGACGTCGCCGAACTGGCCGCTGCCGCCGGTCTGCTTCTTATACCGGCCCTGCTTGCGGACGGTGGAGCGGATCTTCTCGCGATAGGCTACCCGGGGAGCGGACAGCTCCGCGTCCACGCCGAAGCGGCTCTTCAGCTTGGCACACAGCACGTCGATCTGGATATCGCCGGCACCGGAGATGACGGTCTGGTGGGTCTCGGCGTTGTTGACCACATGGAAGGTGGGATCCTCCTCGTTGAGCTTGTTCAGGCCGGTGCCCAGCTTCTCGATCTCCTGCTTGGTCTTGGGAGAGATGGCGCGGCTGTAGCAGGGCTGGGCATAGTCCATGCCGTGGAGCTTCACGATGTTCTTGGGATCGCACAGGGTATCGCCGGTCTTGACCCGGTCCATCTTGCCGATGGCGCCGATGTCGCCGCAGCAGATCTCCTTGGTCTCCTCGCCCTTCTTGCCCTTCATGACATACAGGCGGCCCAGCTTCTCGGTGTTGCCGGTGGTGGGGTTATACAGGGCCACGTCGCCGGTGACCTTGCCGCGGATGACCTTGATCATGGAATACTTGCCGTACTGATCGGAAATGGTCTTGAATACGATGGCGGCGGCGGCGCCGTTGGGATCGAAGGCCACCTGGATGTCGTTGCCGTTGTCATCCTGAGCGGCCTCGGCGGGCATATCGGTGGCCACGGGCACCAGGTCCAGGATGGTCTGCATCAGCATCTCCACGCCCAGGCCGGTGATGGCGGAGCCGCACAGCACAGGGCAGACGCTGCCGTCGCGGACGCCCAGCTTCAGGCCCTTGGCCATATCCTCGGCGGACAGCTCCATGGTGTCGAAGAACTTCTCCATCAGCTCCTCGTCGGCGCCGGCGGCGGCCTCCATCAGCTCGGCACGCAGGGCCTCCACCTCGTCGGCCATGTCGGCGGGGATGGCGCAGGCAGCGGCCTTGCCGCCCTTGACCTCATAGGCGGTGTTGTGCAGCAGGTCCACAATGGCGGTGACCTTCTTGTTGCCGTCGATCACGGGAGCCACGATAGGCGCGATGGCCTGGCCGAACTTGCCCTTCAGGGCGTCCAGGCAGGACTGGTAGTCGCTGTTGTCCTCATCGGTGCGGTTGATGAAGATCATGCGGGGCTTCTTGCCCAGCATCTTCCAGGAGCGCTCCATACCCACGGACAGGCCGTCCTTGGCGGCACCCACCAGCACGGCGCACTCGGCGGCACGGATGGCGGACAGAGCCTCGCCGGAGAAGTCGAAGTTGCCGGGGGCGTCCATGACGTTGATCTTCACGCCCTTATAATTCACGGGAGCAAAGGCCAGGGAAATGGAAATCTGGCGCTTGATCTCCTCGGCGTCGTAGTCGCAGGTGGTGTTGCCGTCGGCGGTGCGGCCCAGGCGGTCGGTACCCTTGGTCATAAAGAGCATCTGCTCGGCCAGAGAAGTCTTGCCGGAGCCGCCGTGGCCCAGCAGGGCGATGTTGCGGATGTCGTTGGCAGTCATAGTGGTTGTTCTCCCTTCGTTTTCTGTACAAGCGCGGTTTTTCCGCCGCGCATTCGCTCAACATATGGATTATATAATATTTTGCCGGTTCTGACAACTATATTTTTAGGGATTTTCAGCAAAATTTCCGGAAAAGTTCCCCGGCCGTGGCAAAATCAACCCTCCAGCAGCCCCGGCAGCAGGTGCAGCGCCTTCTCAAACTCCACACCGTACCAGGGGGCGTTGGGGTCCCGGCAGGTGGCCTGAATACAGGCCAGGGTGAAATCCGCCGCCAGGCGCAGAGCCTCCGGCAGGCTTTTGCCCCGGACCATGGCCCCGGCGCAGGCAGCGGAGAAGATGTCGCCGGTGCCGTGGAAATGGTCGTGGACCCGGGGGGTATGATAGTCGAAGAAGCCGCCGGTATCCGGGTCCAGAGCCAGAACGCCCAGCCGGTCCGGCCCGAAGGGCACGCCGGTGAGCACCGGATACCGGGGTCCCAGGTCCGCCACCCGGCGCAGCAGGTCCCGCCACCAGGACAGGTCCTCCGTCTCCCGGTAGGGGGTGCCCGTCAGCAGGCAGGCCTCCGTCACGTTGGGCACCGCCACATGGGCCCGGGCCACCACCCGGCGCATATACCCGGGAAAATCCGGCCCGAAGCCGGCATACAGCCGGCCGCCGTCGGCCATGGCCGGATCCACGAACAGCAGGGTTTCCGGCCCCGCCAGCAGGTCGAAAAACCGGCAGACCTCCTCCGTTTGCAGAGGGGAGGCCAGATAGCCGGTGCAGATGGCATCCAGGGTCACGTTCTGGCTTTTCCAGTGGCGGGCGATGGGCAGCAGCTGGTCCGACAGGTCCCGGCTGATGAAGCCGGGGAACATGGTGTGGGTGCTGAGCACCGCTGTGGGCACAATGGCACATTCCACCGCCATGGCGGAAATCACCGGCAGCGCCACCGTCAGGGAGCAGCGCCCCAGGCAGGAGATGTCCTGGATACTGGCAATGCGTTTCATAAAAGGTCCTCCGTGCGTACAGTTCCTCCTCAGTGTAGCACATCCGGCGGCTCCGGGCAAGAAAAAACCGGCGGACGCAAAGGCGTCCGCCGCAGGATATGCCGGAGGATATTCTATTTTTTCAGCAGCACAAAGGTAACGCCCCGGTTTTCCGCGTCCAGGTCCCGGTCCTGCCGCAGGCGGGGACACGCGGCCAGCCACCGCCGTGCCTCCTCATTGAATATAGTGAATTCCTCCCCGGGCAAAAAGCACAGCTCCTGCTGCCGCAGCCAGGTGCGGCAGGCGGTACGCAGCCGCCCACCCCTGCCGGAGGAGCCGTATCCGTGGATCAGCTTCATGGCCGGGGTCCCCAGATGACGGGCCGCCTCCACCTCCGCCGCCAGGCGGCGCAGAGCCTCCGCCGCGTCGGGCCGTCCCAGCTCCAGATTCAGTTCCCGTATGGGCTTGCTCATGGCGTCTCCTTCATCTGTGTCACAAAATAGCGGAAGATCTCCCGGGCGTCCGGGGCGTCCTCCCGGCACAGGGCATAGCTCTGCCGCTCCGGGTGCCACTGGACCCCCAGCACCGGCAGTTCCTGATGCACCACTGCCTCTGTCACGCCGTCCTCCGCCCATTGCACCGGCCGCAGGGGCTCTGCCAGGCGGTCCGCCGCCTGATGGTGGCAGCTGGTAACGGCAGGGTGCTCCCCCAGCAGCTGCGCCATGATCCCCTCCGCCCGGGTGGGGTGCACCATATCGCCCCGGGGCAGTTGGTGGCCGGAAATATCCCGCAGAGTGCCGCCCCAATAGACGTTCAGCGCCTGCATTCCCCGGCAAATGCCCAGGATGGGCCGCCGGGACCGGACAAAGGAATCCACCAGGAACGTCTCCGTTCCCGGCAGCGGACCCCGGATGTCCCCGCCGCCGGGCAGCAGCAGTCCGTCGCAGTCCAGGCTGCGGTACAGGTCCCGGCACAGCACCACCCTGGCTCCGGCAGCCTCCAGCGCCGCCGCATAATTGCCGTATTGGCCCGGCACGCCGTACAGGAAAACAGCAGGCTTCATCGCATTTCCCCCCTCCATGCATTACATGCGCGGAGGGAAGAAATTATGCCTACCAGTTCTGCTGCGCCAGAATGACCTTTTTGTAGCTGCGGCGGAAATACAGCAGCTCCGCTGCGCCGGTAATGGCCCAGGAGAAGATATACAGCAGATACAGGGACGTGATGGTGCCGAACCAGGCAAAGATGGTGTACACCCAGATGACCCGGAACACACAGGAGCCCATGACCACGATAACCGTGGGCACCACGCTCTTGCCGATGCCCCGGGAGGCGGCGATGCTGGCGTCCATCAGAGGCGACACCACATAGGAAAAGCTCATGATCCGCAGCCGCTCCATGCCCGCGTCGATGACCCCGGTCTCGTTGGCAAACAGAGACAGGAAGCTGCGGCCGAACAGCAGCAGCAAAACGCCGCATATGGCCCCCACACCGGCGGCATAGCACATGCTCACCAGATAGCTCTTGGTAATGCGCTGGGTCTTGCCCGCGCCCCAGTTCCGGCTGACGAAGCTGGCGCAGCCGGTGTAGAACGCCGCCATCATGTTGAACAGCAGGGTATCGGCGTTGGCGGCGGCCGCAGCGCCGGACACCGTTACCGCATCGAAGGAGTTGACGCCCACCTGGACAAACAGGTTGGCAATGGCGAAGATCGCGTTTTGCAGACCCGTGGGGATGCCGATGGTCAGCACCCGCCTGGCCTCCTGCGGATGCACCCGCAGCCTGGACAGGCACAGACGGCAGGCGTCCTTCCGCCCCAGCAGGTGCAGCACGATCAGCAGAGCCGACAGGCACTGGGCGATCACGCTGGCCACGGCCACGCCCTCGGCGGCCATGTGGCACCGGATGACGAAGAACAGGTTCAGAATCACATTCAGCACACCGGCGACGGACAGATACAGCAGCGGCCGCCGGGTGTCGCCCATGGCGCTCATGATGCCGTTGCCGCAGTTGTAGATGGCCATGGCCGGCATGCTCAGGGCATATATTTTCAGATACAGAGTGGCTCCGTCAATCAGCTCGTCCTTGGTATGCAGCATGGTCAGCATAGGACCTGCCAGCAGTATGCAGATCAGGCACACAATGATGCCGAAGGCGGCGCACAGCACGAAGGACGTGTGGACCGTCTTTTCCACCCGCTCCCGGTCGCCCATGCCCAGGCCCCGGGCCACCGCCACATTGACGCCGCTGCCCATGCCGATCAGCAGCCCTGTAAACAGCGACACCAGCAGTGTGGTGGACCCCACCGCGCCCAGGGCGCGATAGTCTGCAAATTTACCGGCGATGGCCACGTCGCTGAGGTTGAACAGCACCTCCAGCACCTGGGTCACCATCAGCGGCAGGCTGAACAGCAGCATATTTTTCCACAGGGACCCTTCCGTCATGTTGACGGACAGCGCGCCCCTTTTGCGATTTTCTTCCATGGAACACACCTCTGATCTCAAAAAATCCTGTACTCAATGGGACAGTATAACACCGCTTTTTCCACAAAACAACCCCCTGCGAAGCTATATTTTCCTATGGAGAAAGCTCTGGGAATTGTGCACAATGATGGGAGCCATAAATTTTTATCCGCCCCCTTGACAGTGTAACACTGTTATGCTATTATCATAACAGTGTTACGGAACACTGTTACGTATCCAAAAGCGACGGGAGGAACGATATGGATCAGGAGTTGATCTCAAAAAAGGAGCTGCTGGAGACGTTCGGCATCTCCTACGGGGCCCTGTACCGGTGGAAGCGGATGGGGCTGATCCCGGAGGCGTGGTTCCTGCGGCGGTCCACGTCCACGGGACAGGAAACCTTCTTCCGCCGGGACCAGATCTGCCAGCGGGTCCGGCTGATCCTGGACAACAAGGAGCACCAGACCCTGGACGAGCTGGCGGCCAGTCTGGCGGAGAAGCGTCAGACCGTTATGGCCCGGCGAAAGCTCATTATTGAAACGGCCTATGGCCGCAGGGAATTTCCTCTGGAGGAGGTCCGCCGCGCCGTGGTGGCGGAGGGCCAGCGCCAGGAGGACGTATTGGAATTATTGAAGGAGGTCACATTATGAACGAGAAGATGGATATGAGAATTTCCGGCAGCAGCACCATGCCCGGCGGCGAATACGACCGGGTGTCCATCAGCGGCAGCGGCACGGTCCAGGGAGATCTGCGGTGTCAGAGCCTCAGCTGCTCCGGCAGCGCCCGGGTCCAGGGAGACGTGGACTGCGCCGGCGAGGTTCGCAGCAGCGGCAGCAGCAAGGTCACCGGCAGCATCACCTGCGAGAGCCTCAGCTGCTCCGGCGCGGTGAAATGCGAGGGCAGCATCCTGTCCCGGGGCCGGATCCACAGCTCCGGCGCCATGAAGGTAAGCGGCAGCCTGGAGGGCGGCGAGGTAGACGTATCCGGCGGCCTGGAGGCGGCGGACATCCACTGCCAGGAGCTGCGCTGCTCCGGCGCCATGAACGTCTCCGGCGGCGTGGAGGCGGAAGCCGTCCGCATTTCCGGCATGGCCGGCATCCCGGGCCTGCTGAACGCGGAAACCGTGGAGATCGCCGCCGACCGCGGCATCCGGATCGGCAGCATCGGCGGCGGCAGCATCCGCATTTATCAGCCCCAGCAGAAGTCCCTGCTGGGCTTGTTCCGCAGCAGCTGCTCCTGCGCCCAGGCAGGCGATATCGAGGGCGATGACGTGGACCTGGAATACACCCAGGCCGACGTGGTCCGGGGACGCCGGGTCCGCATCGGCGAGGGCTGCTCCATCGGACGGGTGGAGTACAGCGAGAGTCTGGACGCCCTGCCCGGCACCGTGGGCGAGGCCGTCCAGACCGGTGAGTGATATGGAGCTGCTGTACGCCGACAAGCGCATCGCCGTGGCGGTGAAGCCCCCGGGCATTCTCAGCACCGACGAGCCCGGCGGCATGCCGGAGCTGCTGCGCCGCCAGCTGGGCACCCCCTGCATCCGCACCGTTCACCGGCTGGATGCCGCCACCGGTGGGGTCATGGTGTTTGCCCGGTCCGCCGCCGCGGCCTCCATTCTGTCCGGCCAGGTCCGGGACCATCAGTTCCGGAAAACATACCTGGCCGTGGTCCGGGGTGACCCGGGACACAGCGGGACATGGCGGGACCTGCTGGGCCGCGACCCGGTGCGGCGGCGCACGGTGGTGGCACAGGAGCCGGGGCCGGACGTCCGCCCGGCGGAGCTGGATTTTCAGCGACTGGCCTCCCGGGACGGCTTGTCATTGGTGCACATCACCCTGCATACCGGCCGCACCCACCAGATCCGGGTGCAGTTTGCCAGCCGGGGCTTCCCTCTGATGGGGGACCGGAAATACGGCGGCGCCGGGGACGGCGAGACGCTGGCCCTGTGGTCCTGGCGGCTGGGCTTTACCCACCCGGAAACGGGACGGAGCATGGTGTTCACCCACCAGCCCCCGGCCGCCTGGCCCTGGACCCTGTTTCCCCTGCCGGAAACCGGAAGATAAGCCGCTCAGGGCGCGCGGCCCCGCGCCGCGCGCCCATTTTCGGATTTCGCGGGGAAAAATTTATTTTTCTCTTGACAGAGCCCGGATACATATGGTATCATGACAAAGCTGACGATTTCGCGGAGGGCGCATGCGGGTGTAGCACAATGGCCAGGGCACCAGCCTTCCAAGCTGGGGATGCGGGTTCGATTCCCGTCACCCGCTCCACTTACTCTGTCTCTTATACACATCTCCGAGCCCACGAGACTAGCGCTCATCTCGT
>ERZ1027063.384-NODE-384-length-20975-cov-6.048423_pt1 | contig 20975 bp, 18 predicted proteins | sample MGYA00519423_ERZ1027063 | MGnify/ENA primary metagenome ERZ1027063 (study PRJEB26926, sample SAMN06164493) | human gut metagenome | biome: ENVO:00009003; feature: ENVO:2100002; material: ENVO:00002003 | host: Homo sapiens | place: USA | collected 2012 ...
TGGCCAAGGAAGAAGCCGCTGCCACCAAGGTGGAAATGCGTATGTACCGCGTCATTTACGACGCCATCAACGATGTCACCGACGCTATGAAGGGTATGCTGGCACCCAAGTTCCGCGAGGTCTCTCTGGGCGAACTGCAGGTACGTCAGGTGTACAAGATCTCCAACGTGGGCACCGTTGCAGGCTGCCGCGTGACCAGCGGCAAGATCACCCGCGACAGCAAGGTGCGCGTGGTGCGTGACGGCATCGTCATCGCCGAGGACGAGATCGCATCCCTGAAGCGCTTCAAGGACGACGCTAAGGAAGTGGCCGAGGGCTACGAGTGCGGCGTGACTCTGGAGAAGTTTGCGGACGTCAAGGAAGGCGACGTGTACGAGGCCTTCAAGATGGAAGAGTACCGCGACTAAGCAAAAACCGAATATATAACAGCTTCCCGGCAGAAAAGGCTTCCCCCGGACGGGGGAAGCTGTCGAACGAAGTGAGACTGATGAGGGCGTATCTTTCGCAGGTGTGGAGCGTGCGCCCTCATCCGTCGTTTTGGCAGACAAATGCCGCCTTGCCCCGGCCGGGGCAAGGCTTTGGGAAGCTGCCGGACAGAATTTGGAGAAAACTATGTCTCAGAAAAATATGGGCCGTCTTGCGCAGGATATGAAGCGCGAGGTCATTGCCATCATCGGCCGGCTGAAGGACCCGCGGCTGGAGGGCGGTCTGCTGACCGTCACCCGTCTGGACGTGACGCCGGATCTGGATGTGGCAAAAGTGTATGTAAGCGTGATGGGCCGCGCAGACGGCCCCAAGCCCGCAATTGAAGCGCTGAACCGCGCCGCAGGCCATGTGCGCACCGAGGTCAGCAAAAAAATGCACATCCGCAAGGCACCCCGCTTCATCTTTGTGGAGGATGACGGTGCCGCCTACGCCGCCCACATCAACGAGCTGCTGCGCAGCCTGAACGTGAACGGCGAGGAGGAAGCACAGCCTGCCGATACCGAACAGACCGAGGACTGACTGCCTTTGCGGAAAGGATGGATCATTGGATGACAGAACAACTGGATGTGCAGCAGATGGCGCAGCGCCTGCTGGCTGCGGACAACATTTTGATTCTGTGCCACAAAAACCCGGACGGTGACACCATCGGCTGCGGCAGCGCCCTGTACTATGCGCTCAAAGCGCTGGAAAAAACAACGGCGGTGCTCTGCTCTGATGCCATTCCGTCCCGCTACGCCTTTACGAACCCACGGCTGTTCAAGGGCGAGTTCGAGCCCCGCACCGTGATCGCGGTGGATGTGGCCGGTTTGCAGCTGTTTGGCGAAAATAACGGTGTGCCGCAGTACGCACGCCATGTGGACCTGTGCATCGACCACCACGCAGGCAACAACGGCTATGCCGATTTTACCCTTCTGGATGCCGGTGCCGCTGCGGCAGCAGAACTGCTGTATCAGGTCATCGTGGAGATGGGGGTGACTATCACCCCCCACATTGCAGACTGCCTGTACACCGGCGTTGCCACCGACACCGGCTGCTTCAAGTTCTCCTCCACCACCGCCAACACCCACAAGGTGGCTGCAAAGCTCATTGAGGCCGGCTGTCATGTGGAGGAGCTGAACACCCTGCTCTTTGACACCAAGCCCCGTGCCCGCATGGAGGCCGAGCGCATCGCCCGCAACCATCTGGAATACTATCTGGACGGCCGCTGCGCCCTGATCTACCTGACGAGGGACGAGATACGGCAGAGCGGGGTAGACCCCGCAGATCTGGAGGAACTGACCAGTCTGCCCATCAGCATCGAGGGAGTCAAGGTGGGTCTGACCCTGCGCCAGCAGCCCGGCGGCAGCTACCGCATCAGCGTGCGCACCGCAAAGGGCGTGGACGCCTGCGCCATCGCCCGGCGTCTGGGCGGCGGCGGCCACACCCGCGCAGCGGGCTGTGAACTGCTGGGCGACCTTGAAAACGCCAAAAACGCGATCCTTGCAGAGGTGGAAGCCGAGCTGGACGCACCGCAGGAGGAAGCATGATGCAGGGCATCCTGATCGTAGACAAGCCCATGGGCTGGACCAGCTTTGACGTGGTGGCAAAGCTGCGCGGTGTGCTGGGTACACGCAAGCTGGGGCACAGCGGTACGCTGGACCCCATGGCCACCGGCGTTCTGCCGGTGTTCTGCGGCGGTGCCAGCAAGGCGGTGGATCTGCAGCTGAACCACGACAAGACCTACCGCGCCACCCTGCGCTTGGGCGCACGCACCGATACCGGCGATAGCACCGGCACGGTGCTGGAGAATGCCCCCGTCACCGCCGGAGAAAAGGAGCTGCTGGCTGTGCTGCCGCAGTTTATCGGCCCGCAGATGCAGGTGCCGCCCATGTACTCGGCGGTCAAGATCAACGGCCAGCCGCTGTATAAGCTGGCGCGCGAGGGCGTGACCGTGGAACGCAAGGCGCGCCCCATTGAAATCTACGGCATCGAGTACGGCGGCAGTCCGGCAGAAAACGAGTATGTACTGACGGTGCGCTGCTCCAAGGGCACCTATATCCGCACCCTGCTGGAGGAGATCGCCACCGCCATGGGGCAGAAGGGCACCATGAGCGCGCTGCGCCGCACTGCTGCCGGTCTGTACACCGAAGCAGATGCCCACACGCTGGAAGAAATCCTTGCAGCAAAGGAGCAGGGAACTGCCGCGCTGGAAGCACTGATGCTGCCGGTGGAAAGCGTGTTCACTCCGCTGCCGCTGCTGGTGGTGGAGCCATGGGTGGAGCAGCACCTGTACAACGGCTGTCCCACCAGCCGCTACCCCGCAGCAGACGGACGCTACCGGGTGCGCAATGCCGCCGGGCAGTTCCTTGGCCTTGCTAACATTACCGGCGGGGTGCTCCGGGTGGAAAAACTGTTCGTGGAACGTAATTGAGCAATAAAGGAAACAAGACCCATGCAGATCATTTCTCAGTTTGCCCCGCTGCCGCTGGCACAGCCCGCAAAGGGTACCGCCGTGGCCATGGGCTACTTTGACGGCATCCATATCGGCCACCGGGCGGTGATCGAAGGGGCTGTGCAGTGGGCAAAGACCCATGATGCAGCCCCGGCGGTGTTCACCTTCCGCCTGCCGGTGGAAAATAAAATGAAGGGCAAGCGCCTGCTCTCCACCGAGGATAAGCACGCCCTGATCCACAGCCTTGGGGTGGAGTATTACCTCACCCCGGACTTTGAGGCGATCAAGGCACTGAGCCCGGAGGAGTTCGTGCGCGGCATCGTGGAAAACTGCCACGCCCGGGCGCTGTTCTGTGGCGAAAACTTCACCTTTGGTGCAAAGGCTGCCGGTACGCCGGAGCTGCTGCGCACCCTCTGTGCCCCTCTTGGGGTAGAGGTAGTGGTGGTGCCCATGGCGCAGTTTGAGGAAAAGCCGGTGTCCTCCACCCGCATCCGCACCGCGCTGGAGGGCGGGGACATCCCCGCCGCCAACGCCATGCTGGGCATGCCCTATGCCATCCGCTTTGCGGTGCAGCACGGGGCAGGACTGGGGCACACCCTCGGGGTGCCCACCATCAACCAGCTGTACCCGCAGGGCTTCCAGATGCCCCGCAGCGGCATTTATATCACCCGCACCTGTATCAACGGGGTGTGGTATCCCTCGGCCACCGGTCTGGGCAGCCGCCCTACCGTGAACGATGACGCTACCAAGGTGACCTGCGAGACCTTTATCCCGGGCTTTTCCGGTGACTTGTACGGCACAGACCCGGTGGTGGAGTTCCACGCTTACCTGAGCCCCAGCAAAAAGTTTGATACGCTGGACCAGCTGCGGGATTGCATCAACGATGCCGCTCGCCGCGCACAGGAATATTTTGCATAACGCATCAACAGCGGAAAAATTATTTTTATTTGGGGTCGAGAAACGCCTGTGGGCGTTTTTCGACCCCTTTTGTCATGAAGGAAAACAGCATTTCCGGCGTCTGCGGGCAGAAAAAACCGCACTTCGGGCAAAATAGACACATTTCCGTGCAACAATGGCAAATGTTTGTTAAACAATTATCTATCTCATATCCTTGCAATGCACGCAGTTTTTGTTTATAATAGTAACTGTACGGGGCAACGCCCCGATTGTGAGCGAGACTCTGGTTCAGAATTATAACTTGAGAGGAGTTTTTACCATGGGTTTAGGTAAGAAGACGATCGACGATCAGAACTACTGCGGCAAGAAGGTGCTTGTCCGCTGCGATTTCAACGTCCCGATGAAGGACGGTGTCATCACCAACGAGAACCGCATCAACGCAGCACTGCCCACCATCCAGAAGCTGGTCAACGATGGCGCTAAGGTCATCCTGTGCAGCCACCTGGGCAAGCCCAAGAACGGCCCCGAGGCTAAGTTCAGCCTGGCTCCCGTTGCTGTGGCTCTGAGCGCAAAGCTGGGCAAGACCGTTGTGTTTGCTGACGATGACAACGTTGTGGGCGAGAACGCAAAGGCTGCTGTGGCTGCTATGAACAACGGCGATGTCGTTCTGCTGCAGAACACCCGTTTCCGCAAGGAAGAGACCAAGAACATGCCCGAGTTCAGCGAGGAGCTGGCTTCTCTGGCTGATGCATACGTTGACGATGCATTCGGCAGCTGCCACCGTGCACACTGCTCCACCGCAGGTGTCACCGACTACATCAAGGATACCGCTGTCGGCTACCTGATGGAGAAGGAGATCAAGTATCTGGGCAACGCCGTCAACGACCCCGTCCGTCCCTTCACCGCTATTCTGGGCGGTGCCAAGGTCGCTGATAAGCTGAACGTCATCTCCAACCTGCTGGAGAAGGTCGATACTTTGATTATCGGCGGCGGCATGGCTTACACCTTCGTCAAGGCTCAGGGCTACGAAGTGGGCAAGAGCCTGTGCGACGACACCAAGCTGGACTACTGCAAGGAAATGATGGCTAAAGCCAAGGAGAAGGGCGTCAAGCTGCTGCTGCCCGTGGATGCAGTCTGCATCAAGGACTTCCCCGATCCCATCGACGCTCCTGTGGACGTGACCGTGGTGCCTGTCACCGCGATCCCCGCTGACATGGAGGGCTGCGACATCGGCCCCGAGACCATGAAGCTGTTTGCTGACGCTGTCAAGGCTTCCAAGACCGTTGTCTGGAACGGCCCCATGGGCGTGTTCGAGAACCCCACTCTGGCAGCTGGTACTCTGGCTGTTGCCAAGGCTATGGCTGAGAGCGATGCTACCACCGTCATCGGCGGCGGCGACAGCGCAGCAGCTGTGCAGCAGATGGGTCTGGGCGACAAGATGACCCACATCTCCACCGGCGGCGGCGCTTCTCTGGAGTATCTGGAGGGCAAGGAACTGCCCGGCATCGCAGTCATCCAGAACGCATAATTTTTCCGGCATCACAATGGGTGCGGCGGCATTTACGCCGCCGCATCTTTTCTTTTTGTGCAGGCAATTTGTAAATAGTTACGAAGGTAAGGAGAAAATAACAATGGATAAGGCAAAGCGCAAGGCTATTATCGCTGGCAACTGGAAGATGAACAAGACCGCCTCCGAGGCTGCTGTTCTGGTGGATGAGCTGATCCCTGCTGTGAAGGACGCTACCTGCGAGGTGGTCATCTGCACTCCGTTTACCGATCTGGTCACCGCTGTGGCTAAGACCAAGGGCACCAACATCCATGTGGGCGCCGAGAACGTCCACTTTGAGAAGTCCGGTGCTTTCACCGGCGAGATCAGCGCCGATATGCTGGTGGATCTGGGCGTGGAGTACGTCATTGTCGGCCACTCTGAGCGCCGTCAGTACTTTGCAGAGACCGACCAGACCGTCAACAAGCGCACGCTGGCTGCCCTGAACGCCGGCCTGAAGGTCATCCTGTGCGTGGGCGAGAGCCTGCAGCAGCGCGAGGAGGGCGTTACCGAGGAGCTGGTCCGTATGCAGACCAAGATCGCCCTGCGTGACGTGACCGCCGAGCAGATGGCAAACGTTGTCATCGCCTACGAGCCTGTCTGGGCCATCGGCACCGGCAAGACCGCTACCTCCGATCAGGCAGAGGAAGTCTGCGCACAGATCCGCAAGGTGGTGGGCGAGCTGTACGGCGAGGCCGTGGCCGAGGCTACCACCGTGCAGTACGGCGGCAGCATGAACGCCAAGAACTGCGAGGAGCTGCTGAGCAAGAAGGACGTGGACGGCGGCCTGATCGGCGGCGCATCCCTGAAGGCTCCGGACTTTGCTGTCATTGTCAATGCAGCCACCAAGGGCTGAGCAACTGCCTTTTCTTAACTAGCTGTTTCAGCGCCCGGCTGCGCCGTTTTTTCAGCGCTGAGCCGGGCGCTGATCTGTTTTTACAGCAGCCGCTCGGGTGTTATGCACCCGCAGGCTGCACCCGCAGGCAGGGCGCTTAGTCTTGCCCGCAACGCGTGATAAATTCAAAGGAGATTCAATTTTATGGCAAAGAAACCTGTTCTTCTGTGCATCATGGATGGCTTCGGCTGGGTGCCGAACGAGACCTTTGGCAACGCCGTGGTGGCTGCCAAGACCCCCCATCTGGATGCTCTGATGGCAAAGTACCCTATGACCACCATTGATGCTTCTGGCATGGCTGTCGGTCTGCCCGACGGCCAGATGGGTAACTCCGAGGTCGGCCACACCAACATGGGCGCAGGCCGCATCGTCTACCAGCAGCTGACCCTCATCACCAAGTCCATCCATGACGGTGAGATGCTCAAGAACCCTGTGCTGGTCAAGAACATGAAGGCTGCTATCGAGGCCGGTAAGGCCATCCACCTGATGGGTCTGGTGGGCACCGGCGGCGTGCACAGCCATGCCGACCACTGGTTTGGCGTGCTGGAAATGGCAAAGCATCTGGGTGCTAAGGAAGTCTACCTGCACTGCATCACCGATGGCCGCGACACCGATCCCCACTCCGGCAAGGGCTTCCTTGCTGACCTGCAGGCCAAGCTGGATGAGCTGGGCGTGGGCAAGATCGCCAGCGTTTCCGGCCGTTACTACGCCATGGACCGTGATAACAACTGGGATCGCGAGGAGAAGGCCTACGCTGCCTTTGTCTACGGCGAGGGTGAGCACGCTGCCAATGCTGCCGAGGCCATCGAGGCTTCCTACGCCGCAGACAAGACCGATGAGTTCGTGCTGCCCTGCGTCACCTGCGAGGGTGGCCGTGTGCAGGATGGCGATACCGTCATCTTTATGAACTTCCGCCCCGACCGTGCCCGCCAGATGACCCGCATCTTCTGCGATGATGCCTTTACCGGCTTCGAGCGCCGCGGCGGCCGCAAGCAGGTGAACTACGTCTGCATGGCCGAGTACGATGCCACCATGCCCAACTGCGAGGTGGCCTATCCCCCGGTGGAGCTGAAGAACGTTCTGGGCGAGTATTTGTCTGCCCACGGCAAGACCCAGCTGCGCATTGCCGAGACCGAGAAGTACGCTCACGTCACCTTCTTCTTTAACGGCGGCGTGGAGGCTCCCTACGAGGGCGAGGATCGCTGCGTCATCCCCAGCCCCAAGGTTGCCACCTACGACCTGAAGCCCGAGATGAGCGCCCCTGAGGTCGCTGCCGAGTGCGTCAAGCGCATCGAGAGCGGCAAGTACGATGTGGTCATCCTGAACTTTGCAAACTGCGATATGGTCGGCCACACCGGCGTCTTCGACGCGGCCGTCAAGGCCGTCGAGACCGTTGACGAGTGCGTCGGTCAGGTCGTGGAGGCGACGCTCAAGATGGGCGGCATCGCGATGATCACCGCCGACCACGGCAACGCCGAGCAGATGCTGCAAGCCGACGGCAAGAGCCCGATGACCGCGCACACGACGAATGTGGTGCCCTTCATCCTCTGCGGCGCGGGCACCGAGCTGCGCCCCGGCCGTCTCGCCGACATCGCGCCGACGATCCTCGACGTGATGGGCCTTGAGCAGCCCGCGGAAATGGACGGCAAGACGCTGATCGTCCGCTAAAAAATCGAATCTGCCATGTTTAGAAAAAGCTCTGACGGTACACACTACCGTCAGAGCTTTTTTGCTCGCAATTTTCGCACGAGCCGCAAAGCGGCGGAAAGGATGAAACATGGCAGGATCGAACGGCCGCGCAAAGCGGCACTTCTTTGGCGGGACGGGCTTATACATAGCCCTGTTCCTCGGTGTGACGGCGCTGGCCGTCGCGGGCTATTGGACGCTGCTGCCGAAAAATACGACGGACAAGGACGCGGAGAACGTCTCCTCACAGGTAGAACTCCCCGTACAGGACGAAACGCCGCAGATGCCGGAGGCGGAGCTGCCGCAGGAGGCGGCAAAGCCGGCAGAGCCGGTGGAGGAGCCGCCCGAGGACCTCATCGTGATGGATGAGGCCACGGGCGTGGAGGACACCGTCCCCGCGATGGAGAGCGAGACGGACGCGCAGCCCGTCGCCCCGCGGCTCGTGGTCGCGCCGCTCGTGGGGGAGGAGGTCGCGGCGTTTTCGGTCGACGAGCTCACGTATAACGAGACGCTTGGCGACTGGCGCACGCACGACGGCATCGACATCGCCGCCGAGGTCGGCACGCAGGTGATCGCCGCGTGCAGCGGCGTTGTGACGGCGGTGCGCGACGACGATATGATGGGCACGCTCGTGACCATCGCGCACGACGACGGGTACGAGACGACGTACGCCAATCTCCGCAGCTCGCCGGGCGTCGGCGAGGGGCAGTATGTCGCCGCGGGCGAGGTCATCGGCGCGGTGGGCAGCAGCTCGATCGCCGAGTTCTCGATGCCGGCGCATCTGCACTTTTCGGTCAGCAAAGATGGGGTACCCTGCGACCCAGCAGAATTTCTAAATTAAAAATAGAGGCCGCTCAGTCATGGCTGAGCGGCCTCTATTTTTAGGGAGATCACAGCCCGCTGCGCGCATAAATCGCCCGCCAACGGCGGGCGATTTCCACACTTGCGGGCTGAGAGGTGTTTTTTGTCACGCACATGTCGCGACAAAAAACGATTTCAATTTATTTCGCGCCGTGCGCGGCGCGAAAGTCTGCGACGCGTTTTGGCGTGATTTGCGGGAGTTACTCCTTTTTCGCCTTGGGGACGGGAGAGAGCTCGTTGAGCAGGGTGAAGCCTAAGATCAGGGCGCCGCCGATGACTTGCATTGCGGTCATGCTCTCGCCGAGCAGGGTGACGGAGACGAGGACGGCGACGAGGGGGTCGATGTAGCTTAAAATCGCGGCCTCCTGTCCGGGCAGCTCCTTGAGCGACGAGAAGTACAGGCAATACGTGATGCCCGTGTGGACAAGGCCGACGATGAGAAGGTTCACCCAGCCGACGGCGTTCAGCGAGCTGAGTGTGATGCCATTTGTCGAGAGCACGTAGGGGATGAGCACGACGATGGCGGACAAAAACTGCAAAAACGTGCGGTGGATGCCCTCGACCTGATGGATGGACTTGTTGAGCAGGATGACGGTCGCGTAAAACACCGCCGCGCCGAGGCCGAAGAGAATGCCCTTGAGGTCATCCGACCCGCGCGTGTCACCAATGCCGGTGATGAGCACAAGGCCGAGCGTGGACATCACAAAGCAGAGAAATTTCTTCCCTGTCAGCTTTTCATGGAAGAGGATGGGGCAGACGAGCGTGACGATGACGGGCGCGAAGTAATAGCTCAGTGTGGCGACGGAAACGCTCGTATAGCGGTAGGCCTCAAATAAAAGGATCCAGTTGACGCCCATCGCCGCACCGGAGAGAAGCAGCAGCGGCACCTCCTTTTTGATGCGCGCGAAGGGGATCTTCTGCCTGCTGACAAGTAAGTATACGCCGATCAGCAGCGCGGCCAGCACGGCGCGGTACAGCGCCAGCTCGCCGGACGAGACGGAAATATTGCGCACAAAAAGCCCCAGCGTGCCGAAGACGGTCATCGACATAATGAGCATGAGACGGGGGTCGGCCTTTTTCATAAAAATTCCTCGCGATCTGACAGAACATGCAAATGGTAGTTGCCGACTATCATAGCACGCGGACTTCCCGCCGTCAATCGGGAAAGTAAAAAGAGAGGGGCCGCCCAAAAGAAAACCTTTCGGACGGCCCGGAGGAGAGAGATGGGAGCGCTAACGCGTCAATACGCGGAGCAAAACAGCAAATTCGCCAAGCCCGAACACGGACAGAAACGCCACGCCGCGAAGCTGCGGCTTTTTGACGTGGAGCGGCGTGATGTACAGTACGCCAAGCAGGAACAGCCCCAGCGCGTAGACGACCGCGCAGTTCAGGGAAAAGTGCAGCGAGAGCAGATAGAAAAGCGGCGCGAGCACGGCGCTCGCCGTGACCGGCACGCCGAGGTAGTAGGCGCGGTGCTCGCTCATCTGGTTCTGCCGCTCCTCCTCCGTCACGTTGAAGTAGGCGAGGCGGATGAGCGCGCAGAGCGCGAAAAACGACATCGTCGCAAGGAACCAGAGTCTATCGCAGTCCATGCTCCAGCCGATGGCGGCGGGCAGCACGCCGAAGCAGACAAGGTCGTTGAGCGAGTCGATCTGGATACCGAAGCGCTTTTCCTGTTCGGTGCGGTCCTTTTTCGTGCGGGCGATGCGCCCGTCGAAGGCATCGAGCAGCCCCGCGAGCATCAGGCACAGCATGGCGTCGAGAGGCTCGTTTTGCGCGGCGGAATAGAGGCCGCCAAGCCCCAGCAGCAGCGAGAGATAGGTTGCGATCACGGTGTAGTCGTAAACTCCGATCATAAAAAACCGTCCGATCCTTTTGGATTGCAGCACCATTATACCAGACGGCGGCGGGGAAGTATCGCTAAAATGCTGACAAGGTTATTGGCTGTGGTGTGAACGCTCGATGACGCGCGCAAAGCGCGCTTCGTCGTAGATGACCGGCACGGGGTAGACGGGGTTCGCCTCCTGCGCGGCCCAGGTGGCCATGAGGGGGATGTCCTCTTTGCGGATGCAGTCGAAGCGGTCGGGAATGCCCATGCGGGCGTTCATCGCGCGGATTTCGGCGATGAACGCCTTGGCGCGCACCTCCTCCGTGTCGCCCTTGAGGCCAAGGAGCCCGGCAAGGCGCGCAAGGCGCGGATAGGCCGCTTTGCCGTAGTCTTCGAGCACGAGAGGGAGAAGCACCGCGTTTGCAAGGCCGTGGGGTACGCCGTAGAGCCCGCCGAGCGTGTGCGCGATGGCGTGCACGTTACCGACGCTTGCGCGCGTGAACGCCGCGCCTGCGTCGAACGAGGCCTGCAGCATCGCCGCGCGGTCGGGGAGCGACGTGCCGTCGCGGTACGCGCGCTCCAAATGCGTGAAGATGGTCACGACGGCGTTTTCCGCGAGCAGGCGCGTCTGCTTCGTGTTGTAAAAGCGGCTCAGGTACGCCTCGACCGCGTGCGTCAGCGCGTCCATGCCGGTCTCCGCCGTGATGTGTGGAGGCAGCCCGACGGTCAGCACGGGGTCTAAGATCGCGTAGCGTGGAATGAGGCAGAGGTCGGAGATCGCATACTTGTGGTGGTCACTGCCGGTGACAACGGCGGCGATGGTCGTCTCCGACCCCGTGCCCGCCGTCGTGGGCACGGCGATGAGCGGCGGAATGCGGCGGCGGACCTTTAAGAGTCCCACAAGCTGCGAAAGCGGCTTGTCCGGCCGCGCGAGGCGCGCCGCAGCGGCCTTGGCTGCGTCCATCGGCGAGCCGCCGCCGATGACGAGAAAGCAGTCGCAGCTATCAATCTTGTACTGCGCGGCGATCTTTTCGACCGTTTCGACCGACGGATTCGGCTCGACCGAGGAGAAGATGGAGAGCAGGATGTCCTGCTCGTCAAGTTTTTCCTGCAAGGCGCGGAAGTGCTCGTCCGCGCACTGGCGGCGGCTCGCGATGACGAACGGGCGGCGCAGGCCGTTTTCGCGCAGAATGTCTGCGGCGCGCAGTAAACTCCCCTCGCCCGAAAAGACCTCCGGCGTGCGCCAGGGGAGAAAGCGCGCGCCGACGGCAAAGCAGCACTGGAACGCGCGGCAGAAAAACGTGTTCATAGGACTTCTCCTCTTCCGAAAAATACAGACTCAGTATACCACGGAAAAACGCGCAAAAAAAGGGCTGCGCGAATGCGCAGCCCTTCTATATGCTTTCTGAACGGCTTACTCCTCGTCGTCCTCGGTCTCGATGATGCCGTAGCCGCCGTTGTTGCGGCGATAAACGACGCAGATCGCATCGCCGAAATCGGTGTTGCGGAAGACGAAGAAGCTGTGGCCCAGCAGGTTCATCTGCAAAATGGCTTCCTCCACGCTCATGGGCTTGACGGTGAAGCGCTTGGTGCGCACGATGTCGAACGTGCCCTCCTCGTGGGCTTCGAACTCCTCGGGCAGCTCCGGCAGCACGGCCTCGGCGCGCAGGTTCTTGGCAAGGCGGGTCTTGTTCTTGCGGATCTTGCGCTCGATCTGAGCCGTGGCCTCGTCGATCGCGCCGCGCATGTCGCCGTCCGGGTCCTCACATACCGCGCGGAACAGCGTGCCGTTGGCGCCGCGGAGCATGATCTCGGCGACACAGCGGTTCTTCTTCTCGACGGAGAAGGTGACAGAAGCCTCGGGCTCCTCCTTGAAAAACTTCTCGAGCTTGCCGACCTTTTTCTCGGCATAGGCCTTGACGGAATCGTTCAGGGAGACTTTTTTGCAGGTGTAGGTGAATTTCATAGTGTTGGCTCCTTTCGTTGGTGAGGAAGGAAAGAGAGGGCGAAGGGCTCTTCTGTTTCCTTTTCTATATCATAGCACAAATGAACGAAAATTTCAAATGAACGATATATGAATTGAGCATTCTTGTACATATTGACAAAATATAAGGCATACGACGCGAATTGACAAAAGGCGGCAGAATGCGGCAAAAGCTCCCATTGACGTTTTGGCGGACGGGCGGTATCATAAGCATCGGAAGCTTTCCAATATCCCACCCATTTGAGCCGCGGGCCATCCTGGCCGGCGGCTCCTTTTTATTTCACGCAAGAAAAAAGCGCCCTCAACGGGCGCTTCAATAATGTTCTCTTTTTAGTTGCTGACGTCATAGAATGTCTTTTCTCCCGGCGTTACATAGCCGAGCTGATCGCGGGCAAGCTCCTGCAAAAACTCAGGGTCGTCGGCCTTTTCGAGCGCCGAGGCGAGCGCGTCGTTCTCCTGCTTGGCAGCGTCAAGATCGCTCTGCAGCGCGGTGAGCTGGCTGCGCGCATCGTCGATCTGGCTCCGCAGATGAATGAGCTGCACCCCTACCAGTGCGATCAGAATTGCGATGACGAGCATCGTGAGAAGGCTGGTGCGCTTTTTGCTTTTTTTGGCCTGCTCTGTCATGCCGATGAGCCTCCTTTTTCCTTGCGCGGCGCAGCGAATAACGGGCGCGGCGCTCATACGACTTTATTATAAGCCGGTTTCTGGAAAAAAGAAAGTATCTTTTGCAAAGTTTGGCAAGTTTACCATAAACTTTTTGGAGCCACCGCAGCGGCGCCGCCGCTAATCGCGCAAAGGAGAACAGCACCTCCGCCCAGAAGGCCCATAGCGGACGGAAAAGCCGTGCGCAGAGCGTGAAGTAGCTCACCGCGCCAAAAAGCGCCGAGCAAAGCATATAGAGCCGCAGCTCGCCCCCGCCGATGCGCAGCGCGAAGAGAAACGTCAGCAGCGCGAACGCCGCGCAGTAGAGGAGATCGAGCGCGCTCGTGAAGCGCCGCTTCGTCGCCCGCCGCAGCCGCACGGCGCGCAGCAGGTCATAGAGGAGAGAAAGGATGAAGCCGAGCAGGAGCGAGGCGAGAAAGCACCGCGCCTGCTCGGAGAGCGACACGCCCACGGTGCCTCAACCCCCGAACAGGCGCGAGAGCAGGCCGCCGCGGCTTGACGGCGCATCCTCAAAGGCGATGGCGTCAATGCGCCCGTCGACATGCAGCTCGCCGCCGTCGAGGCTCAGCTTGCCGATGTGCAGGCTGTCGCCCGTGACAACGAGCACGCCGAGCGACGTGTTCATCACGATCTCGGTCTCATCGAAGCGGTCGACATCCTCTACGCCGGAGACCGTCAGGCTCTCGCGGCCGGATAATTCGATGCGCTGGGGAGAAGCGGGGGAAGTGTCGTAAGTCATAGTCAGAACCCGTCCTTTCGCTTTGGGCGCAAAGAAAGCGCCCTCCATACGATAACGTATGAAGGGCGCACCCAAAATAGTACGGTTTACTGTGCGTTTACTTCGCGGTAGAGGAGCGAGGCCTCGCTCTTGCCGGCGGTCTCGGATACATCGAGCACCTCGACCGCGAGCACGCGCTCGCCGAAGTGCAGCGCGATCACGTCGCCGGCCTTCACGTCGTACGACGCGCGGGCGACCTTGCCGTTGACGGTCACGCGGCCGCCGTCGCAGGCTTCGTTGGCCACGGTGCGGCGCTTGATAAGGCGCGAGACCTTGAGATATTTGTCAAGACGCATGGAATTCGTCTCCTTTTCGGAAAAGTGCGGGATCAAAGGGGCTCCACCAACTCAAACGGCGGCGCATCGCGCCGCCGTTTTGATGATGAAAGAGCTTGACTGGGGAATTACTCCGCAACAGCGTCCTTGAACGCCTTACCAGCCTTGAAGGTCGGGACCTTGGAAGCGGCGATGGTGATGCTCTCCTTGGTCTTGGGGTTGCGGCCGGTGCGCTCAGCGCGGTGCTTGGTCTCGAAAGAGCCGAAGCCGACGAGCTGGACCTTCTCGTCGTTCTTCAGGGAGTCGATAATGGTGTCGAGGGCAGCGTTGATCACAACCTCGGACTCCTTCTTGGAAATGCTGGCTTTTTCCGCCACGGCAGCAATGAGTTCAGTCTTGTTCATCGTTTGATCCTCCTGAATAGTGTCCGGAGACGAGGTCTCCGGGGTGTATATGAGCAAAAAGCGTTGCCGCTTTTGGTCATCTGAGTTGTTCCTTGGCGTTGTTCCACAGCGCCATCAGCTCATCGAGCGGGAGAGCGGATATATCCTCGCCGCGCGCATTCACCGTCTCTTCCACCTTGCGGAAGCGCGCGATGAATTTTTCGCAGGTCTTCGTGAGCGCCGCTTCGGGGTCGACGCCGCAGAAGCGGCCGACCTTGACGGCAGCAAACAGCACGTCGCCGAGCTCTTCTTCAAAATTCGTGCCGCTTTCGACGGCGGAGCGCAGCTCCTGCGTCTCCTCGTCGAGCTTGTCGAGCGCGCCGGAGACATCAGGGAATTCAAAGCCCGCCTTCGCGGCCTTGCTCTGCAGCTTGTCCGCCCGCCAAAGGGCGGGGAGTGAACGGGCGACGGAATCCATCGCGTCCGCCGTGGTGCGCTGGCCCTTTTCCTGCCGCTTGAGCTTGTCCCAGTTGACGAGCACCTGCTCGCTGTCGTCCGCCCGCGTGTTCGAAAACACGTGCGGGTGGCGGAAGATGAGCTTTCGCACCACGTGGTCGGTCACATCGTCGGTCGTGAAGCGGCCGGCTTCCTCTTCCATGTGGATGTTGAAGAGCACCTGCATCAGCACATCGCCGAGCTCTTCTTTCATCAGCTCGGGATCGTCGAGGTCAAAGGCCTCGGCGGCCTCATACGCTTCTTCAAGGAAGTTGCGGCGGTTCGACTCGTGCGTCTGCTCGCGGTCCCACGGGCATCCGTCCGGCGCGCGCAGAATGCGCAGGATGTCAACAAGGTCGTCATATGTGTAGACAGCTTTCTCAGGATAATTTATCATATATTCCCTCTCATTGCAAGGTGTTTTGCGCAATTTCCCTGATTTTTCAGGGGTTTTCAGCGCACGTGCAGGATGTGGGCGAGCTTTTCGCCCTTGGGCAGCAGCGCGAGGTCGTCGCGCGTGACGATCCGCAGTGCGAGGACAAGCGCGACGTACACGATGACCGCCAGCACGACCGCAAGGCCGACGTTCACGATTTGCGTCGTGGTCGCGCCGCCAAGCGCGATGTGGGCGGCGAAGAAGCGATAGGAGAATCTGGCGCACACGGCCATCACAAGCGACGCGACGAGGGGCTTTGCAAAGACCTTGAAGTAATTCGGCTTATCCTCCATCGTGCGGTAGACGAAAAAGAGGTTGAGCGACGATACGATCACAAAGCACACGAGCGTGCCGAAGGGAGCGGCGTGGATGTTGATGGACGGCACGGCGGTGAGGTTGTAGTTGAAGATGATCTTGACCACGCCGCCGATGAGCATCGTGAAAACGGGCACATGCACGCGGCCGTAGGACTGCAGGATGGAGTTTGAAATGAGCATCAGGCAGACGAACATGCTCGCGATGCCGAGCACGGCCAGAAGCGAGCCGCCGAGCTCGCTGTCATAGCGCGGGTAGCAGAGCTTCATAATGGGCTCAGCCAGCGCCCAGAGGCCAAGGCCCATCGGGAAGGCCATCAGACCCGTGACGCGCAACGACGAGTTGATGACGCGGGACGTGTGCACGCGGTCGTTGCGCGCAAGGGAGGCCGACACCGTCGGGATGACGGAGATCGTCAGCGCCGTCATCATCGACGACGGCAGGTTGTAGAGGTTCATGCCCGAGGAATACGTGCCGTAGAGGTGGCGTGTCTCCTTGAGCGTGTAGCCCAGCGCGTTCTGGAGCTGGCCCTGCACGAGCGACGTGTCGATCAGCGTGATGATCGACACCATCGAGGCCGACAGCGTGATGGGGATGGCAATCGAGAGCAGGCGCTTCAAGATCGCGCCGGAGGCATCCGGCGTGTCTGTGCCCGGGGTGCGCGGGCGGTGGCGTAAGTAGTCGATGAGCATGTAGACGAGCGCGAGCACCGAGCCGACCGTCACGCCGACGATGGCCGCGGCCGCGGCGATGTAATCCTCGTACCCAAGGCTCACGACATACATCGAAAGGCCAAGGCCGATGAAGAGCTTGCTGACCGCCTCGATGATCTGCGAGACGGCGGTCGGCGTCATGCGAAAGCTCCCCTGCGCAAAGCCGCGGAACGCGGCAAGGCAGCCGACGCACACAACGCCCGGGGCAAGCGCCTTGATACCGTAGGCGGCGTTCGGGTTATTGAGAAGCGCCGCGCACTTCTCGTTGCCGAACCACATGATGACAAACGAGAGGACACCGAGCGTTAAAAACGCGGCGAACGACACCTTGAGCACGCGCCGCGCCTGACGCTCGCGCCCGAGCGTCTTCGCCTCCGAGATCATCTTTGAGAGCGCCACGGGAAGCCCTGCGGTCGAGATGGTCAGAAGCACGGCATAGATGTTGTAGGCGTTGTTGAAGTCGGCGTTGCCCGTCTCGCCCAGAATGTTCGCGAGCGGAATTTTGAAGAGCGCGCCGATGATCTTCACGATGACGACGCCGGCGGCCAACACCGCCGCGCCGCCGAAAAAGGACTGCTTCTTTTCCGTAGCCATTAAAATTTCGACCTTTTCCTTCTTAGCTGAAATAAACTGTTTTACAGCCGCTCGAGGCAGCCGAGGATGAGCGAGGAGAAATGCGGGGCCGACTGCTCCGCCATCTCGTTGACCTCCTCGCCGGAGAGCGGCTGGGGCAGCACGCCCGCGGCCATGTTGGCGCACAGCGTCACGCCGAGGATCTCATACCCGCAGTGCGCGGCGGCGATGGCCTCCGGCACGGTGGACATGCCCACGGCGTCCGCACCGAGCACGCGCGCGGCGCGCACCTCGGCGGGCGTTTCAAACTGCGGGCCGGGGAAGTACATGTAGACGCCCTCGCGCAGCGTGAGGTCCCGCTCCCTGGCGACCTCCTTGGCAAGCTCGCGCAGACGGGGAGAGTAGACGTTGGACATATCGGGGAAGCGTGTGCCGAACTCGTCGATATTCGGCCCCCAGAGCGGGCCAAAGTCGAAAAGCTTGATGTGATCGGAAATGAGCATCAGATCGCCCGCGGAATACTCGGTGTTCACCGCGCCCGCGGCGTTCGTCACGATCATCGTCTTTGCGCCGAGTAAGCGGATGACGCGGCAGGCGTAGGCGGCGTCCTCCATCGTGTAGCCCTCGTAGCAGTGCATGCGGCCCTGCATGACCGCCACGCGCTTGCCGCGCAGCTCGCCGAAAACGAAGCGGCCCTCGTGTCCCGGCGCGGTGGACGCGCGGAAGTGCGGGATGTCCGCATAGCTCACGCAGGTGCGCGCCTCGACGCGGTCGCCGAGAAAGCCCAGGCCGCTGCCGAGCACCAGCAGTACCTCGGGACGGAAATCGCCGAGGTGAGACGCGATCATATCCGCGCTCTCGCAGTAATCATCATAGGTGAAGTGCGGCTTGACCGCATCGGCGGTAAAGAAATCACTCTTATTCATCGTTATTCTCCTTGTTCGGCGTAAAAGCGGGCGAAGTCCATCAGGTTCGCGCGGCGCTTTTCGGGCCGGTCGATGTATTCGCGCGGGTATTTGGCGTTGAACGCGCGGCGGATCTGCCCGCCGCCGACCATCTTGGTCGAGCCGCCCGCGCCGAGCGAAAGGATGGAGTGCAGCTCTTCCATGATGTAGATGTTGTAGAGCCCCGTGCCGCCGGGCTTCGTCCAGCCGACGTTTTCAAAGCTGCCGGACATGTACTTCTGGCGGTAGAGATAATAGGGGGCAAAACCATGTTTACGCAGCGTGGGGTCGGCATAGTCCAGCATTTGCGCGACCTCGTCCGCGCCGGGGATGCGGCTGCCCTCGAGCATGATGCGGCTGCCCTTTTTGAGCGACAGCGTGTGCACCGTGATGTTGTCCGCGCCCATCGAGATGACCTCGTCGAGACTCCTTGCAAAGCCCTCGGGCGTGTCCTCGGGCAGGCCTGCGATGAGGTCCATGTTGACGTGCGGGAAGTTGGCGGCGCGCACCTGCTCCATCGCGCGGCGGATGTCGTCCGCCGTGTGGCGGCGGCCGATGGCCGCGAGGACGTTGTCCTCCATCGTCTGGGGGTTGATGGAAACGCGCGTGGTGTTGTGCGCGCGCAGCACGCGCAGCTTTTCTTCGTCGATCGTATCGGGACGGCCCGCCTCGATCGTCAGCTCGGCGAGATTACCGAAGTCAAAATTCTGCTCCAATTTCGTGAGCAGACGGTCCATCTGGTCGGCGGTCAGCGTGGTCGGCGTGCCGCCGCCCATGTAGAACGACTTGACGTTCAGCCCCAACTCGCGCACGAGCTGCCCCGCCGCGGTGATCTCGTCGAAAAGCGCCTCCAGATACGGCTCGACGAGCGAGAACGACTTTTCGACGCTCTGCGCCACAAAGCTGCAATACGCACACCGCGTCGGGCAGAACGGGATGCCGACATAGAGCGAGATATCATTCGGCTCCAGCTCCGCCGCGGCGCGGATGCCGGCGTCCGCCGCCTCAATGGCAAGGCGGGCGCGCGCGGGCGTGACGCAGTAGAGCTCCTGCAATTCCTTTTCCGCACGTTTTTTGCCGCCCTCGCGGATGAGCGAGAGCGCGACCTTGCTGGGCCGCACGCCGGTCAGGCTCCCCCACGCGGGGGAGATGCCGAGCAGGTCCTTCGCCGCGCCGAAAAAGCTGATGCCGACGGCGTGACGGCGCTGTCCTTCTTTTTCATACTCCGTGCCGGAGAGGGGATAGTCGTAGCTGTGGGCGGCGGACTTGCCGTCCATGCCCAGCTCCGTCGTCACCTGCACGCGCTCATCCTCTTCGGTGAGCGTCACGCGCGCCCAGCGCGTGTCGGCGGTTTTGTCGACCGTGCCGTAAACGGGCTTTTCGCCGGGGAAGAGCGTGAGTAAGCTCTGCTCCAGCGCGTATTTTTCATCATGCCCAATGAGCTCAAGTTTCATGTGGTTTCTTGTCCTTTATCGCAGCGCATGGCGCAGATACGGGTTCATCGCCTTTTCACGCGCGAGCGTTGTGGAATTCATGTGGCCGGGGTAAACAGTGTAGTCGCCTTCGATCTGGGCGAGACGGCGCAGCGAGGCGAGCATCTGCGCGTCGTTGCCGCCGGGGAGGTCGGTGCGGCCCATCGAGCCCGCAAACAGCGTGTCGCCGGGGAACATCGCGTCGCCGACCAGCAGCGTTACGCCGCCGAGCGTGTGGCCCGGCGTGGCGAGCACCTTGATCGTCAGCGAGCCGAGCGGCAGCGAATCGCCCTCGCCATAGTATTTGAGATCGGGGACGAGGTCGGCCATCGGGTAGTGGTAGATGCCGGTGGAGTGGGCGTCGGCCTCGCCGATGTAGACGGGCACGTCCGGCAGCGCCTTTTTGAGCGCAGGCACGGCGAGCGTGTGGTCGCGGTGTCCGTGGGTCAGGAGAATGTATTTGAGCGTGACGCCCTCGCTTTTGACGAGCGCGAGCAGTCTTTCCGCCTCGTCGCCCGGGTCGATGAGCGCGGCGGACTTCGTTTCCTCGTCGATGAGCAGGTAGCAATTCGTCTGCAGGGAGCCGACGACGGTGGTGATGACTTTCATGAGAAATACCCCTTTCTTTACTGCTTTTTCGGTGCGTCTAAGTCGGCGGAGTCCACGATCAGCGTGAACGGCCCGTCGTTGAGCGATTCGACCTCCATGTAGGCGCCGAATTCGCCGGTTTCGACATGGTAGCCCTTTTCGCGGCAGATCTCTACGAACTTTTCATACATCGGGATGGCGACCTCAGGCCGCGCGGCGCTTAAAAATTCAGGACGGCGGCCCTTGCGGCAGTTGCCGTAGAGCGTGAACTGCGAGACGATAAGAAGCTCGCCGCCGACATCGTCGAGGGAGAGGTTGATCTTGTCGTTCTCGTCGTCAAAAATGCGCAGCGAGCAGAGCTTGTCCGCCATCTTGCGGCATTTTTCTTCCGTGTCGTCAGGCGCAACGCCCAGCAGGATCAAAAAGCCCCTGCCGATCTTGCCCTTGAGTTCTCCGTCGATCGTAACGGAGGCGTGTTTAACCTTAGTCAATACTGCTCGCATGATGATTCTCCTTTTTATCCCCAAAGGGGGAGTGTTTTGATCCCCACTGCCGTGGGGAGCGCGGGTCAAGGGGGGTATTCTCTTCTCGAAGAGAATACCCCCCTTTGTATCCCCCAGAGAAGGACGAGGGGAGTTCCCCTCGACCCCCGACATTGTGAGTTTGTAGCTTGAAGAGCTGCACGCGCTGCGCAATCGGGTGCGGTGTACATGGCTTCGCCAT
>ERZ1027063.387-NODE-387-length-20797-cov-5.685662_pt1 | contig 20797 bp, 20 predicted proteins | sample MGYA00519423_ERZ1027063 | MGnify/ENA primary metagenome ERZ1027063 (study PRJEB26926, sample SAMN06164493) | human gut metagenome | biome: ENVO:00009003; feature: ENVO:2100002; material: ENVO:00002003 | host: Homo sapiens | place: USA | collected 2012 ...
CTATGGAGAGAATCGCCGCCATTTTCCCGTCTGCCGCGGCCCGGTCCACCTCTGCGCCGGTGCGGCAGGGGACAATGACGTCCCGGTTCTGCTCCATCTCCCGCAGGAACTTCTGATGCAGGAGTTGTCCCTCCCGGACCATGGTGCTGCCCTGGGGAACCTCCTCCGGGTCCTGGTACAGGGCGAACACCTGGGCGAACCGCCCGAAGGCCGATGCCCGGCGCAGATCCAGATGACCGTCGTTTTCCCGCAGCTGCGCTCCGGTCCGCAGGCAGCGGTAAATGGTATCGCAGTGCGCGTCAAAATAGGGGATATGTTCCATATGTCACCTCAAAATGCGTTTTCAATGTACTCTATGCGGGCGGCCTTCTGGGGGTGCGGTCCATCGGCGTACACCTCCGCCACGTCGAAGCGGGCGGGGCAGTCCAGGTCCTTCACCATCAGATACCACGCCGCCGTTTTCCGCAGCCGCTGCTGCTTCTGGGGCGTCACGTACTCCCGGGGCAGGCCGCAGGACAGATTGGTCCGGGTCTTGACCTCCACGAAGCACAGCACCCCGTCCTTTCGGGCGATCAGATCGATCTCCCCGAACCGGCAGTGAAAGCCGTGGGCCAGCAGGGTATACCCCCGGCGGCGCAGATAGTTGGCCACCTCCGCCTCGCCCCAGGTGCCCTCCGCCCGGCTCATGACCGACACTCCTTCCACTTGACCAGGAACGACTGCCGGTGCTCCGGGCAGGGGCCGTATTGGTCCAGCATGGCATAGTGCAGCTTGGTGCCGTAGCCCTTGTGCTGGGCGAAGTGATATTGGGGGTACTCCTTGTCCAGCACCTCCGTCACATACCGGTCCCGGGTGACCTTGGCCAGGATGGACGCTGCTGCAATGGAGATGCTGCGGCCGTCGCCGCCTACCACCGTCTCATGGGGGAGGTCGATGGAGGCGCACCGCCCATGGTCCCGGTTGCCGTCGATGAGGGCATAGTCCGGGGACAGGGAAAGGGCCTCGATGGCCAGTTCCATGGCCTTGATGCGGGCGCTTAAAATGTCCGTGGCATCGATCTGCGCCGCACTGACGGAGGCCACGGCCCAGGCAATGGCCCTTTCGGTGATGACACCGTACAGGGCCTCGCGCTTTTTCTCCGTCAGCTTCTTGGAGTCGTCCAGCCCCGGGATATCGCACCCCTCCGGCAGGATCACAGCACCCGCGCACACCGGCCCCATCAGGGGCCCGGCTCCCGCCTCGTCGCAGCCGCACACCAGGGTATAGCCCCGCTTTCGGGCCGCCTGTTCCAGGGAATCATCCGGTCTCATTGGGCATCCTCCACCGTTTCCAGGGTGAAGCGCCCCAGCTTGCCGCCCCGGAACTCGTCCAGCAGGACCCGGGCCATGCGCTGGGTGTCCACCTGGGCTCCCCGCATGAGAAAGCCCCGCTTCCGCCCGGCCTTTTCCAGCAGGTCATATCCGCTGTCCTCCGGCTCCACCTCAATTTTGTACCGCTCCGCCAGCACCGGCGCATATCGCCGGGACAGGTAGTCCATCAGGTAGCAGGCCAGCTCCTCCATGTCCACCACATCGTCCTTGATGGCGCCGGTGAAGGCCAGGCGCTTGCCTACCTCCGGGTCGTCGAACCGGGGCCACAGGATCCCCGGGGTGTCCAGCAGCTCCAGAGTGCTGTCCACCGGCACCCACTGCTTGCTGCGGGTGACGCCGGGCCGGTCCTCGGCCCGGGCGGTCTTGCGATGGGCCACCTTGTTGATAAAGGTGGATTTGCCCACGTTGGGGATGCCCAGCACCATGATCCGCACGGTGCGGCCCACCTGGCCCCGCTGGGCCCAGGCCGCCAGCTTGTCCCGCAGCAGCTCCCGGACGGCGGCGGCAAACTGGGCGGTGCCTGCACCGCCCTTGGCATTGGCCTCCAGGACGGCATAGCCCTTTCCCCGGAAATACGCCGCCCAGCGGCGGGTCTCGCCGGGGTCCGCCTGGTCTACCCGGTTCAGCACCACCAGGCGGGGCTTCCCCGCCGTCAGTTCGTCCACATCCGGGTTCCGGCTGGACAGGGGAATGCGCGCATCCAGAATTTCGCACACCGCATCCATATTCTTGATTTCTGCCGTGATCATCCGCCGGGTCTTGGTCATGTGCCCGGGGAACCAGCTGAGATTGTCTACCTGCATATTTATCACCTCTTACGCATACTTCATAACCATATAATTATATCATATTCCAGGCCCCTTGGCAAAAGAAAAAACGCCTGCACACAGCAGGCGTTCGTTCTTTTTTCGGGGGATACGGCTTACAGCTTCTCCTTGACCTTGGCAGCCTTACCGACGCGGTCGCGCAGGTAGTACAGCTTGGCGCGGCGCACGAAGCCGTGACGGACCACCTCGATGGTGGCGATGGAGGGGGAGTGAACGGGGAATACCTTCTCCACGCCCACGCCGTAGGAGATACGGCGGACGGTGAAGGTCTCCTCAATACCGCCGTGCTTCTTGGCAATGACGGTGCCCTCAAAGACCTGGATACGCTCGCGGGCGCCTTCCTTGACCTTCACGTGCACGCGGACGGTATCGCCCACCTGCACCTGGGGGACTTCCTTCTCCAGCTGCTCCTTGTTCAGTGCTTTGATCAGATCCATGGATATTTCCTCCTGTTTATATAGGCGTTCGTGCCGTCATGTGTGCGGCGCTCACTCCATTCCGGAGCGCCGGCGGCAGAGGACCGCCCTTTTTACGCCATGATAGGATATCATATCCCATCCCATTTTGCAAGTATTTTTTTCAAATCATGGGGCCTTTTTGAAAACCAGCCGCGCTCACCGGGAAAACGGCAGGCGCGGCTGGTCAATGCTCAGGTCATACGGTGCCCGTTACCGTCAGGATGCTCTGACCCGGTGTGACGGTCCAGGAGCCGTCGGCGTTCTGGGTAAACGTGGCCTCCGGCACCGTCAGCTTCCCGGCCACGGTGGCAAACGCGCCGGTGGCGGCGTCGTAGGTGTAATCCTCCGGCGACGTCCAGGCTGCACCGTTAAAGGTGACGCCGGTGATGGTCAGGGTGGGTTCAAAGGTATCGGTAATCACCGCGCCCTCCTGGCCGGTCAGGGCAGTGTTGCCGGTGTTTTGAACGGTAAAGGTATAGGTCAGGGGCCCATTGCCGGTGACCACAGCGGGGCACAGAGCCTTGCTGATGCTCAGCTCCGGTGCGGCCTGCGCCGCCGTGGTGGCCGTGGCCGTCAGGGGAGCCGCCAGCCCGCCGCCGGTAACGGTGACGGTGTTGCGGATCTCGCCCTCCACCCCCGGCGGGGCGAACTCCGTGACCCGTGCCTGATACACCAGGGTGACGTTGCCTCCGGCGGGGACAGTCACGCCGGTAACGGTCATCGGCGGCCCCGCCGTCACTGCCGGGGCGGTCTGCTCCGTGCCGCCGGTGTAATAGTGGAGGGTGCCCGCCTCATAGGCCAGGGGATACACCGTCTGCCCCCCGGCGGTATAGCCGCCCAGGTCGTCGGTCAGGGTCAGCCCGGTCAGCGCCGTGCCGGTGTTGGTCAGGGTCACCACATACGTTACCGTGTCCCCGGGCTGGTAGCTGCCGGACACCGCCGTCTTGGTAACGGTCAGGGCGTCCAGCAGCTCGCCGGTGACCACGTTGGAATTGATCTGGCTGCCGTTATAGGATAACGTTGCCATATTGGTAAAGGAAGCCATAGAACTCCTCCCGGAAAACGGATGGATTTTCCCGCGCTGCCGCGGGAGCCGTTTCCGCATTCCAGTGTATGCACCATGGCCTGCCGCCGTCAGCCCTGCTTGTTCAGGGAGGCCTGCACAAAGCCCACGAACAGGGGATGGGGCCGGTTGGGGCGGCTCTTGAACTCCGGGTGGAACTGAACGCCCACAAACCAGGTGTTCCCGGGTTCCTCCACGATCTCCACCAGGTGGCCGTCCGGAGACAGCCCCGCCAGCCGCAGCCCGGCATCCTGGAGCTCCTGCCGGAACTGGTTGTTGAATTCATACCGGTGCCGGTGCCGCTCGGAGATCTCGGCGGTACCGTAGGCGTTCCGGGCCAGGGTACCATCTGCCAGCACGCAGGGGTATTTGCCCAGCCGCATGGTGCCGCCCTTGGCGGTGACGCCTACCTGATCGAGCATCAGTGCGATGACGGGATGGGCGGTAAGGCCGGAAAATTCAGCGCTGTGGGCGTCGGCCCACCCGGCCACATGCCGGGCATATTCAATGACGGCGATCTGCATGCCCAGGCAGATGCCGAAATACGGCACGTCGTTCTCCCGGGCGTACTGTGCTGCCAGGATCATGCCCTCGATACCACGGTCGCCGAAGCCGCCGGGCACCAGAACGCCGGAGCAATCTCCCAGCACCCGGCCAACGTTTTCCGCCGTCAGGCCCTCGGAGTCCACCCATTTGATATTCACCCTGGCGTCGCAGGCCGTCCCCGCATGGAACAGGGACTCGACCACGCTGAGATAGGCGTCGTGGAGGCCGGTATATTTGCCCACCAGGGCGATCTGCACGGTCTTGTGTACGCCGTTGATGCGGCGGACCAGCGCTGTCCATTCCGCCAGATCCGGCTCCCGCTGGGGCAGGCCCAGCTTCCGGCAGGCCACCCGGCACAGGCCCTCCTTCTCCAGCAGCAGCGGCACCTCATACAGCGTGGAGGCCGTCAGGTTCTGGATAACGCAGTCCTCCTCCATGTTGCAGAACAGGGCGATCTTCCGCCGCAGGTCCTCCGGCAGGGGACTGTCGGTGCGGCACACCAGAATATCCGGCTGAATGCCCACGGACAGCAGCTCCTTCACGGAGTGCTGGGTGGGCTTGCTTTTCAGCTCACCGGTGCCGGGGATGGACACCACCAGGGGCACATGGATATACAGCACGTTTTCCCGGCCCTTTTCTGCCGCCACCTGGCGGATGGCCTCCAGATAGGGCTGGCTCTCAATATCGCCCACGGTACCGCCTACCTCAGTAATGATGATGTCGGTCTGACCGTCGTCCATGGCATAGATGCGGCGCTTGATCTCGTCGGTAACATGGGGGATGATCTGGACGGTGCCGCCCAGATAGCCGCCCTGGCGTTCCCGGTTCAGCACATTCCAGAACACCTTACCCGAGGACACCGACGCGTTCCCCGTCAGGGATTCGTCCACGAAGCGCTCATAGTGGCCCAGGTCCAGGTCCGTCTCCGCGCCGTCATCGGTGACGAACACCTCGCCGTGCTGGAAGGGGCTCATGGTGCCGGGATCCACATTAAAATAGGGGTCAAACTTCTGATTTTTCACCCGGAAGCCCCGCTGCTTCAGCAGCCGCCCCAGGGATGCCGCGCAGATGCCCTTTCCCAATCCGGACACCACGCCGCCGGTAACAAAGATATGCTTCATCGTGACCACTCCTTACCCGCAGAATACCACGTTAAAATACTTTCAAATTCTACTGCCGCGGTATTTCCTCGTCAAGACGGAATATTTATCAAAATAAAGAATCATTCTGCCGCCATCCCTGCACAAACAGCCAAAATTGCAAAATATGCGGAACTTTTCCTTGCATTCTATCCGCATGCGTGGTATGGTAGGTTTGGTCCCGCCCTTTCCGGCGGGATTTTTTGCGCCTGCTTTCAATTTATTTAAGCGCCTTTACCGTCCGTCTGCCCCTGGTCCGCGACAATCGGTATGTCGCAGAAAGAATCGCAAGAGCCCCCGGAGGTCTCCCAATCGGTAGACCCCGGGGGCTTTCTGTGTATTTACACGGAGAACAGAATGTCTGCGTAGGTGGGGTAGGGCCAGTATTTCGCAGCGGTCAGGGACTCCAGCTGATCGATGGACTGGCGGGCCTCCTCCATGCGGCGGACGATCTCCTCCCGGTAATACCGGGCTGCGTCGATGCCGCCCTCGGCATCGGGGGCCTTGTCCATGGCTTCGTTTATGGCCGCCATGGTGTCGTACAGACTGCCGGTAAGGGCGGACAGCTTTTGCAGCAGGTCCTCCTCTACCCGGCAGGGGACCACCAGCTCCCGCTTGTGCAGGATGGCCTGGGTCAGGTCCGCCGTATAGCGGTTCACTGCCGGCAGGATGCCCCGCAGGACCATGTCCCGCAGAGTGGACGCCTCGATGGCCGTGACCTTGCAGTAATTCTCCAGGTGGATCTCGTACCGGGCGCGCATTTCCGTCTCGCTGAGAATATTGTGTCCGGCGAACAGACGGATGTTCTTGGGGTCAATATAGGCGGGCATGCAGTCCACGGTGTCCCGCAGGTTGCTGAGCCCCCGGCGCTGTGCCTCCTGCACCCAATCCTCCCCATAGCCGTTGCCGTTGAAGATGATGCGCTGGTGAGCCTTGAAGGTGTCGTGCAGCAGATTCTGCAGGTCCGTCTGGAAGTCGTTGGACTGCTCCAGGATGTCCGCGAATTCCTCCAGCTCCTGGGCCATGATGGTGTTGAGCACCACGTTGGGGCTGGCGATGGACTGGGACGAGCCCAGCATACGGAATTCGAACTTGTTGCCGGTAAAGGCCAGGGGAGAGGTGCGGTTCCGGTCTGTGGTGTCCTGGGGGATCTCCGGCAGGGTGTCCACGCCGATGGCCAGCTTGCGCTTGGCCTTGTCCACGTACTCCTGGCCGCTGATGATGGAATCCAGAATGGCCGTCAGCTCATCGCCCAGGAACACGGAGATGATGGCCGGAGGGGCCTCGTTGCCGCCCAGACGGTGATCGTTGCCGGGATAGGACACGCAGCAGCGCAGCATATCCTGGTATTCGTCCACGCCCTTGATAAACGCCGCCAGGAACAGCAGGAACTGGGCATTCTGGCTGGGAGTTTTGCCGGGCTTGAGCAGATTCTCGCCGGTATCCGTGGCCAGGGACCAGTTATCGTGCTTGCCGCTGCCGTTGATGCCGGCGAAGGGCTTCTCGTGCAGCAGACAAACCAGACCGTGGCGGTCGGCCACCTTCTTCAGGAACTCCATGGTCAGCTGATTGTGGTCGCAGCTGCTGTTGGCGTCAGAGTAGACCTGGGCTACCTCATGCTGGGCCGGGGCTACCTCGTTGTGCTCCGTCTTGGCGGGGACACCCACCTTCCACAGCTCCTGATCCAGCTCATGCATGAACTCCGCCACCCGGGGCTTGATGGCCCCGTAATAGTGGTCGTCCAGCTCCTGGCCCTTGGGGGGCTTGGCGCCGAACAGAGTACGGCCGCACAGCACCAGATCCTCCCGGCGGCGGTACATCTCCTTATCGATGAGGAAGTATTCCTGCTCGGGGCCCACCTGTGCGGTGACGTGCTGGGCCTGGGTGTTGCCGAACAGCCGCAGAATGCGGATGCTCTGGGTGTCCAGCAGCTTCATGGACCGCAGCAGCGGCGTTTTCTTATCCAGAGTCTCGCCGCCGTAGGAGCAGAAGATGGTGGGGATATACAGGGTCTTATCCTTGACAAAGGCATAGGCAGTGGGGTCCCAGGCGGTGTAACCCCGGGCCTCGAAGGTGGCCCGCAGGCCGCCGGAGGGGAAGCTGGAGGCGTCGGCCTCACCCCGGGACAGCTCCTTGCCGGACAGCTCCATCAGCACGCCGGTGGGGCCGTGGGGGGTGATGAAGCCGTCGTGCTTCTCGGCGGTGAAGCCGGTCATGGGCTGGAACCAGTGGGTATAGTGGGTGGCGCCCTTCTCAATGGCCCAATCCTTCATGGCGGAGGCGATCTCGTCGGCGATGGAGCGATCCAAAGACGTTCCCTGCACCAAGCACTGCTGCCATGCGTTATAGACACGGGCGGGCAGACGCTGTCGCATTTGCTCCTGTGTGAACACCATGCTTCCGAACAGTTCAGGGATACTTGTGACTTTTTCGTTCATTGTAAGGCTCCTTTCGCCGCATTTGCGGTCTGTAGTTCTATCTTTCAGCGGGACACTTCCGCAGGAACAACATCAGATATACCGCGCCAGCGCCTCCATAACAACGGGGGTGACATACGCTTCGATGGCGGCCGCCGCCATCAGCAGGGGCGTGATATGCATCACCAGCAGCCGCGCCAGATTCAGTACTGTGGGGCCCACCAGCCCCTTCTCGTTGTGCCGCACATAGCGCACAATGGTCCGGCACAGGTACAGGCCGCCGGCCATGGCCATAAACAGCGCCGGCAGCTCGAAAACGCCGTGGGGCAGGGTCCCCGCGCCGTAATACCATAGGGGCAGGCCCTGCTGGACATAGTACGACGCAAAGCCGCCGAACATCATGGCGTTGATGCCCAGGGACACCGCAGGCAGGTACAGAAACGGGATGAACCCGTAGCCCACCGCCAGCAGACATGCCTGGAAATTGTTGAAGAACAGCTTCACGGCGCTGAAGTTTCCGTCGGCGTCCACGATGCCCCGGTCCGCGATCTGCTCCCGGAACAGATTCATGAGTCGCTCGATGGGGGCGGCGTTTGCCATGGTCACTGCATAGCTGACCACCATGACGGCGGCGAAGGCCAGCACCGTCATACCAAGGGCCCGGCCGAAGCCGTCCCGGTAAAAGCCGTGCAGCTGCCGCCGCTGCCGCGTCAGCCAGTTCAGCATGCCGTCAGCTTTCCAAGGCCCGACCGCAGACGGCGCAGCGTCTCGTCCCGGCCCAGAATGCGGCAGATCTCCACCGCGCCGCCGGGCGTCACCAGCTTGCCTGCTGCCGCAATGCGCACAGGCCACATGAGGGTGGCGTTCTTTACCTCCAGGGACGCGGCCAGCTCTACCAGCGTGTCGTGGATACTCTCGTCCGTCCACTCCGTCAGCGCCTCCAGGGCGGGAATGGCGGCCTGGAGCATCCGGCTGCATACCTGGGGATTGGTCTTGGACTTTTTGTTGGTATAGAAATCCACCGGGTACTCCGGCAGGGCGTCGAAGAAGTCCACCTTCTCGGGAATCTCAGTCAGCCGTTCACACCGGGCCTGGAGCAGGGCGGCAATGGCTGCCGCATCATAGGCGGGATTCCGGACGGCCTGACGGATGTAAGGCTCCGCCACCTTGGCAAAGGCGGCGGGCTCCATACCGCGCAGATACACGGCATTGAAGTGGTCCAGCTTGGCCCGGTCGAAAATAGCCGGAGACTTGGAGATACCGGTGATGTCGAAGGCGCGGGTCAGGCCCTCCAGGTCGAAGATCTCCTGCTCCGCCAGCTCCCCCTTGGGGCTCCAGCCCAGCAGGGCCACATAGTTGAGGATGGCCTCCGTCAGATAGCCCTGGGCCTTCAGGTCCTCGTAGGAGGGGTCGCCGTGGCGCTTGGACATCTTGTTCTGGGCGTCCCGCATCACCGGGGAGCAGTGCACATAGGTGGGCACCTCCCAGCCGAAGGCGTGATACAGCAGGTCATACTTAGGGGCGGAGGACAGATACTCGCTGCCCCGGACCACATGGGTGATGCCCATCAGGTGGTCGTCGATGACGTTGGCGAAGTTATAGGTAGGCAGACCGTCCCGCTTCATCAGCACCTGGTCGTCCAGGGTGCTGTTTTCCACGGTGATGTCGCCAAAAATGGCATCATGGAAGGTGGTGACGCCCTCCGCCGGAATGCGCTGACGGATGACATAGGGCTCGCCTGCGGCCACACGGCGCTCCGCCTCCTCCAGGGGCAGGTCGCGGCAGGGGTCCGCCGCCCGGTCAAACTCGCCGGAATCCTCCTCAGACTCCGTCTTTTCACAGAAGCAGTAATACGCGCCGCCCTTTTCCACCAGCAGCCGGGCATACTTTCCATAGGTATCCCGCCGCTGGGACTGGATATACGGGGCCACAGGGCCGCCCACATCGGGGCCTTCGTCGTGAGTCAGGCCGCACTCGGCCATGGTGCGGTAGATCACGTCCACCGCGCCGTCCACATAGCGGCCCTGGTCCGTGTCCTCGATGCGGAGGATGAAATCCCCGCCGTGGGACCGGGCAATGAGCCAGGTATACAGCGCCGTGCGCAGGTTGCCCACATGCATATAGCCTGTGGGGGACGGGGCGAACCGGGTCCGGACCCGTCCATGGGGGATCTTGGCCTCCATCTGGTCAAAATAGGTCTTATCCAACGACATGCTTTCTTCCTCCCAAATTTAGATAACTAAACGGTTAAATCCAAAATACACTCATTTATTATATTTTGTTCCGGGAAAATGTCAATCATAAATTCCTGCATTTTCTCACAAATTGAAGGGGAAATACGGACTATTCCTTGCCTTTTTGCCCGGAAACGGCAAATATCGGCAGGCAGAGAAATTTCTTCAAAAAACACTTGCATTCTGCATTAAAAAGTGGTAATATTACAGTTGCATTTGTGAAAAGGACTTTTGTACCAGAAAGAGGTGAACCAGAGCAATGAAGGAAGGAATCCATCCCAATTATCAGCAGACTACTATCAAATGCGCCTGCGGTAATGTAATTGAGACAGGTTCTACGAAGAAGGATATTCGCGTAGAAGTCTGCTCTAAGTGTCACCCCTTCTTCACCGGCAAGCAGAAGCTGGTGGATACCGGCGGACGTGTGGCCAAGTTCAACAAGCGCTTCGGCCTGGACAAGTAAAGACACTTTTTACAGGACCCGTACCATTTTTGGCTGCGGGTCCTTTACTTTTGCCGTCGGGTATACTATATTATCAGGTGAAAACCGGAAGCGAGGGCAAATATGGAACAAACGATCATACAAGAAAAAAAGCGCGACTATGCGGTGCTGGTGGGCCTGCGGTCCCCGGTGCTGGGCGATGACAGCGCCGACGAGGAGAGCCTGGCGGAGCTTGCCGCCCTGGTGGATACCGCCGGGGGTCAGGCTGTAGGCACCATCCTGCAAAGCCGGGACAAGCCGGACCCTCACAGCTTTATCGGCGAGGGCAAGGTGGAGGAGGTCCGCCGCATGGTCCAGGAGGAAAACGCCACCATGGTGATTTTCGACAACGACCTGTCGCCCTCCCAGCTGCGGGTGCTGACAGAGATGACCGGCGTGCAGGTGCTGGACCGCAGCGGCCTGATCCTGGACATTTTCGCCCAGCGGGCCAGGACCCGGGAGGGCCGCTTACAGGTGGAGCTGGCTCAGTATCAGTATCTGCTGCCCCGGCTCATCGGTATGTGGACCCATCTGGAGCGCCAGGCCGGTACCAGCGGCAAGGGGCCCATCGGCTCCAAGGGCCCCGGCGAGACCCAGCTGGAGACGGACCGCCGCCATATCCACCGCAAGATCGACAAGCTCAAGGCGGAGCTGGAGGAGGTGCGCCGGGTCCGGGGTACTCAGCGCCAGCGCCGCATGAAAAACGAGATCCCCGTGGTGGCCATCGTGGGCTACACCAACGCCGGCAAGTCCACGCTGCTCAATGCCATCACCGGGGCTGGGATCCCCGCCAACAACCGCCTGTTTGATACCCTGGACACCACCACCCGCCTCCTGACCGTCAGCGACACCCTGGACGTGGTGATCTCCGACACCGTGGGCTTTATCCGCAAGCTGCCCCATCAGCTGGTGGAGGCCTTCAAGGCCACCCTGGAGGAGCTGGAATACGCAGACCTGCTGCTCCACGTCATCGACGTGTCCAATCCCCAGTGGCAGCAGCAGGCCGCCATTGTAGAGAGCCTGATCCGGGAGCTGAAGGCGGACCACATTCCCTGCCTGCGGGTATACAACAAGTGTGACCTGGCCTTCTCCGGTCAGCGTTCCGCCGGGGAGGATACCGTGTCCATCTCCGCCAAGACCGGCGAGGGGGTGCCGGAGCTGCTGGCGTGCATCGACAAAAAGCTGGACAAGGGTACCCGCCGGGTGACCATGCACCTGCCCTATGACAAGGCCGGACTTCTGGACGGCCTATACCGGGAGGCCAAGGTGGAGTCCGTGGAGTATGCTGCCTCCATCGATGTGGTGGCCGTGTGCCCGCCTAAGGTGCTGGGCCAGGTCAAGGACTATGTGGAGGGCTGGCACGAGGAAAGGGAGGATTGGGAGCTATGACGCAGCTGGAAACCTCGCGGCTGATCCTGCGCCCGTGGTGCGGCAGCGACGCCCAGGCCCTATACCGCTGGGCCAGGGACCCGGAGGTGGGCCCCTCCGCCGGTTGGGCGCCTCACACCTCCGTGGAAAACAGCCGGGAGATCATCCGCACCGTGCTGTCCGAGAAGGGCACCTTCGCGGTGCTGCTCAAGGGCGGCGATGGCGGTCCCATCGGCTCCGTGGGTGTGTTTCCCACGGCGATACCGGTGGGGAAGGGAGAGCCGGAGATCGGCTACTGGATTGCCCACCCCTATTGGGGGCAGGGGCTTGTTCCCGAGGCCGTGGAGGAGCTGCTGCGCTGGCAGTTTCAGGAGATGGGAGTCCAGCGCGTATGGTGCGCCCATTCCCCGGAAAATGAGAAGTCCCGGCGGGTGCAGGAGAAGTGCGGCTTCCGCCATGTCTGCGATACGCCGCCGTCGCCGTGGCCCGACGGAACGGAGCGCCCCGGCGTGTGCCAGGCCATCACAAGACAGGAGTGGGAGGTCCGCCATGGGGGATAAAATCTACGTTCCCTATCAGGAGGCGGAAAGCGAATTTGTGGAAAAGCGCTCCCGGTTCATTGGCCACATCTGGCCGGTGGACAGCGAGGACCAGGCCCAGGAGCTGATCCGCCGGGTGAAAAAACAGCACTATGATGCCCGGCACAACTGCTGGTGCTATCTGCTGGGCAGCACCGTGGTCCGCTACAGCGACGACGGCGAGCCCCAGGGCACGGCGGGACAGCCTATGCTGGCGGTGCTTCAGCGGGAGAACGTCACCAACGCCGTATGCGTGGTGACCCGGTATTTCGGCGGCATCCTGCTGGGGGCCGGGGGCCTCACCCGGGCCTATGGAAAAAGCGCCCGGGATGCTTTGGCCGCTGCCGGGGTGGCTGCCATGGGGCGGTGGACCGCCGCCCGGTGTACCTGTCCCTATCCGCTGCTGGAGCGGGTGAAGCTGGAGGCTCAGGCCACCGGCGGCACCGTGGACGGCATCGACTACGGGGTGGAGGTCACCTTGAACCTGTCCCTGCCGGAGGACGCTCCAAAGCGGCTTCAGGACCGGCTTACGGAGTTGTCTGCCGGACGGCTGCGTCTGGAGCTGGGGGAGACCCAACTGCGCCCGGGGCCCCGGGAAGAAATATAGCAAGGAGATACAATATGGACGATAACGAAAAGAGGCTGGAAATTCTCCGCCGTACCAAAAAGCGCCGGAAGCAGCTGGATATCACCGTCATTCTGGCGGCGCTGGCCGTACTGTTCCTGATGGCCGGCATTTACCTGCACCAGGCGGTATACTATATTCTGTTCGCAGCAGCGCTGCTGTCGGCGGCGCTGCAGGTCTACGATCTGCGCCGCACCAAGCGCCAGCTGGAGGAGCAGGACCGCAGGGAGCAGGAGAAAAAGTAATCATCACACCCGTACCCCGCAGCCGCTGATTGTGCGCTGCGGGGTACAGCCTGTTTTGGCCCCCGGCTTGCAGATCGGACCGCCGGAAGATCCGGTCGGCCGACATGATCATGGAAACGAGAAAAGGCGCAGCACTCAGCTACGCCCCGGAACGCCTTGCAGTATGAATTTTGTGGGAAATAAAAAAGCAGAGTGTCCATTACAGGATACTCAGATCCTATAAGGACACTCTGCATGGTCGGAGTGCGGGGATTTGAACCCCGGGCCTCTTGGTCCCGAACCAAGCGCGCTACCAACTGCGCTACACCCCGTCATCCTATCCATTATACGTTTTTTTCCTACGGCTGTCAAGACTGAATTTTCACCAGCTGCGGATGATGTGTGCTGCGGGTTTGAACATTCCGGATGCAACGGTATGTCCGGCGGTCTTGCCATACCAGGCGCATATGTTCACGAAAGGTTTACAGGAATGGCGGCTGCATGTCTTGTGAAGCCTGGGCAAATCTGGTAAAATAGTTATAAATTATACACAGCCGAACGGGGAATTCGAACGGAGGAAAACACATGAAACGAACGATTGCATGTATGCTCGCTATTAGTTGCCTGCTTCTGGCCGGATGCGCCCCGAAAATTGATGCGTCCGAACCGTCCGCATCCCAGGGTGTCACCATCCACCGCTCCGGCGGTCAGGTATACGACATTCCGGAGGGCTATGAGCTGGTGGCGGGTCTGTTTTTCCGGGACGGCAGCTTCTATGCCTTCGACAGCGGCGATCTTACGCCGGTGGAAACAGCTGCATTTACTGGAACTGTTCCGGAGCTTGGGTGGCCCCTGGGCTTTTCCTGGTGCGCCTATGACGGGGAAATCATCCTGGCGGATATCCGGACCGACGACCGATGCACGGTGGAGGCCATTCCCGGCTGTACCCGGGCGGTGCTGTGCCGGATGGAGACGGAGCAGCCGGAGTGCGGACGGTACGCCCTGTGCGCTCTGGATACCGGCGCGGTAGAGTGGCTTTTCCCGGAGGTGCTGGAAGATTATGACATTCGACTGCTGGAGGTATCCCCGGATATGAACCGCGTGGTGTTCACCACGAACACCGGGGTATACGCCTGCGACGGCCAGGTGACAGACCTGGCATCGGCCAGCGGTGCACCCACAGGCAGGCGCTTGGGCATTCGTTTCGTGGGGGAGGATGTGCTCCTTACTGCCATCGACGCCGAAACTCTGGAGTTCCAGGTGAGCTGCTATCTGTGCAGCGGCGGCCAGTGGCGGCAGACGGTGTCGGATATGCCCCTGTACGTTCAGGGATATAAGGAGGAGGGTCTGCAATTCCACCGCACCCAGGCCACCTTTGTAAAAAACGGTGATCTATGGGCCTTGGACCTGCGCACCGGCGTACAGACGGATACCGGTCTGTCTGCCGACGGACTGTATCATGTGACGGAGACCCGGGACGGCTGGCTGACGGCCCTGGCGGAGGACGGTCTGGCCACGGTGCTGCTGGACGGTGGAACGGTGATGGTCCAGGTCAAGACTGGACTGACGCCGGACCAGGGCGCGTCCTGCTTCACCTGCGGCGACGCTCTGGACCTGGTATATCTCCAGGACAGCGGGGTGTGCGTATACCAGATCCCTGTGGCGTAACTTATTCGTGTAACATAAACGCATAAACAAAAGAGGAGAAATCCTTCGATTTCTCCTCTTTTGCTATACACAACGGATTTACAGAGTCTCCTTGATCCGCGCCGCGATCTGGTCGGCGGTGAGACCATACTCCCGCAGGACCTCCAGGGCCTTGCCGGACTGGCCGAACTGATCGTTGATGCCGATCTTGCGGAACCTGCAGTTGACCTTGCCCATCAGCACATCGGCCACGGCATCGCCCAGGCCGCCGATAACGCTGTGTTCTTCCACAGTCACCACGTTGCCGCACTTCCGGGCCCAATGGCTGACGCAGTCGGCGTCGATGGGCTTGATGGTGTGGACATTGATCACGGCGATGTGGATGCCCTCAGCCTCCAGCAGCTTGGCAGCCTCCAGCGTCTCGCTGACCATCAGACCGCAGGCGAACACGGCGGCATCCGTTCCTTCGCGCATAACGTTGGCCTTGCCGATCTTGAAGGGATAATCCTCCTCAAACACCGGGGAGGCCAGACGGCCCAGACGCATGTACAGGGGGCCCTGGAACTCTGCTGCGGCGAACACAGCCTTCCGTGCCTCGGTGGCGTCGGCGGGCACCACCACGGTCATGCCGGGGATCAGCCGCATCAGCCCGATGTCCTCAATGGCCTGGTGGCTGCCGCCGTCCTCACCCACGGACACACCGGCGTGGGAGCAGCAGATCTTCACGTTGAACCTGGGATAGGCGATGGAGTTGCGGATCTGTTCATAGGCCCGGCCTGCACCGAACATAGCAAACGTAGAGCAGAAGGGAACCAGACCCATGGTAGACAGGCCCGCGCTGATATCCACCATATCTGCCTCAGCGATACCGCAGTCGAAGAAGCGCTCCGGATGCGCGGCCTTGAAATGCTTGGTCATGGTGGCGCCAGCCAGGTCTGCGTCCAGCACCACGACCTTGTCGTTGACGTTGCCCAGCTCGGCCAGAGCCTTGCCATATGCCTCGCGGGTCGCGATTTTTTCACTCATGGTCTCAGTCCTCCAATTCCTTCAAAGCCTGCTGCCGCTGCTCCTGGTTGGGAGCCTTGCCGTGCCAGCCCACCTGGTTCTCCATAAAGGAGACACCCTTGCCCTTGACGGTGTGGGCCAGGATACACTTGGGCACACCGGGAACGGCGGGTGCGCTGAGGGCCGCCTCAATGGTGTCCAGATCGTGGCCGTCGATCTCATGAACATCCAGGCCGAAGGCCCGCAGCTTGGCGGGCAGGTCGCCCAGAGACATGACCTCGTCATTGGTGCCGTCGATCTGCAGGCCGTTGTTGTCGATGATGATGGTCAGATTGTCCAGCTTATAGTGGGCAGCCGCCATGAAGGACTCCCAGATCTGGCCCTCCTGGCATTCGCCGTCGCCCAGCAGGGCATAGACCCTGCAATCCTTGTGCTGGAGCTTGGCGCCCAGCGCCATACCCACGGCGATGGAACAGCCCTGGCCCAGGGAGCCGGTGGCCGCGTCGATGCCGGGAACCTTTTTGCTGTCGGGGTGCCCCTGGAGGATGCTGTGCAGCTGACGGAAATTTTTAAACTCGTCCCGGCTGATGAAGCCCATCTCCGCCAGCACCGCATAGTAGCAGGGAGCCGCATGGCCCTTGCTCAGCACGAAGCGGTCCCGATCCGGATCGTCGGGGCGCTTGGGGTCCACGTGCATGTGATTGAAAAACAGGCAAGTCATCAGATCCGCTGCGGACAAGGAACCACCGGGGTGGCCGCTGCCGGCATTGGCGGTCATGTTGATAATGTCCCGCCGGACCTGCTTGCTCATGCTGGAAAGCTCTGCCGTATTCATGAGAAACCTCCATATAAAGTATTTACCTGCGTTAGCGTATAGCATTCCGGGCAAAATGTCAATGGTCTGTCATAAAAAAACCCGCAAAAATTTGCGGAAAACGCCGCAAAAGGGGAGAGGGGGCCATAGCCCCCTCTCAGTCGTCCTTATCGCCTATTTTGCCTTTGATTTTCACATGTGACAAGGGGTTTGCCTTTGCAGCTACCCGCAGTGCTTCATTGTCGATATGGGTATAGATTTCCGTGGTATTCAGGTGCTCGTGTCCCAACACCTCCTGCACCGCCCGCACATCCACGCCGTTTTGCAGCATCAGCGTGGCAGCGGTATGCCGAAGCTTATGAGAGGAGTACTGGGTGCTGTCCAGCCCCGCCTGAGACAGGCGTTTTTTCACCAGGGTATTCACCATAGACCGGCTGATTCGCTGGTTTCGCCCCGACAGAAACAGGGCGTCCCGATCCGGCCCGGTGATGGGCCGGCGCACCGCCAGATAATCCGCCAGCGTATCCTGACACGCCTGGTTCAGATACACGATCCGCACCTTATCACCCTTACCCAGGACCCGCAGTGCGTCGTCGTGGATATCCGCCAGGTTCAGCCCGATCAGCTCCGAAATACGCAGCCCGCAGTTAAGAAACAGTGTCAGAATGCACAGATCCCGCTCCCGGTTTGGTCCATCCACCGACTCCAGCAGGGAAATGCTCTCATCCAGGGTCAGATACCGTGGCAGCGTTTTTTTCAGCTTGGGTGCATCGATATCCTTCACGGGATTGTGATCCAGCTTGTGCACTTTGTTGCATAAATACCCATAAAACGACCGTATTGTCGCCAGCTTTCGGGCCCGGGACGCGGGGCTGAGCCCCTTGGCGGACCGGTCGCTGTTGGGATGCAGCACCCGGTCCCGGCTCAGGTAAGCCATATAAGCGTAGACCTCCGACAGGGTCACGGCCCCTACAAAGGGCAGGTCCACATCCCGGATGTCCACAGCGTCCATGGGCTGCTCCTGCAGCGCCGGGTCCCGGGACCATTTCAGGTAGCGGAAAAAATTCCGCAGGTCCAGATAATACTCATCCACCGTCCGCTGGGAATGGGCCTTGATGGTCTCATGATATGACAGGAAATCCAACAGGATCTCCGGTGAATCTGTTCGATAGTCTGTGTTCATATGCTTTTTCCCATATACGATACGAGAAGGATCTGTGCTTGGATTCCATATGGGCACAAGGGATTCCGTGGAAAAGAATGATAGCCTGCTCTCAATTGAACAAAATTTTTATTTTGTTCAATTGCATATACCCCTCACTCTACTTGCCCCACTGCTCCAGATACTGCTCCAGGCACACGCCTTTCTCATAGATCTCCTTGGCGTATTCCTTGCCGACATAGCGGTAATGCCACGGCTCATACACGATGCCCGTAATGTCCGTCTTGTCCGTGGGATACCGCAGGATGAATCCATACCGCCAGCTGTTTTCCAGCAGCCATTTCTGCACGTCAGTGTTCTCCTGATTGGTGTCCAGCAGCTGATAGCTGACGTCCACAATGTCCACCGCCAACCCCAGCTGATGCTCGCTGGTGCCCGGCACCGCCACCTGGCGCCCGGCTTTGGCCTTGGCGTCCTCCAGGCCGTATCCCTGGTCCATCCATTCCGATACCTTATTGTTATAAAGCGTCTCCTGGAAATCCTGTGCCCGATAGGCGGAGCAGATCACCGGCGTCAGCCCTGCGTCGTAGCACCCGTCGATCATTTCCATCAGCGCGTCATAGCAGCGCTTGTCGATCTCCAGCCCGTTGGGCAGGGTCACCAGGTCCACAGACCAGTCCTCCGGCACCTGGTTCCAGGGGTTTACCAGGGTCAGAAGCTCCGGAACCGGCTCCGGAGTAGGCTCCGGCTCCCGAGGCTTTTCCTGGGAAATCGGCGTGGCAGGCGTTTCGGCGGGCAGCACCTGGGGCTTTTTCCCCAGCTCCACGATCAGCACCACGGCCAGGATCAGCACGGCACACAGCGCCGGGATCAGCAGCCACCGCCGGCCGCTCCGTTTTCTTCCTGTCAGCCGCCCGGGCGCCTGTTTTTCGGTGGTATGCATGAAAATATTCTCCTTTTCAGCTCCGCAGCGTGGGGGGATATGTTCCGTTTTCGTGAAGCCTTGCCAGCTCCCGGGCGACGGCCTGCCGGTCCTGGTGATACGTCATACCGAACCACCGGTCCGCCGAATGCAGCACGGACACGGACAGCCGTCCCTTTTTCAGCAGATCGCCCACCATGTTGGGCAGCAGGCACTCCGCCTTGATCTCCTCCGGCGGCAGCGCCCGCAGGAAGTCGTCCAAATATTCCTCCATCTGGTCGAAAATAGACGGCATAAAGCCCCAGAAGTTCATGGACACCGGCATATCTGCCGCCAGCTCCCGGCGCTGACCGTCGGCCACGTCGGCAATGCTGCCGTCGGGGAACAGCTGGATCTTCAGAGCCTCGTGAATACCTGTCAGATGGCCATCCTCCACGTGGCATACACCACGGGACACGGTACCGTGGGCGCTGACGGTGTTGCGCAGCAGATAACCCACCATGGTGGCCTTTCCCTGCTGCGGCAGGCGGCCCAGCTCCTGATAGATGGCCCGGTACGCATCCACGCCGTAATAGTCGTCGGCATTGATAACGCAGAAGGGCTCCTGGACATAGGGCCGCGCGCACAGCACGGCGTGGGTGGTGCCGAAGGGCTTGGTGCGCCCGGCAGGCACGGTATAGAACGCCGGCAGACTGGAATAGTCCTGCACGGCATAGCAGACCTCCACCGGCTCCCCGTCCCGGGCCGTCAGGCCGGCAATGCGGTCGCCGCACAGCGTGCGCATCAGGTCCACCATGTCGTCCTTGATGATGAACACGACCTTGGTGAAGCCTGCCCGAATAGCGTCGTGAATGGAGTATTCCATGAGGATTTCGCCGCCGGGGCCAACCCCGTCAACCTGTTTATTTCCGCCATAGCGGGAGCCCAGCCCAGCCGCCATGATGACAAGCGCTGCTTTCATGTGTGTTTCCTCCTCGTTTCGCCGGCCCCGCTGTTCCGCAGCGGGTGCGGTATCTTGCTCTCATCATACCACATTTTTTCTGCCGCTTCAACCGTTTTACCCTCCGGGGCCCTATCTTCGCCCGGTAAATATAGGGAAATTCATAATTTTGTTACAAATAAGGATGGAAATTTGACGCCGCAGGATATATAATAGGAGACTGTTACCATGTAAATTACAATGGGTGTGCTTTGCGAAGCGGCGCACCGGCGACTTATCCCAACACAAAGGAGAAACGCTATGGCAACTGAAAACACCTCCCCCCGCCGCAGCGGGGCGGATTGGTTTGGTCTGGCCGCCTTCGCTGTGCTGCTGATCAGCAGCGCGGTGCTGGTGATTCGTCTGATCTCCACCCGGTTCCTGTCCACAGGCCATCTGCTGCTGGCCTCCGGCGCTCTGCTGGTGCTCAGCGGGCTTCATGGCTGGGTCCAGCTCCCCCGCCGGAACAAAACCGGCGGCAAGATCGTCTGCGGCGTCATCGCCCTGCTGCTGTCTGCCGCCATGATCTACGGCGCGGCGGCCCTGACCTCCGTGCAGCACGCCATTACTGACATCGCCGATAAATCTGCCGAAACCGACATTACCTGCGTCATCGTCAATGCCGATGACCCCGCTCAGAGCATTGACGACATCAAGGGCTATCTGCTGGGTATTCTGGAGGACCGGGACACGGAGAACACCCAGTCCCTGCTCCAACAGCTTCAGGAGAAGCTGGGCTCGGCGAACCACACGGCCTACGCCTCCCCTGCCCTGCTGACGGACGCCCTGTATGACGATCAGGTGGGCGCCATTCTGCTGAACAAGGGCTACATTCCCCTGCTGGAGGAGCAGGAGGGCTACGCCGACTTTTCTGACCGCACCCGCATCCTGTATGCTGTCTCTTATACACATCTCCGAGCCCACGAGACTAGCGCTCA
>ERZ1027063.442-NODE-442-length-19072-cov-10.216701_pt1 | contig 19072 bp, 26 predicted proteins | sample MGYA00519423_ERZ1027063 | MGnify/ENA primary metagenome ERZ1027063 (study PRJEB26926, sample SAMN06164493) | human gut metagenome | biome: ENVO:00009003; feature: ENVO:2100002; material: ENVO:00002003 | host: Homo sapiens | place: USA | collected 2012 ...
ATCGTACTAAAGTACGAGCGTGCCGCGTTTCTTATACCCTGCCAAGGGCTACGGGATTATTTCACTAACTCTCAATTTTGCAATCTTTACCATCAAAGCAGAAAATATGTCTATGGTGTACAAATATTATGAAAAAAGCTGAACTTCCTCCTACTTTTTATCCTTTCGCAAATACATCAAAATTCCATGGATCACTCTGCCAAGGCATGCTCCCACCACTGCCCCGGCAATGGTGATTCCCAGTATTTCCACATAGCGAAATCTGTTTGCCGAAAATGCCCATACGCATGCTAGGATGCCGCACAAAACGATCAATCCGATATAGATATCTTTTATACTCTTATTCTCCCTCGAACTCCCGGACGGCATCGCGTCATTTCCCACCAATTCATCAATGCTTATATCGAGCTCCTTCGATAAGAGAATTAATTGCTCCGGGTTCGGCGCAGTCTCTCCTAATTCCCAATTTGATATGGTCTGCCTTGTAACATTGATTTTTTCTGCCAGCTTCTCCTGCGAAAGTCCCTTCTTTTTTCTTAAGGTCTGAATATTGTTTCCTAACTGCATCCGTCACCTCTCCTTTCGCATGAAGTATAGCATGCAATAGCTATGCAGTACTATCAACATCTCTGGGAAATTGCGCAAAGGAACTTAACATTTCCGCAAACCTCAGAGTTTCTACTGATTTGCCGGTTTCTCCGGTATTCGGCATTGTCCACATGTTCCGAGGGTTCCTATGTACCATTTCAGGATTGCTGCCACAAAATTGCTACTACCAAAAACATAATTGCAAAACCAAATTCAATCACTGTCGTGAACCTGATTCTTCTCTTCAAAACACATACTCCCGGATGTTTTGAATGAATATAGATGGGATATGTGTTCCCTTCTGTCATCCTCCGCAGCAGGCGATAGGGTACTGTCAATGTGGTCTGCTCATGGTAAGCCGTGCCGTTACAGACGTATTCAAACACCGGTGCATAGCTGGTAATCCCATAGCGTCCGGGGTAGCTGTTATATCCGCAATAGATAGCTTCTATCTTCTGATTGCAGCAAAATACAGCATAGATATCATTCATACCCAGTAAAAACAGAAACAATCCAAACACGCTCATAATCAGCAGCGCTTCGAGAGCTTCATTCCCTACAAACAAAATAACAAATGATGTGATGGCAAAACCAGCAAATGTCAGGATGATGTCCAGACATATAAAAGGTACAACCTTATATCTCTTATTTTTTATAATGATAACGGTAGATACTCCAAACAATAATGTCAATATGTATACCAGAGCTTCCATTACCATATCCCTCTCCTCCGATCCAATAAGCAAAATTTATGAGTTTTTCATTACCCAGGCAAATGCCTTTGCGGTCCGCAGCCCCGGATCTCTGAAATGATTCCCCGGATTCCATTCCAGCGTACTGCGGATCCCACACTGTTGCAGCCATGCATGAGCCTCCCGGATGCAGTCACCCACAGTAGCCATAACAGCCTTTCTGGTCTTTTCCTCTCTGTCCCCCAAGCTTAAGTAAACTGCCCGGCTCTGATTCTCATGCTCCTTCATATAAGACAAAAACCCGGGAAACCATACCGAGGGCGATGCCGCTGCTATCCCTGCAAACCGGTCCGTCTGATAAGATGCCCACAGAGAAAACAACCCAGCAAGTGAATATCCTCCAAGATAATAGGTTTTACTTTCATCCGAGCATAAACGCAAAATTTCTTCTAACAACGAGGCTGCGCCCCCGCCAAAGTCCTCATTTCCGAACACCGCTGGTGATCTCCACGGAGACAGATCGAGGTTCCAGTCATCCACTTTCACCGCAATCATTTGAAAATCCAATGCTGTCAGTTTCCGGATCTGTGCCACTTCGCCCTCTATTTCCGGAAGATCATGATCTCCCACGGGCTGGATCAAAACAATGGGAGCCTCCGGATTCCCATATTTATATTTAGTCATGCCGTCCTCTTTCTCTATCAAATATCCTTTTCTATCAAGTATCCATTCTATTTTATCAGTTTCAGAATCCTTTGCCTGTTATATCGCTGCATGATCACAAACATCATATCAAACATGGCCGCAAGGATCGATGTAATGATAAATGCCGGATATCCACCCAGCCAATGACCTGCCACAATCGGTACAAAGCTGAGCACTACGATCGTCTCATGCCCCAGTTCCGCCTGACATGTGACCTGCGCTATTTCCTCCCAGGTGTGTTGTCTCGGGTCAAACAGGCTGGGATTATAGGTAGGCATGCGATTCTTCCATTTTTTCACACGCAGCTTTTCATATAATTTCATTTCGGATTTACTTACCTGATACCAGCGTTTTCTGTAATCTGCTCTGTTATGCATGATGGAATTGTAGATAAATGCAACCACCCATCGCATGATAAAATGATAAGCTGTGGTTCCAAAGGTAATGGCAGTCGTCAGCCAGATTTCTAACAAAGTTTTTTGATATAAAATAGCCGTGACCATGGTTCCGATCAGGAACACGACAGGCGCTGCCTTTAAAAAATTTATCATAGGTCATTCTCCGTTTTTTCCAACTTCATATACCCATTTTCTTAATGAGTTTTGAATAAATATGTTCCACGAACCACGGTTCCGTAGATTTCTCCAAAGCATCTTCCGGAGAGAACCACATCACTCCACTATTCTCATCGGCTTTTACGGATACCTGCTCTTCCGAATCTGCCTCCAGTAAATACGTGATATTCAGATGCAAATGGCTGGACACATAGTTCCCTTTTTTCACATGTCCGTCCACCGTCAGAGATTCCAGAGAAAAAATCTCCTCTGATACCGGTCTCACATTGGAAATTCCCGCCTCCTCTTTCACTTCCCGGATGGCAACGGACAGCAGATCCGTCTCCCCATCCGCATGTCCTCCCATCCAGGACCAGGAATTATAAATATTATGATATACCATAAGCACTTTGCTTCTGTCCTTATTTACCACCCAGGCAGAAGCCGTAATATGCGCAACTGTATTTTCTCTGGAAAATGCGTTCTCATTGTTACTGATCCATCCCAGGATCAAAGCTTTGTCCTTTTCTTCCTGTTCATTGAATGGGGCATAGTTTTCTATTTGTCTGATGAAATCCTCTCGTGTCATTTGGTTATCTCCCTATTTTCAAACAACCGGTCAATCTCCTGCCAATCCTTACATCTCACAAACCTGTCATTGGGAAGCTCTGCCCGGCTGTTCCATGGCCGGTCGAACACGGCTATCCTGCAGTTGTCAAAATGCATTACATGCTCAAACGCCGCCGGAGAATCCTCTACCGCAAAATCAAAGGTCATGTTGTAAAGTTCCGCCAATGTCATATTATATCCATAATCCTGTTTCGCCGTTTCGCGCCCGTATTTGTCTACGCAGAACAAGGGAACTCTTTCCAAATGATGTTCATCAAGCCATTGCCTCGATGGTTCGTAGGAATTGAACGGCCTTCCGGTAATGATAAAAACCTCGTGTCCCTGATCCACCCACTTATTAATTGCTTCGGAAGCCCCCGGCGTCTCCTCGTAATTCAGCAGATTTTCCGGCAAATGCCCCGCTTTCATTAAAGCTTCATACTGCTCATCATTTAAATCAAATGATTTCTGGAGATTGAAAAACTGAACCTGCCGGTAAGGGACCTCAATGCCGAACATTTCTTTCGCAATTTTTGTAAAATATTCTGCGGTTTCACATAATACATCGTCAAAATCTATGTAGATTTTCATTATTTCTTTTCTCCTATACCTTCGCATTATTCTTCTAATGCAAGGATTTTAATCTTTCAATTCTGCCTCAATCTCTTCAATTGTAGGCAAGCTTCCCTTAAATTCTTCTGGTATCAACTTAGATAATTCATAGCTGGATATTCCCAAAGGTTGACTTGTTGATTCCAGTGCATACTGTGCCTCGACTTTATCCATATCTTTACAGATTAACAATCCTAAAGTTGGATTATCATTCTCTGTTTTCATTTGGTGATTAATTGCGACAACATACGTTCCAAGCTGTCCGGCATAAGATGAGTCAAATTTACCTGTCTTAATTTCTACAACTACATAGCAATGTCTTTGTGTATTGTAAAACAACATATCGATGAATTTCTCTACTTCCCCCACTGTGATACGGACTTCGCGCCCCATATAAGCGAATCCTGTTCCGAGTTCTATTAGAAAGTTGTTTACTTTATTAATTAATGCATCCTTTAATTCCTTTTCATCATATTGTTCCCGTAATGTCAAAAAATCAAAATTGTACGGATCCTTTGTAATTGCCTGCGCCAAATCACCTTGCACTGAAGGTAATGTATTTGCAAAATTTGTTATAGCTTTTCCTTGTCTTTCAAATAAATCCGTATCTAAAAAATTTACCAGGACATCACGAGACCAATTATTTTCTAGTGTTTTTCTCACATAAAACAATGCCTTATCCACATTGTTTTTACATTTGTCTATTATTGTTCTATTATGTCCCCAAGGAATTCTAAAAACGATAGTCGAATCGTCCACAGCTTGTGGACGATTTCCGGCACAAGGATATAATTCATAGAAATAACGCATATATTTTAAATTGGTTGGTGAAAATGACTTAACATCCGGTAATGCCTTTTTTAAGTCATCACTAAGTATCTTATAAAATCCTGATCCATATCCGTATTGCTTGCTCATGGTTGAAATATCTTTTCCAAGTTTCCAATAAAAACGTAGCATTTCATCATTTATTTTTACCGCTGCACGAATTTGGCTCCTTTTAAATTCATTTGATATTTCTGTTATCCAATCTTTGTATGATTCACCATCGACAATAACCAATTTCTCCATTATTTCATTCCCCTCTATAAATTATTTTTTCCCGTTTCACCACAACTTTTATCACCGCATCCACGATGGATTCCCCCGGCTCGATATGACCTCCCGGAAGTGTATATCCCTTCCAGTCATTTTTTATTCTGTCCTGTAACAAGTATCTGCCATTTTTATGTATTAAGCATAAAACGGTAAGTTCGACGCTTTCTGTTCTCATTTACTTTCTCCTGCAATGTTTTCGACAATTTGGGAATCTCCACTCTTCCTACAAAGAATTTCCACACTGCCATACCATTACATAGTCTTTTTCCCCGGTAAATTCATCCAATCCTTCTCGTTGGATTTCAAAACCTTCTCGTTGATAAAAGTGAATTGCACGTGTATTCTTTTGGTAAACATTTAAGTATAATTTCGTCTTTTTTTCTTTTACAAAATTCAACAGAAGCTTACCTATGCCCTGCGACTGCATTTCATCACGAACAAAAATGCCTTCCATATATTCATCATTTAACCCTATAAAGCCTTCTATCTGGCAGTCATTCTCATACACATAGACCTCTGCCTGTGGCAACATTTCTTTCACTAAATCAATATTGTTTTTCCAATATTGACCCGGAATAAAATAATGTGCTTTTAAGTTGGTATCTAACCATATATCAACAACTCGTTCGATATCTGCTTTTTTTAATACTCTGATCATATTTGACATTTCTCCAAATCTTCTTCCGGAGAGAATCTAGTTCAAAACCACCTCGAAGATCGTCCCTCCGGATGGATTGGACTTCACTGTAATATTGCCATCATGCACTCTTACAATTTCACGGACCAGGGCAAGTCCCAGCCCTACTCCACCAAGCTCCCGGCTTCTGGATTTATCCACCCGGAAAAACGGTTCGAACACGCGCTCCTTAAGTTCCTCAGGGATTCCGGTTCCAGTATCCTCCACTGACAGATACACATGTTTTTCCTTCCGGTCTGCGGTTACTGTGACCTGCCCGCCCGAATGATTATATTTTATGGCATTCTCAACAAGATTGTATACCAGCCGGTAAATAAGGATGTCACTTCCGACCATCGTTATATCCTTGCATTTTCCAATCAGTCTTATATTTTTGCCCTCTGCAAGAGGTTCCAGATCCTCCAAAACCTCATCCACCAGAGCATCTAAGATGATTTCATCATCCCGTCCTACTGTCTGAAGCTCACTCATGTCGAGAAGTGTCTTTACCATTTTGTTGAGTCTGTCGTTCTGTTCGGTAACCATCTTTATCATCTGTACCGTGTCTGCATCATTGTCCGGATGTCCGTTGGAATGATACAGATCAAGCTGTACCTGCATCAGGGCTAATGGAGTACGAAGCTCATGGGCTGCATTTGCAGTAAATTGTCTCTGTATCTCAAATGCATCCGAGAGACGTTCCAGCATCCGGTTATACGAAACGCTAAGCTGGTTCAGTTCCTTCACCTGGTTTTCTTCTATCCGTGAATCTGCCAGATTTTGTGCCTGTACCTTTTCGATCTTGTCAGAAAGCTCTCTGATCGGTCTGAGTGCATGTCCACTTATAAAATAGGTAGCCACTCCACCCAAAAGAGCCAATACTGCTGAAATGATCAAGCTGTTTTTCCTGTAATCCGCCTTGTTATTATACACCTGGACAGAAAAGTCATTAGCGAACTCATCCCACTTATCCTCCGGAATGCTGATATATATTTCCTCCGCATCGTCCGGCTGATCATCTCCCCGTGTATCCACAGCCTCCTGCAGGGAATCCATATAATATACACCGTTTTTATAGACAAGCATCGTCACGCATCCACATATCACCGCTATATATAATGTAATGATGCAGGTAAGTCTCCACTGCAGCGACATTTTTTTCATCTATCGGACTCCTCTCGTATTTTATACCCTTCTCCCACCTTGTTCAGAATCGGATCATATCCCAGCACAGCCTTAAGCTTTTTTCTAAGGGAAGACATGTGTACTCTGATCGCTCCGCTAAAGCTATCCACAGATGCATCCCAGACATGCTCCATCAATTCCTCCTGACTTACCGGTCTGCCCATGTTCAGCAGCAGATATTCCAGAATACCATTTTCTTTTCTTGTCAGGGATACCATTTCTCCTTTTGCATAAGCCTCACGCCTTACGGTATCGAACTTTATCTCACCGCTTTCCAGACATACATCCTTCTGTACAAACTTCCTTCTGGTCAGGCTTCTGATGCGTGCCTCAAGCTCCTGTAAATGGAATGGTTTTTCCATATAATCATTTGCCCCTGCATCCAGCGCCTCAACCTTATCCGCTATCTGCCCTCTTGCAGATAATATAAGAACCTTCGTCTCCTCATTTTCCTGCCTGAGTTCCTTCAGGATCTCCATTCCATCCATGCCGGGCAGATTCAGATCAAGAACGACCAGATCATAGTTCTCCGTCAGGATACCTGCAAGAGCTTCTTCCCCATCATAACAGGTATCCACCTCATATCCTGCATCATACAGACTTTTCGCAACTGTATCACATATTTCTTTTTCATCCTCAACAATGAATAATCTCAAAATTCCTTCCCCGCCCTTAACAAAGATTTTACAACAATTATTGTATAATAGAGAAGTCAACTGGTCAATAAATACCACGATCGAAAGGAGTAACAATAACTTGAAGTGCAGGAAAATATCTCAGATCGTTCTGCTCGTCACCGGGATCACTATGATCGGCTACGGTGCAGTCAGAGGCGAAGCTGCTGTCGTGCTTGGTAAAGCAATAAAATTATGTCTGGAGTGTGTCGGAATTGGATAAGAGAAAAAAATCATTGTCAGGGCAGGTAGCCGGGATACGCGGATGGATACAGGCTGCTGCCACACTGCTTACTAACATTCACATCCCTAATTTTTTTAAGGGCAAAATATATCAGGGAAACGCTAAGACCGTATGTGTACCGGGATTAAACTGTTATTCCTGTCCTGCTGCCACGGGAGCATGCCCCATTGGCGCATTTCAGGCGGTGATCGGATCCTCCCGATTTAAATTTTCATATTACGTCACGGGATTTTTTATTTTACTGGGTGTGACACTTGGAAGATTTATATGTGGTTTTTTGTGTCCGTTTGGATGGTTTCAGGATTTACTTCATAAAATCCCAGGGAAAAAATTTTCCACAGCCAGACTGAAGCCGCTAAGATATCTGAAATATATGATTCTTATCGTTTTCGTTATCCTTCTGCCGCTGCTCGTAACGAACTCTATAGGAATGGGCGACCCCTTCTTCTGTAAATATATTTGTCCACAGGGCGTTCTGGAGGGAGCTATCCCGCTTTCCCTGGGCAATGCAGCCATACGGTCCGCACTTGGAAAACTCTTTACTTGGAAATGCTTTATTTTGATCACAGTTATCGTGTTAAGCATTTTATTTTACAGACCCTTCTGTAAATGGATCTGTCCTCTTGGTGCGATCTACTCGCTGTTTAATAAGGTCAGCCTTCTTAATATTAAGGTGGAGGACAGCAAATGTATCGGTTGTGGTCGATGTTCAAAGGTATGTAAAATGGATGTGGATGTGTGCAGGCATCCAGACCATCCGGAATGCATACGGTGCGGTGCCTGCATCAAGGCTTGTCCCACGGATGCGATCCACTACCGGTTTATGGGAAAATAATCATATTACTATTACTTAAAGGAGAATTTAACCATGAAAACAAACAAAAAATTCCTTACTATTTTAACACTGTGCATAGCTTTATTGCTTACAGCCTGCGGCGCAACGGATGCTGCCGGCACAGACAAAACCAATGAGTCTCTGACGGAAACCGGCACAGTATCCACAGACAGCTCCAACACTTCACTGGATGATCTGTATCAGCAGGAGAACCAGATTTTTGCAGATCATGAGGCTGTATGGAACAAGGTATTCGGCATGATGAGCAAAAGTGGTGCTGATCCCAGCAAAAATTATGCTGATTATCTGGCTGATACCGTCGAAGCAAACAAGGACTCCTTTACAGAGGATGAATTGAAAACGCTTACGGATGATATGGAAACCATACGGAAAATCGAAGAACAGATCGCAGAACTGGAACAGGGAACTGCCGCAGCCGATCATACTGCTCCGGGAAACAATTCCGAAGATGCCTCTCCCTTCCGGAATTTCTCCGGTCAGGATTTTGATGGTAATTCTGTCGATGAAAGTCTGTTTTCCGGCAATGCAGTAACCGTTGTCAATTTCTGGTTTACCGGCTGTAAGCCCTGTGTTGCTGAGTTGTCTATGCTGAACGAATTAAACAATACGCTCAAAGCAATGGGCGGCGAAGTCATCGGCATCAATACCGAAACCTTCGACGGCAATGAAGCTGCCATGAAGGAAGCTGCCGCCGTTCTTGAAAGCCAGGGTGCAAAGTACCGCAATATTTCCATTGACTCTGCTTCCGATGCGGGTAAATATGCCTCTGATATTATGGCATTTCCTACAACCATACTTGTCGATAGAAATGGCAATATTGTAGGGGATCCGATCCTTGGGGGAATTGATAACCAGGATAACTATGACTCTCTGATGCAGCAGATTCAATCGGTAATTGATGCAGACAGTGCAAACCAATAATGCAAAACACTCCCTACGAATTCACTCCCTACGAATTCTTCATTCACCTGTTGACACCGGCAATTGATTTTGATATTATTTATCAAGAATTGAATATTCCATGAGGGAGTAGTTAGCACGAAGGTGTGATTTGTCAACATTCTGATTATAATTTTAGAGTATAATCTGGCAAATCTTAAATAATGAGACTCATGTATATCTATTAACGGGCTGTGTATAATACACACTGGCAGATAATTGATATACATGAGTCTTTTTTATCTCTGTCGGATACTTATCATCGCAGAGCTTTCGGCTGACAACACTATAATGGATCACGCAAAGGAGAAAAACATGGAGAAACTTATTAACAACGCCCCGTTTGCCCTTGTTCTTGTATTTCTTGTAATCGGTTTTGTACTGCTTATTAAGGGTGCCGACTTTTTCGTAGAAGGAAGCTCCAGTGTAGCGAAGAGACTGCATGTTCCGTCTATCATTATCGGACTTACCATCGTAGCTATGGGAACCTCTCTTCCGGAGACAGCGGTCAGTGTATCAGCTTCCCTCGCAGGCAATAATGAGCTTGCGGTCAGCAATGTCGTCGGTTCCAATATCTTTAATCTGATGGTCGTGATCGGCGTATGTGCAATGATCGCCACCGTAGAGGTTGCTCGGGAAACTATCCGGAGAGATATCCCCCTTTCCCTGATCTGTGCCGGTCTTTTACTGCTTTTGGGAAGCATCGGGCTTGGTGATCAGGCCAACATGACACTGGGACATTTCGATGGTGTGATATTCATAGGCCTTTTTGCCGGATATATCTTCTACATGATCAGAATTGCCTTAAAGGCAAATAAAGAAGGAAAAAAAGTAGAGATTGAAGGCGGTTCCGATGAAGAGATTAAGCTGATCTCCGTACCGCTCAGCATTGTTTTCATTGTCGGCGGTGCTGCTGCGATCGCCTTCGGTGGGGATCTCACTGTCGATGCTGCATCCAGAATCGCAAGCGACCTGGGAATGACGCAGACACTGATCGGACTTACCATCGTTTCCATCGGTACATCCCTTCCGGAGCTTGTGACTTCCATCGTTGCAGCCAGAAAAAATGAAGTCGATATGGCACTGGGTAACGCCATCGGTTCCAACGTATTTAACATCCTGATGGTACTGGGTATCGCTTCCGCCATCAGTCCTATCAGCATCATTACAGAAAACATCATTGATCTGTGTGTACTGATCGCATTTACTGTGTGTGTATGGATCTTCGCAGGAAGCAAAAAGAAAATCGGAAGAGTCGAAGGCTTCTGTATGGTGGCTCTTTACGCAGCATATGCGGTTTATATCATAATCAGATAAATGAGGGCCGTACAAATGATATTGTTTTTTAAAGTATTTCTCACGGAATTCATCGCAGAGATGGGTGACAAAACACAGCTTATGCTGATCGCCCTTACTTCGAAATACAAATTAAGAGATATTATATTGGGAACCGCTGCCGCAATCCTGGTACTGAACGGTCTGGCTGTCCTCGCCGGCGGGCTCGTCAGCGAATTCATCCCCGCCTGGCTCATCAAGGTCATTGCCGCACTTGCATTTCTGTATTTTGCCGCATCAACACTTGCGGGCGATGATGACGAGGAAGAGGAAGGCAGCGGCAAATCGAAAATCCAGTTTGCGCCCCTTGCGGTGTTCTGTACCTTTTTCGTAGCTGAGCTTGGAGACAAGACACAGCTTACCGCCATCACCTTCGGCGCCAATGAAGGTATGAGTTCCGCACTGATCGTATGGATCGGCTGTTCTCTGGGACTGTTTTTAGCAGACATCCTGGGAATGCTTTTAGGCTATCTGTTAAAGAGCAAGACTCCGGAAGGGCTGCTCAATACTCTAGCCTTCACCATCTTCTCTGTATTCGGCGTCTTCACACTGTATCAGGGACTGAAGCTCATCAATACAGATGTCCGTTCCATCCCGGTATTGCCGATACTGATCGCTGCAACGATTGCTTTTGCCGGTATCTGTGTGTACCTGTTTTTAAAGAGAGAGAAAAAGGCAAAAGCAGCAAACTAAAAACGAACCCCATTCTGTTTTCACGGAATGGGGTTTATTTATCTATTCCGTTCGGAACTCAAAAGAAAAATAGTACACATAATCATCCATTTCAAGGGCATCCAGCTGGTCGTTCACAATATAACTAAAATCAAAAGTTCTCGCTTCGTCATTATCATAGATCAGCGCAAGAAGCGGCTGCTGTTCATCATAGACAATATCTGTTTTCTCCTGAATTTCCGTTGCAGCTCTTCCATATCCATAGTGCTCTCCTTCCGGAACATCCTCCAGGATTGGGATTAGCATATCTCCCTGCGATTCATCATCTGCAATAATAATTTTCACGGTACGATCCTTAAACTGCGGTACAATAATAATCGTTCCATTCTGCGGTGAATCCATTCCTTCATACGAAAGCCCTGCCCTTTGTCTGTCTACCAGCTTTCCTTCCCGGTATTGCCAAATATGAATATATAGAGTTTTAAATTCATTCGTTGCCGTGTATTTATACATAAAGGCACCGTCTACGCCTGACAGCATTTCCGCCGTTTTCATTTCAATACTGTCCTTGTCCACCGGAACGATAAAGTTCTGTGGCATATTTTTCCGGAATATCATGATTCCGACCGTCAAAACAACAATCGCCGCCGTGACAAGCAGAATATCTATAATGTATTTCAATCGTTTTTGCTTCTGCTTACTGTCCGTTGCCAGCCCGATAATATTTTCTTCCGATTTTTTGGCAATATTTTCCCGGACAATATCTTCTCCTGCCAGGAATTCATTGATGCTGATACCGAGGATCTGGCAGAGTTCCGAATAGACGGATACATCCGGCAGACACACGCCCCGCTCCCACTTGGATACGGATTTGTCACTCATACCCAGTTTTTCGGCGAGCTGCTTCTGCGTCATACCTAAGTCTTTTCTTTTGCCTGCAATATATTTTCCTATCTTGACGAGATCCATGTGCTTACCTCCTGTGTCTGAGATCATACTATTCTCTTTTCAGAAATAAGTACACCTCCCGGAAGTAGAATCCCGGTATCTACTGTGTTTTCCATTGTATACTCTTCTATTACACCTATTTCTGTTCCAACAATTTCTTCCAGTCATCCGGAAAACCCATCGTTTTCACATCTACTTTTTCATATTTATCTATTAGCAATTCTATTTGATCTACATAAAGATTCCAATGCTTGTCATTCTTTAAAATCTGTTTCATACACAATAATACACCAAACATTCTATTGTTTCCTATACCGGCTTGTGTATATTCTTTGTAAAGAATAGGCGTCTTTGAAAGTTTTGCATTATACAACCTCCCATAATGCGCACAAACATTGCGAACATAAGAAATGCTCTCCAACCAACTTTCCATATATGTATATCCAATTCCAAAACTCTTGGCAACTGCCTTTTTGTCAGCATTTTTCATGTTTTTGTAAAATTTTGAAAGAGTGCCAAAACTAAATACCTCCACCAACGCATATATAGGCAAATTTCCACCTGCATAATTAGTTTTGAAATTTCTCACAAACGGCGCCTTTGAGTTTCTCCGAACCTCCTCTTCGATATCAGCCATAAATGTCCGATGATATTCTTCGTCCACAAATTTTGGGGGTCCATATATCCAAGAACTCCATAAACTTCCGCAAAATAATTTGCAATTCTGCATCTGACATTTACTTCTATTTTTTCTATCTCAGCAAATGTCACTTGTCTGAAATTAGCATTGAACAGATATAACTCTACAATCTGCTCAAATGTTACGCCTTCTTCATATTTCCCATTTTTAGGTTTAAATCCTAAACTATACGCCTTAATTAATCGGAAATAGGATATGTCATTTAATATCTTCTTGGCATATTCCTCATTCTCAATAATTAAGCCAAGTGATTTCAAGTTTTCTATTTGTTCGTCTATTGTCATCGGTAATGGATGTTGCTTTAGTTCCCCCATATATTTTCCCTCTTAAAATTAAAAGACCCAACGTGGTCCGCATCGTTGAGAGGCGTGTTGGGTTCTGTTAGTACTTATTATATGCAGGTTATCACAAAAAATCAACAAAAAGTTATAGATTTCTAATGTAACAAAACAGACTTAAAATGCCTCACATGCCATAAATGATACATATACTGGCACACCTCTTACTATCAGTTGTGAAAAAAGCAATTCCGTTGTCTTACTTGATACACCCGATGATATCGCGTATCTATATCGGCTGGCACAGGAGAATCCTCTGCTGTATGCAGAATTGGCTTGTAAACCTAATGGATTACAGGATTATGTGGATGCTATGAATGAAATTAATTGATTTCCCAAATTGAAGGAGCATTTTATTGGAGTTAGTCTCATCTACGTCTCACCAGTCTCATAATGATTTGAGACTGGTGAGACTATGCTTAAATTCCAGTATTTTATTTGAATTACAATTTCTTCTCCACCTTCTCCAATTCATCCAACAATGCTGGTTTTCTTGGATACCTCTGCTTCAATTCCTCAATTAAAGACTTAGCAGTATCATTACCCTTCCATTTTATAAGCTGTGCAATATTCTTCGTTATCTTCTCATATTCTCGTCTATCCTTTGCCTGAGCACAACTCTCACTTATTTCCTTATAACACAACTCATATACTTGCTCTGGATATTCCTTTATCAAATACTTCCCATAATAAAACAAATCATACGGATTCTCCATTACATCTTCAAGCAATCTCTTCTTTTCATTTTCGGAAATAAGAACACTGCGATAGCAAACAGTTCGCTTGCTATCCTTTAATTCATCCAATAAACTCTCGTAATTCTCATTCCATGCACCATACTCTTTATAAATCTGTTTCAAAACCTCCCAGAACTTCCCATTTCCCATTAATAGCAGCTTTTTTGCTTGTGCGATTTGCTTTTCCGTGTTGTTTGCTATCTTGTATATATCATATAGCATGTTATTCCAATCTTCTGGATCACCACTACGATAATGCCATGTATTTTCAGCATTTGCTTTCTCTAAACAAAGCTTCTCTGCTTCATCATAATTCTTCTCTTCCATAGCATCCTTACGTTCCATAGACATTATAATACAACTTATCTATATATACACGAATTCAATCCTTTTCTGTTTCTTCATACATATCCTTATATGTATATATTTCTGATTTAACACCAATGTGGTCTTTCCATCACCCGGATCTCCCTAAATAATTGTCAGCTTCCCATATGGTATAAACGGATACCACAGCCATTTCACTTCCTGTGGCTCAACCTCCGACATCCGTATCATCTTTAATTCTGTCTTCTGTTCCTCCATAAAGTCCTCCATTTTCCAATCTTTTATTTGCTCCTAAGAAGAACCTCTGCTATACTCTAGTTGTATTTACAGGTGTAACAGAGGTTTTCTTTTGTTACCGCAAGTCCTAACAGTTGCCGCTGTCAGGACTTTTTTCTTTATCAATCTGTACTCCCTGCCAGAGATACTTGGCACCATCCAGCATTGCAATAATCGCCTGTAACATATCCATACAGTCATTTCGCATATCTTCCAATCCATCAGCAGTAAGTGTTACCTCCTGCTGTTCCAGTTGTTTTACCAGTTCTGAGAGATTCGTCTGCATATTCTGCAGTTCCTCTACAAGCTGGTAAATGACCTCTTTCTTTCCTACAACACATATTCTGTTATAAATGCAGGAACGTACAAAATAATCTTTCTTCTGCATACCGCTTGCAAGTATCTTGGCTTCAATCATTTCCCGCTCTCTGTCCGATACTCGAAAGCTGATTGTTGGATGTTTGTGTACTCCACTCATAACTCGTCCTCCTCATTCTCCAGTTCTATCCTAAAATAAGAGCTAATGCTTCTGCAAGGATAAATAAAAATTATTGATTATCCCTCTACGTCGCAAAATACTATTTAGCATCGGTTACAATCGGAAAGTTCATTTCAACAATAAACTCTTTTTTTTCTATTTTTGCTTCAATCTCTCCATCCATCCGACTAACCAACTCCTTTGCAATAGATAGTCCCAATCCAGTAGATGTTTTACTTCTGGCAACATCTGCTTTATAAAATCGCTCAAATACCTGATCTATATTAATCTGTTCTGGATGTGTAACCTGATTGCTGATTCTAAGCACCGCCTGATTTTGATCACGTTCCAACACAATGCTAATCTTCTTTTCTCCATGATCCAGCCCATTTTTTATCACATTCTGGATAACACGGCGGAGTCCCTGCCTGTTTCCATGTATATACAACTGTTCTTCCGTAATCTGAATATCCGGCTGAATTTCCATTCTTACCCATTCATCATAGTATGAAAAAACTGTTTCTTTCAAAATCCGGTTCATACAGCACAATGTCAATTCCAAACTGTAAGATTCGTTTTTTAACTTTGTAAACATAAAAAGTTCTTCCAACATTTCATTCAGACTATGAATTCTTTCGTGGATAATGCTTAAATAACGTTTCTGATCCTCTATATTTTCACATTCTTCCATTAGCTGAAAATATCCGTCCAAAGATGTCAGTGGTGTGCGGATATCATGAGAAAGATTTGTATAAGTGTCCGCAATCAGAGCTTCTTTCTCCTGATAATGCTGCTTCTCTTTTCTTCGCAATTCCAGAAGCTCATTCAACTTGTCAGAAAGCTTTCCTATTCCACCCACATCAAATTCATGGTTAATCAACATGTTACTGTCATGTTTCATCATAAACGCCAATTGGCGGCAGATGTCTTTCACCTGCCGCTGGTATTTCCACATAATAATAAATTGTAAGATAATAATTCCTGCTAATATCCAAATTACGATATACATCCGTTAAATATCCCTCTTTTGAAAAACAACGCTGCTTACTGATATCATCATAACGATGAACACTATTGCCACACCAAATGCCGCCAAACACTCATTTCCACTCGGATCCATAGGAAGCAGTGATAATTTTCCTGTTATCGTATACTTATAAATCTGGAAATTCTGAATTCCTATTTTTTGAATAGCACTATTGATCACCCCATACACAATGGTCATTACATTCATGCTAAGACAGACAGCAATGACCATGCTGATTAAATTATTTTTCAAAATAATTGCAATCGCCATACAAATCAGCACAAGTGCATAATGAAGAGCCAGTTCAGTCACAAAATAAGATAAAATTGCCTTTGTATTTCCCCATTCCAATTCCCCGAAAACAATACCATTAGCCGCTGCCTGAAATAAGAATGCACCTGCCATTGTCAGTACCGTAAAGACAGCCAAGGCAATTGCCCTGGAAAAAATCAGAGTTCCTCTATTTCTAACCTGACCTCCTATATTCTTAATATATCCGCTACTGATATCCGCTGTTGAAAACAGAACAGTAAAAATTACCAAAAGCAGTGCATACAATTTTCCTTGGGAATTGGCAAAAAAGATATCATATACCGTCACCTTTTCTCCCGGCTCCGTAGGCAGCGTTACCATCATTCCCACATTAATATTATCCACAGTAGGTTCAGTAACCTGCTCCTGTTTCATGGCATCCTTTTCAGTCAAAAGCTCATAATCTGTTTTGCAAAAAGATGTTGTAATCAATAATATTGCTGCCAGTACGATCCAGATTACATACATACTTTTGGTTTTAAGCATCCGGTATAAATCCATTTTTATTATATTAAGCATGATCCGCACCTCCCGTCAGATTCAGAAAATAAGTTTCCAGTTCTTCACTGGTTATGGAAATCCCTTTTACCGGAATTCCTGACTTTGCAAGTTCCATATTCAACGCTGCACTTTCATTCAATCGTTCAAAAATATGAATATGCTCTTTATCTGTTACCTGATAGTTGGTAAATCCCATAGAATCCATCACCGGAATCGCCTGTTTCGGATGATCCAATGTCAACTCTATCCGTTCACTGCATCTTCTTATTAATTCTTCTCTTGTAATTTCCTGTAATAAACTTCCATTATGAATAATTCCATAATCAGTAGCAATCTTCGATAATTCCTCAAGAATATGACTGGAAATGCATATTGTCATATTCTTCTCTTTCTGAAGTCTCTGAATCGTATCCCGGATCTCTGCAATACCCTGTGGATCCAATCCATTGATTGGCTCATCAAGAACTAATAAATCCGGTTCTCCAACCAAAGCAAGACCAATTCCCAAACGCTGTTTCATTCCAAGTGAAAAATGTTTTGTTTTTTTCTTTCCCACATCCTCCAGACCGATAATTCTCAATATTTCTTCAATATAACTTTTTTTCTTTATTCCAAACAGCTTGCATTTGATATTCAGATTTTCATATGCAGTCATATCTCCATAAAGTCCCGGTGCCTCAATCAGACATCCTATCCGTGATCGAACTTTTTGCAAATCCTTTCCCTTGTATCCGAACATCTCGATTTCTCCACAAGTTGGCTTGGAAAGTCCACTGATCATCTTCAGACAAGTTGTCTTCCCAGCTCCATTTCGACCGATAAAACCATAAATAGCACCTTTTTTAATATGCATATTGACACTGTCCACAGCTTTATGGTGTCCATATTGCTTAGTCAAATTTCTTGTTTCCAATAACATTTCGCTCAAGTTTTTCATCTCCTTTTTCTTATCTGCATTTATCATAAAGGAATAATCCTAATCAAACGCAAATAAATAGTAAAAAAAGAGTAAAGATTATAGATGAAGACGATAACCGATTCCCCAGACTGTTTCAATATATTCCTCAGATGTAACTGTTTTTATCTTTTTACGAATATTACTTATATGTACATCCAGAGTTTTTGTTTCACCCATATATGGTTCGTCCCACGCATATTCAAAAATGTCCTCTTTACTGAAAACCTGCTTCGGATTTCTGAGCAGTAATTCTAAAATCGCAAACTCCTGTCTTGTTATCTTAGGAAGTATTTTTCCACCAATGCTGACCTGAAAAGTAGCTTTGTTCAATACCATCTCTCTGAACGAAAGGTTAGATTCTTTTATTTCCTTTTCTTCTGTATGACGAAGCTGTACCTGAATTCTTGCCAGTACCTCTCTGATTTCAAAAGGTTTCGTTATATAATCATCAGCCCCACTAGTTAAAACCTTTACCTTTTCATCCAAGCTATCTTTCGCAGTCAAAACAATAACCGGAAGATTTCCCTTTTTCCGTATTTCCTCCAGAACTGCTTCTCCTGTAATTCCCGGCAACATCAAATCCAGCAACACCAGTGCATAGCTATGCTCCTGCATATTCAAAAGCAGCTTTGCCTCAGTTCCGGAAAACGCCTGCTCACAGGAATAGCCTGCTTTGGATAATGCTTCCTGAAGCAGATTATTGATATTTGTATCATCTTCTACAATCAGTATTTTCTGCATGATAGTTCTCTCCTCTATTTTACACTGTGAAAACATTATTTTCTTGCATTATACGCTTTTTCCTTTTTTCCCGCAAATCCCCCCACAGATCCCCAGAATTCTCCAGTACATAACTTACTTTTTGTTCCAGCTGAACTTATAATTTTCAGTATTGCTGTGCTTCCAAGATGCATATATCACTTTTTTCTTACCATTATGCCTTTATTTCTCCATCAGTGCTTTCGCAACCCTTATCCCGCCCACAAATAGAGCCAAACTAGAGCCATTTGATAAAATAAATGCCGGAAACC
>ERZ1027063.465-NODE-465-length-18559-cov-10.843493_pt1 | contig 18559 bp, 13 predicted proteins | sample MGYA00519423_ERZ1027063 | MGnify/ENA primary metagenome ERZ1027063 (study PRJEB26926, sample SAMN06164493) | human gut metagenome | biome: ENVO:00009003; feature: ENVO:2100002; material: ENVO:00002003 | host: Homo sapiens | place: USA | collected 2012 ...
GGGAGCATGGCGGATATCAAATCGCTCGGTACTCATAAATGGCTCCTTTTGAGGCGAAGAACAAAAAACATAAAAATAAAAACAAGATACTAAAAATACAAGCCTAAAAACGATGCGTTGCTTCGTATGTTTTTTCTTATTATAGAGGCAATGAAGAAAAAATGCAAGCCCTGATTTTAGGCTAATTTTTATATTTTTGTTTCTCAGGTCTCTTCGGAATATGTCAAAATAGTTACAGGTTGGGGATTATGCTGAAACTTTTAAAAGATATTTAGCACTTTTGCTGAAAGAATTTTTCAGAAAGCAATATCTATAAAAAATGAAGCAACAAACCTCTTGAGCAAGGAAGCGAAAGAATTTATATTGGAGGCAGAAAAACACACAGTCCTTCGGGCAAAGCCTGTTTGCCCGGCTGTGTTTGAACGGAACAAAATGATGGAGGCAACACAGTATGAATCGTATTTCTCGTCGTAATTTCCTGAAGGCGGCCGGCGTTGGCGCCGCTGCACTGGGTCTGGCTGCCTGTGGCGGCTCTTCCAGCTCCACCGCATCCAGCGTGGCATCCTCCACCGCCGCTTCTTCCGCAGCGGCGGCTGCAGACGTTACCATCAAGGTAGCCGCCATCGAGACCGGCTACGGCGCTGATATGTGGAAGAAGGTCGCCGAGGCCTTTACCGCCCAGACCGGCATCAAGGTAGACCTGACCACTGACAAGAAGCTGGAGGACGTCATCGGCCCCTCCATGCAGGGCGGCGACTACCCCGACGTGGTCCATCTGGCCACCGGCCGTGAAGCTGCCCTGACCGAGCAGTTCATCAAGGGCAACCTGATCGCCGACATCACCGATGTGCTGAGCATGACCGTGCCCGGCGAGAGCAAGAAGGTGAGCGAGAAGATCGCCGGCGGCTTTACCGACACCTCCCTGACCAACCCCTACGGCGACGGCAAAACCTATCTGGCTCCCATGTTCTACAGCCCCTGCGGCCTGTTCTACAACGCCGGTTTCCTGAAGGAAAAGGGCTGGGACGTGCCCAAGACCTGGGACGAGATGTGGGCACTGGGCGACAAGGCTGCCGCTGAGGGCACCTACCTGTTCACCTACCCCACCACCGGCTACTTCGACGCCTTCTTCTATGCGCTGATGTACGCTGCCGGCGGCCCGGAGTTCTTCAACAAGGCTACCCACTACGAAGAAGGCATCTGGGACACCCCCGAGGCAAAGACCTGCTTTGATATCGTGACAAAGCTGGCTTCCTACACCAACCCCATCACCCCCGCACAGGCCAACGATCAGGACTTTACCCAGAACCAGCAGCTGGTGCTGGACAACAAGGCCCTGTTTATGCCCAACGGCACCTGGATCGTGGGCGAGATGGCCGAAGCACCCCGTGCAGACGGCTTTGAGTGGGGCATGACCGCATTGCCCGCTGTCAAGGCTGGCGGCGACAGCTACAGCTACACCTGGTTCGAGCAGGCATGGATCCCGGCGGGTGCTGAGCATCTGGATGCAGCCAAGCAGTTCGTGGCGTACCTGTATAGTGACGAAGCCTGCAAGCTGTTCGCCGAGAGCGGTGCGATCCAGCCTGTGCTGGGCATTGCCGATGATCTGGACGGCGACAACAAGATGTTCTACTCCATCTATGATAACGGCGCAAAGGCAGCTATGGGCAACTTTGCAGCCTTCAGCGCCATCCCCGGCGTGGAAGTCCGCACCGTGTTCTTCGATCCCGTCAACTCGCTGGTCTCCGGCAGCATGACCGAGCAGCAGTGGATCGATGGCATCAAGTCCGCCAGCGACCAGATGCGCGCTAACATCATTGAGTAATTGAGCCCTGCCCAGCGGGGGCGGTTTTTACCGCCTCCGCTTTTTTGGGCTGTACAGTACCATCAAGAAAGGAGCGGTCAATCCCCTATGAGAACGGATAAAAGCCGCAAACGGTTCGTATTCCTCTGTGTGGCACCGGCTACCATCCTGTTTTTCCTCTTTATGATCCTGCCCACCCTCAATGTGTTCCGCATGAGCTTGTATGAGCGGGGTGCCTATTCTCCCAACGAGACCTTTGTGGGGCTTAAAAACTTCCAGCATCTGCTGCGGGACGCCCAGTTCATCCGCTCTATGCAGAATATGATCCTGCTGGTGGTAACGGTCACCCTGATCACCTTCGCCTTTGCACTGGTATTTGCCGCCATCCTCACCCGGGAGAAGATCAAAGGGCAGAACTTTTTCCGCATCATCTTCTACATCCCCAACATTCTTTCCGTGGTCGTCATCTCCGGCATCTTCTCTGCCATCTATAAGCCGGAAAACGGCATGCTGAACAGCATCATCGGCCTGTTCCGCAACATGAGCGACCCCATCCTGTGGAAGGGCGAAAAACTGGTCATCCCCTCCATCATCATTGCCATGGTGTGGCAGGCCATCGGCTACTACATGGTCATGTACATGGCCTCCATGTCTGCCGTGCCCATCAGCCTGTACGAGAGCGCCAATCTGGACGGTGCCGGGCGGCTGACCCAGTTCTTCCAGATCACCATCCCCCTCATCTGGACGAACATCCGCACCACCCTGACCTTCTTCATTATCTCCACCATCAACATGGCGTTCCTGTTTGTCAAGGCCATGACCAGCGGCGGGCCCAACGGCGCATCGGATGTGGCGCTGAGCTATATGTACAGCCAGAAAGACGCTGGCCTGTATGGCTATAGTATGGCCATCGGCGTCGTCATTTTCCTGTTCTCGTTTGCGCTGTCCGCCTGTGTCAACAAGGCCACCAGCCGTGACCCGCTGGAATTTTAAGGAGGGAAGAAGATGCAGAATACCACCGAAAAATCTTCCCGCTCTGCGGAAGGTCTGTACAAGTTTTTCATCTATTTTGTGCTGGTTCTGCTGGCCGTTACCATCATCGTGCCGGTGGCATGGGTGTTCATGGCCTCCATCAAGCAGAATGCAGAGTTCTACGGCAACCCATGGGCACTGCCTGCCGGGTTCTACTGGCAGAACTTTGTCAACGCATGGAACGGCGCGAAAATGGGCGAATATATGCTCAACTCGGTCATCGTCACCGCGCTGGCGCTGGCGCTGCTGCTGGTCGTTGCCCTTCCCGCCGCCTACTGCCTGTCCCGCTTCCACTTCAAGGGGCGCAAGGTACTGAACACCCTGTTTATGGCGGGCCTGTTCATCAACGTGAACTACATCGTGGTGCCCATCTTTTTGATGCTGCGGGACAGCGATGTGTGGCTGAAAGGCCATTTCGGCAGCGGCTTTCTGCTGAACAATCTGGTGGTGCTGGCGGTGGTATACGCCGCCACCGCGCTGCCCTTTACCATCTACCTGCTGTCGGGCTATTTCGCCACTCTGCCGCACGACTTTGAGGAGGCGGCCTACATCGACGGCGCAAGCTATTTTTCCACCATGACCCGCATCATCTTCCCCATGGCAAAGCCCTCCATCATCACCATTATCCTGTTCAACTTCCTGTCCTTCTGGAACGAGTATATCATCTCCATGACCCTGATGAGCTCCACCAAGGCACCCCGCACCCTGCCGGTAGGTCTTTTGAACCTGATGCAGGCGCAGCAGAGCGCCGCCCAGTACGGCACGATGTATGCAGGTCTTGTGCTGGTAATGCTGCCCACCCTGATTTTGTACATCTGCGTGCAGCGGCAGCTGACGCAGGGCATGACCGTGGGCGGCCTGAAAGGTTAAGGTGACAAACGATGAAAGCATACTGGAAAAACCATCCCGTCCTGCGCATGGTACTGATGCTGGTGCTGTTCGTGCTGGCACTGGTGCTGGTGGTGTCCGGCTGGAAAATGACCGGGCAGCTGGCAGGGCTTGGCATCATGCTGGTGGGCGTAGCGCTGCTGCTGGCTGTGCTGGCCATCTACAATGCGACCTATCAGGATTGAGGATAAGAGAGAGGTAAAGGAGAATCCCTATGGATGAAACAAGAGAGTCCGGGCGCGTGACCATCCCCACCGACTTGGACGTGGTGCCCGAAACGCTGGAGATCTTAAAAAAGTGGGGTGCAGACGCCATCCGCGACTGCGACGGCACCGACTTCCCGCAGCAGCTCAAGGATGCGGACGCCAAAATCTACTCCACCTACTATACCACCCGCAAGGACAACGCATGGGCAAAGGCAAACCCGGATGAGGTACAGCAGTGCTACATCATGACCGGCTTTTACACCGCCCCCGGCGACACCGTGACCATCCCGCTGATGAAGGGCATCAGCCCGGAGCTGATGCAGGTGAACACCAACGACGACATCACCCGCTGGTGGGAGGTCATGGATCGAACCACCGGTCAGCCCGTGCCGCCGGAGCAGTGGAGCTACGCCGACGGCAGTGTGACCGTACAGGCCGTACCGTTCCATGAGTATACCGTCAGTTTTCTGGCTTACCTCATCTGGGACCCGGTGCATATGTACAACGCTACCACCAACGGCTGGACGAATTTTGAGCACCAGATCACCTTTGACGTGCGTCAGCCCAAGACCCACAAGTATTCCATGGAGCGCCTGCGCAAGTTCATCGCAGAGCACCCCTATGTCAACGTCATCCGCTACACCACCTTCTTCCACCAGTTCACCCTGATCTTCGACGAGCTGAAGCGGGAGAAGTTCGTGGACTGGTATGGCTACTCTGCTTCGGTCAGCCCCTACATCCTCAACCAGTTTGAGCAGGAAGTGGGCTACAAGTTCCGCCCGGAGTACATCATCGATCAGGGCTACTATAACAACCAGTACCGGGTGCCCAGCAAGGAATTTCGGGATTTTCAGGCCTTCCAGCGCCGCGAGGTGGCAAAGCTTGCCAAGGAGATGGTGGACATCACCCACGCGTGCGGGTGCGAAGCCATGATGTTCCTCGGCGATCACTGGATCGGCACCGAACCTTTCATGCCGGAGTTCAAGACCATCGGACTGGATGCCGTAGTGGGCAGCGTGGGCAACGGCTCCACCCTGCGCCTGATCTCTGACATTGAGGGCGTGAAGTACACCGAGGGCCGTTTCCTGCCGTACTTCTTCCCCGACACCTTCCACGAGGGCGGCGACCCGGTGCGGGAAGCCAAGGAGAACTGGGTTACAGCCCGCCGCGCTATCCTGCGCAAGCCCATTGACCGCATCGGCTATGGCGGCTATCTGAAACTGGCCTTGCAGTTCCCGGAGTTCGTGGACTACGTGGAGAGCGTCTGCAACGAGTTCCGCGAACTGTACGAGAACATCAAGGGCACCACACCCTACTGTGTCAAGCGAGTGGCCGTGCTGAACTGTTGGGGTAAAATGCGGGCTTGGGGCTGTCACATGGTGCATCACGCCCTCTATTACAAGCAGAACTATAGCTATGCCGGTGTCATTGAGATGCTGTCCGGTGCGCCCTTTGATGTGAAGTTTATCAGCTTTGAGGATATCAAGAACGACCCGCATCTGCTGGATTCGTTGGATGTCATTATCAATGTCGGCGATGCCGACACCGCACACACCGGCGGCATCTGGTGGGAAGACCCGGAGATCTCCTCCGCTATCCGCAAGTTCGTCTGGAACGGCGGCGGCTTTATCGGCGTGGGTGAGCCTTCCGGTCACCCGTATCAGGGCCACATTCTCCAGCTTGCCAGCGTGCTGGGCGTGGAGGAAGAAAACGGCTTCACCCTCAACTACGACAAGTACAACTGGGAAGAACACCCGGACCACTTTATCTTGCAGGACGCCGACCAACCCGTGGACTTTGGCGAGGGCAAAAAGAACATCTACGCCCTTGAGGGCACCGAAGTGCTGGTGCAGCGGAACAAAGAAGTGCAGATGGCGGCACACGACTTCGGCAAGGGGCGCGCCGTGTACATCAGCGGCGTGCCGTACAGCTTTGCCAACAGCCGTACCCTGTACCGTGCTATCCTGTGGAGCGCCCACAGCGAGGAAGAGTTGCATACATGGTTCAGCTCCAACTACAACGTGGAGGTGCACGCCTACGTCAAAAACGGCAAGTACTGCGTGGTGAACAACACGTACGAGCCGCAGGATACCACCGTTTACACCACCGGCGGCAGCAGCTTTGCGCTGCATCTGGACGCCAACGAGATCAAGTGGTATGAGATCTAAGTTCTCCTTTTCATAAACGAACACAACGGGCAGCTCTGTTACCAGAGCCGCCCGTTGTGTTTGCTGTATCTGCCGATAACTCAACCTGTGTCAATCGAACGCTGCAATGGAGATGGCTGGAAACGCAGAAATTCAGTAATGCGAGCGTAATAGACCTGCAGAAAAAAGAAACTGCCCGTGCGAGTATGCGTAAGATGGTGAAACACTTACTGAAAAATTTAAGTATCCACCGGTGGCATATGATAAAATTTGTATACTTCAATACGTTAAAGAAAGTTTGGAGAACCATTCAAAGAAATGCTCTAAACAAAAGCGGAATACAGTTATTTTGGCCTAGCAACGCTACTTATATAGAGCGAAGCACTACTTATAAATAGTGGTGTCAGGAATTGAGATTTTGTGATACCAAAAAAGACACCCTCGCTTTTGATAGGAATCTCATGCAGGGATGTCCTTATCTCAACGCGAAGGTGTCTTAATAACGAGGGTCAGATGCCACGGAACGTAAAGGTGAACTCCACAGGCTTAGTCACATCAGGAATATACTCCGGGTGGACATTGGCACCCCAGCTGTCATCGCCGCCAACGCCCATCTGCTCGCCCATAGCACGGATGACCGTGTAATGGACCGGGGGCAGCTCGTAGGGATGCTTGGCACTCTCCATTTCATGGGGAGTGTAGGGCAGCGCAGAGAAGAACATGGGCTTTGCGGCATCTGCGGTAAACAGCAGCCCGCGACCCTTGCGGTCCACTACCTTTGCCCAGCGCACAGCGGTCTTTGCACCGCACTCCTGCGGCACAAGATACTGCGCCATGTTGTCTGCAACCTTGTTCTGGTAAATGCCCAGCTTGGCACCATGCTGACGATCCCAGTAGGTCTCCGCAGGGCCGTTTCCGTACCACTCCACCGTGTCGTAGTCAGCGTCGATCTTGAACAGTACGCCGAACTCCGGCATTGCTGCAAGTCCTTCCACCGGGTCATAGTGCAGGGTGGTCTGGATGCGGCCATCACCGAACACACGGTACTGCAGGCTGCACTCTGCTGCGGGGCTGGTCTGGAGGTTATAGAGATAGGTCACGACCACGCTGTCGGCTTCCACCTCGCAGGTGGGGTTCTGGAGGATGGTGCCGCCATGAACAGACGGGATCTCCTTGCCGATGCCCTTGACGGTAGCGTACAGGCTTGCCAGCTTCCACTGACCGCGAACGCCGCCCATGTTGTTGCCGCAGTCGTTGTCGGTGGGAGCGCGCCAGAAGTTGGGACGGGGAATCTCCTGAATCATCTCCTTGCCGGCATAGCGGTAGGAAGTCAGACCGCCGTTCAGATCGGAGAACAAAACATCGAAATTCTCACCACGGACACCGATGTTGTGTGTACCGTGCGTAACGGTAAACGGCGTGGCCTTCTTGCTGGGAATGGAACGAACCACAGCAATCACACCCTGTCCAAAGGCGACTTCATGACCTTTCTTTGCCCAGCTGGTGTCCTCCTTCAAACGGAAGCTGATGGTCACTGCATATTCACCGGGGAGCGCAGGGACCATAAACGGCAGCGGGAAGCTGGAACGCTCTTCGGGAGCAACATCAATATTGGTCAGTTCCTGCTGCTGATACAGCTTTCCATCACGGTGCAGCAGTGCAACGCAGTCGAAAGCATCCGTAGAGGTGAACAGGTTCTTATTCCAGACTTCAAATCCAGAATTGTCGATGGAAACGGTGATGTTCTGATAGCAGAACTTGACCTCCTGCATCTTGGGAGAAGGAGCACGGTCACCACCGTAGGCAATGCCGTTTCCGCTGAAATTATAGTCGGTAGGACGCTCACCGAAGTCGCCGCCGTAGGCTTGGAACCACTTGCCGTAGCGGTCTTTTTTCCAGATGGACTGGTCGATGTAATCCCAGATGAAGCCGCCCTGATAGCCGCAGTCCTTCTGGTCGGCAAGTTCCGTGTACTTGTGCAAAGCACCGTTGGAGTTGCCCATAGCATGAGAATATTCGCACTCGATATAAGGCCGCTTATCGCCCTGTGCCAGATACTCTTTAATGTCCTTCACAGTGCTGTACATATGGCTCTCGATATCGGTGGTTTCGAGGAAGCGGGGATCATTGACCACACCTTCGTAATGCACCAGACGGGTGTCATCAAAGCGGCGGACCATCTCGGCCATCTGGAGCAGAGTCTCGCCGCCAAACGATTCGTTGCCCAGAGACCAGATCAGAACAGCAGAATGGTTTTTGTCACGCTGGTAAGTGGAATTCATGCGGTCAAACAGGACGGCTTTCCACTCCGGCTTATCGTTGGGCAAAACGCCCTCGATGCCGCGAATGCCAGCCTGATGAATGTCCCATGTGCCATGGGATTCCAGATTGTTCTCTGCGATCAGATACAGACCATACTCGTCGCACAGGTCGTACAGTGCATCCTGATTCTGGTAATGGCTGGTACGGATGGCATTGATGTTGTTCTGCTTCATGGTGATGATATCCCGAAGCAGTTCCTCATGGGTGTGTACGCCCACAGCACGACCCGTAATGGAGCTGAACTCATGACGGTTGGCACCCTTGAACACGATGCGCTTGCCGTTGAGCAGCATCCGATTGTTCTTCAACTCGAACTTGCGGAAACCGACTTTCTGCCCAGTCACCTCTACCAGATGGCCTGCATCGTCCAGCAGCTTGATTTCCAGTTCATACAGAGCCGGGTCCTCTGCACTCCACAGGTGGGGGTTCTCTACCGCATGGCTGAACAGAGCAGAGCCGCCGTTCAGTGCGATTTTTTCAGAGAACACTTCCAGTTCACTGCGGCGCAGGGTCAGACGGGCTGCGCCCTTACCCTCCACCTGCAATGCAACTTCCAGCGTGGAATGAGTAAAATCATCCCCGGCAAACAGCGTTTTGACGGATATATCTTCCAGATGCACGGTGGGGATGGCGTACAGCCACACGCTGCGGAAGATGCCGGAGAAGCGGAAGAAGTCCTGATCTTCGCACCAGCTGGAGGAAGTCCACTTGAACACCTGCACAGCAAGTTTGTTCACGCCCGGCTGGAGATAGGGAGTCAGATCGAATGCGTGTGCGGAGAAGCTGTCCTCGGTGTAACCCACATAAGACCCGTTCAGCCAAAGAGCCATGCCGCTTTCCACACCCTCGAACTCGATGTGGACGGGCTTGCCCTGCATGGATTCCGGCAGCTCGAAGTATTTTACATAGCTTGCCACCGGATTGAACCGCTGCGGGATCTTGCCCGGCTGTACTTCTTCACGGCCATCCCACGGATACTGAACATTCGCGTACTGGGGAATGTCGTAGCCCTCCATCTGGATGTGTGCCGGAACATGAATGTCATCCCAGCCGCTGCAATCGTAATCTGTCTTTTCAAAGCCGGGGATGGCACTGGTGTAGTTCTTTGCGTAGGCGAATTTCCAGATACCGTCCAGCTTCAGCGCAAGCGAAGATTCTCCTGCCAGATATTCTTCGCGGGAAGCGTAAGTACGGAAACTTGCATGAGCATTCAGCACGTTTTCCTTGAAAAAGGTGGGGTCTTTTACTTTTGCAAAATCAAATGCAGCCATAGTATTTCCTCGTTTACCTTTTATAATTTTATAATATTTCTCCAGCCTCCCCGGAGGAATCGCTGGATTCCTCCGGGGAACAGCGGATGAAGGAGAAATGATAATGGCTTGTTATCGGACTGCTGCACGCAGTTTTTCATTTGCTTCTTCGACCTTCATACGAGAGAGAATGAAGGTGATGATGGCATCCAGAGCAAACGGAATCACCAGATACATGATCTTCAGCATATTGATGCAGGAATCCGGCTGAACGGTCAGAGCGCTGTCAAAATGGCTTGCTGCCAGCAGCCAGCCGGTGATGGCAGTACCCAGACCGCCGCCCAGCTTCACACCGAGAGAAGTGCAGGAGTACATCGTGCCATCCACGCGCTTATGCTTCGTCAGCCAAGTATATTCAGAGCAAGCAGCAATCACAGCGTTCATATCGCCCTGCCAAGGACCCTGACCAAGAGCTGCGATTGCAGTAAAGAGCAGCATCAAGGTCACATTGCCGCTGCCCATGTAACCGGCTACAGCAACCAGTGCACGAGAAATCGTTGCCAGAGTATAACTCATTACATTCAGCTTATACATTCCATTCCACTTTGCAACCAAGGTCGGGGTGAACACCAGTGCGATGATCAGAGGAATGTTGATTGCCCAAGAGAATACACCGAACAGATTCTGGTTGCCAAGGATGTAGGTTGCATAGTAGGTGCCCATGCTGATCATGGCACCGTAGATCTGCTGCAAAATGTAGGTGACGCAAATCATCATATAATATTTGTTACCAGCAAGCAGCTTTGCAGCCTGAACCAGATTGTACTTTTCGTCCTGCTCGATTTCCTTTTTGTCGGTGGTATCCACCAATTCGCCTTCCGGCAGTTCCCTCACGGAGAAAACGGAGAGGGTGTTGACAAGCAGACCGATGATGGCGTAGATGATTGCAACAGTGCGCCAACCGGCAGCACCACCGCCCAATGCCGTAACAGCACCCAGCGTGATGGACTGGATGAGCAGGCTGGTGGCAAAGGCGAACATGAAACGCCAAGAACCCATCTCGACCTGTTCGGCACTGTTCTTCGTGATGAGAGCAGTCAGTGCAGAGTAAGCAATGTTGTTGGCAGTGTAGAATACAGCGTTCAGCAGAGTATATGCGATCAGGAACCATGCGTACTGTGCAAACTGTCCCAGATTGGTCGGGATGGCGAAAATTGCCACCAGCGTAATGGCACAGCCAATGTAGCCGTACAGCATCCAAGGACGGGCTTTGCCCATCTTAGAATGCGTTTTGTCAATCAAAGAACCAAAGAAAATGTCCGTCACACCGTCCAGCAGTTTGGAAACTGCAATCAGAGTGCCGACAATACCGGGGTTCAGGCCAACGGTGTTGGTCAGATAGATCATGACGAAGGAGGACAGGAATGCATACACCACGTTGCCTGCAATATCGCCTGAACCATAGCCGACTTTATTATACCACTTTAGATAACGTTTCTCAGTCATTGTGCTTTCTCCCATCTTGCTTGTTTTGTGTGGGCGTGACCAATCTGCTGCGCACTTCAGACTGGAATTCTCATTACGCAAGTTACCCAAATCTCTTGCGTTTCGTCTGAAAATATTATAGAATCTAATGGAACGAAAAGATATAGACAAGATGGAACAAAATATGCACAAAATCAAAGAGTTTGTAATTTTTTGATAGAACATTTCTCAAATCACTGTAAAATCTCTGAAGATGAGGAGGACGCAGGGATGTATTTCAACTCAGGATATTTGAACAACTCCCGTTTGGATTTCAAAGACTACTCAAAGCCGCTGGTCGTAGGCAGTTGCGGCACTTATCGCTTGAAAAAACGCCCTAAGCTGCCTACTTTTTGGGCAAAGGGTCGCAGAGACTATCAAATCCTCTATGTGGCATCTGGTAAAGCACACTTCTGGTTCGATGGTGTTGAGGAAGTGGTGACTTCTGGACACATGGTGCTTTATCAGCCGCAAGAAATCCAGAAGTATGTCTACTATGTAGAAGATCATCCAGAGGTGTTCTGGATTCACTTTACAGGATATGATGTCAAAAACATCCTGAACTATCACGGAATACCCTTGGACAAGCACGTTTTTTACAGCGGCACACTGCCGGATTACAAAATGCTGTTCCGAAAGATCATCCGGGAACTGCAACAATGTGAATATGGCTATGAAGACTATATTGCTTCTCTCTTCAACATCATTCTGCTTTTAGTAAGCAGGCAACAGCAGGAAAGCGAGAAAACAACTACAAGCATCCCCGAAGAAATCGAAGCCGCCGTTGCCTACTTTAACGAGAATTATAATACAAAGGTCAGTGTGGACGATTACGCAGAATCGCTGCATATCAGTACGAACTGGTTTATCCGTAATTTTAAGCTGTACATGAAAATAAGCCCTGCACAATACATCCTGTCCCTTCGGATGGTAAATGCACAAAGCTTATTGGAGAACACCGAATACAATATTGGAGAAATTGCAGAGATCGTAGGGTATGATAACCCACTCTATTTTAGCCGAGTATTCAAGAAAGAGTATGGTGTCAGTCCGGCACAGTACCGAAAGAATCTGGAAGAATCTACTGAAAAATGAGAAAAATTCCTTTGGCTTTGACCACAATGCGGCGATTTTATGTTGCGATAAAAAAGCGGGCAGCCGTTTTGTAGCTGCCCGCCGGGGGATATAGAATGCATTATTTGTCCTGAAACCAAGAAGCCGAGTTACAGAATATACTCCATCTGCCGTTCCTTGGTTTTCATGCCCATCTTTTCATAAAAGTGCTCTGCCGAAGTGTTCCCCGCCCAGACGTTCAGGGTCACCTCGTAGCAACCCAGCGCTTTTGCCTGCTGCTTTACATATTCAAACAGGCTTTCCCCGATGTGCTGTCCGCGCGCCTGCTTGTCAACGCAAAGGTCATCAATGAACAGTGACTTGAAGGGTACCATGTTGGTGGAAAAAGGCTGCTTCTTCAGCTGACAGAAGGCATAGCCCATGCACACATCCTCCTCGTTCACGGCAACGTAGATGGGCTTGTCCTCCTGCTTCAAAAGCTCTGCTAACTCGCAGACAGTGTATTTTGTGGTGCCGGGAATAAAAATATCCGGGCGTATCTCTGCGTGGATCTGCAGCACCTGTCCCAGCAGTGCAAGCAGTCTGGGAATGTCTTTTTCTTCGGCTTTACGAATGTTCATTTGTACTTTGCTCCTTTCCATTTTTGCCTCTACGTTTCCAGTATACCACACCGGGCGGCACCGGAAAAGAGAAAATGCAACCACCGATAGCAAACAAAAACGCGAGCGACCGTTTTGGCCACTCGCGTTTTTATATGTTGGACAGGTTGCTTACACGAGATACGGATCCAGCAGGGCGTCCACTTCTTTTTTGCGCTTGGGGGAGGGCTTTTTCACGGCACGGCCGCGGCAGACCACCAGTTCCAGATGTTGCAAAGCCCGCAGATCCTCCAGCGGGTTTTCGCGGGTCACGATAAAGTCTGCGCTTTTGCCGGGCGCGATAGAGCCAGTCACATCGCCGATGCCCGCCAGCTGCGCGTTGCGCAGGGTGGCCGTGTAGAGGGCAAAACGGTTGCTCACACCGCAGTATTTGTGGAAGTAGCACAACTCCCGCCAGAAATCGTACTGAGTAATGTAGGGGCAGCCTACATCGTTGCCCAAGCCCACCGGGATGCCGTTTGCCAGCGCGGTTTTTGCACTTTCGATCACGCCGTCAAAGACGATCTTTCCGTTGTACTGGTCTTTTTCTGATGCGCCCGAAACGGCGGTGTCAAACAGCGCATAGGGCAGTGCGGGGGAGATGGTCGTGCACAGAAATGCGCCCCGCTCCTTGTACAGACGAACCGTCTCCTCGTCCATTTTTGCGCCGTGCTCAATGGAGTCCACGCCGTTTTCCAGCGCAGCCTTCACGCCCGCAGGGGATTCGGTATGGGCGGCTACGGTATAGCCCAGCGCGTGGGCTGCATCGCAGACGGCTTTGATCATCTCCGGCGGCATCTTCATCTCGCCGGGGGTGCCCTTTTCGGTGGCGTCCAGCACGCCGCCGGTGATCATCAGCTTGACAAGGTCTACCTTCTGTGCGCTGGCCTTTTTCAGCTGCGCCAGCGCCTCGGCGTTGTTGTGTGCCGCTACTGCTACCGAGCCTGCCATGTGCCCGCCCGGCACCGAGATGCCCTCGTTTGCGGCCAGAATCCGGGGTGCCAGCACCTTCTCGGCGGCGCTGTCGTCCCGGCAGCGGGTGTCAAAGTCCGCAATGCCGCCCACGGTGCGCACGGTGGTCACGCCGCCCAGCAGTTCCAGCTTGGCATAACTGCACACCAGCCGGTATGCGATGGCGCGGGTGAGCCCATTGCTCAGGATCTTGCGTACCAGCGCTGCATTGTCCCGGGGCTTTGCGCTGGGCTTGCCGTTGCCCGCCAGATGGACGTGCAGGTTGATGAGTCCCGGGCACAGATACCCACCGTGCAGGTCGATGACCTCGTAGCCGTCAAGACTTGTGCAATCCTCCACGATAGCGGTGATTTTATCGTTTTCGGTCAGCAGCACCTTGCCCTGTACCGGTTCCATCTGCTCGGTACCGTCCAGAAGAATACCGTTTGTGTATGCGCGCTTCATGTGTTCCATCCTCTTTCCGTTGTATTTTTAGAGTGCAGACTGCCTTATCCGTCCAATTTCTCCTGTGCCCGGTATTGCAGCGCTTCCAGCAGAGAGTCCTCGTCCAGCAGGGTCTTGCCCGCAAGGTCAGCCACGGTGCGGGCGACCCGCAAAATGCGGTCATGCGCCCGGGCAGAAAGTCCCAGTGCATCGTAGGAACTGCGCAGCAGCTGCTCGGCACCGGGGGTCATGCGGCAGATGCGCCGCACCTGTCCGGCGTTCAGCTGGGCATTGCAATGCACCCCTTTAAAGCCCGGCGCAGCGTAGCGCTTGGCCTGAATGGCGCGGGCGGCCAGCACCTGTTTGCGTAACTCGGCGCTGCTCTCGGAGGGCGCGGCGGTGTGCAGCTCGTCAAAGGCGATGGGGTCCATCTCCACGCACAGGTCGATGCGGTCCAAAAGCGGGCCGGACACCCGGCTGCGGTACTGCCGCACCGCACTGGGCGAGCAGGTGCAGGCGCGGGTGGGGTGGCCGTAGTAGCCGCATTTGCAGGGGTTCATGGCGGCTACCAGCTGGAAGTGGCTGGGGTAGGTGGCGCTTCCGGCGGCGCGGCTCACGGTGATCTGACCGTCCTCCAGCGGCTGGCGCAGCACCTCTAAGCTCTCGCGGGAAAACTCCGGCAGCTCGTCCAAAAACAGCACGCCGCAGTTGGCAAGACTGCACTCGCCCGGGCGGAACTGCGTTCCGCCGCCGGCAAGGGCGGCAGCGCTGGCCGAGTGGTGCGGGCTGCGGAAGGGGCGGGCAGAGATCAGCCCGCGTCCCTGCGGCAGTTGCCCGGCAATGGAGTAGATCTTAGTCGTTTCCACCGCTTCCTCCCGGGTCAGGGGCGGCAGGATGCCCGGCAGGCGTTTTGCCAGCATGGATTTGCCGGTGCCGGGCGCGCCGGTCAAAAGCACGTTGTGCCCGCCTGCGGCCGCTATGACCATGGCGCGCCGCGCCAGCGACTGCCCCATCACGTCCGCAAAATCCGGCACCTGCTGCCATGCGTCCTCCGGGTCAAAGGGGATGGCGGCGGCAGGGGAGAGGGGGCGGATGCCCTTCAGTGCCTCCACCACCTCCCGGGCGGTGTGGGCGGGATAGACGGTCATGGTGTCGGCACAGGCCTCGGCTGCCTCGGCGGCGTTCTCTGTCGGGACGTACAGCGCCCGGATGCCGTGCTCGGCAGCGGCAAGCGCCATGGGCAGCACGCCGGACACCGGGCGCAGACTGCCGTCCAGTGCAAGCTCGCCCAGAAAGGCAGCATCGGCAGGTACTTCTTCTAACTGTCCGCTGGCGGTCAGCAGCGCCAGAAGCAGCGGCAGGTCGTATACCGGGCCGGTTTTGCGCACATCGGCGGGGGCAAGGTTGATGGTGATGCGCCGGTCTGGGAAGCGGAAGCCAAGGTTTTTGATGGCGGCGCGCACCCGGTCGGCGCTTTCCCGCACGGCAGAGTCCGGCAGGCCGACGATGGAAAACGCGGGCAGCCCGCCGGAAACATCGGCTTCCACCGCAACGGCAAAGCCGCGCAGCCCGTTCAGGCCAAAGCTGTTGGTCACAGAATACATGGTGTCCCTCCCTGCATGGCGCATGATTTGTCAAAAATGCCAAAAGTGGAAAATAATGGATATATTTTCCATACTTCGACAGTTTTTTCTGTTTAAAATCATTATAGTAAAGCACAGGAAAGTTGTCAATGCAGCAGAAAGGAGAACGAGAGAACATGACAAATGGGGAATGTTGCCGCTATATCCGTACCTATTCAGAACTGGAGGGCTTGCAACACGCCTGTACGCTGGTGTACTGCGCCGCATCCACCCCGCAGGGGGTGCTGGCACAGCTGCGCCGGGAGCAGGGCGGCAAGGTGCGCAGCAGCACGGTGCTTGCCCCGGCGGACAGCTTTGGCCGGGTGATGCGGCTGCTGCGCTACCTGTGTGAAAACGGCGTGGGGCCGGAGCAGTGGCTGGAGGTGCTGGAGGATGTACACCAGCCCTACCAGCTGCTGGATACTTCGAAAAACGCAATAAATATAGCAGAAGAACCGGTTTTTTGTGGCATTTGTCGGTTTTAAGGGCACAAACTTCGGCCATTTTACGCAATTGACATAAGCGGAGCAAGAGTTTATAGTATAAGTAGGTTTATACAAACCATTTCGATCCGGGGAAAAAGATTTTAAACAAAGGTAAGGTGTACAAGATGTATCTGGATGAATACAAGCGCTGGCTGGCAGCGGATCTGGAGGATGCAGACCTGAAGCCGGAGCTGGCAAAGGTCGAAGGCAATGACGATGAGATCAAGGATCGCTTTGCTGTGGCGCTGAAGTTTGGCACCGCAGGTCTGCGCGGCGTGCTGGGGGCCGGTACCAACCGCATGAACATCTACGTTGTCCGTCAGGCAACGCAGGGTCTGGCAAACTGGGTGCTGACCCAGGGCGGTACCCAGACCGTGGCCATCAGCTACGACAGCCGCCTGAAGAGTGATGTCTTTGCCAAGACCGCCGCAGGCGTTCTGGCAGCCAACGGCATCAAAGTGCGCATCTATGATGCCCTGATGCCTGTGCCTGCCCTGAGCTTTGCTACCCGTTACTATAACTGCAACGCCGGTATCATGGTCACCGCCTCCCACAACCCGGCCAAGTACAACGGCTACAAGGCCTACGGCCCGGACGGCTGCCAGATGACCGATGACGCCGCCGCCATCGTCTACGACGAGATCCAGAAGACCGATGTGCTCACCGGCGCAAAGTACATCTCCTTTGCCGAGGGCGTGGAGAACGGCATGATCCGCTTTGTGGGCGATGACTGCAAAAAGGCCCTGTACGATGCCATTGAAGCACGTCAGGTGCGCCCGGGTCTGTGCAAGACTGCCGGTCTGAAGCTGGTGTACAGCCCGCTGAACGGCTCCGGCCTTGTGCCCGTGACCCATGTGCTCAATGATATGGGCATCACCGATATCACCATCGTGCCCGAGCAGGAGTACCCCAACGGCTACTTCACCACCTGCTCCTACCCCAACCCCGAGATCTTCGAGGCACTGAAGCTGGGTCTGGAGCTGGCCACCAAGACCGGTGCCGACCTGATGCTGGCTACCGACCCCGACGCCGACCGCGTGGGCATTGCCATGAAGTGCCCGGACGGCAGCTATGAGCTGGTGTCCGGTAACGAGATGGGCGTTCTGCTGCTGGATTACATCTGCGCAGGCCGTATCGAGAAGGGCACCATGCCCAAGAACCCCGTGGCAGTCAAGTCCATCGTGTCCACTCCGCTGGCAGACGCTGTGGCAAAGCATTACGGCGTGGAGATGCGCAATGTGCTGACCGGCTTCAAGTGGATCGGCGACCAGATCGCCAACCTCGAGGCTGCCGGTGAGGTCGACCGCTTCATCTTCGGCTTTGAGGAGAGCTACGGCTATCTGGCTGGCCCCTACGTCCGCGATAAGGACGCCGTCATCGGCTCCATGCTCATCTGCGAGATGGCCGCTTACTACCGCAGCATCGGTTCCTCCATCAAGCAGCGTCTGGAAGAGATCTACGCTCAGTACGGCCGCTACCTGAACAAGGTGGACAGCTTCGAGTTCCCCGGCCTGACCGGCATGGAGAAGATGGCTTCCATCATGCAGAAGCTGCGTGACCAGCCCCCTGTGGAGCTGGCCGGCCATAAGGTGGTCAAGGTGACCGACTACAAGAAGCCGGAAGAGACCGGTTTGCCCGCTGCCAACGTGCTGATCTACACGCTGGAAAACGGCGCTACCGTGGTGGTGCGTCCCTCCGGCACTGAGCCGAAGATCAAGACCTACTTCACCACGCTGGGCAAGGATCTGGCCGAGGCGCAGGCACAGAAGGATGCTCTGGCTGCCGCCATTGAGCCCATCCTGAAGTAAAAACATTTCAAAGCATCTGCGGGGCTGCTGCACGTTTTGTGCAGCAGCCCTTTTTTGCGTTCAGCAGATAGTTGACCGGAGCAAAAGCCTTATGGAGGTGTACCGTCACCGCGAAAAGCCGTCCCCTTGGGGAAGGTGGCTGCGAACGCAGTGAGCAGACGGAAGGGGTCAGCGCCTGAGGGGGCGAAAGCGCACACTCTGGGTGACTGTCCTTTCAGGACAGACCGCAGGGCTTTATGCAGCAAGGATGCACTTTTGCTGTGTAAAATCGGTTGAAGTTTGCGCTGTGATACGCTATAATAAAACATGGTTTATTATCTGTCTCTTATACACATCTCCGAGCCCACGAGACTAGCGCTCATCT